>Ga0209444_10002046_pt1 | contig 11135 bp, 18 predicted proteins | sample LauGreFaBDMM15DN_2_FD_188215 | JGI IMG/M metagenome (GOLD analysis project Ga0209444, IMG submission 188215) | Freshwater lake microbial communities from Lake Michigan, USA - Fa13.BD.MM15.DN (SPAdes) (version 2) | ecosystem: Environmental > Aquatic > Freshwater > Lake | place: Lake Michigan...
GCGTGAGGATCGTCCAGCAGGCATTCCCGCGCCAGCTTGCGCATAAGCCCTTTCGATGCCGCTGCGAGCTTGCCAGTAGGCGTGATGATGCCAGCCGCCTGCGATGCTGTCAATTTGCCCTTGCGAGCGTTGAGCCATTCTTCGGAGCCTTGGTCGAGGTTGATGATGTGGTAGTTCATAGTTCTTCGATGAATTTTTTAATGGTTGTGTTATCCCTAAGGTGGAACATTGGATCTACGCTTGCTCGCAATAATTCTCCAGTGATGTAGCTTACCTCTGCAAAAATTACCATCGGCTCTGGTTTGATGCGGTATTCGCAGTCTATGAAATTGAAATTAGGTTCGAGGCATCGCCCCCATTCTTTGAACTCAGGGAATCTTTGGTCGCGGAACTCAAGCTTACCCCCATTCTTGTGATGCGTAATCACCGCAATCATTTCATCGTGTGTCATCATGGCTTTGTCTCCTTTCTGGCTTCGATCATTGCGTCTGCGTATCCATAGCAGCTTTTCGCGGCTTTCTCGCAGGTGTAGAAGCTGCAATCCAACGCATTTATGTTCCGCCCTGCAAGAAAGCCCTGCAAAGCCGCAGCCGCGAAGTAGTCGCGAATGGACATGCCTTGTTCAGCGTAATACTCTGACGGGAACGCTGACCCTCCATCTTCAATCTCGCTCATGCCTCACCTCCTTCCTCGGTCGTGGCTTCGATCGCTGGCAGCATCGGTGCGAACGGGTTGATGGCTTCCGTGCGCACGGTCGGCGTGACGTTGCGAGCTTGTGAAAACTCACGATCTTCATCCGTGCGGATCGCGTCTTGGATCTCAGGTGACAGCGGCAGCCATTTTGATGCTCGGCGAAATACTGTCTTTTTTGCCATCTCGTCGAAGTCTGACACCCACGGGCCAGACTGCCCAGCGCGGGAACGCTTGCGGATGCTTTCGACTTCATCGCGCGTCATGACCTCGCACTTCTCACTGCCGTCCTTGAATGTGACGATGACGTAAAAAGCGTAACTTTCTCCGCGTGGTTTTTTATAGTCAATGCGGTGGCATACGATGCTCCCGCGGTTGACCTCAAAATCATCATTTATGCAGACTTTATCGGCATGGATGCTAGTGACCGTGCCGCTACGCATGACCAGTTCGGCGATGCCTTTGTAATCGAGAATGAGCGTGCATTCTTTTCCGTATGGGATCAGATGTGCGCGGCGACCGTCTGGTTCGATGCCGAGCGCACTGAGATCGAGCAGGCAACGCATGAAGCTTTCAGGTGTACATTCCTGCAACTTTGGAGTTCGTGTCAATGCCGTGATGGCAACGCGAGCGAAGCGGTCTGCGCTCAGGTGCTTTGGAAGCGCAAGAGCGAATTGGTTTTTGACGTTATCCTCGGAGAGTAGTCCTTTGAGTGTCCGAGGTTTGGCGATTTGTGTGTTTTCTGTTGTCATATAGTTTGGTAGTTAAAATGCGAATGCGTAAAAAAGTGCGGCGATTCCGAAGCCGGTAGCAACTCCGAATGCGTAAAGGGCGATGATTCCGATGATTGGTGGTTCTTGGTTCATAGGTCAGAATGGCACATTTGAACTATCATCTTCGATCCAGCTTGCGTCTTTCTGCGCCGCTTGCCGTGGTGCTGCGCTAGGTGCCGAGCTGGTGCCGAATGTCAACGTCTTGGCATTGCCTACAATCGGTGTGCGCTCCTTGGCTGCACGTTGTTCTTTTGTCGGTGATATTGTGATCATGTGGGTGTTTTCGTAGTCATCGACCCCATCACGATTTTCTCGCATGTCAAGATCCAAGTATGCTGCCTTGGCTCCGATGTATAGCGAGCTGGCAGGGATCGCGACATGCTCGCTTCCGTCCTTGGCTGTGAATTTGCGTGCGCCCGTGACCTTGAGAAGGTCGATTTTCAGTTTGTGTAGTGTATTGCTCATTTTGTCAGTGTTGGTTTGGTTTGGATTTTGAGTTCGCCAGTCAGAACTTTGTCAATGCCTGAGAATATCAGTGCCTTGGCAACGCTTGCTGGCTTGGTTTTGCATAGCTTAGCAGCAGCGCGAAGCTGTGCAAGCCCTTCGTGTCCTAGGGCAATGGTAACTGCCCCGCGTTTGTTTTTTGGTATCATAGGGAAAGTAATTGATTGCGGAGGTTGGTGCTGATAACCATGGTGCTATCATCGGCACTGGCAAAGCGATCGCGGTGCATTTCGCTGCAAGTGATGACCCAATGCGCGCGGTCGTTGTAAGGAGCCACAATGCGGTAGTATGTGCCGCTGAGCTTCTTGATCGTGACCTCCTTCGTTTTGGAGTCAACAATGATGACGTTCGGATTTTCTGTTTTCTGGAATAGTAGGTTCATGTGTTTTCTTGTGTTGGTTGATTGTGCGCGTTACAGTCGCGTTAATTGTTTCGCAACTTTTGCAGCGTGTTCATTATTCTTGTTTGTGTTTCATTATTGCAAAACACCTCAAATAGCTTGGCTTGTTTGCTGCTATTGCATGTTCTGCAACTTGGGAGAATGTTGTCAAAGGTATTCATTCCGCCTTTGGCTAATGGTGTAATGTGATCAACTGTGATCTCGCCATTTTTTTGGCAATATGCACATTTACCGTCAAATGCATTCAGAATCAAACTCCATTCAGAATGTTTAATTTTAGATTGGCCAGTAATTGATCTTCGTTTGTATTTTTGATTTTTAGCTGAAATCCTTCCTTTTAATGATGCTCTGTATTTTGCATCATTGATTTTCTTGTTTTTAGTCACTTTCCCTTTTTGGGACAATCTGCCTCTTAGTAATGCTTCTTTTGATCTTTTGTAGGATTTATCGCACTTCTTGCAAACTGACTTGACCCCAGATTTCAACCTTGAATCCTTAAAGAATCCATTTTCCGTAGAATCGCATTTAGTGCAGGCTTTCATTGTAATTGGTGTTGATTTCTGGTGACGCGCAAAGAATAGTCGAAAAACTTGCAAAGTGTAAAGCATAAATCGCAATTATTTTTCAGATGTTTTATTTCCCTATATTCTACAAGGCTTCCAGCGCGGGAAATCTGCACTTCCCGATCGGGAAATCTGGAATTCCCGTGTCAACCATACGTCCGATTTACGTCTGGTGATACCGATTTTACGTCCGATGACACCGCTTTTACGTCCGATGACACCGGTAAAGCGCATGTTGACAATCGCTCGCTAACTGTTATTCTTAGCTCAGCAGATCCACCACGCCTCTCAGCGATGCGCACTTTGGTGGATATTTTATTTTGCGCCTGTCGCTGCCGAGTAGGCATTGTTTGCCTTGCCGTTGTGTCTGACCTTGCGCGATTTAAGAACGCCCTTTTTGACCTGATCTTGCAGAAACTGCCGCGCCGTTCTTGCTGCCATGTTAGTTTTTTTTATAAAGTCATCGGATGTGAATTCGTCATCGCGAATCTTCGGCGTGACTAGCTCTGCCATCTGCATCATGAGCTTTTCTGCATTGCCTATTTTTTTCATATTACTCTGCGGTATAGACTCTGGAATGGATGATTGGCAGCTCGGTCTTGTCCTGATTCCGTGCGTCAAAAATGATCGCGCTTGGCTGCGGTATCGCGTCCGGGACGACCTTGTAGCCGTAGCGAGTAAGCCCCTGCCATGCACCGGTGATTGCGCTGATTTGATTGCCGTCCTGCCAAATGCCGTGCCGATGTCTGTGAGCGCGGATCATAACGTCTGGCACTCTTTTCTTGGCTCTTGCCCGTGCGTGCGTCAGATTGCCCAGCATGACGCTGTGTGCGGATGCTTCGAGGTATGTCCGAGCGGTCGCTGAAATGTGGTGTGCAAAGTTGTAGAGCTTGCCGTTCATTTCCAGATCCAGAACGTCCCATGCGTGCTGCCCGTTCGACTTGTTCTTGCTGGCACCGAGCGCACGTCCGACTGCGATCTCTTGATTGAGCGTGTGCGATTCCGTGCCTTTGATGATGTGGATCGAAGATGAGCGTTCCATCAGCTCGCTGAGAATCTGTTTCACCGCCGTAACTTGATCGCCAAGATCCGGTGTCATGACCTGCAATGTTTTGTGATGGATGCCGTCCACGATGTCGCCGTTAATAACGATGTCGTATGGCTGACCATCGGTAACTTTTGCCACCCATGCGTTCATATCGATCCAGCATTTCCAAAGCCACTTTTGAAAGTGATTCTGCCCGATGAGATTGCCCTCATTGCTGATAAAATCAGCAGGGAATAAACCCACGGTGCTGCCAACATGCAGATCGCTTAAAACTAGGATTAGTTTGTTTGTAGTTTTCATGATCGTTTGCTTAGTTTGTCCCACGCTGGAAAGAATAGAGAATCGAGACATCGAACGATGACCTCCTCGTCGTAGTCCACAGAAAACGATACGCCACCGACAGCCAGTGCCGCATGTATCATTTCATGCCGCAGCGTTTCGATAACCATTGGGAGATTGTTTTTGATCGAATGATTTATGAGGATCAGTCGTTGGTCGAAGTCCATGCGCCCGTAGTCATCAGCGTCGAATTTTACGAACTGCACCTTAAATGCAATGCCGCCGATGCTGATTTTTTTCGGTATTTTCATTCTGTTAAAACGTAAGGAATGATCTTTTGCCCTGCCTTGTCCATTGCTGCGTATGTAATGGCTCTAAATGCCTCCCATTGCGCAGGCGGGATAGTTTGACAGCCTAGCGAGCTTGTGCCGCTGTTGCTGCCCTTGTGGATGTTTATGGCGTAGCCTATGCTATCGCCTTGACCGTCTCGCGTCACCGGCAATCCTTCATCCTTTGTCGCTGGTCGCAAAGCTGCGTAGCCGTTCGGCGAGTTGATCTTGTGCTTGCCTTTGCGGTAAAGATGCACGCCTTTTTTCAGCACTGAAACGCCGTGCTTGTATGCGCTCGGGTCGGTGTTAGCATTAAAGCTCGCGAATGTGTCGGGCGTTACCAAAAATATAGCGTCATCGTAAATCCCTCGGTCGTTCTTGCCAACTGCTCCCATCGTGTCGAAATAATAGCCGCGAACGCCGACAAGGACAACGGCATATTTTTCTGCGATGTCCTTTGGAATCAACTTGGTGATTTCCTGCGCCTTTGCTTGTGGCTTTGATTTGGGAATGATGCTCATAGTGATTTGCTGTGAACGCTTTTGTCCTTCTGCCAAAAGTCCATGCCGAATCCCATGACCGCTTGGTAATACATCTCCGAAAGCGGAAATTGATCCTTGCGCATGAGCGAGCGGAAAAGCCCGTTGACTTGCTCGAACGTCAGCATGAAATGCTTCGTGGCAGAGAACTGGAAAAGCACGTCATGCACCAGTGATGCGTGGACGTTGCTGGGATGGTCGGGAGTGCCAATCCACACACCTAGCACCTTGCGCTTCGGGCTGCACCCGTTCCACGCGTAGCCTTGAGAGACGTAAAGGATGCCCTCTTCGATCTTAGCCCAGACTCGCCCAGAGCCATCGCAGAATGCCGCGTTGCGGTGATAAAACGGGATTGGTGTGGCGATGACCCGCTTCGTGACAAAGCGATAGACTCTGCTGCCCTTTGTTTTCGCGTAGTCTGTGCCGAGGTGGATCATTTTTTGTTCACTGCCTCTGTGAGTTTGTCGAGTGCCGCGCTGAGTTTCTCACGAGACTGAGCAGACATTGCCGATGCTTCGACTTCACGGTCGTGCATTGCGTCAAGCCGCTTCTGCCGCTCGTCACGCTCGGTTCTGAGCGCGCGCACCGCTAAAATGAGAAAGACTATGCAAAGTCCCGTACCACCCCGTTCTAGCCAAACGTCAAGCCCGTCTGGCATGACCTGACCCAGCGAGATGCCCCCGAACTGCGAAAGAATTGCGGCGAGCGAAAAGCTCAACATTTTGGCTTGCTCGATCTCAAACATTGGCTTCGATTTCTGGTGTTGGTTCGATGTATGCGAAAGCTCCGTTTTCAAAAACGTAGTTTGCTGGCATGGTGATTGGAACGCGATGACTCAACGCTTCGTTGCCGATCTGGTCAAGCAACGAATTGATTGCGTTAGCCGCTAAGCTGTTCGCTTCAAACATTGCCAAAGTGCGCTCTACGTTGTCATTGAGAATGGCAAGCAAACGATCTTGTGGTAAAGCCCAGAACTGCGCGTTCTCCGCTGCAATAACGGTTCCAGCGTAGTGCAAAGCCGTAGCCCCACGGATGATGCCAGCGTCTTTTTCCGCTAGGTCTTTTTCGAGTTGTGTTTTAGGTGTGAGCATAATGTTTTTAAATGATTTTTCGCAAAATGCCCGATGTCTCGTAAGATATCGGATTGGTCGGAGTCACGCTGCATGTACCAAAAATTCGCAAAGTCGTTTGGACTGTCACGACAATCCGTCCACCAAAAGGAAACGAACCTGATCCAAAATTCGGCGAAGCATTACCAATGCTTCCAGAGTTTACCATGCTTGTTCCTGATCCTGCAAAATTTACGCCAGCACCCGGCGATGCTTGATTACCCTGAAAGCCTACATAGCGATCTTGAATTGTCGCAGTCCCTCCAGAAAAGTTAATAGTGCAGGACACAGTTCTCGACGTTGCATCTGTGTGGCTTGCAGTCAATCTGCCAAATTCGATTAAATACGTTCCGACTGGCAAAATAACAGTCTTAATTGGAGTCGTAGCTGTTGTTTCAGAGTTTGACCCAGATCCATCTAAATCATAAATAGGGCCTCCGTATCGGATGTCTCCATCCGCAGCTGTTATCAAGCTCGTAGCTGCTGGAGTTCCAGTTCCTGCGCTTGTCGGGCGAGTCGTTGATGTGAATGCTGCGCTGCCGCTGAGCGTTGGTGCGTCGATTGTCGGCGATGTGCCAAAAACCAATGCGCCTGTTCCAGTCTCGCCTGTAACTGCTGCCGCCAAATTCGCGCTGTTTGGCGTTTCCAAAAATGTTGCTACATTTGCCGCTGGGGTTGTCGTTGCGAGCGTTGTCAGCCCTAATGCCGTGCGATGTGTTGCCGCTACGCCTGTTCCGTAGGTAAATGTTGACGAGGTTCTGTAGCTTTCCCCAAGCGAAGAAATAGAGCCAGAAAATGTTGCGAGCGTGTAGCTTAGATCAAGTGATGTTGCAACTGATGCACCAAAACTAGTTTTGAAAAGCAATTTGTCACTCGTCGATCCTGTTGCCTCGGTTGTTATAGCTGCCGTGGTGATTGGACTGCCGCCGTTATACCACTGCCAAATGATCTGCTGCCCGTCTCCCACTGCTGTCGGATTGGCTGTAAATGTCATTTTGGTCTGGATTCCAGACGTGACATCCTGCGAAAGTGTTAGGTTGGAAATGTTGAGACTTGCCGTGCCATCTGATGTCGTTGCGCTTGTCACTTCATTAACAGCCGCTGCGATTGATCCAAAAAGTATCGAGTGGTTGTTTGTAAATGCTGACCCTGCCGAGGATACCAAAGTCACAGGAAAAGTGTAATAAGCCGTCGATGTGTTGGCACCCGTTACCGTTGGCGTGCCAGTGATTTCCCAAACTTGATTTTGCGATGAGTTATCTCGATTTTGGATGAAGATTTTTTGACCTTGTGCAAAGAACGAAAGCAAAAGCTCAACGTCTGTTCCGTCATCGTTAAGGTGTGAAACAAGAATGTTTGTTGCGCTAAGCTGCGTAGCGTTATTCCAGAGTAAGTAGCCGTTGCCGGGATAACCGCTGGTCGCATTGGTTTTTGCTCGGTAGTTCCAAGCCGTCGATGATCCACCGCTTGCGCCTGTCGCGCCTGTCGCGCCCGTAGGTATGCCAAAGTTGAAAACCGCTGCGCTTGATGTGCCAGCATTTACGACCGTTGCCGATGAACCGGGTGCGAGCGTTGTCGTTGTGCCGACCGCTACCGTAGCTGCTGTTCCAGTTGGCGCAAGAACTTGAATTTCAACAACATCACCAGCCGTTGTTTCAACTGTGACATTTTCCTCAATTGTTGTTACTTCTAAAATTACTTCGTCAGGCATGGTTAGTCTCTAGTTGGTGGTAAAATCACGTTCATTCCTCCGCGCAAGTAATTTCTGCGCGTGCCATCAGTGGCAATGGTTCGGATCGAAAAGACGTAAAATGCTGGCTCTAGGTCAAGCTCGGCGATGCGGTCAATTCTAAATTCCCACAATGCCGCATTGGTGATGGTGATTCCGCTGCCGTTGGTGAGTTGTAACGCCGTGGCACAATTAGCGGTCTGATTAGCGCGGAAGTCAATTTCGACGCTAGCAAGCGTGCTGCTAGGTGCGGCATCGTTGATCGTGACGCGAAATGACTGCGCCCTGAGCGTGTCACCCTGCATAATGTCTGGCAAGTTATAGATTGCGGTGGTAGCCATGTTCTTTGCGCTTTTGTGTAGTTGATACGCCTTGTGTCAACATAATTTTTATCATGTCAATTTATTTATTGCTTCTGCGTTTTTGTAAAGAAATTTGAGCGTGCGTTGATACCTGTCAAAATGCCCACCATCGATCTTGTGCAATGCACATTCATCATAATTGGATTCCGCTGGATTGGCATAAACTGGCTTTTCCATCTTCGTGACTGGCACGCCGTTGTTTTGAAAATACCAGCCCATGATGGCGTCATCCGCAAGCAATGCCTCGTTGAAATTCTCATTCAAAAAATAAATCAATCGTTTGAGCTTTTCTAAGTCAATCAAAGATCGGCGAAAAATTACTGCACCAAAACCTTCTGGCAAGTTGGTGTTATGAAAATGCAATACGCTATTTGCCATGGCGTGTCCTTCCTTGTATTCACTCGCCATGCGTGCCACAAGCTGTGGAGAGTATCTGCAATCATCATCGAGAATGATGCACAAATCGTCATCTTGCACTTGCTCGCAAATTCCGATGTATTTTGTGATGGCGCCATAGTCTTTGATTCGTAGCACTGTAGCTTTCTCACTTAACCTTGTAACTTCAGTTTCATCATATCCCTCCTCCGTTCTGGATGCGTAATCAGGGATCGAAAGAATTACTCCTTTTGGCTTTATATTGCCGCTTGTCATATGGTCAATGATTGCGCCAACGCCATGCAAGCGCGAAGGCATAACCGACATCCCCACCCATGCGCTTTCTTTGCTTGTAACTTGTTCGCCGTTTGCCAATAGTTGTAATTCAGCAAGAGCATTGCTTCTTCCTTTTTCATCATGTCCATATAACCCGCAATGGATCAATGAGGCATCTTCACCGCCCCATGTGTCAGCTCTGCGGCATTGCATGAACTCAAACAAATAAACGCCGTTTGGGTAGCTCCTGCGCACCGCTTGACTCATTGCTGTGTCCTCTTGGTTGCCCCGCATTGAATCGCATGATTGCGTTATCGTAATTTTAAGCAATGCCTCGCGCTTAACTGCATATGCAATGCCCAAAAACCGACCAGCTTCATTCTGCCATTGATGACCGCTCGCCATGACCCATGATTGAGAAAATGGATCAAAAAGATTGTTTTTCAAGTGCCATGTATCAACATCCAGTTTTGCCACAATATCACCGCCTGTTTCCAACATTGCGTTGACGATGCTTCTGGCAACTCCGTTTCCCCATGTGATTTTCACGCTTGGCAAATCATGGTCAATCGTAACTGGCTTTACGCTGTCATTGCCTAGCCATAGCTCAACATCGGGATATAAATCACGCCACCGCTCGATAAAAATTGGCAGCATTTCCTGATCTGCTTCATGGCAACAAACGATTGCTTTTTTGGTCATGGTATTTCCCTCCCGCTTCCGCTTGTGCATCCTGCGGTGAACGATGTGCTTCCAGATGTAATTAAGCCATCATCCCATACGAGTATTGGTGTTCCAGCTCCACCAGTGCAGGGAATATGTGTTAGCGTCCCACTTACGCCATTTCCTTGTATTTTAATTGCATCACCTTCTGTGGTCACTTGAATCTGAGCTGGATAAGCTCTTTCTTTAATTCGACGAAAGTTAATTGTCTCCTCGTTTTGATCTTTGATAATTGTCGCGCCTTCGCCATCTAACTGCCTTAGCTTGCGAAACTCAACTTTATCTGCTGGTTCATTGTAGGTTTTGCCGACTTCGTAGCAAGTACCCTCGGCTTCTAGGTTTTCCATCGTCACACGTTCGTCGTAGTGGTCGATGTTATCGCCTGCGCCGTAAAGCTTGAGACTTGGTTTGCTGTCCACGATTTCAAATACAGCAATCTTGTAATTGTGTTCCCCGTCTGAACCACCAAAGTCAAAAATCTTTGGCTTATAATGCGCTCCAGCTAACTCATCCTCTGCAACTAAAACGCTTGGTTCTTCTTCAATGGTGCCGTCTTTTTTGACTAATACCTTAATGTAAATCGCTTGCCCGTCTGTAATGTCGTGATAAATCGGGTTGTCGTCCTCATCCACAAGCTCGGTCGGGAAATGATAGATTAACGCCTGATCATCGGGGATTCTTCGCTCGATTACATAGCCTTTCGAGAGTGCGATTTTGTAAGTGAATCCGCCTTCGCCTTTTTCAGCTTTGAGAATCGGCATGAATGGCGCGGATGACCCTTTGCTGCCTTTTCCGTTAGTTGATTCCACGGGTGTTCTATCACTAAGCCGCTTCATCGCCATGATCAACTGGTTGAATAGGCGTGCCGAAATCTCATCGCCAGCCCTAACCAATGGCGGCAGTTGTATTGGTAAATCTCCGTTTCTAATCATACAAAAATTCGTTATATCCTCCTACGTCTGATAGCGTCCACGTTAAGGTCGTGCGGTAAAGCAAACCCTCTTGATCTTGGCTAACGCTCGTCAACCTCCAATTACGCGTTCCCGATGACGTTGGTGGACTGCCCCTCGGTGTTGAGATTTTGGAAAGATTATTTATATCACTTGGTTTCAGTTCTGATGTCCCCTCGGTCGATTCTGTCCAAGTATAAGTTGCTGCCTCGTATGTAGTTTGACCTTGTGTAATCAATCTCGCAAAAACCTTGGCATTTATCTCATCCTCGCCAAATTGCAAAGTTGACGGAAGCCAGAATAAGCCGTTCACGTTTTTATTGCCAAGTGATCCTCCTATATCTTGGTATTCTTCTACAAATTCAAGACTGCCGTTTAACACTAATCCAAGTAATCCTTTTGCTTGCTGTGATAATTCCTTCCACTTTTCATGCTCGGAAAATGGTCGGTCGCGCAATTCGCCTGACAACAAGTATTTTGGCAATG
>Ga0209444_10002047_pt1 | contig 11133 bp, 10 predicted proteins | sample LauGreFaBDMM15DN_2_FD_188215 | JGI IMG/M metagenome (GOLD analysis project Ga0209444, IMG submission 188215) | Freshwater lake microbial communities from Lake Michigan, USA - Fa13.BD.MM15.DN (SPAdes) (version 2) | ecosystem: Environmental > Aquatic > Freshwater > Lake | place: Lake Michigan...
TGTCTGCGGCGGACCGATTTCTGCGGTAGTCTGTGTCTGCGGACCTGGCGCTTTCGGAGAAATCGCCCTACCTCGGAGGTGCTTGGGTGAGGTGGGGTCTCAGCGACGTTCCGGAATCTGCGGAAAGTTGCCGATTTGAAATCCGCGGTTTTGCCAGATCCTCGGATCCGTTTTCTTTCCGGATGAACGCCAGCGTTTTTTTCTTCCTCCAGATGAGGCCGAATGCATCCAGGGCCCACCAGACTTGTTAAGAATTCCCTCGGGGAACCGACACGCTGTGGCCCGATCGATGATTAAAAGGCCGCCAAAAAGCGGTGAGGGTCCAAGCGGTGAGGGTCCTGGCTGTCAGCCCAGATCCGCAGGCGGGAATTCGGCAATTCGATCCCGGCCGAAGACCTGCCGGTCATCGCCCGATCGGCGCGGGCCGCCCTGGCGGTACCGATCGCCGTCAAGGGCCTGCCCGCCGGCACGAGGTTGCTCAAGGCCTATGCCACCTCGCCCCGCGGAGCCAAACGCGTGGTTTATCTCCTGGTCCTCGACGGTGGAGATCTCTTCCTCCCGTTCTATCGCGGAAAGGACGACCCATTGGGACGGAACGTCAGCTTGTCCAATCCAGCGTTCCGAAAAGCCCTCGACTCCCACCTGAGCCTGCTGGAGGCCGACATCGCCCGAGGCGATATCGAACCGATGATACTGCCGTAGGCATGCCCCCGACGGCGGGGCTGTCAGAGGCCCGATGACTGCCAATTGGGCGCAGCCAGTACGACCGATCCTATCCCGCTCAGGCGCGCAGGGTGGCGCCGAGGGCCGATTGGAACACGCCGACGAGGCGGTCGTGGGCGGCTTGGACTTCTTCGTCCTTCAAGGTGCGGTCGGCCGCCCGATAGGTGAATGAATAAGCCAGGCTCTTGTGTCCCTCGGGCACGTGCTTGCCACGGAAAACGTCGAAGAGTTCCACCACCTCAAGGTTGTTCGGCTTGGCTTGCTTGACCGCCGAGAGGACTGCCTCGTGAGTGATCGCTTCGGGCACGATCATAGCCACATCGCGCTGGATCGAAGGGAACGCGGCCAAGGTCTTGAAGCTCCGGGCTGAATTTCCACGGGCCAGAAGGATATCGAGGTCGAGTTCTGCCAACAGCACCGCATCCCGCAGGTCGTACCGTTTGGCCAAGGTCGGCAGCAGTTGCCCCAATTGTCCCAAGGGCAGTTTGCCACCGAGGGTCACCGTGGCCGATTCCAACATCAGGGCGGTGCTCTCCGGGCGACGCGCATACACCACGCCGCGGAGACCGAGCCGTTCGATGAGTTCTTCCAGCAATCCTTTGAGGTCGAAGACATCGGCCTTGGCGTCGCGGTCGGCTCCGGACCAGAAGCGGGGATCTCGGGCACCGGTCAGTGCAATGGCCACGCGCCACCCTTCACGGGCCACCCCGTTCTGCAGGCTGAAAACTCGGCCCATTTCGAACAACTGCACATCGCCATTGCGACGGCTGAGGTTGTGATTGAGCGAATCCAGAAGCCCTGGCAGCAACGAGGGCCGCAAGGCATTCATGTCGCTGCTGAGGGGGTTGGCCAAGAGGACCACCTCCGGAGAGACCCACCGCGCGGCCGTGTCAGAAATGAGCGTCTGACCTTGAGCCTCGTCGAGACCCAGACCTGTTAGGATGCGCCGAACCTCAGCAAAACGGTCGTAGGTGGCATCGAAGGGATGCGCTCCCACTGCGCCCCGGGGCGTTGTGGACGGAATACGGTCAACCCCGAAAAGCCGGGCTACTTCTTCGACCAAATCCACCTCGCGCTTGAGATCCACGCGCCACGAGGGCACGCGCCACACGGAGGTCGCCGATCCGCTGCGAATGCCCTGCCCCACCTCTTCGAGGCCGAGCCCGCTAAGAAATTGTGCTTGGGTCTCGGAAGGAATCTCCACGCCCAGAACGACCTGTGCGCGATCATGTCGCAGCGTCAGTTCTTTGACTTGAGGCGGGTTCGGGAATGCGTCGACGGCCGCGCCGGACACGGTGCCGCCGGCCACTTCCAACAAGAGTTGAACGCAACGACGGCTGGCCGATTCGGCCGCTTGGACATCGGCTCCGCGCTCAAAGCGGTAGCTCGCATCGGAGCGCAACGCCAACGACTTCGAGGTCCGACGAATGCCCGTCGGAGTGAAGTAGGCCGACTCGATGAGCACATCGGTCGTATCGTCCTGAATACCCGAATGAAGCCCTCCCATGATGCCCGCCAAGGCGATGCCGCCCGCGGCATCGGCGATGAGCAAATTCTCTGGGTTGAGTGTGTGCTCGCGACCATCGAGGGTCGTGAACTTCTCACCGTCGGAGGCGCGGCGGATCACCACTTCTGGGAGACCGGCCGCATTGGCCTGGATATGTCGAAGATCGAAGGTGTGCAACGGTTGCCCCGTCTCCAACATCACGTAGTTCGAAATATCGACCACGTTGTTGATGCTGCGCAGCCCCACCTTCTCGAGATTGGAACGCAACCACGCCGGGCTAGGCCCCACCTTCAAGCCACGAATCACCCGGGCCGTGTAGCGCGGGCACAACTCTGTGGCCTCGAGTCGTATGGAAGCCGAAGCCCCTTGGGTCTCGGGCAAGGTTACCTGAGGCAGCCGCAGGGGATTGCCCGTCACGGCGGCGATTTCGCGAGCAATACCGATCAGCGAGTTGAGGTCCGGACGGTTGGGGGTGACTTCGAGATCGAACACCACATCACTGCCTGAAAGCCCCAGATAGGCGGCCAGCGGTTGGCCCACCGTTGCATCCTCGCGCAGAATGAGCAGACCGTCTTCACGGCGATGACCGATGGCCTCCGGATCAATGCCTAACTCCTCGTGGGAACACATCATGCCGTGCGATTCCACACTACGAATCTTGCCGACCTTGATGGTGAAGGGTTGGGTGTCACCGGCCTTCAAGGGCAGCGAGGCTCCAGGAAGAATAAGCGGAATCTTATCTCCCGCCTTGAAGTTCTGCGCACCGCAAACGATCTGGCGTTCGCCCTGACCATCGGCGACTCGACAGACGGAGAGTTTGTCGGCGTTCGGATGTTTGTCGCGGGAGAGGACTTGGGCCACAACCACGCCGTCGAATTGGCCGGTCAGGCGCACAACGCCTTCGACCTCGAGACCCAACAGCGTGAGACGCTCGGTGAGTTCTTCCGGGGTCCCGTTGAAGTCCACATAATTGCGGAGCCAGTTGAGGGTCACTTTCATGGGCAAAAAAGATAGAGACGGAGGCGACTCGGGCTGGATGAAGACTTCAGAACTGCTTTAGGAAACGGATGTCGTTTTCGTACAGAAGGCGGATATCGGTGATGCCGTAGCACAGCATGGCGATGCGCTCGATGCCGAAGCCGAAGGCCCAACCGCTCCACACCTCGGGGTCGTACCCCACGTTCTCGAACACTTGCGGATGCACCATGCCGCAACCGGCGATCTCCAACCACTCCTTGCCCAACTTGCGGACGAGGGCGTTGGTGAAATCGATCTCCAAACTCGGCTCGGTGTAGCTGAAGTAGTGTGGGCGGAAGCGCAGTTTCACGTCATTGCCCAGCACCTCCTTGAACACCGCCTCGACGGTGCCCTTGAGGTCGCTCACCGTGACATTGCGGTCCACGTAAAGGCCCTCGATCTGGTGGAAGGTCGGGTTGTGCGTGGCATCGGCACTGTCGCGACGGAAGACACGGCCCGGCACGACGATGCGAATGGGCGGCGGGGTCTTCTCCATGACCCGGATTTGCACGGAGCTGGTGTGGGTGCGCAGCAACGGACGATCGGCCGTATCCAGGAAGAAAGTATCCTGAGCGTCGCGTGCGGGATGATCCTTCGGCGTGTTGAGCGCGTCGAAACAATGGACCTCATCCTCGATCTCGGGACCCTCTGCCACAGCGAAGCCCAGCTTGCGGAAGGCGCGAACGATGGAGTCCGTGACTTGAGTCAAGGGATGGAGTCGCCCCAAGGGACGACGGCGTCCGGGAAGAGTAAAATCAGCGGGTTCTTTAGGCAGTGCCGCCTTGAGTTCCAAAACACCGCGCACCTCGGTCAACACGGCCTCCAACTCCTGCTTGGCGGCGTTGATTGCCTTGCCCGCTAGTGGGCGCTCTTCCTTGGGCAGCGAACCCAATTCCTTCATCAGGGCCGTGAATGCACCGTCGGCACCGAGGAAGCGGCCCTTGGCCCGATCCAAGGCAGAGAGATCTGGCGCGGCCCGAAGTTCTTGCTGCGCGGCGGCGAGGATGGCGGGAAGGCGTTCTTGCAGGGACATGGCAGGAGGACGGTCTGGGGAGCTTGTCTGCTAGGGGTGGGATTCCCAAGGGATCCATTGGCTAGGAGTGCCCTGGGAAGTTGCCAAACAAAAGCCGATGAAAGAAAAACGGGCGACCTTTGTCAAAAGGGCGCCCGCCTTGGGATTTCCAGTGGAATGGATCTCTGGTTACGCAGAGCGGATGCTCAAGCAGCGACGGTATTGATCGCCGCACTGGCCTGAATCGTCGCACCGGGCTTGGTCTTGAGGGCGGCCTGGGCCACTTCGACGAGCTTAAGGAAAGCGCTCGCGTCGGTGGCGGCGAGGTCAGCCAGAACCTTACGGTCGAGGGAGCATCCGGCGGCCTTGAGGCCTTCCATGAAGCGGCTGTAGGTCAGGCCGGCCGCACGGGCAGCAGCATTGATACGGATCTGCCAGAGGTAGCGGAAGGTCCGCTTCTTGGTCTTGCGATCGCGGTACGAATACTGCATGCCGTGATCGACGGCATCGCTGGCGTACCGGTAATGGCTGCTGCGGCGTAGGCGAAAGCCTTTCGCCAGCTTGAGCATCCTTTTACGACGTTTGCGGGAAGCGGGAGCGTTAGTGACGCGCATGGAGGTAGGCGGTTAAAAAGTTGGGGTGTTCAGTGAGAGAACGGCAGACATGCCTTGATCTTGTACACGTCGGTCTTGTGCACAAGCTTCGCAGTTCCCAGACGACGCCGCCGGTTGGCGTTCTTGCTGGAGAGCAGGTGGCGCTTTCCGGCGTGCTGAGTGAGCACCTTGCCGCTCGCGGTGATTTTGAACCGCTTAGAGACGGACTTCTTGGTTTTGATTCCCTTCGGACGACGCATAAAACTGGACCTTTTCGATAGGACGAAAGACCGGAGACATTACGAATAATAGCCCTCGGATCAAGTGGTATTTTGACCATCCTGAAGGCAAGAGCTGATTTGCTTAGCTTTTCTCCGCATTCGCCCCGTTGCTTTTAGACAACCCGAGCGCAGCCAAGCAGGGGTGTATATTCACCGCTTATTGGTGGAAGGCAACGTTGTAGTGGATTTGCCGGAGGTTGTCCCCGGACTCCAAGTCGTACCGCCTTGGGTTAAAGTGCGAGTTTCACCCAGCAAATTGGGCTTGGTGGTCATCACTTCACCCAAAGTGCGGCCGCTGGGATCCTTGAAGCGGGTCTTGGTTTCCCTCAGTAAATTGGGCTTAGTGGTTACTCCCTCGCTGATTGTCGCGCCGCGAACGTCCTTGAAGGTGGTCTTGGACTGCCCCAGGAGATTCGGCTTACGGGCGAGGGCTTCACCCAGAATCTGGCCCGAGGAATCGCGGACCGTCGTGTGCGTATTGCCCAAGAGATTTGGCTTGGTCGTGCTGGCTTCGCCCACCTTTTGTCCGCGGGAATCCTGCAGCTCAGTGCGTTTCTGCCCCAGTAAATCCGGCTTGGAAGTCTTGGCTCCTGGCGGCTTGAACGACGTGTCGGCGGCGTGGACAGACAGCGCTAAAACGAAGGCTGACATCATCAGACAGCTCAGGGCGGAACGGGTTTTCACGAGATTATTTTGAACGCTGAATACCAATAGTCGCCGATCCATTTCCGGTGCGCAAGGGACTCGGATTCAAAGTGGAAAAGTAGAGTCCGCGTTTCTTGAAGCCCGAATTACCTGCCTCACCGGTGATCCGCGGCTTCGGAAATATTCTTTCTTTTAATACACCTCCCGGATCGGCTTTCCGCCATCCCCTTCCCGCTGCCTGCGGATCTCCCGTTCTGCAGTGTGGCTCATCTCCTTTCCGTATCGGGTCCTTCCTCGGCCCCCGTCTCGCATGGCTCGTGGCTCCGTTGAGCGAAGTCACTTCACTCGGCCAACAATGACCCCGAGGAGCTGTCGCGCGGTGCGACTCTTTGCGTTTTGCCTTCGCCATCAATCCAGTCCAATCTTTCCAGCACTTAATGAACGCTCCCATCCGTGTCGCTGTGACCGGCGCTGCCGGTCAAATTGGTTACTCCCTCCTGTTCCGCATCGCCTCTGGCGCGATGTTCGGACCCGCTCAACCGGTCATTCTCCACCTGATCGAAATCGAACCCGCACTCAAGGCCCTCAGCGGCGTGGTGATGGAACTCGACGACTGCGCCTTCCCTCTGCTGCAAGGAGTGGTTCCGACCTCCAGCCTCGACGAAGGCTTCCGCGGCGTGAACTGGGCTCTGCTCGTGGGCAGCGTGCCCCGCAAGCAAGGCATGGAGCGAAAAGACCTACTGGGCATCAACGGTAAGATCTTCACGGGACAAGGACAGGCCATCCAACGCAACGCCGCGTCGGACATCCGCACGCTGGTCGTCGGCAACCCCTGCAATACGAACTGCCTCATCGCCATGAACGCGGCGCGGGAGATCGGTTCCGACCGCTGGTTCGCGATGACCATGCTCGACCAGAACCGCGCCAAGACACAGTTGGCCAAGAAGGCCGGTGTGCGCGTTGATCAGGTTTCCAACATCGCCATCTGGGGCAATCACAGCTCGACGATGTATCCTGATTTCTACCAGGCACGCATCGCTGGCCACGCCGCGACGGACGTCATCAACGACGAGGTTTGGTTCAAAGACTCGTTCATCCCAACAGTCCAGAAGCGTGGGGCAGCCATCATCGAGGCGCGCGGCCTGAGCTCTGCGGCCTCGGCCGCCAATGCTGTGGTCGACACAGTGCGCGCCCTGACCACGCCGACCCATCCCGACGACAGCTTCAGCGTCGCCGTCTGCTCCCAGGGCGACTACGGGATCGAGAAGGGGCTCATCTTCAGCCATCCGACCCGCAGCGACGGCCAGCGTTGGGAAATCGTGCAAGGTGTTCCCATCAACGAATTCAGCCGCTCCAAGATCACGGCCACAGAGAATGAACTGAAGGAGGAGAAGTCGTTGGTGGCCGACTTACTGCCGCAGGCCTAACCCCCTCGGGAGGCCTTGCACAGGCCCTTTCAGCAAAACGCCCCAACCAAAAGGTTGGGGCGTTTTTCGTTCGGATTCGACCTAAGCCGGATCCGGCGTTGAGGAATCGTCGTCCCTGATCAGCCCAACTTGGCCAAGAGTTCTGCGTTGGTCTTGTGCTTCTTGAGGGCGGCGATGAGCGTCTCCATGGCTTCCACCGGCTGGAGATCGGTCATCATGCGACGCAGCTTGCGAATGGCATCGATCTGGTTGGGCGCAAAGAGCTTCTCTTCCTTGCGGGTTCCCGACTTGGGAATGTCGATGGCCGGATAGATGCGACGCTCGGAGAGCTTCCGATCCAGAATAAGCTCCATGTTACCGGTGCCCTTGAACTCCTGGAAAATCAGCTCATCCATGCGGCTTCCGGTATCCACTAGCGCGGTGGCTAGAATGGTCAGCGAGCCCCCCTCCTCGACCTTGCGGGCCGAAGCAAACATCTTGCGCGGAATTTCCAGAGCACGGGCATCAACACCACCGGTCATGGTTCGGCCAGAGCCGCCATGGACGGAATTGTAGGCACGGGCCACGCGGGTGATGGAATCGAGCAAGACGAAGACATCTTTGCCTGCCTCCACCATGCGACGGCAACGCTCGATCATCAACCGGCTCAGGCGCACGTGGGTCTCTAGGTCTTGGTCGTTGCTGGACGCTACCACCTCGGCCTTCACACTGCGTTGGAAGTCGGTGACTTCCTCAGGCCGCTCATCAATGAGCAGGACCATGCAATACACCTCGGGATGGTTGGTGGTGATGGCGTTGCAAATCTGCTTGAGGATCGTGGTCTTACCGGTGCGCGGGGGCGCGACGATCAGACCGCGGGTCCCTTTGCCGATGGGCGTCACGAGATCGATGATGCGGGTCTCGAGGCTATCGGGCGTGGTCTCCAGCTGAAACTTGTCGATCGGATCGATGGTGGTGAGATTCTCAAAGCGCATGGCGTGCAAATAGTCCTGGTAGGACTTGCCATTGACTTCGATCACCTCGCGCATCTGAGGGCTGCTGCCTCGATGCGGCGGATTTACCGAGCACTTAACCTGACAGCCTTCGCGGAGAGCCAAACGCTTGATGGAATCAGGCGTGAGGAACACATCGATAGGCTTTGGCGCATAATTTCCCTTCGAGGAACGCAAAAATCCGAAGCCCTTTTCGGACATCTCGAGCCAGCCTTCCATGATGACCGGCTCAGCCTGTGGCTGAGGAGGATTGCCGCCCCGATTTTCACCCCGGTTTTCACCCGAGCCACCTTGGTTGCCTTGGTTGCCTTGGTTGCCTTGGTTGCCGCCCTGGCCGCCCTGGCCGCCGCCTTGATAATTACCCCCTTGTTGGTTGTAACCGCGATTACCTCCACCGCCCTGGCCGCCGCCGCCCTGATTGTGGCGCTGCCCCTGATGGCCACCGTGTCGCTGATGGTGACCACCATGACGACGTCCACCACCACCGCCGCCACCTTGACGGAAGCCACCTTGGCCACCGCCCGGACGGAAGGTACCTTGATGGCCTTGCTGACCTTGCGGCCCGCCTTGTTGGGGATTTCCCTGAAACCCGGAGGCATCGCCTCCACTGGGGCGGGAGTCACCCGAGTCGGGGCCGTGGGCCGGTTGCGGTGATGTCGAGGAAGCCGGATTGGGCTCCTGAGACCGGGGAACTGATTCCTCCGGTGATTGCTGATTGCTCATGCGCTATGGTATGTCGGAAGAGTCCGGTCCCAGATATGCGGCAGAAGTAATGGCCGCGGGAATATTGACTTGGGGAAGCTGCGGAGAGGGAAAACTCCAACGCAGACGGACTTCAGACCCCAAAGACTTAGATGTGGTTCTTGGTGGGAGCAATAGCTTTTTTAAAAAAACTTTCTTTTTCACATTTCCTTCCAAGGAAAGCCGGGTTGACTGCCCGTCCATGATGGTTCCCTTGGCCTACGGACGCGGATGGCTTCCAGTGATCTTTCCCGACGATGCCACGACGGTGATTGAACCACGCCCGGCTCCCTCCCTTCGAGACGAACAGGCCTCCGTTCTGGCAGCACTAGAATCACCGCTCGGCGCCTCCCCATTACGAGAGTGGCTCACGCCCGGTTGCCGCATTTGCATTCTCTTCACAGACATCACTCGGGCCACCCCCAACGAACGACTGATTCCGTGGCTTCTGGCTTATCTGGAAGAGGCCGGAGTGCAACGAGATCAGGTCACCCTGCTCTGCCAACTGGGCACCCACCGACCCTGCACCCGAGAAGAATTCGAACAGTTGCTCACGCCCGAAGTGGTGGCGAACTGGAGGGTTCTCAACCATGAACCCTTCAACCTCGACGCGTGTGTTGCCCTCGGAACAACACGAACCGGTGTTCCAGCTTGGATCAATCGACACTGTGTGGAAGCCGATGTCCGCATCGTCACGGGGTTCATCGAGCCTCATTTCTTCGCAGGATTCAGCGGTGGCCCGAAAGGCATCATGCCGGGCGTGGCACATGTGGACACCGTCATGAGCAACCATGGGGCTCAGAATTTGGGAAACCCCAAAGCCAGTTTCGGCCACTGCGAGGGTAATCCTGTGTGGGAAGAGATGCTGGAAATCGCCCAGCGCGTAGGTCCCAGTTTTCTGCTCAATGTCACACTGAACGATCGTAAAGAGATCTCTGGTGTCTTTGCTGGGGAACTCGCCACGGCCCACCGGGCCGGACGCGAGACCGTGCGGCAGGCGGCCATGCAACCAGTCGATGCTCCATTCGAGGTGGTGGTCACCACCAATTCGGGATTCCCGCTGGACCAAAATTTGTATCAAGGGGTCAAAGGCATGTCTGCGGCAGCGCGGATTATCCGCCCAGGTGGAACCATCATCCTCGCAGCGGAGTGTTCCGACGGAATTCCCACCGGAAGCCCGTATGATCTGCTGCTGCGCGAGGAGTCCTCTATCGAAGGTGTCTTGGCTCGATTGGCAACACCGGGATTTTCCCAACCGGAACAGTGGCAGGCCCAACTTCAGGGCGTCGTCCAGAGCAAGGCTCGGGTGTTGGTCCATTCGAGCCTGCCGGAGGATTTGCTGCGAAGAGCCCATCTGGAACCCTGTCCGGACATCGGCGAGGCCGTTCGGACCGCACTCCTCAACTCCGGTCCCGGAGCGCGCGTCGCGGTCCTTCCCCTGGGTCCACTGACCATTCCCTACCTTCAGTCCCACGAAGACTAACCGCATTGGCAACCGCAGCGTCTTGCGGTGCCTGTCCCTCGGGGTTCGTCTACGTGCAGAGGTGATCCCAAATTCGGACGGCTGGGATTTTGGCTCCACTGAGCTGCTTTAACCGCGATTAGTTTTCGGAGGGCTCACTTTTAATTACGAAGGACCCATGCGTGCGGCTTGACGATGAGGGGATCCCCTGCATACCGTCACAGCCGGTTGGTGGTCGTAGATCAATGGTAGATCCCCAGATTGTGATTCTGGTCGTTGCGGGTTCGAGTCCCGTCGGCCACCCCACCTTACCCCGAGCCAACGGCTCAGGGTTGTTTGCTTCAGAGCCGTTGTTGTCCGAGTGCCGTTGTTGTCTTAGATTTGTTTTCGTCTTCGTGCGGTCGTTTTATGACCGCAGTCGTTGTCTCGGCTCGGTCTTTGCCTGAGCGCTACAGACCTTTTCCCCAGTGCGATCTCTTGCCTAAGAGAATCGCTTGCGGGGCATCGCACTGAGGTCCTCGCGCCACGGTGCAAAATCGGACCCTATCCCCACGGCCCCATCGGATGAATTCGAGCCCTCGGATCAATTCGAGCCGTAACCTTTTCCGATTCCCAAATACGATTCCCCAACACGAGTCTCCAATACGAATCTCAGCGAACCCATTCCCTACAAACTCTGGGTTGGCCGACACCGCTGGCTGACTGTTACTTCTGCTCCGAGTACCAAGCCATC
>Ga0209444_10002048_pt1 | contig 11132 bp, 12 predicted proteins | sample LauGreFaBDMM15DN_2_FD_188215 | JGI IMG/M metagenome (GOLD analysis project Ga0209444, IMG submission 188215) | Freshwater lake microbial communities from Lake Michigan, USA - Fa13.BD.MM15.DN (SPAdes) (version 2) | ecosystem: Environmental > Aquatic > Freshwater > Lake | place: Lake Michigan...
GGCTGCGGATGCCAAAGCATTGGCTGATGCACAAGCCGCTTTGGCTGCGGCCAATTCTAGGGCATCGGCATTGGCGGCAGCAGAAGCGGCAAGAGTGGCCGCATTGAAAACAACAACAGGAAATCAGGCCAATTTCGCAACATTTTCAAATTGGCTTAACTCAACTCCAGGCTTAACTAACACGCAAATTGCGGCTGAGATGAATCGTCTTGGAATCAATGCTGGCCAAGTGGCTGGTCTGACTGGTATTCCAGAAAGTGAAGTCCAAAATCGATTCAATGCAGTCTCACCATTTTCAAATGCGACACAAGGCTTTGCGCAGAACTTTGCCAATTACCAGTCAATCCCCATTGGCGCTCAATATAACCCTGCTGTGACAGCTGGTGGTGCATCCCCCTACTCTCAGGTCATGTCACAGATGCGGCCAGTGGGCAACCCCTACGCTGGCGTGGTCGGTAACTTGAGCATGGGTGGCTATAACCCTGGTCTCTATGACCAGATCGCAGCGGCTAATTTGGCACGCGATATTGCTGCCAAGGGTGGCACAACATTGGCTGACTATTATGGCGGTGGACCAGGTGATGCCACTGGTGATGCAGCGGCTGCTACTGCTGCCGACTCTGCGGCTGCTGCGGCTGCAAGTGCCACTGGCACAGCGCCTGGTAGTGATGGCACTCCAGGCTCTGGTGCGGCCATGGGTGGTCTGATTACCAGAGTCTTTGGTCCTGACCCTGCTGGTCCTGATGAGGGTCAAGTCAACATGATGCGCGGTGAATACGTCATCAAGAAGTCTTCAGTCAACAAGTATGGCAAGGGACTTTTGGACATGATCAATGAAGGCAAAGTGCCTGCCAAGAAAATGAAATCTTTACTCGGATAAGGTGGCGATATGTCAAAAGGTGGAACAACAACCTCAACAAGCTCCATTGATCCACAGATCAAAGAAGCATTCTTGGCCAACTTTCAGCAGGCCCAAGGGGTCGCTGGTGCATTGCCTGTCCAGCAGTTTGCTGGCTACAACCCAATGTACCAGGCAGGCGAGGAAGCTCTGGTCAACACGGCCCTCGCTGGCCCAGGCATTACTGGCACAGACTTGGCAGCTCAAATGGCCGCTTATGGCGGTGTTTATCAGCCTGGTCAGATCACAGCGCAGCAGACTAATTTAAGCATGGGGCAAGGCCCAGGCTCAATTGGCAGCTACATGAACCCCTACACAGCTCAAGTGCGTGCCAATGCATTGGGTGATTTGGAAGCAGCGCGTCAAGCGGCTATCCAGCAGACTGGTGAGCGTGCAAACGCTGCCCGTGCATTTGGTGGATCACGCCAAGGTGTGGCTGAATCTTTGACCAATGCTGGCTTTGCCAAGCAGGCCGCCACACTTGGCACAACATTAAACGAGCAAGCATTCAATCAGGCCATGGCCATGCAACAGGCCGACATTGGCCGCAGATCAGCAGCTGACATTGCCAATCAGCAAGCAGGCTTGCAAGGTGCGCAATTGAGGCTAGGCGGTGCAAGCCAGCTCGGCAATTTGGCTGCACAGCAACAAGCCTTGCGTCTTGGTGGCGCTCAAGCGGTCATGGCCGCTGGTGGTGCGCGTCAGGCATTGGACCAGCAACAGATGGATGCGATCCGCAACATTGGTCTCCAGCGCCTTGGTGTGGTCCAGTCTTCACTGGGTGCGCAGCCTGCCAATCTTGGCATGGTGGCCACAACGCCATACAGTCAGAATGTTGGTGCTGGCGCTCTTGGTGGTGCATTGGCTGGTGCAAAACTAGGCAGTGTTGTGCCAGGTGTTGGCACGGCATTGGGAGCAATTGGTGGTGGCATTCTTGGCCTAATTGGTTAAGGGGTAAAAAATGGCTGAATTAAATTTTGATGGGCTACTGGGCAATTTGTTTGGTGGTGGTGGTGACAGTGAGCTTGAGAAGCTGCTGACAGCCAAGCAAAAAGAGCAATTGGGTTTGCAGTCAACAATGGCCGCTGCTGCCGCATTGCTTCAGGCCAGTGGCCGAAGCCCCCAGCGTATTGGTCTGGGCCAAGCACTTGGCTCTGCCCTGCAAGCTGGCCAAAGTGCTTATGAGAAAGGCACTGCTGGTGCTTTTCAAAATTTGCTTTTGGGTGCAAAACTTAGAGAGATGCAAACAGAAGCTGCTGGCAATGAGTCTTGGAAAAATTTAATTGGTGGCAAAACTCAGCCAACAACTGCATTGACTCCAGAGCAAGCGGCTTTGGCTGCACCAACAACTGTGGCTGGCCCTGCTGGTCCAACAGTGGCTCGCGCTCAACTGGCCCAGCAAATGCCTGCGCCAGTGGCAACATCCACAGACCCTCTGGCATTCCTTAATCCAACGCAACGCGCTTTGATTGGTGGAATGCCACGCAAAGAAGGTTTGCCAGAAGTATTGAAGATTGCACAATCACAAGCTGAATATGGCCCTCCAACGCCAGTCGTTATGAATGGCAAAACAGTCATGTTGCAGTACAACAAGCTGGGCCAGTCAAAAGTCGCTGAAGGCGCTACACCATACGAGGCTCAGTCACCTGACATTCGCGCTGTTGAGTACATTAGTGGCCGGCCATTGGCTGGAACTGGTACAGCAGGCATTGGTCAAGTTGGCGAGTATCGCAAACAGATTGCACCAACAACAAAAGTCGATGTGAAGCTGCCGCCTGGACAATCTCAATTCGTGGCTGGTGCTGGAACTGAAACAATCAAAGTGCTGGGAGAATTAACACAAGGCGCAAGGTCTGCCAATGACACATTGATCAATGTAGAAAAAATGCTGCCTGCACTTGATAAGGCTATCCTTGGACCAGCCGCTGATTACAGAACTACCATGCTCAGAATCGGTCAGCAATTAGGTGTTGCTGGCGCTGACGCAAATGAGCAACTAGCAAACACCAGAATTGTGGTCCAAGGCTTGGCCCAGCAAGAACTTGATGCTGCGGCCCAAATGCGTGGCCAAGGTTCATTGACAGAAGGTGAGCGTGGAATTCTTAGACGCGCAGCTGCTGGCGATCAAACACTGAGCGCTGCTGAAATTAGGCAAGCGTTAGCATCAGCACAGAAAACAGCTCGATATCGCCTAGCAACGCAAGAAGATTATTTAAACCGAGCAATGAAAATACCAGGCTTTGAGCAGTTTGCACCTATGTACCAAGTCACGCCTTATGGTGGTGGTGGCGGTGGTGGCGGCAATCCATTGCTAGATGCTGTTAACAGACAATTGCAATTGCGTTCTTCTGGAGGTCCAAGATGAGTGATGCATTGGAAGGTTTCACAACCGAAGAATTACTCAAGATAAAGCAAGGTGATGTCTCTGGCTTATCTAATGAAAAGCTGACTATTCTTAAAGGCATTCTGTCTCAAAGCATAGACATTGATCGCCCTGCACCAGCGCCTGCATTGGCCCAACCATTACCGCAAGCGCCAACCCAACGCCTGCGCTCTATTGCACAGGGCGTGACCCTTGGCTCTGCTGACGAGATGGAAGCGCGTCTACGCGCCTCTGTCACTGGCGAGGATTACGGCAAAGTGCTTGCTGAAATTCAAGGCAAGATGAAGGCTTACCAAGCACAAGCCCCATTTGAGGCATTGGGTTATGAGGCATTGGGCGGTGTTGGATCAGCGGCTGCATTGACTATGGCCACTGGCGGCACAGCTGCGCCATTGACTGGCCCACGCATGGCGGCCAGTGTCGCCCCATTGGTCAGGGCATTGGCCGGCACATCAGCGCTTGGTGGCGCTCAAGGCGGCATCACAGGCTTTATGACTGGTGAAGGCGACTTTGCAGCCCGTGCGGCCAGAGTGCCAGGCTCAACCATGATGGGTGCATCTATTGCCCCAGTGGTGCAGGCTGGCTTCATGGGCGCTGGAAAACTCACAGACATGGCGCTAGACGCTGCCAGACGAATGACTGGTGGTCGCGGTGGCAAGGCAGCAGAGGCTGAAATTCAACGTCTGGCTGGAGAGACTGGTCTCACCACAGACGAGATTGTGCAGCGCATTGCCAATGGCGAAATCTTGGCCGAAAACCAAACACTACTGCAAGCTGTGCGTGGCCTGTATACCCAAGGCGGCAAGGCATCCACAACGATTCAAGGCGCTTTATCTACACGCCCAGACACATTGCGCAGAGAAGCCTTGACAGATATGCAGCAAAAGCTGGTCAGTGGCCTTAACCCCAACTTTGTTGGACCACGCCCACAAAATGAAAATGTTTTGCGTTTCTATCGATCAACCAATGACGAAGCAAGGGCATTGGAAAACCAAGCCTACAAAGACGCTTATGGCACTGGCGGCATCATTGGCCAAGATTTATTGGTAAGTCTTAAAGATGCACTGCAACGATCACCAACGGCCATTGCCGACATCAACGCAATCTACACGGCCCAAACAGGCAAAAAGCCATTTTTCTCCTTTGACAAAGATGGCAACATTGTGTTTGCCAAAGCGCCAACATTGGAAGATGCTGAAGTTGTCAGACGAGGCATCCAGACTTCAATTGACTCTGCCTTTACAAGTGGCAAGGGTGGTGTTGGAGTGGCGCTTAAACCCGTTGAAAACGCTTTGAGAGATGCCATCGATTCATCATCGCCAAGACTGGCTGCAACCCGCGCTGAAGCCTCACAGCTTAGAAGCGCAAGGGATGCATTCAAAGAAGGCCGCACCATCTTTAGCAAGAGCGCTGACGAAGTCCAAATAATGATGGAAGACATGGCCAGCAATCCTGGGGCAGTCAATGCGTTTAGGGCTGGCGCTATGGATGCCATTCGCAATCAGATGGGATCAGGTCGCGCCAAGTCAATGATGGGTGTGCTGGCCAGTCCTGAGACCAAACAAGGCGCTATCTTGCGCACCATTTATCCTGGTGACGAGCTTGATGGCATCTTGACCCGCATTGGCACAGCGGCCCAGTCGCAGGCTGCTAAGAACAGGGTGCTTGGTGGGTCGGATACAGCGTCATCGGTAATGCAGGCAGCGCGTACTGGCTCAACACTTACTGCTGACGATCTGGCCAGCGCAGCCACTGGAAGCCCCATGGCTGCATTCCGAGTGGTTAGCAAAATGCTGGGTGAATCAAACAAGGGGATGTCGGAACAGGACCGCCAGCGAGTGGCCCAGATTCTGATTTCAGAAGACCCAGAGATTGTGCGCAAAGCATTGCGTGATGAAAGTGGCATGGCCAGATTGCAGCAGGCCGTGGCAGCTGGTGCGAGAATGCTTGAAAAGACTGTGCCTTATGGTGCAAGCTACATTGGTGCAACAGCGCCAAGACCTATCTACGGCCAATAAGGAGTAAACATGGCTGGATTACTTGATGACATCTTGCAATATATGCAAGACCCCAGACGCACTCAGCAATTGCAGGGTACAGGCAGGGCAATCCAGCAAGGTCTGCTGAGTATTGAAGAGAAAGACAAAAAGTTTCAAGACCTTTATGACAAGGCATTTGGCGATCCAAAAAATATAGCCAAGGTCACAAACAAAAAGGCTTTGTCAGAACTTACAGAGATGGCCATGGCTGGCCCATTGGCATTTGCCCCAGCTGGGATGACTAAACGAATGAGTGCAGCAGAAGCAGCTGCTGCTGGCTATTGGCATGACATTGGCGCTGGTAAAAAATTACCAATCCCAATTGGTGAAATGACAGCTCAACGTGAAGTGCTAAAAGATTTACCACCAAAGAAAATTATTACCCCAGAAAAAATGCAAGGTGGCGCGATTGTCCCATTCCATGGTGATCGTTCTATTGCTGGCCAAAATTTGCTTGGCATTGGCAGCACAAAGTTTGAAACGCCAGTCTATCTTGAAGGCGGTTATGACTTTATGAGAACGCATTCACCAACTGGCTCCATCTGGGCCTCTGAAAAAGGCGCGTCTCAAGCTCTTCAAAATCAAATCAATGAAGCAGCCAAAGTTGGCAAGGGCGATGTCTATGGCGTGTATTCGGCAATGGGTCCATTGTCAATGAACTACAACACCATGATGTCTGATGCGCTGCTTGAGCAAATGAAGGCTGGAAAAATAACCAAAAAAGCAATAGCAGCTTTTGACAAAGAAGTTAAAGCTATTCGGCCAGAATGGAAGGGTGTGATGAGTCCAGAATCACGCGCTCAACTGGAAAGCAATGGTGCATTGCGTCATGTATTTGTGGACAGGATGCAACTTGATAAATTTCAAAACGCTGGATTCCCTGATATCTCTTACACAAGATATGCCATAACAGACCCATTGCTACTCAATGAGCCAATGTATTCTGGTGGTTTGTCAATCGGGAAAATGGTTCCAAATGCCGAACTAATTACAAACCCACAAATCCCTCATAAGACATACGACACACAATTGCCTGGTGAATACTTTGGCGGTTTTGAAAAATCAGTGCCAAAAGAAATTCTGTACCCAGACTGGTACAAGATGCGCAGAGAAATTGGAGCGCCAGAGAGTGGTGATGTCAGGTCTTTCCAGCTTGCAAAACCAATCCAGCCAACAAATCAGGAATGGCTTGATAACCTTATGCGGTTTCTTTCAGGCCCATAAGCTCTTTTAGGTTTATCAGCACAAGGTCAATTCGTCTTTGTGTTTCAAGATTAAAGTCTGCTGGCTCAGTTTGCTCAGACTCTACGGCTGATTCAATGAACATTTGCAAAATATTGAGTGCCTCAAGTTTTTCGTCTTGAGTCATTTTTGTAATTAGCTTCATACTATTCCCCCAAAAAACGCGGCCACAAGTGGGTCGCGTTTTACGACCCGTCTTTTCTGTCTACGTCTGGCAGCGTCAAAGTCTTTGTCGTCTGCACTCATCTTGTCGCGATACTTTTTGATGCGCTCTGAGCCTGGCACTGGCCCAGGCGCTTCAGCATCAATTCCATCCCCCCAAGACCACAGAGGCCGCCACTGGCCATTGGCATGGACCTTGGTGTGTCCTGAGATGTGGACCAGACCATGGCGGTGCAAGTCAAACAGGATTCGCGCTGCACTTCTCCTGGCACAAAAGCACAGCTTGGCCAAGTCCACATCAGACAGATTGCCTTTCTTTTGCAGTGCTGCCTCAATTGCAGGCTCTATACGGGGTTTTAAGCCTCTGGCCATGTGCTGGTCTCCATTCGGGCTTTCAAGCGCTCCAGCATCGTTTTGACAACGAATGCGTGGGTTCTCACATCCTTGTTGATGGCGTATCCATAAATCTCTGGATCGACCATGGCACTGACCAGGTCGAGGCAGGCTTCAAGGGCCAAAGGCAATTCTTTATCGGTCATTTAACTTCTCCAGCGCAGACACTTCAATATGGTCCACAAGGGACTGCAAAATCATGTGGGCAATGTCCACATCAGTGCCAGCGATGTATGCGTTATTCAGCACCATGCACTCCTCATAGTCAGGCTCATAAGGCAAGCCAATGTAATCTGTCGAGCCTTTCTCTTCTGGGATGTATTCAAGGAAGCAGACCAAGTCGACCCCCTCAATTTCACAGTCAAACTGGTACAAGTCTTTGGGGCAATTAGGTGTCGGTGGATTTACAGCAGCAGCAACAAGGCCGGCAAAGCGCTCAAGGCATTCAGTTAACTCAAAGTCTTCTTGATTTGATGGGCTGTAGGCTTCATTGTCTTTGACAAAAAACTGTGCCTTTTGGGCCATGAGGATGATGTCTTTTTTGTTCATGACGACCACCATGCCACCAAGAGTGCAGCCAAGCCAACGCCAATGGCCAAGGCGGTCAAATAATCCAAGAGGGTTTCGGTTTGCGGTTTCATCGGTTTCTTTCGTTAATGGGGCCGAAGCCCCGTGGGTTTATGCAGTTTTGCGGGAATCCATTTTTGTGTTGAATTCAAATTGTTTGCTTGAAACACATTTGATGCAGCGATAAGCAGACGGCTCCATCTTGAAGTTTTCCCAATTGGTACTCATAGGAGTGCGCAACATATTGCGGCCACAAGCGGTTTTTGATGCAAAACCAATACCGCCTTTATTTAAGTGCATTTGACGTGACATTTTGTTTGCTCCTTAAACGCGTGATGGCTGTGTGCCGACCAATTCACCATCCATGATCTTGAACATGATGGTCTTGGCAATGTTGAGGGTTTGGCGTGCGCGCTCTGTGTCGCCAAAAGACATCAATTCTTGAGCATCTGACATCAGGCCAGCGACTACCATGTTGCCACCAGTGAACTGGTATGTGATGGATTCTTTGACCGACTCAATGTAAGAATCAATATCAGCAAAACCATACATTGACTCATTGCGGCTAGTTTGTGTTGCGTTTGTCATTTCGTTTCTTTCGTTTATTTCGTTACCCAACTGAATTTGTGTTGGTGTAACGAATTATGCCCGAATTAAAATACTTTGCAATAACCATACAAAGTAGTCAAGTATTGACATGAAATGCAAGTTAAAATGTTGCCCATGGAATCAATTCACACTATCAGGGCGAGGGCCAAGGCTCATAAGATCACCATGGCTGCGGTGTGCAATGAGGCTGGCATCCAACAGTCACAGGTGAGCCGGTGGCTGTCTGGGACTGTGGAGCCATTGTGGACATCAGTCAATCAATTGCACTTGGCGCTTGAGAAGCTGATCGACAGATCACCAGTCGTTATCGACTGACTCGGCAGCAGCTGGTGCGGCCTTGCCGGCCACCACGCCAAAGTCACTGGCCGCTGAAGGCTTTGCACCACCCAGCGAGTCACCCTTGGCCAAAAGCATGATGTTGTTCAACCCATACGACACGCCTTTATTGCCTGCTTGGTCATAGGCATAGGCATTCAAAGAAACGCGGCCATAGTCGCCAGAGACAATATCTTGTGATCCAAGAATGTCATGGCCATGGGCATCGACCGCACCAGGCTTATTGGTTGACTTGGTGTTGAAGAAATAATGGCCAGCGTACTCGGCCCCTAGTGGTCCGCCATCAGATTTCACTTCAGTGTCGCCATCACGCAAGGGATTGCGCACTGTCTTGGGGATTTTGTCCCCGAACTTGGCAGTCAATGCGGCCTTGGCTGCCGCTTTCAATTGGTTCACAGTCTCGGTGTCTGTCTTTGGGACAAGCACTTGCGTTGAGAACTCTTCTTTGCCGTTCATCTCATTCTTACGAGCAGTCAGTGCTGAGAAATATGAGAAACGAACTTTTCCGGTTACGACTCTGGTTGACATGGTTTTTTCCTTTTAAGGGTTTACAAGTTTTAACGATTTAATCGTTTTCTGCGTTTGCAGAAATTGCACTTTAGCACAAATGCAGATATGATCGCAACAACTTAAAACGAAGGAAACGATCATGCAGTTATTCCCCCATCAGCAAGAGGCCAAGCTCTTTTTGCTGTCCAGGCGCAGGGCCATACTAGCCGACCAGCCCCGTGTTGGTAAGACGCTACCCACAGCAGCTGCTGCACTTGAAAACCTACCGGCCCTCATCGTCTGCCCAGCCATTGCCAAGACAGTCTGGGAGTCTGCCTTTGCTAGGCTGGCGCCAAACGTCTCAGTGAATGTGGTTAATGGAAAACGCGAGGCATCAGAGGTAAATTCAGCCGATGTGACCATCATCAACTACGATGTTTTGCAATACGGCATTACGAATGTGGACAGATATAACACTCTGGTTTTGGATGAGTGCCACAGGATTAAGAATCCAAAGGCCCAAAGAACGAAGGCTGCAATGCTGGCCATGAAGAAAGTGGACCATGTGTACGCGCTCAGTGGCACACCCATCCCAAACAGGCCCATCGAGCTGTGGCCCATCTTGCACGGCCTTGGCATTTACCGAGGCGGCTGGTTTGACTTTGCAGCCCGTTACGCAAAGATGTGGTCGGCCCCTTGGGGCTTGGACACATCAGGCGCGTCAAATCTGCCAGAACTCAAGGCGCTCATGCTGCCCCATGTGCTGAGACGCAAAAAAGAAAACATCTTTAAAGACTACGAAGAGCCGCAAGTCAGCCTGATCACCTTTGATCTGGCCAACGACAAACGTGAGCAAAGTTTTGATGCCGATGCCTTGATGGCAAACCCCAATGCCTTGCTGGCCTTTGAGGGTCTGGCCGAGATCATGCGCGAGGCCGGTATGCGCAAGGTCAAGGCCGCCAGTGAATTCATCGATGACTTGCTTCAGGCCAATGAGCCGGTGGTGGTCTTTGCGCACCATAAGGATGTGGTCCAAGCCCTGCAAGATGAACTCAAGGTCCACAAGCCCGTGATCGTGGTGGGTGATACATCACGGGCCAAGCGCGACAAGGCCATTGCAGATTTCCAGTCTGGCCAGACCAAGCTCATCATCGGCAACATTGCCGCCATGTCTGAAGGTGTGGACCTATCGGCTGCCGACACGATTGTTTTTGTCGAATGCACTTGGTCCACGTCAGCGCTGGAGCAGGCATCGAGCCGTGTTGAAAATATCAACAAATCAGGCATTCCCCCCGTCATCTACATTCTGACCATCAAGGCCAGCTTGGACCATACAGTCTTGGCCAAGGTGCTAAAGAAACTGAACATCGTCAACCAAATCATTTAACCAGGAGAAAACCATGCAACACGAAACCCGTAAACACGCCCGACTCTCAGCATCCCGCACAGACCGATTTATGCAATGCCCAGGCAGCTACAGGCTTGAATCCCTCATGCCCTATGAGCCAGCCGGAGAAGCCGCTGCCATTGGCACTGCCATCCATGAGCTGTCAGAGATCATTTTGTCAGGCAAAGAAGTGCCAGCCGGCACTGATCCGGACCATGTGGCCATGGCCCAAGGCTATGCCGACTTTGTCAATACGCTAGTCGAGAATCCGCGCAAAAAGCTGATCGAGGTCAATCTGGATGAAGGCTTGAAGTCTCTGCACCCAGCGCTTGGTGGCACGGCTGATGCAGTGTTGGTTGATGGCAATCACTTACACGTAATAGATTTAAAAACGGGAAGGGTGGCCGTGGATGCCACCGACAACAAGCAGCTGCTGACCTATGCCCTTGGTGCAATGCGCCAGCTCAAAGCACCAAACACCATTGAATGCACCATGCACATCTATCAGCCCCGTGTGGGCCACAGCAAGTGGACAGTGTCTGGCCAAGAACTGGTCGAGCATGGCGAAAGACTCAAGGCCGCTGCCGAGCTAGCGCTCACAGGCGATGCACCCACAAACCCATCACC
>Ga0209444_10002050_pt1 | contig 11120 bp, 10 predicted proteins | sample LauGreFaBDMM15DN_2_FD_188215 | JGI IMG/M metagenome (GOLD analysis project Ga0209444, IMG submission 188215) | Freshwater lake microbial communities from Lake Michigan, USA - Fa13.BD.MM15.DN (SPAdes) (version 2) | ecosystem: Environmental > Aquatic > Freshwater > Lake | place: Lake Michigan...
AACACCGCAAAATCGCCGCCTAAATATCAATCCAAGATGAGACACGCTCTACGCTAAAAACAAGTGCCTAAGGTCTCGAATGTTCTGACGACGTACAGTCATGCCCCTTGCAATCAGATAATCCCTGAACTTGGCAGCATCCAATCGCCCAAGCGACATGATGTCAGCATCACCCAAGCAGGCTTTGGCATATCCAAGATTACGGTCGGTTGAAGCATGAAACAGTTTGCTTTTGCCTCCACCCTTCAGCCGAACATAAATCTGGTGGGCATCAGACAGTCTCACGATGGGTTGCGAAGGTTGCTGCGAGACACCAGTCGCTACCGCCATTACAGGCGGTGATGCCAGAACAAATCCCATGGCTTCGAGCCGCATGGCATTCCAAGCCATTTCCAATTGTACCGAGATACGATTTGCGGCGTTAAGCGCCTCATATTCCTTGCGAGTGTTGAGGCAAAGCACCACCCGAACCCTTTGAAAACGTGCCTGCAAGGCTTTGGGAACACGCCTCACATAATAATAGACACCTCGTTTGACGAACAATCTTCGGGGAGAATGTTCTACCCAGTGTTCTACCCGCATGATTCAAACAATCTATCCAACGATTAAAAAACCATTGCGTATCAATATGTTAGGTATGATTTTGCGGGAAATAATTGGCGCGCCCGGAACGATTCGAACGTCCGACCCTCAGATTCGTAGTCTGATGCTCTATCCAGCTGAGCTACGGGCGCGCTGTTGCCCTAGGGCAAGGTGGCGGAAATTAGTCGGTGGGCCGTCTTTAGGCAAGCGTTAGTTCTAGCTTTTTTCTCTGGGGTTTGGACTGGCGCGAAATGGGCCGGACGGTATGGTGAAATCTGTTGGTGTGATTAAAAAATTGGGGATTGAGATGCGAAAGTCAGTGGGCGGTCTAGGGCTCATGTTTTTGGCCCTTGCTGGGGCGATGGCACCGTCCTCCTCGGTTTTCGCCGATCCCGTGTCCAAGACGGTTGCCGCAAAAGCCCCCGTCCCCTCCTCTGCCCTAGCGCCCCATGCCATGGTCGCGGCAGCCAATCCCTTGGCGGTCGAGGCGGGGCTTGCGATATTGAAGAGGGGCGGCTCGGCGGTGGATGCCGCTGTCGCCGTACAGGCGATGCTGGGACTGGTCGAGCCACAGAGCTCTGGACTGGGCGGCGGGGCCTTTATGGTTTTCTATGACGCCAAGACCCGCGCTGTGACGGCCTATAATGGCCGAGAGACGGCGCCGGCCGGGGCGAGCCCCGACATGTTCATGCGCACCGATGCCAATGGGGTCTCCAAGCCGATCGGCTTTTTCGAGGCGGTCCTTGGTGGCCGCGCGACGGGCGTACCAGGCGCGGTGGCGATGCTATCCCTTGCCCAGTCGCACCATGGCAAGCTGGCCTGGAAGGACCTGTTTGGCGATGCCGAGCAGCTGGCCTCTGACGGCTTTATCGTTAGCCCCCGTTTGGCGGGCATGATCAATAGCGCTGCGCCTCAGGCCAAGTCTGCCGACGCCACCGCCTATTTCACCAAGGCCGACGGGACCCGCTATAGGGCGGGAGACCTTCTCAAGAACCCCGCCTATGCCGCGACGGTTCGACAGATCGCAACCCAGGGCGCCAGCGCCCTCTATCAAGGCCCATTGGCCGAAGCCATCGTCGCGCGGGTCCGCCAGGGTGATCTGCCCGGTTCGCTGACAATGGCTGACTTCAAGGCCTATCAGCCCAAGGTCATGGCGGCCCTTTGCCGACCCTATCGGGTCTATCGCGTCTGCGTGCCGCCCGTGCCCTCTGGCGGAACCGCCGTCTTGCAAGGTCTTGGCATCCTAGAAGGCACCAATATTGGGGCCTACGCCAACGACGCCCAGGGCTGGTACCTGTTCACCCAAGCGAGCCGATTGATGTATGCTGACCGAGACCGCTATCTGGGTGATCCCGACTTTGTCAGCGTGCCCGTCGACGGCCTGCTGGATCGTGATTACCTCGCCCAGCGCCGCGCCCTGATCGGTGAGACGCCAGGGCCTGCCCCGCAGTTTGGACAACCTAAGGGCGCGTCAAAGCTTGGCCCTGATGCGACCCATGAGCCGGCCGGTACGAGCCATTTCGTAATTGTCGATGCCAGGGGCAATGTGGTGTCCATGACCACGACCGTCGAGAGCATCTTTGGCTCAGGCCGCATGGTCGGCGGCTTCTTCCTCAATAATCAATTGACCGATTTCAGCTTCGCTCCGACCAACAAGGACGCAACCGCAGCGGCCAATGCCGTCGGGCCGGGCAAGCGGCCGCGCTCGTCCATGTCGCCAACCATCGTTCTGGACCAGAAGGGACAGTTCTATGCCGCGGTCGGGTCGCCCGGTGGATCGTCCATATTAGCCTATAACCTCAAGGCGTTAGTTGGGGTCTTGGATTGGAAGATGCCGATTCAGCAGGCGATTGCCCTGCCCAATCTGGTGTCGCGCGGCGAGGTCTATTCAGCCGAGACCCAATTTTTGACGCCCGAAGTGATTGCAGAACTGGCCAAGAAGGGCGTTACGCTTAAGGCAGCGGGCCTTGGCGAGGCCTCAGGCCTGCATGGGATCATCAAGCGCAAGGGCGGCTATGAGGGCGGGGCCGATCCGCGCCGCGAAGGGGTCGCACGCGGGTATTAAGAGCCCCCTACCCCGACTTCGCCGGTACTTACCCCAAAGGGCGAAGATCTTGGATCGCTAAATCTTGCCCTTCAGGGGGAACTGGTTCGAAGGGTCGTAGGGGACCTTGTTTTCGATCATGATCGCCCCATGATCACGATAGTCGCTTTCAGAGTACGGCTTTCGTTGACAGGCCAGAACCGGAAGCTAAAAGTCCGAACAAGTTTTTGAAACACTGGGAATCTAAACCAATGAGCCAAGGCAAACCCGGCGCGGCTAAGGCCAGGCCGCTGTCACCACACCTTCAGGTGTGGCGTTGGCACATCACCATGTGGGGCTCGATCCTTAATCGCGCCACGGGCGTGGCCCTCTATGTCGGTGCCTTGATCCTTGCGGGTTGGGCCCTGGCCCTCGCGTCAGGCGAAGATGCCTATATCGCCTTTACCGGAATACTCGGCACGCCCTTGGGCCTTCTGGTCATGCTCGGCCTGACCTTCTCGCTCTATTTCCATCTGGCCGCAGGCGTGCGCCACCTGTTCTGGGACGCGGGCAAGGGCTTTGATCCAAAGCTAGCCGACCTGACCGGCGTTGCAGCCCTTGGCTTTGCCGTTGTTGCCACCCTTGTGACCTGGGCCATCGCGTTCATGACGGGAGCCCTCTAATGAGCGATTTTCGCACGCCCCTCAGCCGCGCCCGCGGCCTTGGCTCGGCCAAGCACGGCGTCAGCACGTGGCTGTTTGAGCGGGTCTCTTCGATCACCTTGGTCCCCATTGTCCTTTGGGCGGTTTTCTCAGGGCTAAAGCTGGCCAGCGCCGACTATCAGGCTGCACGGGTTTGGATGCAGTCGCCGGTCAATGCCGTGCTGACCCTGCTTCTCATTATTGTTGGAATTTGGCACATGCATGTGGGTTTGCGGGTGGTGATTGAGGACTATATCTCAAAGCCGCTCAGCAGGGCCGCGTTGCTCTTGCTCAATATGTTTGTCTGCGGCCTGGGCGGGGCCCTGGCGGTGTTCTCGATTCTTAAGGTCGCCTTAAGCGTCGGCGGCCTTGACGGCGGAGCCCTTTGATTATGTCTGACTATAAGTTCATCGACCATAAGTTCGACGTTGTTGTCGTTGGCGCTGGCGGCTCTGGCCTGCGAGCGGCGCTCGGCGCAGCACAAGGCGGCCTGAAGACAGCCTGTATCTCCAAAGTGTTCCCGACCCGCTCGCACACGGTTGCGGCGCAAGGCGGCATCTCGGCTAGCCTTGGCAATATGGGTCAGGATGACTGGCGCTGGCATATGTACGACACCGTCAAGGGGTCGGACTGGCTGGGCGACCAAGACGCCATTGAATATCTCTGCCGCAATGCGCCCGCCGCCGTTTACGAGCTGGAACATTGGGGTGTGCCCTTCTCGCGCACCGAAGAGGGCAAGATCTATCAGCGCGCCTTTGGCGGCATGACCAAGAACTATGGCGAAGGCCCTGTGCAACGTACCTGCGCCGCCGCCGACCGTACCGGTCACGCCATGCTGCACACCATGTACGGTCAGGCCCTGTCCAAGGACGTCGAGTTCTTCATCGAATATTTCGCCCTCGACCTGATCATGGAAGATGGCCGCTGCCGGGGCGTCACCGCCTGGAAGCTCGATGATGGCACGCTGCACCGTTTCATGGCCCAGACCGTGGTTCTGGCCACCGGCGGCTATGGCCGCGCCTATTTCAGCGCCACCAGCGCCCACACCTGCACGGGCGATGGCAATGCCATGGTCCTGCGCGCAGGCCTGCCGCTGCAAGATATGGAATTTGTTCAGTTCCACCCCACCGGCATCTATGGGGCAGGCTGCCTCATCACCGAAGGAGCACGGGGCGAAGGCGGCTATCTCACCAATTCTGAGGGTGAGCGCTTCATGGAGCGTTACGCGCCGTCGGCCAAGGATCTGGCCAGCCGAGACGTGGTCAGCCGCGCCATGACCATCGAAATTCGTGAAGGTCGCGGCGTGGGTCCTAATAAGGACCACATCTTCCTGCACCTTGACCACCTCGACCCTAAGGTCCTGCACCAGCGCCTGCCAGGTATTTCTGAAACCGCCAAGATCTTTGCTGGCGTCGACGTGACCAAGCAGCCGATCCCGGTCCTCCCGACCGTCCACTATAATATGGGCGGCATTCCGACCAACTATCACGGCGAAGTGCTGACCAAGGTCGGCGCTGATGCCGATAGCGTGGTTCCGGGCCTGATGGCTGTGGGCGAAGCGGCCTGCGTTTCGGTGCACGGGGCCAACCGCCTCGGTTCCAACTCGTTGATCGATCTGGTTGTCTTTGGCCGCGCCGCTGGTATGCGCACGGCTGAAACCCTGACGGCCGGGGAGCGTCAAGCTGACCTGAAGCCTCAGTCGACCGCTAGCCACATCGAGCGCTTTGATCGTCTGCGCAACGCCGCAGGCAAGAACTCTACCGCGTCCTTACGTCTCGCCATGCAAAAGGCCATGCAAGAGGATGTGGCCGTGTTCCGTACTGGCGAGACCCTCGATAGCGGTGTCCAGCGTATGGATGCCGTGTTCAAGGATATGGGCGATATTGGCGTCAGCGACCGCGGCCTGATCTGGAACACTGATCTCTTGGAAACCCTGGAGTTCGACAACCTGATCTGTCAGGCCATCGTCACCGTCAACAGCGCGGCTAATCGCCAGGAAAGCCGCGGTGCTCACGCCCGCGAGGACTTCTCCGAGCGTAATGACAATACCTGGATGAAGCACACGCTGGCCTGGTACGACGGCAAAACCGGCAAGGTGGCGATCGATTACCGCCCTGTCCATACCTACACCATGTCCAACGAGATCGCCTATATCGCGCCAAAAGCGCGGGTATATTGATCCGCTGCCGCCAAATTAAGGAAAGCGCCTGATGGTTCAGCTGACGCTGCCGCAGAACTCCAAGGTCGTCAAAGGCCGTCATCACCCTGCTCCGGCCGGTGCGACGAAGGTCCAGACCTTCAAGATCTACCGCTATGACCCTGAGTCTGGCGGCAATCCGCGCTGGGACACCTATGATGTGGCCGTCGACCAGTGTGGCCCGATGGTGCTCGACGCCCTGATCCACATCAAGAACACGATGGACCCGACCCTTGCGTTCCGTCGCTCTTGCCGTGAAGGGGTCTGCGGCTCCTGCGCCATGAATATTGGCGGACGCAACACGCTGGCCTGCACCAGCGGCTGGGCCGAAGTGTCGGGAAAGGATGTGCAGATTTCTCCGCTGCCCAGCCAGCCCGTGATCAAGGACCTGATCCCCGACCTAACCCTGTTCTTTGCGCAATATGCCTCAATCGAGCCATGGCTCCAGACCAAGACCCCCGAGCCCGAGGGCGAGTGGATCCAGTCGCCTGAAGACCGCGAACATATTGATGGTCTCTATGAGTGCATCCTGTGCGCCTGCTGCTCGACCTCGTGCCCCAGTTACTGGTGGAACGGCGACAAGTATCTTGGCCCAGCAACCCTGCTACACGCCTATCGCTGGCTGATCGACAGCCGCGACGAGGCCACCGGCAAGCGTCTGGACGAGCTGGAAGACCCCTTCAAGCTCTATCGTTGCCACACGATCATGAACTGCGCTCAAGTCTGTCCTAAGGGCCTGAACCCCGCTAAGGCCATTGCTGAAATCAAGAAGATGTTGGTGGAGCGGGTGGTCTAACGCCCCTCCCTCACTATCGCGCTTTAAGCCCTGCTGTGCCTTAAGGTCAGCGGGGTTTTTTGTGCCTGGCTAGGAACTGCAGTAGCGGCTCTGTTTTTGTCCGAAATTTGTATACTTTTTTCGGACGCATGGAATGGACAATGTCCGAAAGCGGGAAGGCGGCAACGAAGGATGCTGCACTCGGGGCAGACTGCGTGGCCCATGCCCGCATGTTTTTCAATCGACCCGATTTCGATCTGGCATCGGCGCAACCGCCACACTTTGCCCTATGCCCCAATGGCGCAATGGTGGACGACCTGCGGCAGGACTATCGCGCTATGAGCGCGATGATCTTTGGTGAACCTCCTGGGTTCGACGCGGTGATCGAGGCCATTGCCGCACTAGAGACCCAATTGAACGCTCAAAGGGGGCAACGGTGACGGGCTTCTTTCGACGGCTCTTCTCTAAGCGGCAACCTAGAGGGGAACGGGGTCTTTCTAAAGACCCGGTAGCTTCAGCTTGGTCGCCTGCTCGCGCTTGATCGTCACCGGCTTGTCGCCCAGTAACGTCTTCAAACGGGCCTCTTCGTTAGCTGGATCGATGGGCTCAACGCCGGCAGCAGCGGCCGAAGCATCAGAGGCCAGTTGTGGGCCTTGCGTCTCTGGCTTGTCGTTGCGCCAGAACATGACGCGGTCAGCAAAGGACCGGTCCTTATGGGCCAGGTCCCCAAACTCATCATCGACCACAAAACGGACCAGCGGGTCAGCCTTGTCGGCCCCTGCGAGGGTCACCAATATCTTTTCGCCTTCAGAACGGATCTCGCCCTGACGATAGCCGAGCAGGGCTGCACGCGCTGCGCTCTCAGGCTGAAGCTCTTGCGGACGAGGCTCACCAGGTGCAGGCGGACGAAGGGCATAGTCAGGCGGCACCACCAAAGGGGCCTTGGTCACCACACGAAACTCATCAGGGACGACCTTGGACATACCAAGGGCCTTGGAGGCTGATTGGCAGCCCGACAAGCCGAGCCCGGCCAGCAGGACAACGGCAACAGCCACGCGATTGATCTTCATCTATAGGCTCCTAGAGACCGCCCCCGGCCTGTCATATTACTCTGGTTACCCCATTGTAGGGGCCACTGCCAATCACCTTCGACACCGAAGGCGTCAAGAACCGCTTTGCGCATCCTCACCGGCCTTTGTCGGCGAGGTTTCAGGGGTCAAAAAGGTGTCGATCAGCAGCACGATCACGCCAATGGTGATGGCGCTGTCGGCCAAATTGAACACCCACGGAAAATGTAGCGCCGAAGCGTCGATGAAATCGCAGACCGCGCCCCACCTCACCCGATCAATCAGGTTCCCGATCGCGCCGCCGAGAATCAGTCCAACCGCTATGGCGAGCCTTGGTCGCTCAATCTTGCGCGCCCAGTTGATCAAGACCAGCGAGACCACCAACGCGAAGGCCGCCAAGACCCAGCGCATCAGGTCTGCGTCGGCGCGAAAGAGGCCAAAACTGACCCCTCGGTTCCAGACCAGCGTGAGGCGCAGCGGCCCGGCAATATCGATCGAACCAAACAGCGGCAGGTTCAAACCGTTCAAGATCCACGCCTTGGACACCTGGTCGCCAAGGACGACGGCAAATCCGAGCCCATAGGCCAGCGGTCCTAAGGGACGGTGACGCACGACAGGGTCTTGGGTCATTTATGATCCCACGCAGCAACAACAGCAGCATCGCGCAAGGACAGGTCCAGATAGCGCGGGTCAGTGCCAACTTCTGGCAAGATACGCCAAGACCGGGCGCATTTGCAACCTTCGGCCTTCAGCGGCTCCACGGCGACGCCCGTTTGCCCCGGCAGACGGAAGGCATCGCTTGGCCCATCCCCCAGCTTCAGCACAGCTTGGCTGGTGCGGAAGGCTTCGGCCGCATCGATCCGTTCAAAGGCCTTCAGGACCTCTGGATCGGTCAGCCAGACTACGGGCGCGGCCTCGAGCGCCGATCCGATACGCTTTTCACGGCGCTCCAGTTCCAGCGCACCGGTCACCGAAGGCAAGACCTTAGCCACTTGGCTCCACCAAGCAGCAAGGGTGGGATCAAGCCAATCGGCAGGCACTTGTGGCATAACGCGCAAACAGTTGGAGCCCGCCTCTGGGAAACGAGTGGTCCACGCCTCTTCCATTGTAAAGGACGACAGGGGCGCCAGCCAAGCGGTCAGGCGCATAAAGACCTCGTCCATCACCGTGCGACAGGCCCGGCGGCGAAGGCTGTCAGGCCCATCGCAATAGAGAACATCGCGGCGCACGTCGAAATAGAGGGCCGACAGATCATTGGTGCAGAAGTCTAGGACCGCCCGGAACACATCACTGAACCGGTACTGACCATAGGAGGCCCGCACCTCGGCGTCCAACTCGGCCAACCGGTGCAACATCAGTTGCTCCAGAGGCTCCATCTGATCGCGCGACACCCGCTCGGCCTCATCAAAGCCCGCCAGACCGCCCAGCAGGTAACGGACCGTATTGCGCAGCTTGCGATAGCCATCGACCACGGTTTGTAGCACGGTCTTACCGATCTTCTGATCTTCCGAATAGTCGACCGTCGCGGCCCAGAGGCGCAGGATGTCCGCGCCATTTTCCTTGATGATGACCTGTGGCTCGACCGCATTGCCGAGCGATTTGGACATCTTCTCGCCCTTCTCGTTCAAGGTCATGCCATGCGTAATGACCGCCTTATAGGGCGCGGTGCCACGGGTGCCGCAGGCCTCGAGGAGGCTGGATTGGAACCAGCCGCGATGCTGATCGGAACCTTCCAGATAGACATCAGCTGGCCAGTGGCTGTCGGGTCGGTTCTCGATGGTGAAGGCGTGGGTACAGCCTGAATCGAACCAGACATCGAGGATGTCCTCGACCTTTTCATAATGGTCCGGATCATAACCCGCGCCGAGGAAGTCGCTGTCGGGCCGGGTGAACCAAGCGTCTGCCCCCTCGGCCTCGATCGCGCCTAGGATGCGTTTATTGACCTCGATGTCATAGAGCGGCTGACCGGTGACCTTGTCGACGAACATGGCCAGAGGCGTGCCCCAGGCGCGCTGGCGGCTGATCAGCCAGTCTGGGCGACCCTCGACCATCGAGCGGATGCGGTTGCGGCCCATCTCTGGATAGAAGGCGGTCTGATCGATCGCGGCCAAGGCCTTGTCACGTAAGCTGTTGCCCGCCTCATCAGCATGGTCCATGCGGATGAACCATTGGGGCGTATTACGGAAAATCACTGGCGCCTTTGAGCGCCAAGAATGGGGATAGGAATGTTCAAGTCGGCCACGCGACAGAAGCGTCCCAGCCTCGATCATCTTGTCCATCACCGCGCCATTAGCCGGTCCGAACTTGCCTGACTTCTTGCCTTCGGTCTCCAGCACCTTGAGCCCGGCAAAGAGCGGCACGTGGGGATAGTAGGCGCCGTCAGCATCGACCGTTTCGGGGACCTCGCGGTGACCATGGGCCAGCCAGACCTGATAGTCATCTTGACCATGGCCCGGCGCGGTGTGGACAAAGCCGGTACCGGCATCGTCGGTGACATGATCGCCAGACAACATCGGCACAGCAAAGCCATAGCCATCATCCAGCGTGGCCAGTGGATGGGCCATCACCACGGCTTGGCAGTCGGCCGTTTGCAGGCGCTTCCAAGTGGCGATCTTGGCGGCAGCGGCCACATCGGCGGCTAGCTTGTCCGCGACGATGAACCGTTCACCGGGCTTGGACCAGGGCTCAAAGGCGAGCCCTGCCTCCATGGTCTCGACCTCATAGAGGCCATAGGTAATATCGCGATTATAGCTGACCGCGCGATTGGCCGGGATGGTCCAAGGCGTCGTCGTCCAGATCACCACATCGGCGCCCAGCAGGGCCTCGTCACCCTGTTTGACCGGGAAACGGACCCAAACGGTGGGCGAGACATGGTCGTGATATTCGACCTCGGCGTCGGCCAGAGCTGTGCGCTCCACAGGGCTCCACATGACGGGCTTTGAGCCGCGATAGAGCTGATGCGAGGCGATGAACTTGTGGAACTCGGCCACGATCTTGGCTTCGGTGGCAAAGTCCATCGTCGCATAGGGCTCGTCCCAACGGCCAAGGACGCCCAGACGCTTGAACTCTTCGCGCTGGACATTGATCCATTCGGCGGCAAATTCGCGGCAGCGCTCGCGGAACTCGGCCTTAGGCACATCTTCCTTGCGACGGCCTTGATTGCGAAACTTCTCTTCGATCTTCCACTCGATAGGCAGGCCGTGGCAGTCCCAACCGGGCACATAGTCCACATCATAGCCCATTAAGAAACGCGAGCGGACGACGAAATCCTTGAGAATCTTGTTCAAGGCATGGCCGATGTGGATCTGACCATTGGCATAGGGAGGGCCATCATGGTGCACGAACAGGGGCGCACCGGCCGTTTGGCGCGCCTTACGCATGGTCTTGTAGAGATCTGGCTGCGCCCAGCGGGCCAAAATCTCAGGCTCCTTCTGGGGCAATCCTCCGCGCATGGGGAACGGCGTGTCGGGCAAGAACACCGTGTCGCGATAGTCACGAGGGGTATCGGGGGTCGCAGCATCGTCCATGACGAAATTTCCAGATAAAGGGGGCCGTGCGGGCCAGAACGGACAGGTCCCAAACAGCAAGGACCTTGACCGGTCCGGCTGGGGTCGAAAAGGCGAAAAGGCAACAGTCCCGGCGTGTACCAAACTCAAAGGCGGCTAGGCCTTCGAACAGCGGCATCACACCGGGCGCTTAATTCGCCTCAAGGTCCGAATAATCAACATGGGTTAGACTTACCAGCACAGGGCCATGATCGCCATAGGCTTGACAG
>Ga0209444_10002060_pt1 | contig 11106 bp, 10 predicted proteins | sample LauGreFaBDMM15DN_2_FD_188215 | JGI IMG/M metagenome (GOLD analysis project Ga0209444, IMG submission 188215) | Freshwater lake microbial communities from Lake Michigan, USA - Fa13.BD.MM15.DN (SPAdes) (version 2) | ecosystem: Environmental > Aquatic > Freshwater > Lake | place: Lake Michigan...
GGAAATGAGACGAGACAAAAACGTCTTTTTAATGGGTGAAGAAGTTGCCGAATACAACGGTGCTTACAAAGTATCCCAAGGGATGCTGGATGAATTTGGCCCTGATCGCGTGTATGACACCCCAATCTCTGAACTTGGATTTGCAGGTTTAGGTGTAGGTGCAGCTATGAATGGCTTGAAGCCGATCATCGAATTCATGACTTTCAACTTTTCTTTGGTCGCCATCGATCAGATCATCAACTCTGCCGCCAAAATGTATGCCATGTCCGGAGGCGCTTATTCTGTGCCGATCGTATTTCGTGGACCTACTGGAAATGCAGGGCAGCTGGGAGCTACCCACTCCTCCAACTTTGAAAACTGGTTTGCCAACACCCCTGGCCTTAAAGTAATTGTACCCTCCAATCCTGCCGATGCAAAGGGCTTGCTCAAGTCTGCCATCCGTGATCCAGATCCTGTGATATTTATGGAATCTGAAGTGATGTATTCCGACAAGGGAATGGTGCCCGATGGAGAATATTTACTTCCGATCGGCGTTGCAGATATCAAGCGAAAAGGCACGGATGTAACTGTAATTTCTTTCGGAAAAATGATGAAGGTGGCCTTAGAGGCTGCAGAAGAAATGGAAAAATCAGGGGTTTCCTGCGAAGTTATTGATCTCAGAACAGTGCGCCCTATTGACTACGCCACCTGCGTGGAGTCACTCAAAAAGACCAATCGGGTCGTAATTGTAGAAGAGGCCAACCCACTTGCAGGCATCTCATCCGAGCTCACCTACCACTTCCAGCGTCATGCTTTTGATTACTTAGATGCTCCTGTCATTCGTGTCAACTCCATGGATATTCCGTTGAGCTATTCACCTTCCTACATCGATGTGACACTCCCCAATGTGAAGCGAACGGTAGAAGCCATCCAAAAAGTACTTTATAAGGCCTAAGTGTCTATATTTTTAGAACAGAAAAAAAACCAGACGCTACGGTCTGGTTTTTTTTGTTCCTTTTTTCAGCTACATAAAAAATCCCGGATTCATCAAACCCGGGATTATTGTTCAACCTATCTAGTAATAAACTTATTTTGTCTTTAATGATTTTTTAGCGGTTTCGGACCGTTGGGGCTCCTCCTTGTTCGCCTTGCCCCTCACCTCCATCTTTCAAGTCATCGTTGGTGATGGATTTCCGCTTTTTAGGGGCCTGATTCAAACTCATCTTGCCTATTCGGTAATTGAAGTTGATTTTAAAATTCAAATTTTGAAGACGAGAAGTACTGTTCTGTACAATGCTTGGCGTCACGATTTCGTTTCGGATGACCATCTCCTTCATTAAGAAATTTTCAGCACCGAATCCAAAGGAGCCTCTCTTCTCTTTGAATTGCTTGTTGAAGTTCAATCCATAGGCGGCAAAGCCTCCTGAGGAACCTTGCAACTGGACCTGATTGCCACGTGCAAAGGTGAAGAGCTGAATTTGCCAATCTTTAGGAAGAGTGTAGTTGCCAAACATTCGGCCACTCACCACAAACCCTTCGTTTTGGGCAGCAAACTTAGGGTCTGTCAAGCCGTTGTCTAGCATGGAATAGTAGAGATCCATCCCACCATTCAAAGAAAATTTGTTGTTGAGGTTGACGTTGAAGAACAAGTTGGTTCCAACAGCTTGCTCCCTACCAATGTTTTCGAAGGAGGTAAATATGATGCCGTTCTCCCGCACATTGCGAATGGATTGGATAGACCCAGTTGTATTTCTATAGAATCCCGTAAAATTCAAGGTGGTCCCTTTAATAAAGGTGCTGTACCCGATTTCATAGTTATCGGTCAATTCCGGATCTAGCTCAGGGTTACCTTGAGACTGCTGCTGCGGATTGGATGCTTCAATGTTTGGATTAAGAAAACGAAGGGAAGGGCGCTGAATCCGGCGGTTGTAAGCCAACTTGAGCAGGTTCCCATTTTTTAATTTTCTGCTTGCATTGATGCTGGGAACCAGAGTTCCATACGAAGGAATCTCTGCTTTGAAATCCGTTTTAAAGTCCGCGTTGATCGTGGTGTACTCGTATCTTAGCCCCGGCTTCAAGGTATAGTTTTTCAGCAATTGAATGGTGTAGGAAAAGTAGGATGCTGTTACATTTTGATCGTAGCTAAACTCGTTATTCAAGGTAGGATCGGGTAGTGCTACAAATGGACCGGTAGGGCCCTCGGCTAAGAAATAAGAGAAATCTGAAGATGCCTTTCTCAAAATGTTTTTAGCGCCGTATTCAATGATCTGAGAGCCCTGTTCGTTGAGGGGATTTACATAATCTATTTGAAACGTAAACTCTTCATTTTTGCTTGGGTTCACGTTTTTCAGTCTTGAAAAGATCGTTTCCAGGTCATTTTCTTTAAAAAGCGTGTTCGTAAACGAATTGTCTCTAAGGTTATTGGAGTACAAGGTAAGGAAACTCAATTCCTTCCCTTTCTTCTCAAAGGTCTTGGTGTAGTTCAAACTCACATCCACCGAATTGGAGTTATCCAGCGTATTGCTTTCCCGATTTTGCTGCGCACGCAACACGTCATTCAGCGAATTTTGCGTAAGAAAATTGTACTGCCAGTTTTCAGAGTTTCGAATGCCAAAATTGACTGCTCCTGTAATGAAGTTTTTGGAATCAATTTCGTAATCAACCCCAAAGTTGTAGCGCCCAAAAATCTCACTTCGCTCGGTGTCAGCAGATTGCTGGGAGGTGGAAACACTTCCGTTGGCAAGGTTGGTCACCTGCTTATTCTCGAAGCTTCCCAAAATATTGTATCCTGAACGGCCGAATCCACCCAAAGAAAATCCCAACTTCCCTTTTCTGGCAGATCCTTGAAGACCCAAATTGGATCCTCTCCATCCTGCCGCAGAATTGACATTAAGCGTCATTCCTTGCAGATTGTTCTTTTTGGTGACGATGTTGATCACACCAGAGGTGCCTTCTGCATCGAATCTTGCTGAGGGGGAGGTAATCACTTCTACAGCCTTGATTTCGTCCGCAGGGATTTGCCGTAAAGCATCTGCAATGGAGGAAGCAGCAATAGCGGAAGGCCTGTTGTCGATAAGCACGAGGATATTGGAACTACCCCGCATGGAAACGTTGCCATTAAAGTCTACTGACAGCATGGGCACTCGACGAAGTACATCGGTGGCATCTCCACCGGCAGTGGTGCGGTCGTTTTCGGCCTTGTAGATGGTCCGGTCCACACGCTCCTCAATCAGTTCACGTTGACCTTGAACCGTAATTTCTTCCAGGGCTACCCCTTCATCGGTCATGGCGATTTCGCCAAGGTTGAGGTCTGTTTCGAGGGAATTTACATTGACTGTACGCTTAACTGATTCATACCCAAGGAAGGAAACCTGCAATTCGTAGGTGCCTATTGCAAATCCAGTGATGTAGAAAACGCCATTGCCATCAGCGACGGCTCCAGCGATGGAGGTTGGATTTCCTGCTTGAAATAGGGCGGCAGTGGCATAGCCTACTGGGCTACCCGTTTTAAGGTCTTTGGCCACACCCAAAATGCGGATGGGCTCTTTTTTCTCCCCTGTCTGCTGGGCAAAAGCCATCTGAACAGACAGGAAGAGAAAAAAGGTAAATAATAGGTGTACTTTTTTCATGGTTTAGTTTTCAAAAGAGACGATTTAGTCTCCCTATATACCCCAAAGGTGGGCCTATTGTTTGGCGTACTCAAATCCGATAGACCAGCATCAATCCCATGTCGACCAATAACCCAAAACAGAAGACTAAAATTTAATGCTCCTGCAAAAAGGCATTGATATGGCAATTCAGCCTGTTGATGGGTAAGAATGAGGAATTGGTAGATTTGATACAGAAGAAAAAAGAAAATGCCTTAGCTTCACCCCTGTAAATCAAGACTATGCTGCTTAATACAAGAAAAAGAAAGCTTTCTATTCTGGCCCATCTCCTGGGATGGATTATGCTTTGCGTAGTTTTACTTATCCTTTCCCCCTTATCCTGGAGGATGGGAGAAATTGAGCTTCCCGTACAGTTTTGGTGGAAGCAAATTTACCTTGTTTCTCTACTGATCCTTATTTTTTACTTAAATGCCTGGGGCATTGTTCCTAAGTTTCTCCTCAAAGGAAAAAATTACCTGTACTTGTTGGTCATTCTGATTGGTGCCGTCCTTTTTTATGGATTGATCTTTTACTTCGATCAGTTTACGTTGTATGCTGAAAAAATGCATCAACTATTCAATCCAGGAAAGCCTTACATAGCATCCAAAAGGTGGATCCCTGGAGATGTGTTTCAAATGCTCCTCTATGTGATTTCAATTGGACTGAGCACCTCAGTAGCTCTGGTGCAAAAGTGGCAAAACGACGAGGCATTCCGTGGGGAGCTAGAGCGACAGCGGATTGATACCGAACTTTCTTACCTGAAGGCCCAGATCAACCCTCACTTTTTTTTCAATACCTTAAACAACATTTATTCCTTAACCAATTTGGATGTCAGTAAGGCTCAGGAGGCCTTATTAAAGCTTTCTCGAATGATGCGCTATGTGCTGTATGAGAATCAGAAAGATGAAACCTTGCTGAGCAAAGAGGTGAAATTTATTGAGGATTACCTTGAATTGATGAAGATGAGGCTTCCCCAAAATGTGAAACTTCAGGTAAAGCTCGAAGAAGCCAAGGATGATTTGGTGATCGCTCCCATGCTTTTTTTACCCTTTCTGGAAAATTGTTTTAAGCATGGGATAAGCTCCCAGCAAGAAAGTGAAATTAGCATTAGCTTAGAGGTGATGGGAGATACAGTATTTTTTGAGACGAATAATGCAATTTTCCCCATCCATCCTGAAAGTCCTGAAGCCCTTGAGAATGGCATAGGTCTCGTAAATACCCAAAGACGCCTTGCCTTACTCTATCCCGATAAACATCGACTTAAATTGGGGGTAGATGAAGTTACTGGAAATTATGGGGTGCATCTGACGATCAATCTTTCATGAAAATCTCCTGCGTAGCGATCGATGACGAGCCTTTAGCGCTTGAGTTACTGACCAAGTTTATCGGACAAACTCCTTTTCTGAAGCTTGAAGGTAGGTTTCCCAATGCCATCGAAGCCCTAAGCTACATCAATCAACATGAAGTCAATTTGATTTTCATGGACATTCAGATGCCTGATCTATCGGGCATGGAGCTCGCAAGAATATTGGATGGTAAAAAAAATTCAAGCATTACGCGTGTGATTTTTTGTACAGCCTACCATCAATTTGCGTTAGAAGGCTACAAAGTAGAGGCCTTAGATTACTTACTCAAGCCCTACAGTTACGAGGATTTTTTGACTGCCGCCACCAAAGCTTATCAGTATTTTGAAAAGGTGGGCACTCTTGTTCAGGCATCTTTAGCGTCCTCCTCATCAACTCCATCGGATTATATTTTTCTGAAGGTAGAGTACCAGCTCGTCAAGGTGGTTCTCAAAGATATCACCCATATTGAAGCGTATAAGGACTATGTGAAGGTACATTTGAAATCTAAAAATCACCCTTTGCTCTCGCTTACTTCCATGAAGAATATGGAAGAGCTGCTCCCAAAGGATCGGTTCATGCGCGTCCATCGCTCCTTTATCGTATCGCTGGATCACATTGACTCCATTTCCAAAAATGTAATCCACATTGGAACACAACAAATCGCTGTTGGTGACTTATATAAAGAGCATTTTTCAGAATTTGTGAGTCGCTGGACCAGCTGATTGGAACTACGGGGAACTAGCTCCTAAAGCAAGCCTTGAAAATCTCCCAGCCCTTCACGCAGACAGACCACCTCGTCTCCTGTGCAATCCAATACCGTGGAAGGGATCAATCCCCCAAGGCCTCCATCAATCACCAAGTCCACCTCGTGTTCGTATTTTTCAAAAATCAGCTCAGGATCAGTGCTGTACTCTATGGGTTCTTCCGCTCCATGGGGCAAGGAAGAAGACAAAATTGGATGCCCTAAAGCCTCTACAATCGCGCGGGGAATCCCATGGTTGGGCACACGAATTCCTACTGTTTTTTTCTGGCTGTGGAGCAGTTTAGGGACCTGAGTATTGGCTTCTAAAATAAAGGTAAAGGGTCCTGGCAGTCCTTTTTTAATCATTTTGAAAACAGGTTTGGAAATCACACGGGTATATTGGGCCAAGTGACTGAGGTCGGCGCAGACAATCGAAAAATTATGTTTTTTGGGATTGATGCCTTTGATCCTACAGATTTTTTCCACGGCACGCGCTTGGGTAATGTCGCAGCCCAATGCGTAGACCGTATCTGTAGGATAAATGAGTACTCCCCCACCTTTGAGCAGGGCAACTATCTGGCTAATCCTTCGTGAATCTGGGTTTTCTTCGTACAATCGGATGTATTCCGCCATGTTTTTTAGGTTAATCCAAAGAAATAATCCCAGTTCTCATTTAACTCATGCACGATGGGAATGTCCGCAGGTGCCCAATCCAAAGATAGGAGGTCTTTTTGCGCAAACCACTGACTCTGTGCATGTTCGGTGAGCTGCAAAGTCCCAGATTCCCAAGTAGCTAGAAAAGGAATTAACTGAATAGACTTATAGGGGTAGGTATGCAGTACCGGCGTCAAAGGCCTAGAAATTCGAATTCCAATCGATAGCTCTTCCGAAATCTCACGAATCAAGCAGTTGGTCGGGCTTTCTTCAGGCTCCATTTTTCCGCCAGGAAACTCCCAGTATCCTGGCAGATCCATCGTTGCAGAACGCTGGGTGGCGAGGACTTTCCCCTGATGCAAAAGGACAAGGCAGGTAACTTGGATGGTTTTCACTTCAAAAAAAGAGTTCGGGAAGATACGGGAATTAAATTACCTAAAATTAAGTAAGCAAAGGGAGCTCAGTCCAAAACAAAGGGAGTACTTGCATGAATTTAATTTTCTATTTTTGCTTCCATGCAACTCGAAAAACGCAAAAAATTCATGCTGGTCTTCCTGATAGCAGGATCGGTACTGACCATCTCCTTAACTTTTTATTTCTACCAGGTGTTTTTTAGCCCCAATACTTTATGGGAAAGCAAGGAAGCCTACCTGTTAGAAATTCCTACCGGAGCAGTGTATGCACAGGTAGCGAATCAACTTTATGATGAAAAGGTGATCAATGAAGCCTTGAGCTTCAGTTTTGTAGCCAAAATTTTAGGGTACCAAGAGGGAGTTAAGTCCGGTTTGTATCGAATAGAGCCAAATATGAATAATCTAGATTTGGTGCGAATGCTTCGAGCTGGGAGACAAGTTCCTGTAAAAATTACGTTCAATACCATTCGGACCAAGGAGGAGCTTGCAAAAAAAATCACCGCCAACTTGGAGGTTAGCGAAGAACAGTTTCTGGCCTTACTGCAGGATTCAGTGTACATCCGAAGCTTCGAATTTGAGGAGGAGACAATCCTAAGTTTGTTTATTCCAAACACCTATGAATTTTGGTGGAACACCTCGGCAACAGGTCTCTTTGATCGCATGCATGAAGAGTACCAAAAATTTTGGACCGAGGAGCGGAAACAAAAAGCAGCTGCCTTGGGCCTAAGCCAAAAGGAAGTCAGCACCTTGGCTTCAATTGTACAGGCAGAAAGTCAAAAATCAGATGAGCGTCCAAGAATTTCAGGAGTCTACCTTAACCGACTTCGAATGGGAATGCCCTTGCAGGCAGATCCAACCTTGGTTTTTGCGGCGGGTGACTTTAACATTAAGCGCGTCACTGCCAAGCAGATGGCGATTGACAGCCCTTACAATACCTACAAATACACGGGGCTACCCCCTGGGCCGATCAATCTTCCTGATCTTAATTCACTGGATGCCGTATTGAATGCTGAGAAGCATGACTACCTTTATTTTTGTGCGAAAGCGGACTTTTCGGGCTACCATTCCTTTGCGGTGGGCTACAACGAACACCTCAGCAATGCCAGACGCTACCAGCAGGCTTTGAATGCCGCCAACATCTATTGATATGTTTAAAGCAAAAACACAAATCCGGGTTCGTTACGCTGAAACAGACCAAATGGGCTATGTCTACTATGGCAATTATGCCATGTACTTTGAGGTAGCTCGAGTAGAGGCTTTGCGAGCGGTGGGATTTTCCTACCGAGAGATGGAAGAAAGCGGGATCCTGATGCCCGTGCTAGAGAGCCACATTACTTACCTCAAGCCCGGCAAGTACGATGACCTACTCACGATCAATACGGTAATCCCAGAGCTCCCCAGCGTGAAAATTCGCTTTGAGTACCAGGTAAGTAACGAGGCTGGGGAACAAATCGCGCGAGGCTGGACGACCTTGGCATTTCTGAAAAAAGAAAACCACCAGCCTACCCGTCCACCTAAGAACTTGCAGGACTTGCTACATCCCTATTTCAACTAAGCTACGAACGAGGTGATCGAGGAACGAATTTCTAAGTGGAGGATACGGTTTCAGCTGAAAGCTCGAGCCTTGAAAAAAATCCACTTCGGAAGTCAAAGCAAAAATCTGTACGATGTGTTGCGGATATTTATCCAGCAACTCAAAAAAGACAATATCAACGAGCGTGCTGGCTCCATGGCATTCAGCTATACGATAGCCTTGTTTCCCCTCCTGTTATTTTTGCTCAATCTCGTTCCCTACTTGCAGGATTTTTTTCCGATGGTGACGACGGCCAATATTCTTTCATTTGTACAGGGCATCATTCCTGCGGATGTTTATGTGACCATAGAATCCACCTTACTTGATATTGTCTCCAAGCCTAGGCAAAGTCTCCTGTCTTTGGGTTTTTTCTTTGCCCTCTTTGCCTCCACGCAGGGGGTGGTGTCGATGATGAACTCATTCAATTCGGTCTACAAAACGAAGGAAAATCGAAGCTGGCTTAGTGCAAGAGCAATTGCTATATCGATTGTTTTGGCTTTGGTGGTCACTATTCTTGCCGCTAGCTCGGTGATGATTATTGGAGGGTTTTGGATTGCAAAATTGGAGGATACGCAGTTGTTCAGTAGCGACTTTGTCATTTTCCTATTCAATAGCCTCAAGTTTTTAATTCTGCTAGCGGTATTTTACGTGACCTCCGCCTTTATTTTCCGCTTTGCGCCTGCGATTCACGACAAGTGGCACTTTTTCTCTACGGGTGCAAAGCTGGCAGGGCTCTTGATTACGATTTCTTTTTATGGCTTCATTTTCTATTTAGAAAATTTTGCGAGCTACAACAAGCTCTATGGATCCATCGGAACCATCATCGCATTGATGTTGTGGTTGTATCTGACCTCGGTGATTGTACTGGTATGTTTTGAGGTAAATGTGAGTTTTGATTTGGCAGAGGAGAAGCAGCGCAATCGAGATAAGTTGAAAAAAATGCTGGGAAACTCTCCTGAGAATTAGGTAACCCATTCTCCTAAACTTTTTTTTCTTTGTTTAGGTGAATTTGACAGGGTGGCAGCCCAGGGGGATCGAATAAAATTTAAGCCCTGAAAAATCAAGTACTTACGATAAAAAGAAGGAAAGATGTTGGCATAACTAGTTAAAGCAACTATTTTTGCACTCTCGATGACCAATCGACACGATTTAGAGGAGTGGCAGAGTGGTCGATCGCGGCGGTCTTGAAAACCGTTGTACCGTGAGGTACCGGGGGTTCGAATCCCTCCTCCTCTGCAAAAAAGCCCTTGTAAATACAGATTTACAAGGGCTTTTCATTTTAGTGAATTGACTAGTGGGCTATTCGGTGATTAAACCTGGTTTACCATTGATTTTTTTTAGTGGTGACAGTAGTTCAATCTCAAGGACGTTGTTAAGAAAGAAGTCAATCGTATCCTGTGTGTTCCCTGATTGAAAGTTGATTGGGTGAATCATGACCTTAGGGGTGTTCCTTAAGGCCTTAATTTGGAGAGGGATTGCTTAATGAATGAAAACTACCTACTTGCGCTTACAACGTAGGTTAGTATAAGCAGTCATTTCAAAACCGCTTATACATTATGAAGCGGTTTTGTTTACTTATTTATTGGGTACATTTCAAGATTTTGGGAATCAAAATACTTAATCCGATTTGGAATTGTTTCTAAAATTGTATCCTTCAGCGTTGAATCAATCCGCTCAGGCCGATAGCGAAGCGCCAAATATAAAAGAAAAGTCTCCGCTACATCTTCCCTTTCAGGATTATCATATGCATAGGTTGAGATGAAACTAGGGTCTAAGTTTTGTGCCTTGATCCAACCACTTGAGGCAGAATGATACTCATCTAGCGAGGTATGTGACGCTTCATGAACTAATGTTTCTTCCAATATCCCATCGTTTTCATACTCTAGTGTTTGACCAATATAAATTAGAAGATTATTGTTTCCGCCACCAAAAGGATGAGTTCCCTTGTGAATCCATGAGGTATGGACATCTTTACGCAAAGCTGTTGGAAGTTTGCCAAATACCTCCGCATATTTTAAGGCTTGGATTTCAGCTTGAGCTACATTTTTGAATTCAGGATTAATTTGAATTTCTATTGACAGACCATCATCATAGTTGGCATTGAAAATAAAAGGAGTTAAAGTTATAAAATCATCAACTCTTCTGTCAAACATTGTCCTTTCAGCTTGACCAGCATACTCAAGACTTGTAAATGTTGATGGATCTGAACTTGTAATTATATCAGGATTTAAAAAAATGGTTCCGTCAAATGGAGGATCTAATTGAACTTTTGAAATAGATGGCTGTGCATCACTTATTTTGCAAGAAAGTAGAACTATTATGAGACTATGCGTTATTAAGCTTATTATTTTTTTCATAAGATAGGCGAGTGTTTGTTTCGTTCATTTTATAAAGGTCATCGAATTGACTTCGCGTTTTTTTGATCCCCACGACGACATGCTTGTATGCTGCCGCATTCCTATTGTTATAAAGCTTATCAGCAGCTGCCCAGCCGGTTTTTTCGAGGTCTTGGGTCACCAATTGTCAAAAATCAATCAAATATTGTTTAAATGTAGCTCCAATGAAGCATTTTACAAAATATTTGCTTGCTGATCATGTTGGGTAATGCTACAAAAGTAATCTGTTGGGGAACTTGCCTCAGTTACCATTACGCAAGTTCTAGCTAGAGAAGCCTACCCCTATCTTACCCCACCCGCGACTCAGAAAACAAATCGTAGGCAGCCACGAGCAGCTGCTGCGCCGGGGAGCAGCC
>Ga0209444_10002067_pt1 | contig 11090 bp, 14 predicted proteins | sample LauGreFaBDMM15DN_2_FD_188215 | JGI IMG/M metagenome (GOLD analysis project Ga0209444, IMG submission 188215) | Freshwater lake microbial communities from Lake Michigan, USA - Fa13.BD.MM15.DN (SPAdes) (version 2) | ecosystem: Environmental > Aquatic > Freshwater > Lake | place: Lake Michigan...
AAATTTATTGTAAACTATATCATAAAGAAGTTTTCAGCATTAGTATCACCTACTGGAAACGAAATGCTTACACCTATTCAAGCGTTTGCTTGTTCAAAGTGTGGTCATATAAATTCAGATTTTTTACCAGAAAATCAATAATAAATTAGGAATACCAAAATAAGTTTAGTATCTTTAAACTATGAGCGAAACTAATCAAAAGACTGTATCATATTCTCAGTTCTCTTTATATGCAAAATGCCCTCGTAGATGGGAATTAGATTATCTTCAGAACCGTCGTGTTTATGAGCAGAGTATCCATACCATATTTGGAACAGCTTTTCATACGACCTTACAGAACTATCTTACAGTAATGTATAATGAGTCAGTAAAGAAGGCAGATGAGATTGATTTACCAAAGTACTTGCAAGAGCAGATATTTTCTGAGTATCAAACTGCAATCGAAAAGAATGGTAACAAGCATTTCAGTAATACTAAGGAGCTTAGTGAGTTTTACCTAGATGGTGTTGAGATACTTAAGTATGTAAAGCGTCATAGAGGTGTTTACTTTCCTAGTCGAAACCACAAGTTAGTTGGTATTGAAAAACCATTAGAAGTACAACTGAAAGGCAATATTGGATTCAAAGGTTTTATTGATATAGTAATACTAGACGAACGGGATAACACTATTAAGATATGGGACATCAAGACATCTACAGCTGGATGGAATAAATACCAAAAAGCAGATCAAACTAAAACTGCGCAGCTAATACTATATAAAGAGTTTTATGCTAAACAGTATAATTGGGAAGTTGAAAAGATTGACGTTGAGTACTTGATTGTTCGTAGAAAGATAAACGAAGCTTCAGAATTTGTACCTAAAAGAGTACAACTGTTTTCTCCAGCTAGTGGAAGAGTGACTCGTAATAAGATCGGTAAACTATTTCAAGATTTTTTAAATAACTGCTTTACTGATGAAGGTGAGTATAATACTAAAGGAAGCTTTCCTGCTATAGAAACTAGCGTATGTAAGTACTGCCCATATTTTAATTCAGAGTTGTGTGTTAAAAAAGATCGAATAAAAAAATGACAGAGTTTGCTGACGTTTCAATGGAGAGAATACATACACTCAACTCAAAGCTAGTAGAGTCAGCAATCAATGTACTTAGAAAATGCTTAAAACAAAAGTTACCAATACACATACTATGGGGATCTAGGACACTAGAACAACAAGACCTACTGTATAGGTTTGGTAGAACTTTACATGGCTCAATTATTACACACCGCAGGCCTGGATATAGTGCTCATAACTTTGGACTAGCACTAGACTTCTGTTTATCAGAAGGAACAAGATTATTAACTTGGGATGAGTGCTTTGCAGATCCAGAAAAACATAAAATGTGGTTCAGGGTTGTGCAAATATTTGAAGCAGAAGGATGGGAGTCTGGATGGAGATGGCCTAGCTTTGAGCCTGGTCATATGCAGAAGTTAATGGGACACACTATAGGAGAGTTGCACGTAAGTTATAAACAAGATGAAGATAGGAATAACAGGAACTAAAACGTACGAAAATCGCATCAAGATAAAAAACTTTATGTTTCAGTTGAAGAATTACGATAAAGACATAACTGTAGTTGGTTTGGGAGAAAAGGATGGAGCAGATAGGTATATTAAAAGGTTTGCTTTAGAGTTTGGATACAAATATAAGGAAGCTAATACAGCACACACTCCTCAAAACCTATTTAGTATGATGTCAGAAATGTACTATAATAAACCGTATAGTCCTAGAAACTTCTTTTTACGTAATAAAATATATGCCGAGTTTATTGAAGCAGGTGTAGTATTTGATGATTCAAATTTAAAAGATACAAAGGTATTGTCAATTGTTAATGCACTTAGTAAGATTAAAAAGCAAGTGGTTATTGTAAATTGAACCCTATTTATAGGTATGAGCATGGAGATGAAAAAGTGTATGGCTGAGTTAGTTGAGTGTATGAGTGATCAAGGATGGTCAACGTATCCACTTCCTGGCGTGAAAATGAACAGCAATCCACAGATGACAAATGGTATCTTAACGCCGACTGGGCACTACGATCCAGCAGCTAAGGTGATTGTACTTTATGTAGCTAACCGTCATCCAAAAGATATACTAAGAAGCTTTACTCACGAAATGAGACATCATCATCAAAACTTAACTGGAATGTTAAACATGGACGAAGTAGCTAATGCAACTGATCCAAATTATGCACAAAATAATGACCACCTAAGAGGACTTGAGGAAGATGCATTTAAAGAAGGTAACATGCTGTTCAGAGATTGGGCAGATAAAAAGAAGAGTAAATGAAAATATCAGAATTTAAAAAATTAATCCGTGAAGAGGTTAGAAAAGTAATTAGAGAGGTTGCGGTGCCAATAGCTAAAGCAGATTTGATTGCAAAACTAGAACCACTAAAGAAGCTTTTTCCTAAAATTACAGATCGTGATTTAAGAGCACTAACTTTTGTTGGCAATAAAGCAGAAACAACAAAGATATACAAAGCCTTAGGAGCTCTAAGAGTGCAAGATTATTTTGATCCACCAAATGATGACTCAGAGTTTAGTGGTCCAGGTACTTGGGTTATCGATACTATGAGTGCTAGCGATGAAGGTCTTATTAAAGAAGTAAAGAAAAAGAAATGAGAAATATATTTGAAGATTTAAGTACAAGATTGCAGAGTGGTGATCACGAAGTAGAGATGGCTATTACCGACTTAAAAGCAATCGCTGCTATGGCATCAGAGTTATCAACATATTTGAGAGACAATAATGTTCAAGAATTAGAAGGATGGATGCAAGCTAAAATATCCTTAGCAGTAGATTACATCGAGTCTACTCATAAAAATATTATTTATTCTAGCGATCATTTCGAAGAATAAATTAGGTTTTTTTAAAAAAAAAAGTTATATTATATAAAATACAAGTTTTATGATAAAAGGTTATATCCCAAAGGAGAATAGAAAAACAATCTTATTTTTAGCAGATGATTTAAGACTCTCGTCCGGTATAGGTACTATGACAAGAGAGCTTATTATCGGTAATGCTCACGTTTATAATTTTGTTAATTTAGGAGCAGCTCTACAGCATCCAGAAGCCGGACAAATTATGGACATTAGTGCTGACATTAATTCGGAAATAGGAATTACAGATTCAAGCGTACTAGTGTATCCGTATAATGGATATGGAGACCCAGATATGATTCGTATGCTAATACAAAAGCATAACGTATCAGCAATAGTACACTTTACGGATCCACGATACTGGATATGGTTGTATAGAATGTCTGCAGAGATTAGACAAAACATACCACTCTTTTACTATCACATATGGGATGATCTTCCAGCTCCACACTACAATCGACCATACTACGAGTCGTGCGATCTATTAATGGGAATTAGTAAGCAATCCGTAAACATTAGTAAGCTAGTTCTTGGAGAAGGTAATTATATAGACCTAGATGCTAGCAACTCTTTAGAGATTAATCAATCTTTACCAAAAACTACATATGTTCCTCACGGAATAAATCAAAAGTATTTCTATCCAATAGAGAGATCTGATGAACGTGTACAGCAGATGAGATCTAAACTATTTAACGGTGCAGATCCTGATTATGTATTGCTATACAATAACAGGAACATTAGAAGAAAAATGACTTCAGATATTATCTTAGCTTTTAAGATGTTTCACGACTCACTACCTAAGACAAATACACCAGACGTGAGGTTAGTACTGAAAACTCAACCAGTAGACGAAAATGGTACAGACTTGCCAGCAGTAATCGATGCTATCTGTCCAGATTTAGTTGAAAAGATTATATTTCATACCGACAGAATAGAGTCTGCAGAGATGGGACTATTGTACAATAGCTGCGATACGGTAATTAATATTGCATCTAATGAGGGATGGGGATTGAGTAGTACTGAAGGGTTGATGACTGGACGAACTCTTATAAATAATGTTACTGGTGGATTACAAGACCAATGTCGTTTTGAAGATGAAAATGGTAATTGGATTGAGTTTGATGAGGAGTTTGCTAGTAATCACGGTAAGAAGTATACAACAAGTGGAGTGTGGGTTAAACCTGTATTTCCAGCTGCTGTAAACTTACAAGGATCAATCCAAACTCCATACATCTTTGATGATCGTTGTGATATTCGCGATGTTGTTGAAGCTATAACTTATTGGTATGATAAAAGTCCAGGAGAACGAAAAGAGTGTGGACTTTTAGGGTACGCTTGGGCATGTAGCGCTGAGTCAAACTTTACTGCAGAAAATATGTGTACACGATTTAGGAACTCAATGGATACGGTTATGCAAAACTGGTCACCTCCAAAAAGATTTCAATTATTTGACGCACAAGTTGAAAAGCAAAAATTTAATAATAAAAAATCAGGTATTTCTATCTAAAAGTTACATATGTTAAATAATAAAAAAACAATAATAATATCTGCTCCTGTTGCTACTGTAAGTGGTTACGGTGCTAGATCACGAGATATAGCTTATAGCTTAATTGAAAACGAAAAGTACGATGTTAAGATAGTTAGTATGAGGTGGGGTAGTACTCCAATGAATGCTTTAGATCCAAGTAATGACAAACACAAACTTATAATAGATAGACTAATTGATGGACCCAACCTACCATATCAACCAGATATTTGGATTCAAATTACAGTACCTAATGAGTTCCAACCGGTTGGAAAGTTTAATATAGGAATAACAGCAGGTATCGAAACAACAATAGCAGCTGCTCCTTGGATTGATGGATGTAATCGAATGAACTTAGTTTTAACATCATCGGAGCACTCTAAAGCGGTGCTATCTAACTCTCACTGGGAAAGAAGAAATCAACAGACAAATCAAGTGGAAGGGTTATTAAAACTAGAAAGACCAATTGAGGTTTTATTTGAAGGTGTCAATTTGGATGTGTACAATAAAACTAACAACATATGTAAAACAGTTGATGATGAGCTTAAAAACATCAAAGAAGATTTTGCCTTTTTGTTTGTTGGACATTGGTTAAATGGAGATTTTGGTGAAGATAGAAAAAACGTATCAGCAATGATTCGTATTTTTTTAGAATCATTCAAAGATAAAGCACAACACAACCAACCAGCACTTATACTAAAAACGTCACACGCAGACTTCAGTCCACTAGATAGAGATGACTTAGTTAAAAAAGTAGATCAAATCTATCGCTCAGTTAGTACCTCTAAAAAGCTACCAAAAACATACATATTACATGGTGATTTATCTGACGACGAAATGAACTCGCTATATAATCACCCAAAGGTGAAAGCTCATTTAAGCTTTACAAAAGGAGAAGGCTATGGACGACCTCTAGCAGAAGCTAGTATATCACAAAAGGTAGTTATAGCACCAAACTGGTCAGGACATACAGATTTTCTTAAAGATGCGGTACTACTTCCAGGCACACTAACAAATGTACATCCTTCTGCAGCTTGGCAAGACGTAATACTTCAAGAGTCGCAGTGGTTTTCTGTAGACTACGGGCAAGCAAGCGCAGCAATGAAAGATGTGTTTGAAAATTACAAAAAACAAAACTATATTGTAATGGGAAAACGACAAGCTACAAATATTAAAAATAACTTTAGCTATAGTGCTATGTGTACTACACTGCACAACCTTTTAGACAAACACGTTCCAGAACAAGTACAATTAAAATTACCACAACTTAAAAAAATAATATTGCCACAACTTAAAAAAATATAAATGGAAAACAATCAACTACGTTATTTTATAACAACCTATACTGGTTTCTCGCACAACCATGTTATAGCATTACTGTCCAGCCAAGAAGCTGAGTACAGATTCGAGCAAGCACCTACAGAAGAAACTTATAGTAGATTTGAGATTATAAGTAGTCGTGATATCTTTGAAGTGCTAAGAGAAGCATCAAAAGAAAATAATGGATCAGCATTTAGTCTTGAATATGGAACCTACTAAGATAACCTGTCCCCATTGCAATAGTAATCAATGCTTTGAGGAGACTCAGATAATAGAAGGTACTAGTGCTGATACACAAGAGTCAGTAAATAGCTATCTATGTGTAGGTTGTGGATACACAACAACAACACTAAACCAAGTAAGGTCGGAGATAATTGCAAAATACGAAAATACTACGGCTGAATTAATAAAAGATCTACGATGGATTGATCCAAATACAGATTTAGTTTGGTATCCAATTGTATTGAACTTTCCTACCTTTGGTATCATATTTCCAGACGGTACAAGTGTAGCAGACTGGACTTGGATGGCAGCTCCTGCAGTAGATATAGCAGAGGAAAGTCAGAGCAACTTTCCTATTCCAGGACAACCAGGTAAGTTTTATACTCGTCGAGTTGATATGGAATCAGGTCAGCATTTTAGTAAAGACGAGTTTACAAAAGCTTGTGAGTTTATAGGATTTATTCAACCCTAGTATGAATATTAGTTACGCAATTACAGTATGCAATGAGTTTGTTGAAATTCAAAGACTTGTGCACCATTTACTCAAGAACAAGAGAGCACAAGATGACATTGTTATCTTGTATGACTCTAAAAACGGAAATCCCGATATTGAAACTTTTCTTCGCTCACATAGTGTAAATGGAGAGTTCATGTGGCACAAGGGTGAGTTTGAAGGTCACTTTGCTGATTGGAAGAATAAACTTAATAAGTTATGTACTGGAGATTACATTTTTCAAATAGATGCAGATGAGATTCCATGTACACCTATTCTAGAAACATTACCACTCTTGCTAGAACAAAACCCAGATGTAGAAGTTTATCTAGTACCTAGAGTTAATACGGTTGAAGGATTGACAGATTCACATATTCAAAAGTGGAGATGGAATGTTAATAGCGAGGGTTGGGTAAACTGGCCTGATTACCAATGGCGTATATATAAGAACACACCTAGCATTAAATGGAAGAACAAAGTCCATGAAGTGTTAGAAGGATTTAATCAGTATGCAAATCTACCAATGGAAGAAGATTATTCACTCTACCATCCAAAAACAATTGAAAAACAAGAAAAGCAAAACAACTACTACAATACGTTGTAAATTATATTAATAGTTAGTATATTAAGGTTATAAACAAAATTTAGTTATGCAAAGAAAAGTATGGTATGCTCCTAATAAGTTTGAGTCTTACGGGGAGGAAGAAATAAAAGCAGTAGAGGCTTGTCTTCGTGACGGTTGGTTAGCAGGATTTGGTCCTCGCTCGATCGAGTTTGAAGAGAAGATTGCTAAACGATTCGGTAAGAAGTATGGTGTATTTGTTAACTCAGGCTCTTCAGCTTGTTTATTGGCAATTGCAGCATTAGGTCTTCCGAAAGGATCAAAGATCATTACACCAGCGTGTACATTCTCAACAACATTAGCACCGATCATTCAACTAGGTTATGAGCCAATATTCTGTGATGTGGAGTTAACATCTTATGTTCCTTCTGTACAGAGCATCTTAGACCTTATTACTGAGGATGTAAAAGCTATCATGGTTCCAAACCTTATTGGTAACAAACCAGACTGGGATTTATTAAAGAGTGAGTTAGCTCGTATTGGTCGTGAAGATATTATCGTAATTGAAGACTCTGCTGACACAATTACATATACAGAGAGCACTGATGTATCGACTACAAGTTTCTATGCTAGTCATATTATCACTGCAGGTGGTACTGGAGGTATGGTTATGTTTAATGACATTAAGCATGTAGAACGAGCATTGCAGTATCGTGATTGGGGTCGTATGGGAGATAACTCCGAGATCATGGACGATCGATTTAATTATATAGTGGATGGTATTCCTTATGACCACAAATTCCTTTATGGAGTATTGGGTTATAATATGAAGTGCAGTGAGATGAGTGCAGCATTCGGTCTAGTTCAACTAGAGCGATTTGAAGACTATAAGCACAAACGCAGAACAAACTTCGAACGTTATCTTGAAAACTTAAAGGATGTTGAGGAGCTAATCCTTCCAGATGATAGCGTTGAACCAAATTGGTTAGCCATTCCATTACAAACAGAACACCGTTTGGAGTTGTTGACATTCTTAGAAGAAAACAATATTCAGACTCGAGTTACCTTTGCAGGAAACGTAACACGTCATCCTATTTACAGAGAATACTTGCAGGACTTTGAGAGTGCAGATGCTATCATGAAGAATGGTTTCTTATTAGGAGCACACCATGGAATGACTGTTGAGGATGTAGATTACGTTTGTGACAAGATAAAAGAGTTCTTTCAACTTAAACACGAGGGTTTATTACAATGAAGAAAGCACTAATCACAGGAATAAATGGTCAAGATGGCTCCTATCTAGCTGAGTACCTACTCGAAAAAGGTTATGAAGTTTGGGGTACACTTAAGAGAAACTCAGTTGCAGAAAACCAAACCGCTAGACTTAGTAGTTTGGTGTTTCCAAAAGTGAAATTAGAATATGCTGACTTAACAGATCTTTCATCACTTATCCAGGTAATGTCTAAAATAAAACCGGATGAAGTTTATAACCTAGCAGCTCAGTCGCACGTTCGAATAAGCTTTGATCAACCTATCTATACAGCAAATGTTACAGGATTGGGAGCTTTAAACGTCTTAGAGGCTGTTCGATTGATAGTACCTAATGCTAGAGTATACCAAGCAAGTAGCTCAGAGATGTTCGGAAACTGTATTGACAGTGATGGTTACCAAAGAGAAACCACTCCAATGAATCCAGTATCACCTTATGGATGTGCAAAAGTATATGCTTATAATATTAGCAGAAACTACAGACATTCCTACAATATGTTTATCTCAAATGGTATATTATTTAATCACGAATCACCAAGAAGAGGTACAAACTTTGTAACTAATAAAGTATGTAAAGAGGCTGTAAAAATTAAATTAGGATTATCTAAGGAGCTTAAGTTGGGTAACTTAGGTGCAACTAGAGATTGGGGACATGCAAAGGACTATGTAAAAGCCATGTGGGAAATTCTGCAGCTAGATAAACCAGATGACTTTGTATGCTCTACAGGAATTTCTCATTCAGTAGCTGAGTTATGTGACTATGTGTTCACATCCTTGGATATGGATTATAAAGACTATGTGATTCTAGATCAGAAGTTTTTACGACCAGAAGAGTTGCATAACCTAAAAGGTGATAGCACTAAGTTAATACAGCGCACTGACTGGACTCATGATTATACGTTTGAATCTATGTTAGATGAAATGGTTAACTATTGGATTCAATTTTATAAAAACAATTAGATATGGCTATATTAGTTACGGGAGCAGATGGATTAGTAGGATCAGCTTTGCAACGAGAATTAGGAGAAGGACACGTATATCACACCAAGCGAGAAGTTGATCTTCTGGATAAGAAAAAAACACTAGATTATATTGATTACCATGTTAGACACAATAACGTAGATACAATAATAAACTGTGCAGCTAAGGTAGGAGGAGTACAGGCTAACATGAAGAATAATAGAGAATTTTTCTTGCAGAACTTTGTCTTAAACAATAACGTTATCGAAGCTTCTTTTAGAAGTGATCTTCCTAACTTTATTAATCTACTATCAACTTGTATATTTCCAGACGAGCAGTATGTAACTTATCCTTTGACTGCCGATCAGATTAACCAAGGTCCACCTCACGAATCAAACCATGGATATGCTTATGCTAAGCGGTTGGCTGGATATGAGACTAGTATTGTTAATAATGTGTTGAGGAAGAACTGGGTATCGGTAATACCCACTAACGTATATGGTACTCATGACAACTTCAATCTTGAAGAGGGTCACATGGTACCAGCAATGATCTACAGAGCTTTTCTAGCAAAACAGAGTGGTGAAAGAATGTTAATCTGGGGAGACGGAAGTCCACTACGCCAAATAATATATTCAGACGACTTAGCAAAATTAATCCTTTGGTCTATCAAAAACTGGAAAGGTGATCAACCCTTCATGGCAATAAACCCTCACGAGCATAGTATACTGAGAATAGCATCAGAAATTTGCAATAGCTTTGATATAAAGTCAGATGATTTAGTCTTTGATCCTACAAAACCAAGAGGACAACAGAGAAAACCAGCAGTTACAAATGCTCCAGATGATTTTGCATTTACACCATTAGAGGATGGTATTCAGCAAACCATTAAATGGTTCATGGAAAACTACCCAAACATAAGAAATTAAATAATATAAGCATATGATAAAATTAGTTAGCGATACCATTGATAGATCAGACATTAATAGTCTAATAGAGTGGTTATCTCAAGATGAAATCCCTAGATTAACTAAAGGAGATTTGACAAGTACCCTAGAACAAGAGTGGGCAAAGAAGATAGGTACAAAGTACTCTGTCTTTGTAAACTCAGGATCATCGTCAATCTTATTATCGTTAGCGGCTTTACTGCAAAGAAAGAATCTAAAAAACAAAAAAATAGTCGTTCCTGGTCTTAGCTGGGCTACTGATATAAGTTCTCCGATGTTATTAGGTATGGAGCCTATAATGTGTGATTGTAATTTGTCCGACCTATCTTGTGACTTAGACCACTTGGAGGATTTATTCAAACAACACAATCCTGCAGCTTTCATATTAGTATCACCACTAGGATTGGTTCCAGATATGGATAGAGTTCTTGCTTTATGTAAGCAGTATGACGTATTTTTATTCGAAGACGTGTGTGAGAGTATGGGATCAAAATACCAAGGTAATTATTTGGGTACGTTTGGTTTCGCTTCATTCTACTCTATGTACTTCGGTCATCATTTGAGTACAATTGAGGGAGGTTTTATCAACACCAATGACGAAGATTTCTACCACCTACTATTAATGATGAGAAGTCATGGATGGGATCGTGATCTTCCTCGCAGTAAGCAGTTAGAGCTAAGAAACCAATACTCCGTAAGTGACTTTGATTCTCTCTACAATTTCTACGTACCAGGATTTAATCTGAGGTCTACAGATCTACAAGCCTTTATAGGACTGCGGGCTATTAAAAAGCTAGATAGTTACTGCGAACGACGTAGAGCTAATTTTGAGTTGTATAAAAACAACATAAAAAGCAATTTAATTAATATAGAAGAG
>Ga0209444_10002069_pt1 | contig 11089 bp, 17 predicted proteins | sample LauGreFaBDMM15DN_2_FD_188215 | JGI IMG/M metagenome (GOLD analysis project Ga0209444, IMG submission 188215) | Freshwater lake microbial communities from Lake Michigan, USA - Fa13.BD.MM15.DN (SPAdes) (version 2) | ecosystem: Environmental > Aquatic > Freshwater > Lake | place: Lake Michigan...
ATGGAATAGACTTTGATTACATTAGAGAAAGTCCTAATAAACACTCCTATGGGTTCGTGACATTCCGAAGCGATAGGAAAGATGTGACGTTGAAAATTAAAGCCCTGCCCTACTATGATGCAGAACTTGGAATCTAATATGGATCAATATTCACCGCACTGATATCAAAACAATATATATTATGATAATATCCGATACAATAACCACAATAGCAAACTCAACACTACGAATATTTAAATCAATCCCATCTTATCTTGGTGGGGATAAAAATAGACCCAAAACAGTACCCGGACCACCAATTGCGGTGGAAGCTGTCGCAACTGTCAATGGACATTTCGGTAGAGTGTCTTTTGGAAAACCAACTTATGACGGCGGCAGTCCAATAACAAGTTATACCGTAAAATCTATTCCGGACGGAATTATTGCAACAAAAACAGGTCCAGATGGAGGATCAATAACTGTGTCGGGACTTAGTTTTGGAACAACCTACACGTTTTCAGTAATTGCTACAAACGCTATCGGAAATAGTGCAGAAACTATTACTCCCACAATCACCACCACAGGAGTTCCGTCAGAACCGCTATCGGTGACGGCAGAAGCAATAAGTAGCACATCTATCCGACTAAGGTTCAATAGGCCAACATCAACTGGCGGGCGAGCTATAACCGGATATTCTACAACATCGTATCCAGATGGAAAAATAAACACAATTCAAGGTGATCAAAATGATATCATCATATCAGGTTTAGTATGCGGATCATTCCACTCATTTTGTGTGTCCGCTGTCAACGGAAATGGCGTTGGAGCCAAAAGCAAACTAAGTAATATGGTGTCGCCGGGCATCAATTTTTCTGAACACACCACCGCAGCGATAAGCTATATGCTGAAAGGTAAAACTACTGGACCTTGGAACAAGCGACTTAAATATGATAACTATGATTTTGAGTTTTACCGCACAACCGGGGCACAAAGTATGTTTAGCGTCTTGGATTATCCAAATACTATGACTAGAAATCAAAACTTTTGGGGCAAAGATTTGGATTTAACAGGTATAGGTGCGTTTAACTGCACATACCCGCCAACTCCAACGAATACAAGCAATACTTATCCGGGATATCCAAATTACGGTTCGCTTATCAGCAGGAGACACGTCATATTCGCATCCCATGCACCGCTCGGAGATTCTATATCATTCGTCAAAAAAGATGGAACTATATTGCCATATAGAATCCTCAAGTGGTCTTCTATCATAGAGGGATCATTAGATATCAAAATAGGAATATTTGCAGAGGACGTGTCGTCTGATTTGGCTATTTATAAAGTTCTTCCGGGTGGATATAAATCCAAATTGAGTCTACCATTCTCAGCAATTGGAACAAATCAATTCAAAGAAGCAATAGTATTACAGAGCAGTGAATATGGACATTACAATATGCTTCCTACCGATTCTGAAATGGTGAATTTTAGCATTCCAATCATAACCGGCGATTCGGGAAGTCCCGTGTTCACTGTGGCAGAAAATAATGAATTGATATTGTTGAATTGCTGGCATCATGGCGGACCCACACCTGATGGACCGTTTATTGCGGATTTCAAGCCTGCCATAAACTCCGCTATGTCCGAATTAAGCAAGGCTCTTAATTTGTCAAGCGACTATCAATTAATTGAAGTTGACTTGTGCAAATATCCAAATGTGTAAATTTTCAATATACCAGAACTCATCACCGAAAATGAAGTAGTATTAAAAAAAGAACTTGACAACTACGAGTAATGCGGAGATACTGGATGAACACAAAATATGACCACAAAATATCTAGATATTTATCCCAAATGGCATTGTAAAAAAGCTGGCGGGTTGCTTTTGGGAATACGATTACATTTTCCTACCCTAATTTTTGTTCATGATGAAAGAGGATATACGTGTAGCTACATGTGTAGTACTTTGACTTTTGGACTAATTGTGTGCAGCATCAATCTAGATGTAAAATACAATTACATAAAAACACTTCCTCAGTAATAATATAAATATGAAGAAAAAGAACAAGAAAAAGAACACGAACCATCAGGAACGTGCAATCATAATCACTCGTAAAAATTCAGACCTAAACTTTGGACAAACCGTAACCATTGTTGGGTGGAATGTGTTTTCCGAAGAGGTAATTGTGATTCCTGACGGAGAAAAGAAAAAGTATTGTATCCATTATACCGAATGCTGGCGTTGTGAAGATATATGTGATTATGAGTCTCTAGAAAAGCAATTGAGTAAAAATGGCATATGGAGTACAGCGTCTATATCGTAAAATGTAACGACGGTACTCTTTACACTGGTATATCCAACAATGTTGACAGTCGTGTTGCCAAACACAATTCAGGTACTGGTGCCAAATATACAAAAACCAGACGGCCTGTTCGTGTAGTATACACCAAAGTTATTGGCACCAAGAGTGATGCACTCAAAGAAGAATATAGAATCAAGCAATTGAACAGATCGGAAAAACTGAAACTCGTATGAACATTACACCACAAGATTTGAACTTTATTGACTCAACATTCAAGTCCACAAACACCACAGTCAAAACAAAACCGTGTCGCATCAAGTTTCGTGGCAAGTTCATCACTACTGCCAGCAAAAAGACAGTGTGGCGCAATTGTGGATTTGCCAAAAGTGCGCTGCTCAATCATTTTCAGAGTGATTATTCAATCTGTACATTGGCGGGTACATTGTATGGAGTTCCAGATAGAGGATATTATAGTTGCAAGGATTTGATTCGTGAACTGGAAAACCAAAATATTGTTGAATATGTGGAAGTTGACGTTGAAGAGTTCGCTCAACAAAAAGATTGACTTACTACCCAACCTCTGATAATATATTCACCTATGACAATCTACACTGTAAAAGTTTGCGACAACGGCTACAAAGAATGGTTTCTTGACGACAAGCTACATGCCATTGAATATGCTGATGGCACCAAGAGTTGGTACCTCAACGACAAGCTTCATCGCACTGATGGACCTGCCCTTGAACGTGCTAATGGCGAAAAGTGGTGGTATCTCAACGACAAGGTGCATCGTGTTGATGGACCTGCCATTGAATGGGCTGATGGCCAAAAGCATTGGATTGTTGATGATAAGCTGCATCGTGTTGATGGACCTGCCATTGAATGTGCTGATGGCAGCAAGCGTTGGTATCGTTATAACCAGTGTCATCGTGTTGATGGACCTGCCATTGAAGATGCTAGTGGCACCAAAGAATGGTGGCTTTATGGCAACAAATTGACACAAGCACAGTGGAAGCGGGCTGACAAGCCCAAAGTGACTAGTTGTGTTGACAAAAATGTGTAAATTGACGGCGTGAAACATCGGTTGGTTGCTGCTTGACTTTCTGAAAAACTAGGGTACTATGCTTTATGATAAGCTTAGGATCTGGCAAACTATTGCCAAGGACAAGTTGGTTCCTATTGGTCACAACGTTGCATTTGATATTCAGCGTGTTACAAACGATCTTGTGAGTCGTGGTAGTTGGGAACAGTATGTATCGTATCGTGTAATGGATACGTGTACTATTGCACAGTTTCTTCGTATTTGTGGAAAACTTCCAGCAGATTTGTCTTGTAGTTTGGTAAATCTGGGTCAATACTTCAATGTACAAGTTGATGGACTTCCACACGAAGCCAAGTATGATGCTCTTGTTACCGCCAAAGTGTTGGAAAACCTAATTAAACAAAATTGGAGTGATATGTGGTTTGAACATAAATAAAATAAACATATGGGATACAGTGGACTAGATAGTTGGGAAGAAAGTGACAATGCTGCTTGTTTTGTGAGTAGATATAAAAAAGCAATATTTGCCAAACAAAGAGTGAACCTTATTGACAAGGAATTCGAGGATTTTGCTAATAATTACAACACTCCAGGTAGTGTCAATATTGCGTTGGCTATGGAGGATGGTATTGTGCGTAAGGACGATATGACTGAGACACAACGATATAGGTTGCGTGATATGTTGCATGAATTGAAGGATGCTAGTTCTGCGAAATTCAAGGAGAATTGGGAAGACGAAGGTACTCGCATAGAACACAATAATGCATACAAACGTCTTCTCAAACATGTGAATAAAAATTTGATTTGACTTGTTGTAAAAAGCGTGGTAGTGTATTCATATGATGAACGATCTACAAGAACTGACTCGTCAAGGCAAAAACATTTGTCCCAAGTGTGATAAGCCCAAGCAAATGTATTACAATCCTTGGTGTCCTCGCTGTGAAAAGCCTGAGTTTAATTCATTGAAAACTCTCAATTTTATGCAGTGTATGTATCATTTGGAGGCACTTGGACACGATGGAATCAAAGACCGAATGTGGGACCATTTCTATGAAGCCGACGTGATGTTAGGAAATGATACATATTTCAGTTTTTATGCTCTGCCAGAAAATCCCGACGTTGAGAAATACGGTGAACAGGTCATTAAAGATTTTGAACTGATTCAGAACACTTTCAACATTAAGACGGAAGAACACATTCTCTTTTTCATTTCATGGTAAATACAATGTACAAGTGTGGTTGTGGCAATGAAATTCATCCCGAACGAATTGAGTTGGGGTACAAGGTATGTTTGAATTGTGGTGACAAAGCTGCAAAGAAAAGCAAGCCATTTGGATATGTGTCTTACAATGACAAAACTGCTGGTGTGATTTTGATTACCACCAAGAAAGGTTTTGACAACTATAAGAAAGTTTCGTATCGCAAAAACAAGGGCAGCAACATGGGATATGCTTCTCGGTTGACCACTTCATTTTGAAGTTATGCTGCCAAACTTGTAGCAGATTTCATCAAAGAAAAAGATTTGAGGTTGGGAAAAAGTCTTGACGGTTTCAGAATTTGGTGTATAGTTATCAACGTGGACAGTCCAAGATTCAATAAGGACGGTTCACACAACATAAACAAACATAGAAAGGTATAGGTAAGTCTATGAAAGAAAAAGCTAATACGCCTGCTGACGTGGGCATTATCGTTGGACGTTTTCAAGTCAACGAACTACATGAGGCACACATTGACCTCATTAACTCTGTAATCCAAAAGCATGATCGTGTGCTTCTCTTCTTGGGTAACAGCATCATTCGTAACACAACTTCAAATCCTCTTGACTATCGGGCACGTCGTGCTATGATTGCCGACAAGTTTCCAAATGTGGAGGTTCACTACATCAACGACAATCCATCGGATACTGCTTGGAGCAAAAGTCTTGACAAGCAAATCGGTGAACAACTGCTACCAATGCAATCGGTTACTCTGTATGGTAGTCGTGACAGTTTCCTAAAAGCATACAGTGGCAAGTACAACGTATGTGAACTTGAAGCTACCACCTTCATCAGTGGCACTGAGGTTCGCCGTCGTGTATGTAACAACTATCCTCCAACTGCTGACTATCGTGCTGGTATGATTGCTGCAACGGCATATCGTTATCCTACGGCATTTCAGACAGTTGACATCGCTGTTGTAAATGACAAGGGTGAGATTCTGTTGGCACGTAAGCCCGACGAAAAGAAGTGGAGATTCATCGGTGGATTCAGTGATCCTCGTAGTGTTTCTCTTGAGGCTGATGCCAAACGTGAAGTGACGGAGGAGGCAAGCGTAGAAGTTGATGACATCACGTATCTTGGTTCAACATTGGTTGATGATTGGCGTTATCGTGGAGAACAGGACAAAATCAAGACTGCGTTGTTTTTGGCAAAGTATATCTACGGCAAGCCAGAAGGATCTGACGATGTTGCCGAGGTTAAATGGGTTCAGATTGGAACTGGATTGACCAAGGACAACATTGAACCTCTGCATCATGTATTGGTGGATATGTTCAACGATAAGTTTGGTGGAAATCGTGAGTTGCAAGACAAGTTTTTCCAACTTAATAAGGACGGAAAGATGCCTTGACTTTGTGTAAAAGTTGAGGTAAACCAGAAAAGTAGTAAAGATTAAGGTACAGATAAAAATCATTACAACAAAAAGAAAAAGATTATGAATAAGAACATTTGTTTGACGACCGATAGTTACAAGTTGAATCACTGGAATCAGTATCCCAAGAACACCGAAATTGTATATAGTTATTTTGAGTGCCGCAAGGGTTCCAAGTTTGCTGAAACTCCTTTCTTTGGACTTCAATACATCATCAAGAACCATCTAATTGGTGTAATTGTGACCCGTGAAAAGATTGAGAACGCTGCCAAGTTGTGCAAGGCTCATTTTGGTGACGAGAAGTATTTCAACCGTGAAGGTTGGGAGTATATTCTCAATAGTTTGGAAGGCAAGCTTCCAATTGTTATCAAGGCGGTTGAGGAGGGTACAGTTGTTCCTATCAACAATGTGTTGATGACTGTTGAAAACACGGACAGTAAGTGTTTCTGGCTTACTAATTTTCTTGAATCTCTACTGTCTCAGGTTTGGTATCCTCTGACGGTTGCGGCACTTTCCCGTGAAGTGAAGGTGAATATCAAGGAATATCTTGATTTGACGAGTGACGGTGGACTTCTCAATTTCGGACTTCACGATTTTGGTTTCAGGGGCGCAAGCTCTTATGAGACGGCTGGTATTGGTGGTGCTGCTCATTTGATTAACTTCCTTGGAACTGACACTGTGGTTGCTATGGAAGTGGCGATGAACTACTACAATGCTAATCTTGATGGTTTGGCATACAGTGTGGCTGCTACTGAACACAGTGTTATGACGGCTCTTGGCGTGGACGGCGAACAGCAGGTTGTTGAGAGTTTGTTGAATGAATATCCTACTGGTATTCTATCGTGTGTGGCTGACAGTTACGACATCTACAACTTTGTGGACAACATTGTTGGCAAGGTGTTCAAGGATCGTATTTTGAATCGCAAGGGTGGTCCATTCGTTGTACGTCCTGACAGTATCACTCCTACCCATCAGACTCCAGAGGAGGAAATGGTTTGGATTATGGATTCACTGTGGACCAACTATGGTGGCACCGTGAACAGCAAGGGATATAAGTTGATCAATCCGGCTGTGCGAGTGTTGTGGGGTGATGGAATTGACTTGGATGGTATCAAGAAGATTTTGTTTGCTGTTACCAAGGCTAAATTTGCCACTGAGAATATTGCTTGTTTTGGCATGGGTGGCGGGCTGTTGCAGAAGGTGAATCGTGATACTCAGCGGTGTGCTTTCAAGAGTTCGGCGCAGTATCGTGATGGACAGTGGTACGATATTTTCAAGAATCCCAAGGATCAGAGCAAGGCATCCAAGAAGGGCAAGCTCAAGTTGACCAAGGTTGATGGCAAGTTCGTCACTGTTGGTGAGAATGATCCCGGCGAGGATTATTTGAAGGTTGTGTTTACGAATGGTGTGTTGGTCAAGGAAATTGATTTTGCCACCATTCGCACGAATGCTGCTCTGTAAGTTACACAAACTGGTTTGCGGTAATCCTTTTCAAAAAACCGCTCTTGACTTTCTGAAAAACTAGGGTACTATAAATCTATGAAAGCATCTGACGCACGTAAACTTACTGACACTGCTTTTTCTTCGGAAAAAATTACATATCTCAAAAATCTATACAAAGATATTGAGAGGGCAGCAAACAAAGGAATTAATGGAATAAATGTTGAATCCCCCACAGAAAATCTTGTTGAGTCTGTTATTGTGCAACTCAAAAATAACGGATATGTTGTTAGACGTGAGAATGGATATGATCAACGAGACAGAGATAGTTGGGATCAATTATATATTAATTGGTAAAATTATGATAACCAAAGACGTTACAGAAACGACGACAATTGAACGTACATATTGGTACAATATCAATGGCAAAATAGTTGCTGATCATGAGAACATGGCAGCATATCTACTGGATGAATGCATATTGGGCGTAACCTCGGAAGTTAGCAAACACGATGGTAAAGAATGTTTGGGATTGTGTATAAATATAAATGATTATTTAGTACCCTGTTCAGATGCTGAATCTGTAACCTACGATGAATTGCCAATTTTGTATGAATTATATAAACAACGAAAGTATGATGGTGTTGCACAATTTGTAGCAGATAAACGAGGCGTTCCAAACAAACACTGGCGGGAAACATATGGACAATAATACCAAAGAAGTAATTGAAATGGCAATGTTTATAATATTGGCTATAGCAACAATATACATTATTAATCTATATAACAGAGATTGAGTCATGTACAAAGCCAAACAGATTATCGTAATGCGCACCGATCTTCGCAATAGTCAAGGTCAAAAAGTTCGTACCGGCAAACTTATTGCACAAGCATGTCATGCCAGCATTGCATTTCTCACCAATCGGATCAAGAAAAATATTTCGTATCCAGAAGCATTGTGGTGGGTCAACTTGAGTCAAGCCGAAAAAGAATGGATCAACGGTTCATTTTTCAAAGTTGTGGTAGGAGTTGACAGCGAAAAAGAACTGCTTGACATTTTGGAAAAAGCCCGTAGTATGAATGTAGAGGTTCAGTTGATTACTGATGAAGGTCACACCGAATTCAATGGTGTTTTAACCAACACTTGTTTAGCGTTGGGACCAGATTACAGTGACAAAATTGACCTCATAACTGGAAACCTAAAACTGTTGTAAATATATATGATGAAAATTATGCTGGACGTGATGAAAATTATTATGACTCTGATTGGCACACTGATTGGTATTGCGATGTTGATTATTGGAATCAGTGCGTTGCTTGCACTGCCAGTCATGTGGTTGTGGAACTATGTGGTTCCATACCAGTTTGGTCTCAAGGAAATTGATTTTCTACACGCATGGGGTCTCAACGTGCTGTGTGGATTTATTTTCAAGAGTTCCGCCTACAAAGACAATTCAAAAAAAGATTGACATTTTAACAAAACCGATTAGAATAACACTATGGGCTTTCTTTTATACTTTCTCGTTCCAACCGTCATTTTTCTTACGTTGGTCAAACTCAACACCAAACGCCATTGGCTAACCGCTAAATCCTATAATAAAGATACGTATTGGACCAAAAATAACCTGCCAATTGATAAGGTAAATTTTTGGTTCTCAGTCTTTATGTTCTTTGTGTTGTGGTGGGTTACAATTCCACTCATGTTGTTAGTATTTGGTGTTTATCAGTTGATTCAATGGATCACCAATGGCAAAGGTGTGGTTCCGATCTCCGACGAGCGATTGAAAAATCGTAGTGAGTCATAATATTTGAACACATGAGCAACCTAAAAATCTTTAGTGGAACCAGCAATCTTCCTCTCGCACAACGAGTTGCAGACAATCTGTTCACCAAGTTGGGCGAGATTTATCATCACAATTTTCCCTCCGGCGAATCATACTGTCAGTTCAAGGAAAATATTCGTGGCAGCGACGTGTTCCTCATTCAGGGAATCACTAGTCCAGCCAACGAAAACCTGATGCAACTGTTGGTCATGGCAGATGCAGCACGTCGTGCCAGTGCTGATCGTATCACCGCTGTTGTTCCTTATTTTGGTTATGCCCGGCAGGACCGTAAAGACAAAAGCAGGGTGCCGATTTCAGCCAAGCTCGTATTGGATCTGTTTGAAGCTAGTGGCATTGACCGAGTGGTGACGATGGATTTGCACAGTCCTCAGGTGGGTGGATTCACCAATCTACCATTTGATCATTTAACATTTGAACCTGTGTTGATTGAATATATCAAGTCTCTTCAACTTGAAGCAAAAGACATAATTATCATGGCTCCTGACGTTGGTGCAGTCAAACGAGCCGAAAAGTATGCTTCCTATTTGAAGTGTGACTTTGGATTCATTTCCAAGAAACGTGTGGGTGACGACAAGGTTGAATTGCAAAGCATTTCGGGGGATGTAGCCGCCAAGACGGTGTTCATCATTGATGATCTAACAGAATCGTGTGGTACCCTCATTCAAGCCGCTGACGCTTGCAAGAAGAATGGTGCAACCAAGGTGGTGTGTGCTGTGACTCACGGTTGTTTCACTGACACTGGCATGGAACGTCTTTCCAACGCTATGCCTGGCCCCTTCATGAATGGAAAAAATACACCCATTGATGAATTTGTACATAGTTCCAGTGTAAATCACTGGTGGAAATTGGGTTACAAGCCGGCCAACATCAAGTCATTGGACGTTAGCAATTTGTTTGCCAAGGCTATCAACAGTATTCACAACAACGAAAGTGTCAGCGAATTGTTTGTGTGAGTGACCTATACCAGTTCGCTCTTGACTTTTGGACTAATTGTGTGTAGTATCAACACAGATAAAGGAGCAGAAGGTGCGATTAAGATTGCCAACGAACGTCGTATTCGTATGATTGCCGAAAACAAGTGGCCCAAAAAGGGAATGAGAGACGAAGAATGAAAAATAAATACACTGTAATCTATACCAGACGATGGGTGTCTGGCTCCCACCATCACGCCCTCACCAAAATGTCGCGAGTTGAAGTCGAATGTGACGACACGAATAGGTTGGACAAATTGGGTGAAGCAGTCGATACTGACGACATTCAGTATATTTTCAATGGGTGGCCCCCAATGGTTGGAGAAACTTAATTTGTTTTGATAAAAGTATCATCAAATACAATAGGAGCTTTGTTGTAGGAACGTTTGGTTTCGTCGATGGCATTATCTGTAAATTGCCAATTCCAAAATAATTCATTTGGCGTTTTGAATCCAAAAAATTGTAATACTTCTTTTTGTGTTTGAGTAACATCTTTTCCATTCCAATTTTGACCAGTAGCAATAAATCCTGAATCTATATCTTTTACTATATTACTTTCACTCAAAGTAGAATGTCGGTTCTCAATCCAAGTCAATCTTTCAATTAATTTCTGATAATAACCATTGGTTTGACCCCATCTCACACTAGCAAAAAACAAAACGGTATCACTTTCAAATAATTCTTTACTGATTTTCCATAATTCATCGTTTTTATTATTTATACTGGCCCAACAACGATGATCACCTGTAGGATTTTTTTCTTTATCTTTTAATGAAGCATCTTTTGTCCCACAATGATTTCCCCATTTAGATGACACATTACCCTCACATGGAAATATGTTTAACTTGGTTGTATCAATCAAAGTTACTTTTTCTTTGCCTAATA
>Ga0209444_10002071_pt1 | contig 11084 bp, 17 predicted proteins | sample LauGreFaBDMM15DN_2_FD_188215 | JGI IMG/M metagenome (GOLD analysis project Ga0209444, IMG submission 188215) | Freshwater lake microbial communities from Lake Michigan, USA - Fa13.BD.MM15.DN (SPAdes) (version 2) | ecosystem: Environmental > Aquatic > Freshwater > Lake | place: Lake Michigan...
CTATTACACCAAGTATCAGAACACCTACATCAAACACGACGATGCGGTCATCACGGCTGAGATCGAATTTGTATTTGAGCTTACCAGCTCCTTTATGAAGCACTTTCTCCGTTTGAAAAGTGTTCAGAGCTAACCAATCATTTAACCCGGACTGGCGCGATAAAGCCGCGCTAGCCGGTTGATTCAAACGTTGAGGCTGTAAAAAAACATCCCGAGGACCCACATTGCGGTCTACCGCAAGCCAAGGTAAAACGTTGTGTATTCATCTCAATGAATCAGCAACACCATGGCCCGCTACAAACCGCAAGAGCTCAACAGCCTGCTGCTACCCGTGGTCTTGTCTTAGCAATGTGACCTGCCCCTGGTTGACGCACCGCTTAATCAGCGAGTTATGTGGCTTTACTAAGCTGTGCCGCCAGCTTCTCTCAAACTGCATCGGGCTGACGTAGCCCAATGTCGAGTGGATCCTGCGGTGGTTGTAGAACGTCATCCAGTCAATCACCTCGTCAATAGCCTGCCTGCGTGTTGCAAACCGTTGGTCATCAACCCGGCAGGCTAACCCTGCTGGCGTAGAGCGCCCCAAAGTCGTTTTCGTCAAAAACGTGTTCAGCCACAGAGTACGGTGGGCCATTCCAATTGCGCGGATCGCCGTCCAGCTTGATCGCGCATATCGTGCGCGTGCCAATGTCGGTACAGCGCCAGCACCCGGTTTCTGTCCAAAATTCCCAGCCTATGGGGAAGTCAGTGTGTTCCAGCATGGCGACCTACGCACGGGCAGTATCGTCAGCTTCGGCCAGTTCACGCGGCACGATCTGGCCCAATACTTATGACAGGTGTTTTGGCATTGTACAAAAGTATCTGTTCGGATACAATACGCCGTATGATCAGCTTTGAACGCTCCGAAGAATTCAACGCTTGGCTCCTGGCTTTGAAAGACAAGCTTGGTCGTGCAAGAATCATCCAGCGTATTCGGTCAGCCGAACACGGCAATTTTGGTGACTGCGAGCCAGTGGGTGAAGGCGTCTCCGAAATGCGCGTGCACATTGGCCCTGGCTATCGCGTGTATTTCTCGCGGCGTGCGGAGGTGGTCTATTTGCTTCTCGTGGGCGGTGACAAGTCTTCGCAGAAGCGCGATATCAAGCGCGCCATTGAAATGGCGCGAGCTTTAAATAAGGAGTGACCCATGGCCACATTTACCCCGTTCGATGCTGCCGACTACCTAGACGATGAGGAAACCATTGCGCACTACATAACTGCGGCACTGGAAGATCCGAATCCCGATGTATTTCTAAGTGCAGTGCGTGATGTAGCGCGTGCCCGTGGCATGGCACAACTCGCCAAGGATGCTGGGCTTGGCCGTGAGAGTCTTTACAAGGCGCTCACCCCAGGCGCCAAGCCTCGCTACGATACGATGCTAAAGCTTCTGCATGCGCTCGGCGTAAAGCTCTCGGCTTCGCCCATTCATTTGTGAGCCAGTTTTTGCTTGCCATCGCAAGATCCAACCCGACTCGGCGCGCTGAGGTCTAAACCCTCGCTAATTTCAGGCGTTTATTCTGTTAACAGTTGAGGCTGCCATGTACCAACCCCCCGTCGCCCTTGTCGCCCTCGACGCACCCAAGCGCGTCAAACCTTCCAACTACCCGCAACCCTTCGCTTCTCTAATGGAAGGCCGCGAGAAGCGTCCGCTGGGCGACCTGTTCGGGCTGACCAATTTCGGCGTCAATCTGACGCAGCTCGCACCGGGCGCAGTCTCATCTCTGCGCCATGCCCACACCAAACAAGACGAATTTCTGTACGTTCTGCAAGGCCACCCGACCTTGCACACCGATGAGGGCCGCACCCGCTTGTCGCCTGGTATGTGTGCGGGCTTCAAGGCGGGCACGGGCAACGGCCACCGGCTGGTCAACGAAACATCAGAAACCGTTGTCTACTTGGAGGTGGGGGACCGAAGCCTTGGGGATGAAGGGATTTACCCCGATGACGACCTCAAAGCCGTGCTGCTGGATGGCAAGTGGGTTTTCCAGCACAAAGACGGGACGCCGTACTGAACTTTCAGAACTTCTCTTAGTGCCGATGTCAGCGCAGCTTCTTGCTGCTAAGCACGCGCCGCGTTATCATTGCCGTCCGTGTCTGTCCTAAACTTCAAATGCAAAGATACCCAAGCCCTCTTTGAGGGTAAGCGCGTGAAGCGCTGGGTGAACATCGAAAGACCCGCCTTGCGCAAACTCGCCCAACTGGACTGGTCGGCAGTTCTTGACGATCTGAAGGTGCCGCCCGGCAATGCACTTGAGGCGCTGAAAGATGATCGAAAAGGACAGCACAGCATTCGCATCAATCAGCAGTGGCGCGTTTGCTTTGTTTGGACCCGTGAAGGTGCCACTGAAGTAGAGATCGTCGACTATCACTAAAGGAAACGCCATGCGCACTGTTCAACCTGTTTCCCCCGGCGAGATGCTGGAAGAAGAATTCCTCAAGCCTCTGGGCCTGACGAAGTACCGCCTCGCCAAGGACATCGGCGTGCCTGCACAGAGGATTGGCGAGATCGTGGCTGGCAGGCGCTCAGTCACGGCTGACACCGATCTGCGACTTTGCCGCTACTTCGGCCTGAGCGATGGTTGGTGGTTACGCGGGCAGGCTGCTTACGACACCGCTATTGCCAAGGAAGCGCTGCAAAAGGAGTTGGCTTCTATACAAAGGTGCTCGCTGTTGGCCGCGTAGCTGAACCCCCAGCATCGACAAAGGCGCTGTAGCCAGCATTCGCAAATGGCTAGAGCAGCACGGAGTAGAACCATGAATCAATGGCCTTCAAAAAAGGCCAAACTGGTTCTCGCGGGTGGCCAAACACACGGGGCTTAAACCGGAAGACCTGTAAAAGATGGCCGAACCTTAATTTCAGCTTGAATAGGTATACCAGTTAAATGGGTCGCCAGACATGCTGCCCCTAACCTTGCAGCGACGAGCTTTCGAGGCAGGCGGCCGGAGTTGACTCAAAATTATTTAATCTATAAATTTATTTGTACTCATAAATAAAAAATTATTAAGCTATAGTAGTTACAAAATAGTGTAAATATTCAATTTACGCAAGCCTACAGGAGACAACGATGAAATCACGCGCCGCAGTGGCTTTTGGGGCGAAACAGCTTTTGCAAGTTGTAGAAATCGATGTTGCGCCGCCGCGCAAAGGTGAGGTGCTGGTGCGCATCACCCACACCGGTGTATGTCACACCGATGCTTACACCTTATCTGGCGATGACCCCGAGGGCTTGTTTCCCGCAGTGCTGGGCCATGAGGGTGCTGGCATCGTGGTCGAGGTGGGCGAAGGCGTCACCAGTGTGGGGCCGGGCGACCATGTGATTCCGCTCTATACCGCTGAATGCCGCTTGTGCAAATTCTGCTTATCTGGCAAAACCAATTTATGCCAAGCCGTGCGTGCCACCCAGGGGCGTGGCGTCATGCCCGACGGCACCTCGCGCTTAAGTTACAAGGGCCAACCGCTGTTTCATTACATGGGTACCAGCACCTTCAGCGAATACACCGTGGTGGCCGAAGTCTCCCTCGCCAAAATCAACCCCGCAGCTGATCCGCAACAAGTCTGCCTGCTGGGCTGCGGCGTCACCACTGGCCTAGGAGCGGTCAGCAACACCGCCAAAGTAAAGCCTGGCGACACCGTGGCGGTTTTCGGTCTGGGCGGCATAGGCTTGGCGGTGGTGCAGGGCGCGCGCATAGCTAGGGCAGGGCGCATCATCGGCATAGACACCAACCCCGGCAAGTTTGATCTGGCCCGCGTCATGGGCGCGACTGATTGCGTCAACCCCCGCGAATTTGACAAGCCGATTCAAGAGGTTATCGTCGAGATGACCGATGGCGGTGTCGATTTCAGCTTTGAGTGCATAGGCAATGTGCAGGTCATGCGTGCCGCGTTGGAGTGCTGCCATAAAGGCTGGGGCGAAAGCATCATCATCGGGGTGGCCGGTGCGGGCCAAGAAATCAGCACTCGGCCCTTTCAGCTTGTCACGGGCCGCGTTTGGCGAGGCAGCGCCTTTGGCGGCGTCAAAGGCCGCACCCAATTGCCCGGCATGGTCGAGCAAGCCATGAGCGGCGAAATCGCGTTAGCTCCATTTGTCACCCACACCATGCCACTTGAGCAGATCAATGAGGCTTTTGATTTGATGCACGAAGGCAAGTCCATCCGAACAGTTATTCATTATTGATTGCCCTGCTCAGGCACTCCACCAGCGCGAAATCTGGCTCAGACCACCTGACGATTTCTCCCGCCGTGATGCTCCCCGGGGGCCGCGCCAAGCGCATGCCGCCTGCGCGTCCACGGGTGGTGGTGGTTACGCCATGCACGCTCATGTCATGTGTACGGAATTCAATGCCGTGTTAATCTTCACGCCATGAACCAAATCTTAGTCGCCGATATTTTGGAACTCCCCGTGAAAGAGCGCATTCAGCTCGTCGAGGTCATTTGGGAAAGCATCGCCGCCTTCCCTCAAGCCCTTGAGGTTTCACCAGAGCTTAAGACCGAACTACAAGCAAGGTTGGCAGACTTTGAGCAAAACCCAGAGGCAGGGTATTCATGGGATGAAGTCAAACTTCAGCTGAAAAACGGGACGTGGCCTAGCGCTTGAAATTTTCTGGACGCACAGTTCGCGAAATTGGCGAAGCGTTCAGTTGGTACGAAGAACAAAGCAGCGGCTTGGGCGCAGAGTTTGAGCTGGTTTTAGAACTGCAACTCAAACGTCTTGAACAAGCTCCGCTTTTGTATACAGAAATCATTCCAGGGGTTCGACGCACCCTTTTGCCTCGATTTCCATATGGTGTCTTTTATACGGTGAAAAATGATTTGGTTCACATACTGGCCGTTATCCATCATGCGCGTCATCCTCGACGTTGGCCGCAAGGCCGCAGCCCTTAACATCAGCCTATGAATTGGCTCGACACTATCAAATGGGACGCGCAAGGCTTGGTGCCTGTCATCGCGCAAGAGCAGGGCAGCAAAGATGTGCTGATGTTTGCGTGGATGAACCGCGAGGCCTTGCAAAAAACCGCTGAACTCGGCCGCGCGGTGTATTTCAGTCGCTCGCGCAGCAAGCTGTGGTTCAAGGGCGAAGAGTCCGGCCATGTGCAAACTGTGCACGACATCCGGCTCGATTGCGACAACGACGTGATTTTGCTCAGCGTCACCCAAACCGGTCACGACCCCAGCATCGCTTGCCACACCGGGCGGCACAGCTGCTTTTACCAACGCTGGCAAACCAGTCCTGACGGCGGCCAATGGCTGAGCGTCGAGCCGGTTTTGCAAGACCCCGCCACCATTTACAAAACCCACCTATGAGCTCAGACGACACCTTGGCCCGATTGGCCGCCGTGATTGAAAGCCGCAAAACGGTCAACGGAGGCGACCCCGACACCAGCTATGTGGCGCGTTTGCTGCACAAAGGCCCCGACGCATTTTTGAAGAAAATTGGCGAAGAGGCTACCGAAGTGGTGATGGCCGCCAAAGACCTTGACCACGGCGGCGACCCACACAAGTTGGTGGGCGAAATGGCCGATCTGTGGTTTCACAGCTTGGTGGCGCTGGCGCATTACGGCCTGACCCCCGAAGACGTGCTGCAAGAGTTGTCGCGCCGCGAGGGTTTGAGCGGTTTGGAAGAGAAAGCCTTACGCAAAGCGCAGGCCCGTGAAGCAGGCGCCGAATAATTTTTTTCAGAGAACCCAAGCATGCACACCGATCCCCACTGTATTTTTTGCAAAATTGTTGCTGGGCAAATACCCAGCAAAAAAGTTTATGAAGACGAAGAAATTTTTGCCTTCCATGACATCAACCCTTGGGCGCCTGTGCATTTTTTGGTGATTCCTAAATTGCATATTCCATCCATGGCACAGGTGGGCGAAGAGCATGCCGCGCTGCTCGGGCGCATGCTTATCAAGGTGCCGCAACTGGCTTTGCAAGAAGGTGTGAATCCCTACCCTGAAGGGGGTTTTCGCTTGCTGACCAACACCGGAGCTGAGGGCGGCCAAGAGGTTCACCACCTGCATTGGCATGTCTTGGGCGGTCCGCGCCCATGGTTTCGCGGCTAAGACTAGAATTCTGTTACTTCATTCAGGAGCATCCCATGGGATCATTTTCAATTTGGCATTGGTTAATCGTGCTCTTAATCATAGTTTTGGTGTTCGGCACCAAAAAACTCAAAAACATCGGTGCCGACCTCGGTGGCGCTGTCAAGGGCTTTAAGGACGGTGTGAAAGACGGCTCGGCTGCGCCCGAAGACACTACCCAAGCGCCTGCGCAGCAAGTTGCCGCTAACGCAACACCCAACGCAGACAAAGCGCCCATCGACGTCGAAGCCAAACAAAAGCCTTAAGCCATGTTTGACCTGGACATCTCAAAGTTGGCCTTGATCGGTGCCGTCGCACTGGTGGTGATCGGCCCTGAGAAGATGCCCAGAGTGGCCAGAACCATAGGCACCCTGATTGGTAAAGCGCAACGTTATGTGTCCGATGTCAAGGCCGAGGTGAATCGTTCCATGGACATGGAAGACCTTAAGAAAATGAAGGAAACCATGGACAACACCCTGAGCAGCGTTCAGCAAAATGTGCTCAATGCAACCACCAAGCTCAACGAAGGTGTGGCCAGTTTGGACATGGCGGGTCAAGCAGAAGATGGCTACAAGCCCATCATTCCCTACCAATGGACACCCCCGCTGCCAAGTTATCAGCACCCAGGCAAAAACTGGCGCATCAAGCGCTCGGCCACGCCGCAGTGGTACAAATCTCGCCAAGGCGTTCGTACCCGCGCTTTGTCGGGTGCGGCAAGGGTTGCGCGTTTTCGCCCGCCCTCTGGCATGGACAACCACTGACCCCTTATGGCTGATTCCTCTAGCAAAGATACCGACGAACTGAGCGGGACTGAACAGCCCTTTGTGCATCACCTCAAGGAGTTGCGCGATCGCTTGGTCAAGGCCACCATTGCCGTGGCACTGGTGTGTGTTGTTTTAAGCCTCTACCCGGGCCCAGCCCTGCTTTACGATTTTTTGGCCGCCCCGCTGGTGGCCCAGTTGCCCGAGGGCACCCGATTGATTGCCACTTCGGTCATCTCGCCGTTTTTGGTGCCATTGAAAATCATGCTGATGACCGCGTTTTTGATCGCCTTGCCGGTGGTGCTTTACCAAGGTTGGGCATTTATAGCGCCTGGTTTGTACATGCATGAAAAAAAACTGGTGTTGCCTTTGGTATTTTCCAGCACCATGCTTTTTTTCATTGGAGTGGCGTTTTGTTACTTTTTTGTCTTTGGTCAGGTGTTCAAGTTCATCCAAAGCTTTGCACCTAAGAGCATCACCGCTGCGCCTGATATTGAGGCCTACCTAAGCTTTGTGTTGACCATGTTTGTGGCCTTTGGCTTGGCGTTTGAAGTACCGATTGTGGTCATCGTATTGGCCCGCATGAAAGTGGTGAGTATCGAAAAACTCAAGGCCTTTCGATCCTATTTCATCGTGCTGGCTTTCATCATTGCTGCGGTAGTGACGCCGCCCGATGTGGTCTCACAACTGGCCTTGGCCATACCTATGTGCATACTTTATGAAGTTGGTATTTGGGCTGCGCAAATTTTTATCCGCCATACCCAGGCTCCCGATGAGTCCAAGGGGAGCGATTCGCCTACATCATGAGGCGCTTATGGTTACTGTTTTCACAAACAGTCACCGTGCTGGTGGCGGTTTGGTTCGTCTTGATTACCCTCAAGCCGGAATGGTTGCAGCGTCCTTCGTGGAACTCGAATTTACAGGTTTTTGAGGTTGCCCCCAGCGGCACTTCCTCAGTTGTCAGTGCCGGCAGCTTAAGTTTTGCCGCCAAAAAAGCTTCTCCCGCAGTGGTCAGCATCAACACCTCCCAAAAATCTGCGCTGGAGAAAAACAAAGACCCTTGGTTCCGCTATTTTTTTGGCGATCAAGATGATTCTTCCCAAGCAGGCTTAGGCAGTGGCGTCATCGTCAGCCCGCAGGGATACATACTTACCAACAACCATGTGGTGGAAACTGCAGATGAAATTTTGGTGATGCTCAATGATGGGCGGCGTGCGAAAGCCAAAGTCATAGGCACGGACCCCGAAACCGATTTGGCTGTGCTCAAAGTCAATCTTGATAATTTACCCGTGATGGTTTTGAACAACTCCGAACAACTCCAGGTTGGCGATGTTGTCTTGGCCATAGGCAACCCCTTTGGCGTAGGACAAACCGTTACCAGTGGCATCATTTCTGCACTGGGGCGCAACCAGTTGGGCATCAACACCTTCGAAAACTTCATACAAACCGACGCTGCCATCAACCCCGGCAACTCGGGTGGTGCCTTGGTCGATGTTCAGGGCAATTTGCTGGGCATCAACACCGCGATTTATTCCAAATCGGGCGGCAGCATGGGCATTGGCTTTGCTATTCCCGTGAGCATAGCCAAGCAAGTGCTTGAAGGCATCGTCAAAGACGGCTTGGTCACCCGTGGCTGGATTGGCGTCGAACCCACTGAACTCACCCCAGAATTGGCGCAAACCTTTAACGTGAGTCGTCAAGAGGGTGTCATCATCACAGGCGTGCTGCAGACTGGCCCTGCCTTCAAGGCGGGTGTTCGCCCAGGCGATATGTTGCTGGCTGTCAACGACCACGGCGTTCGCAATGTGGCAGAGCTGTTGGCTCAAGTCTCATTGCTCAAGCCTGGCGTCAATGCTGAGCTGAAAATTTTGCGCAAAGAGCAAGAGCAAGTTCTGTCGGTGACCCCTTTGCAGCGCCCCAAAGTTCGGGCTGAGCGGCGCTGATATGGTTGAGCGCACCGCATTGCTGGCGCTTTGTGATGGTTTGCTCAAGCCCGAACAGTTCAAAGACTATTGCCCCAACGGTTTGCAGGTTGAGGGTCGCCCGCGAATTCAAACCATAGCTTCAGGTGTGACCGCCAGTTTGGCGTTTATTCAAACCGCCATCGATGCGGGTGCAGATACCTTGCTGGTCCACCATGGCTTGTTTTGGCGTAACCAAACCGGCAGTGTCACCGGTTGGCTTAAATCACGTTTGGCTTTGCTGCTCGCGCACGATATCAATTTGCTGGCCTATCACCTGCCACTGGACGCCCACGCCTCTTTGGGTAACAACGCCCAACTGGCCAATCATGTGGGGTTTCGCGTAGACGGTACTTTCGGTGAGCAGGGTTTGGGCTTTATCGGTCAACCGCAAATACCTATTGAAAATGCGGCGGCTTTGACGCAGTTGCTGCACAGCCGGCTTGGCAAAACGCCTGTATCGGTTGTGCCCGACCCACACCGTCCGCTTAGGCGCATCGCTTGGTGCACAGGGGGTGCACAAAACTTGTTTGAAGAAGCGATTGCCCAAGGCATAGACGCATTCATCACTGGCGAAATTTCCGAGCCGCAAGCGCATTTGGCACGCGAGACAGGTGTTGGCTTTTATGCCTGCGGCCACCATGCCACCGAGCGCTATGGTGCGCCTGCGCTGGGTGCGTATCTGGCAGATCAACTGGGCTTGACACATACCTTTATTGACATCGACAACCCAGCTTGATGTCAATGGACACTTCACAACCCCGCTCGCAAGCCGTTGCCATCACCATGGGCGACCCAGCGGGCATTGGCCCCGAAATCATCATCAAAGCCTTTGCACTTGCACCCGAGTTGATGCAAGGGTGTTGTGTCTTTGGCGATGTGCCCACTCTGCAAAGACAGTTGACCCAACTGGCGTCTCTTTTGCCTCGGCGTTTGGAATGTGTGTCTGTCAGTGATGTGGCCCAAGCTGGGCAAAGCTTGGCGCACCAGTTACCCGTGATTCAATGCGGACAGTCGCATGTCATTGCCATGGGCCAAGTCAGTGCCCAAGCGGGCGCGATGGCTGCCGCGGCCATCCGATCCGCCACGCAAGCGGCCTTAAGCGGCGAAGTTGCCGCTATCGTGACAGCACCACTGAACAAAAAGGCTTTGCAATTAAGCGGCGAGGCGTTTCCTGGGCACACTGAAATGTTGCAGTCTCTTGTGGCCGCGCATATGGGTTTACCGGTCAGTGGCCTGCCGGTTCGCATGATGTTGTCCTGCCCAGGCTTGCGGGTGGTGCTTGTCAGCATTCACCTGCCTTTGCGAGAAGCCATTGAGGCGGTCACGCTGGAAAATCTGCTCCAAACATTTCAAGTTACGCACGACAGTTGGCTTAAGTTCTATGGCTATGCGCCGCGCATGAGCGTGGCGGGGCTCAATCCCCATGCGGGAGAAGAAGGGTTGTTTGGGGAAGAAGAGATACGCTTCATTTCACCGGCCATTGAAAAAGCCCAAGCGCTTGGCTTGAATGTGAGAGGGCCTTATTCGCCTGACACTGTTTTTATGCATGCGCACAGCGAACAGGGCCAAAAAGACACGGATGTGGTGGTTGCCATGTACCACGACCAAGGACTGATACCGGTGAAGTTTTTGGGCTTAGAAGAGGGCGTTAATCAAACCCTGGGCCTGCCTTTTGTGCGAACCAGCCCCGACCACGGCACAGCTTTTGATATTGCTGACAAAGGTTTGGCTGACCCCCGAAGTTTGCTGGCTGCACTTAAAGCGGCCAAAGTTCAGCCTTGATAAGGGGGCAGCCACCAGGTTTAATTTTTTTGCAGTTGATCGCGAATTTCCCTGAGCAGCAAAACTTCTTCAGGTGTTGGCGCGTTCACAGGTGCTTGGCCAGAGGCTTCGTTATTTTTCAAACGCTGCAGTTGTTTGATCATCAAAAAAATTGCGAAAGCCAAAATCAGGAAGTTGATGGCAACCGTAATGAAATTGCCATAAGACAACACAGGCACACCAGCTTTGCGCAAGGCCTCTAGCGTTCTAGGGACTGAGTCTGGAACAGAGCCCAGAACCCAAAAATAGCTTGAAAAATCCATTTGCCCAAACAGGGCGGAAATGACCGGCATGATCATGTCAACCACCAAGGATTCAACGATTTTTCCAAATGCCGCGCCAATGATGACGCCCACAGCCAAATCGATCACATTGCCCTTAACAGCAAACTCTTTGAACTCTTTAAACATAAAATCCTTTTAATTAAATATTAAAG
>Ga0209444_10002080_pt1 | contig 11053 bp, 8 predicted proteins | sample LauGreFaBDMM15DN_2_FD_188215 | JGI IMG/M metagenome (GOLD analysis project Ga0209444, IMG submission 188215) | Freshwater lake microbial communities from Lake Michigan, USA - Fa13.BD.MM15.DN (SPAdes) (version 2) | ecosystem: Environmental > Aquatic > Freshwater > Lake | place: Lake Michigan, USA...
CGCCTGACCTGTTTCTCGCAGAGCCACGTGAGAACAAACACGGCTTGTTTATTGAAATGAAAAAGGTTGGTGGAAAGACAAGCAGCAGTCAAAACGATGTGATCGATAAGCTGCGTGCAAAAGGCTACGAAGCTTTTGTGTGCGAGGGAGCTGACGAGGCTTACGGCATGCTGCTGACCTATGTGTATGGTGACAAGCTACCTGACTGGCTTAGGCGCTATGTGGTGGTTCGTGGCAAGAGCTGAGGCATAAACAGCGGTATGATCTTTATGCTAAAATCTAAAGTAGAACGTCTGGCCGAAAGGGTTTGATTTATGACACAACTAAGACAAAAAGGTGTGCCTGGTAATAAACCGGGCTCGCCAAAGATGCCTGGATCAGGCCGTGCTGCAGGCACGCAAAACAAAATCACATTGACAGCAAGGCAAGCCATTGCCGAGTTTGTCGACGGCAATGCTCACCGTTTGACCGGTTGGCTTGATCAAGTTGCTAACGGCAGCCCTTTGCTTGATGCTGAAGGCAAACAGGTCTATGACAACGAAGGCAACAAGGTTTACCTTGTTAGGCCAAACCCTGAGAAGGCATTCAATCTGTTCCAATCCGTGGTCGAGTATCATGTGCCGAAGCTTGCACGCAGCGAGATCAGTGGGCCTAACGGCGGTGCGATCGAGACTTCGGTCGTGGACCTTAAAGGCTTGAGTGACAACGAACTGACTCAGATTCAAACCTTGCTGAGCAAAGCCACACCGACAGAATGAACGCTCCTTTGAATCACAAAGCTCTGAGTGAGCTGATTGCAAAGGAACAGCTGCGCAGGAAAGCTGAGAGCAACCTGTATGAATTTGTCAAGCAGTCATGGCATGTCGTTGAGCCAAGCATACCGTTCATAGAAAGCTGGCACATTGAAACAATCTGTGAACACCTTGAGGCCATTACTCTTGGCGACATACGGCGTTTGCTGATCAACATCCCACCTCGTCACTCCAAGTCAACCATTGTTTCAGTCATGTGGCCTGCCTGGGAATGGATTGTCAACCCTTCGCAGAAATTCTTGTGTGCTTCATACTCAGGCAACCTCAGCACACGTGACAACCTGAAGACCAGGCGCCTGCTGCAATCTATCTGGTATCAAGACAGATGGAAGCACATGTTTGAGTTGTCAGGTGACCAAAACGCCAAGCAGCGGTTCGAGAATGACAAGACTGGTTATAGGTTGGCAACATCTGTTGGTGGCACGGCGACAGGTGAAGGTGGATCTAGGTTGATACTTGACGATCCTCACGGGGCGCAAGCTGCTCAGTCTGAGGTCATGCGGACTTCTGACCTTGAGTGGTTTGACATGGTATGGTCAACACGGCTGAACAATCCAAAGACAGATGCCATGGTCACAGTCATGCAGCGACTGCACGAGCTTGACATCAGCGGCCACATACTTGAGGACATCAAGGGTTGGGAACACATCTGCATACCAGCCGAATGGGATGGCAAGTCACGCAAGACCGTGCTTGGCCCATATGACCCACGCAAAGTCAAGGGTGAACTAATCTGCCCTGAACGGTTTGGCAAGAAAGAGATTACGAACCTGAAGCAGCTGCTCGGGTCTTATGGCACAGCAGGCCAATTGCAGCAAGATCCTGTGCCTAGCCAAGGCGGTATCCTCAAGACAGACTGCTTTAACATGTGGCCCTCAACTTCAGGCCTGCCGCCATTCGAATACATTCTGCAGTCGTATGACTGTGCCTTTACCGAGAAGACTACAGGCGACCCTACAGCTTGTACGGTATGGGCTATGTTCACGCACAAAGGCGAACGCCATGCCATGTTGATCGATGCATGGGACGAACACCTCAGCTACCCTGACCTGCGTGCAAAGGCAATTAAGGATTGGACAACTGAGTACGGCGGCATGACAAAGGACTCACCATACTCACGTGCCAGAAGGCCAGACCGAATACTTGTCGAGGCCAAGGCCAGCGGCCAGTCCTTGCTACAAGACTTACGATTAGCTAAAGTGCCTGCTGTGGGATATAATCCTGGATTAGCGGATAAGGTATCGCGTGCGCATCAAGCTGCTCCGACTTTGGAGCTAGGTTTGTTGTGGATACCAGAGTCAGGAAAGAACCCTGGCCAACATGTCAGTTGGGCAGCACCTTTCATAAAACAACTGGGCAAGTTCCCAGTAGCGGAGCATGATGACTATGTTGACACGTTTACGCAAGCTATTATCTATCTCAAGAATGATAGATGGTTTGAACTCCCTCAAGCAAAAGATATTGACGAAGTTCGCATTTCTAACAAACCGAAAGTAAATCCATATGCAGCCTAAAAAACCTGTCTGGGAAAAAGCACGTCCTAAAAGCCTTGGCGAGAGCAAGCCTCTATCGTCCAAAGCCAAGTCGTCTGCTAAAGCAATGGCCAAAGCTGCAGGCAGACCTTATCCAAACATGGTCGACAATATACGAGCTGCGGCTAAGAAAAAATGAACAAGCCTGTTGACAAGGATAGTCTAAAGCTTAATCAACCTAAGCGCACTCCTGGCCACCCTACCAAGTCGCACATTGTGAAGACCAAGGTAGATGGCAAGGAGAAGATTATCCGTTTTGGTCAACAAGGCGCTAGTACAGCAGGCAAGCCTAAAGAAGGCGAGTCAGACCGTATGACTGCAAAGCGTGCATCATTTAAGGCACGGCACTCAGCTAACATAGCTAAAGGCCCAAGCAGTGCTGCGTACTGGGCTAACAAGGTCAAGTGGGCAGATGGCGGTTCAGTTAGAACAAATTATGCTGATGGTGATTCAGTACAAGCCACTCCACAACAACCAGTTCTTGGCTCAATTGCCAATTTCCTTAAGCAAAGCTATGCACCTCAGCGCACACAGCAAATGCAAGGAACGATGGAGTTCTTAGGGGTTCCTGCACTTGCACGAACAGTTGAGCGTTTAAGTTATGGTGAACCTATTACCAATGTTGGTAAGGCCAATGTTCCTATGCTGCCAGATGACACGGCAGAGTCTGCAATGCTTGTCGGGCCAATGGCCGGCCCCCTTAGCCGTGTTGCTAAGAAAACTGCCAAAGCAGGAGCTAAAGTAGTTGGCGAAGAACTTAATCGTGCCATCCTTGATAGCAGCGGGCCTCTTGCAAAGTTTGTGCCTGAAACAGCTAAGCCGATGTATGTGGTTAAGCCTAAAGGTGGCAATTGGCTTAGTGGCACGATTGAAAAATCGCTTGGTCCATTAAAGTCAGGCACCTTTGATGAAGCTGGGCTTAGAGGCTTAGCCGAGCGTCAGGGTGCTGATATAGCTGAAGAGGTTCGCATTGGACAAGAACCTGTAGTTGCTGTCAATAAATGGATTGACCAAAAGCTTGGCAATTATATTAAGAATGACATGGGTACTCCTGAAGACCCGCTACGTGCTTTGGCAGAGAAATGGTCTGTAGACAAACCAGCTAAGTTAGCTGAAGTGCAATCTAGGATTAATGAATTTACTAAAAAAATGGCACAAACAGCAAGAGAGCGTGGCGTGCCAGTTGAGAGCCTGACATCTATGCGGCAGGAGATGATTGGTCTAGAAAAAGAGAAAGCGCTATTGCAGGCTAAAGAAGCGCTTCATGCTGATATTCAACCCGCCACATCTGCTATCATAAACGAATTAAATCGTAAAAGAGCAGGTTTTCCAGAAGAAGGTATGGGCATATCCCCACAAGCCAAAGTATGGGAAAATAAATCCGACGAGTTTATCAATAGATATAAAGTATCTAACATGACTCCTAAAATAGACGACTCAAAGGTCTTAAAAGAAAATCCATGGCTGCTCAAAGTTCCTCCAGAAACACCGGTTTATGACTTGCTTAGAGGTTCAAATCGTGACCTTGGTTTTGACCATTTAGTTGACGAACTTAGTAATGCTATCAACCCTGAATCTGGTTTGCCTAAAAACTTGCTCATTGATCCTAAAGATTTAAACAAAATGACAATGGCTCAAGTTGTTGACAAAGTGTCTGACATCAATGCATGGCGTGCTACACAAAAAGCTGAAGCTAATCAAATGCTTGCCAACAATGCTGCTACGATTGTTCACAAAGAATACCAAACTGTTCCAGGAACAGATGTGCCTAATGATCTTGGTTTAAGATGGGTACAGTTCAAGCCTGAAAATGCCTCGCCTGATGTTTTGCCTAAAAGTTTAAAATTTATACAAGAAGGCGATACATACTCTATTATAAATTCTAAAGGTGAATATTTAATTGTAGGAAATGATACTAAAGCCGACGCAATAGTAGACCTTTTTGAAAATTATCCTAAATACCGTCCAAAAAATAAAGCACTTAAAGAAGCACTTAAGTATGAAGGCGACACTATGCAGCATTGTGTTGGCGGTTACTGTGAGGACATAGCTTCTGGTAGTACTCAGATTTTTTCATTGCGTGACTCAAGAGGTATGCCTCATGCAACAGTCGAAGTAGTTCCATCTAGATCAAATACGCTTAAGCAAATGATTGATGGCAACCCTACAGATTTTGATATTGAACAAATTAAAGGCAGAAGGAACGAAGCACCAGAAGAAGAGTACTTGCCATTTGTTCAGGACTTTGTCAAGTCAGGTAATTGGAAAAAAGTTGGCGACTTAGACAATACAGGATTGCGTGATATTAAAGATAGTCCAAAACTTGCCAATTATCTAAAAAATAAAGGCATTGAAGTACCAAGATATTTGCCTGAAGAAGATTACCTAAAATATGAAGACGACTTCAAAATGGATAAGTTATATCCAAAAAACAAGCCCTCATCTTTAGGCTACGCCAAAGGCGGCAGCGTGTCAGTCTATGACCCTGACAAAATAGATGAGATCATGAACAGCCTTGACAAGCCAGCTGGTTACGATAAAGGCGGTTCAGTAACAGGTCCTGACTTTGATTTTAAAGAAGACCCAGAAACATTGCGTCTTTACAAACATGCAATGAAGCAGTTCATGCCTAATCAAGAGGACACAATTTCTACTGTTAGCACAGGAGTACAAGGTCGTGTTGGAGGCGGCAACCTGAGTGCCGGTATTGACATGAACCGTATGACTAAAGGCCAGCAAGACCAACTGATGAAGAGCATTGCTGCTAGCTACAACGTTGACTTAGGCGATGTAAACTTAAACACCAGGTTAGAAGCTCCGATTGATGCAAAAGACATTTATGTTGGAATGATTAATGGCTCAATACCAATTGGAGAAGGCCGTGCAATGCTTGGCGTGCAAGGTATCAAGACGCCTTATGGCAGTGATGTGCTAGGCTACAACGCAGGATATTCTGGCAAAGTAGGGCCCGGCAGATTAAACGTCAATGTAAACAAGCCTAAACGGGGCAAACCTTCAGCTCAAGTGCAGTATCAAATTCCTTTTGCAGAAGGCGGTTCAGTTGTAAAGAATGCAGCAACAGACTTCTTAAAGTTCCTTGATGATCAAGGTCTTAGCATGTCAGACGTAGTTGCTGCATTTGGCAAGCGAGGCATTCCTTTGTCAGCTGCGTTCTACAGCGGTGACCTCAATACAAATGAAGACCTTGAGTTGCGCAAACGCCGTAAACAAAAGCCTACTATTGACGAACCTAAGTTTGCTAAAGGCGGCAGCGTCACAGCGTACGATCCTGACCAAGTAGATGCAATCGCTAACCAGTACATGTGAGGTAAAGAATGGCAACCAAAAGATTACAAGACGATTTGCCTGAAGGCGAGAGCGTACAGCTAGAGGATGTTGACAACGAAGTTGAAGACACAGAAGATGGCGGTGCAATCATTCGTGAGAAGAACGATATAGACCACGCCACAAAGCTTGCACACTTTGCCAACATTGTCGACGAAGTAGATCAAGACATGCTGAAAACTGCCATCAATGACTTGATGGAAAAGATTGGCAATGACAAAGAAGCACGCGAGAAGCGTGACAAGCAATACGAAGAAGGTTTGCGCCGCACTGGTTTAGGCGATGATGCCCCTGGTGGTGCTCAGTTTACAGGTGCAAACAAGGTCGTGCACCCAATGCTTGTTGAAGCTTGCGTAGATTTCTCTGCACGCTTTATGAAAGAAGTGTTCCCACCTAATGGCCCTGTCAAGAGCAAGATCTTAGGCGAGCGTGACAAGTCTAAGATTCAAAAGGCAGAGCGTAAAGCCGAGTTCATGAACTGGCAAACGACTGAACAGATGGTTGAGTTTCGTGGTGAGTTAGAACAGCTTAGCACGCAGCTGCCACTTGGCGGCGGTCAATACATGAAGTTCATGTGGAACCCATTGCACCGACGCCCTTGCTCAGAGTTCATTGCAATCGATGATGTTTACTTGCCATTTGCAGCAACTAACTTTTACACAGCTGAGCGCAAGACTCATGTGCAGTACATCACCAAGTTTGAGTACAGCAGGCGCGTTAAGTCAGGCATGTATCTTGACGTAGACTTAGGCATTCCTGATGATCCAGAGTTTAGCAAGTCAACCCAAGCTAACGATAAGATTGAAGGCCGTAAAGACTTAAGCTACAACGAAGATGGTTTGCGTACTATCTACGAAGTCTATACGTACCTTGACTTTGGCGATGGGCCTGAGCCATACATTTTAAGCATTGACAAGTCAACTGACAAAGGTTTGGGTTTGTACCGTAACTGGGAACCTGATGATGACCGTCAACTTGAGCTTGACTGGATTGTAGAGTTCCCGTTTGTGCCATGGCGTGGTGCTTACCCTATTGGTCTAACACACATGATTGGCGGTCTTAGCGGTGCAGCAACAGGCGCATTGCGTGCTTTGCTAGACTCAGCGCACATTCAGAACGTGCCTACGCTGCTTAAGCTTAAAGGCGGGCCTGGCGGCCAGACCTTAAACGTGCAACCGACTGAAGTAGTTGAGATGGAAGGCGGTGCATTGATTGATGATGTACGCAAACTTGCCATGCCTCTGCCATTCAACGGCCCAAGCCCTACGTTGTTCCAACTCTTAGGCTTTTTGGTAGATGCAGGCAAAGGCGTTGTGCAAACTTCGTTTGAAAAGCTGTCTGACCAGAATCCTAATCAGCCTGTTGGTACAACCATGGCTCTTATTGAGCAAGGCATGGTGGTATTTAGCTCGATTCATAGCCGCTTGCACGGCTCAATGGCTCGTTGCTTTAAGATTTTGCACCGCATCAATAGTGCTTACTTGACAATCGAGGATATTGAAGCTCAGTCACAAGGTTTGGAGATTGATCCATCAGACTTTGATGGCCCGATGGACATTATCCCTGTCAGCGACCCTGCAATCTTTAGTGAAACTCAGCGTTTTGCGCAAACTCAAGCCATCATGCAGCGTGCAACCGCAATGCCGCAGATGTACGATGCGCGTAAAGTAGAAGAGATGTTCCTTCGCAACATGAAGGTGCCTGCAAATGAAGTTTTGCAGCCTTTGCCTGGCAGCGAAGACATGGACCCTGTGTCAGAGAACGTTGCTGCTGCAATGGGTAGACCTCTTTACGTGTTGCCATCGCAAGATCACATGGCACACTTGATGACTCATATTCCTTTCTTGAAGTCTCCTTTGTTTGGCTCGAACCCTGCCATCGTAAAAACGTATTTGTACCCAATGGCTAATCATTTGCGTGACCATTTGCTCAATTACTACTTAGTCGAAGCGCACAACGCTGTTGACAAAGCACAACAAGAGCAATTAATCCCTGAAGAAGCAGAAGACCAGGTCAAAATTATTTTAGAAGTGCAGAAGTTTATTGAGAACCAGTTAGGAAGCTTTGCTCAAGAGCTTGCACAAATTGATGAAGCTGCTCAGCAGTTTAAACCTCAACCACCAATGCCGCCTGATAAGACTATGGAAGTTGCGCAGCTCAATGCACAAGTCCAAGGTCAAGCAATGCAGCAACGTATGCAGGTTGATCAAGCTAAATTGCAGATTGAGCAGCAAAAGATGCAGTCGCAGCAACAACTTGAAGCGGCTAAACTGCAAGCACAACAGCAAGAGCTTGGACAGCGTACACAAGCTGAGCAACTTAAACAACAAGCCGAGAATGAACGCACGGCTGCTGAGTTAGAAACCAGAGAGCGTATGAACACGGCTGACAACGATACGGCAAAACTTCTAGCTGCTGCTGAAATGGCAACAGGCGAAAAAGTTGCGTATAGCACAGGCACAGGCATTAACCCAAACCCTTAAGGAGATAGTTATGAGCGATACACCAAAAACAGGCACAGTCCCAATGACAGGTGCATTTGTAAAACAAAAACACCGTCTTGCGGCAGGCGAAAAGCTAAATGGCCAAACATTGCCAGCAGCCCCGGCAACGCCTAAGACGCCTGCATGAACATTGAGTCACAACTTTTGAATCGCCTCAAGTCAGAGCAGCAGTCATTTGCTGTTGAAGCTTTGAAGCGTCCTCAGACTCGCGATACTTTCGAGTACGGGTATCGCGTTGGAATGGTTGCCGGTTATGAGTCGGCAATCAACGTACTGTTGAAACTTTTAGACGAGGAGAAAAACTTTGACAATGACTTATGAGGACGCAATGGCGGAGGCTTTCCCAGCAGTAGATGCTGGCATTCAGCCTTTCGGAAGCCGTGTTCTGATCCAGATCCGTACACCTAAAAAGAAATCAGCCGGTGGTATCATCATTGACATACATGGTTCTAATGAAACAGAAAAGTGGAATACCCAGATTGGCAAAGTAATTGCCTTAGGCCCTCTTGCGTTTAAGAACCGTAATGACATGAAGCCATGGCCAGAAGGCGATTGGTGCAAAGCAGGCGAACATGTTCGCGTAGCTAAGTATGGTGGTGACCGTTGGGAAGTAAAGATTCCTAACACAGACGCATCTGCAATGTTTGTTATTTTCAACGACTTGGATATTATTGGGCAGGTAACTGGCGACCCTTTAGCAATCCGAGCATTCATCTGAAAGGAGATGAGTTATGGCTGAAGTTCTAAAAGAAGATGATGACGAAAAAGGCAGTAACGAAGAAATAGTTATTGTTGAAGATAAAAAAGATTTAACTGATCATGAAGATGACCATGAAGATCAAGAAGATGAACGCACTTCATCATCTGCTACAGAAGAAGATGAAGGTGACGGCAATGACCCTGAGCGAGCTGCAATCCGAGAGCGACGTAGACTTGAAAAACTTGAGCGCAAAGACAGACGAGATCAAGCTATCAAGCGTGACAAACTCGAACTGGACTTCTTACGTAAACGCAATGATGACCTTGAGCGCAGAGTATCTGTCCAAGAACAACGCTCGCACCAAGTAGACTTAGGTAGCTACGACCAAGCAATTGCTTCTGCTACTAATGAAGTTGAAATGGCAGAGCGGGTTATTGCCAAGGCAGTAGAAGCAGGCAATGGCGCTGATGTAGCACAAGCTATGCGCTATCGTGATCAGGCAATGCAAAAGGCTCAGCAGCTTCAATATGCCAAGCAGCAAGCAGCGCAGCAGCGGCCACAGCCTCAGGCACAGCAGATTGACGACATGACCATGCATTACGCCAAAGAATTCATGTCAGAAAATCCATGGTATGACTCACAAGGTCGTGATGAAGACTCAGCAATCGTTATTGCTATTGACCAAGCTTTGGCCAAAGACGGGTTTAATTCACAGACTGAAGAGTACTGGGATGAACTCCGCAAGCGCACTGCTAGGCGCTTGCCTGAGAAGTTTAAAAACCAAGGCCAACCGGCTAAGGAAGAAAGAACTCCTCGTGGTGGGCCTGCCGTAGGTTCAGGCCGTGAGCATGCACCGGCAACAACGCGCAAAGAGATTTATTTAAGCCCAGAGCGTAAACAGGCTCTGATTGACGCTGGAGTATGGGATGATCCTGTTTTGCGTATGAAGTACGCTAAACGGTATTCTGAGTACGACCGTGCCAATAAGGCATAATGATTTTTAGTTTATAATTGATTCCAATCGCTGAAAGGAGCGAGTATTATGACAGACGAACGCTTGAAAAAATCTGCAGGTGAAGGTCGTGAGAGTCGTGCGATGATAGATCGTGCAATCACACAAAACCGAGAGGTGACCGAAGACGAGCGGGTTGAAATGTTCCGTCAGCAGTTTTTTCAGTCCTCTTTACCGGACTTACCAAAACTTTCCGGCTGGCACATGTGCTGGCTAACCACGACTAACCCTCGTGACTCGATCCATATGCGGATTCGACTGGGCTATGAACCAGTAAAGTCAGAAGATGTTCCTGGCTGGGAATACGCAACCCTTAAAACCGGTGATTGGGCAGGGCTTATTGGGGTGAATGAGATGTTGGCTTTTAAGCTGCCCATTTCTCTTTATGAGAAATACATGAAAGAGGCGCATCACGATGCACCTTTACGTGAAGAAGAAAAACTGACGGATACGGCAGATTTTCTTGAGCAGCAGGCGCGTTCATCTAAGTCGCGGATTACACAAGGTGATGGTAACCTGGAAATAGGACAACAACGGGAAGCTCAATTCGATCTTTCCTGACGCAACCTTTTAATCCACTTAGGAGCAACCTATGTCTTCGACTAGCGCACCATTTGGCTTTAGAGCGAGTTTCCACAACAGTGGTCAAATTCGACCTAAGGCTTACACAATCGCCAGTACTTATGCGGCTAACATTTTTAGCGGTGACCCCGTTAAATTGGTAGACGCCGGTACTGTGCAACTCGGCACATCTGATGGTACCCGTTCAGGTACTGTTGATGGAATTTCGCTGCTTGGTATTTTTGCCGGCTGCCAATTTAATGATTCTTTGGGCAAACCAACTGTATCGCCTTATTGGCCTTCAGGCACAACTGCTACAGAAATCATTGCTTATGTATATGATGATCCAGAAACTTTGTTTAATGTTCAGTACAGCAATCCAGGCACTCCTGGCACTACGTCAATGCAAACTGCCGTTGGTGAAGAAATGGACTGGGTTGTGGCTTCACCTGGAGGTTCTACCTCAACAGGTTTGTCAAATACCCAAATCGGCGTCATCCAAGCTACTTCTGGTCAATTCCAATTGACCGGCTTTGGAAATGAAGTCGGTGATTCAATTACCGACGCGTATATTGTGGCGATTGTTC
>Ga0209444_10002081_pt1 | contig 11051 bp, 15 predicted proteins | sample LauGreFaBDMM15DN_2_FD_188215 | JGI IMG/M metagenome (GOLD analysis project Ga0209444, IMG submission 188215) | Freshwater lake microbial communities from Lake Michigan, USA - Fa13.BD.MM15.DN (SPAdes) (version 2) | ecosystem: Environmental > Aquatic > Freshwater > Lake | place: Lake Michigan...
CGCAGACAAAATTTTACCAATTACTCTGAGGACTGTTTGATTAGAAATACCACAGGCAACGAGCAACTGCTAACAGAAAAGATTGATAAAAAATATCCTATGTGGTTCATAGACAGCGGCTACACCAACTTTTTAGAATCCAATAAAAAATGGCACAGACTGGTACGCAATCACATACATCATGATCAGATGTTTGAAGCGCCTGTGGACAGACTGGCCAACTTTGCAAGTTTCCCCCGACCTTGGCGTGAGTCAGGAGAAAAAATACTGATCATAGAGCCAGGTCCTTTTGCTGCCAGTATATTTCATGTGGATCTTAAAACGTGGAAATATGATGTGGAGCGTGAATTAAAAAAATACACAGACAAGAAGATTGTGTTCAGAGAAAAAGCAGAGAAAAAGATACGCACCAGTCTTGTGGAAGAACTTCGCAATGAAGATTATTACTGTGTGGTCAGTATCAATTCCAATGCTGCCACAGAGGCCATTTGGAGTGGTATTCCTGTGATCACATTGGATCGTCATATCACCACACCAGTATCACGCAATAAACTTGCAGACATTAATAATTTACACAAACCACATCTAGCCAGATGGTTGTGTGCTGTGAGTTACAGTCAGTTTACCCAAGATGAATTGTATGATGGTACTGCTATAAAAATTGCGAGGAAATATCATGTCTAAACTGACCACAGTATCATATTTAGACATATTACCCCCACACAACAAGAGCGAAGAAAAATCCAACATATTGAAATTTTTTCATCAAGGAGTCATTGCAGCAGGAGACACAGGCATATTGCTGCAAGGATTCAACTGTGTACCCTGTGATGTGGCCTGCATCATGGGATATGTGCATAAGGATGGCAAACATTTGCCTCATTTGGATTTGAGACAAAAAATATTGGATTATCAAAAACAATCTGGCAAAAAGACACTTATCGCAGACAGTAACTTATTTTTATACATGAACAAAGATAATCCTTTACATTATCTAAGATACAGTTTCGATGGAGTATTTCCCACCACAGGATTTTATTTTGATAAGGATGTGAATGCTGATAGATGGATCAAAATAAGTAGGGCTATGAATATCACTTTGAAACCTTATAGAACTGTGGGCAATCATATACTGATTTGTTTGCAACGCAATGGTGGATGGAGCATGGCAGGATTGAGTGTGATTGATTGGTTGGACGCTACTGTGAAAAAAATACAACAAGTTTCCAGTAGGCCTATTATGGTAAGACCACATCCAGGAGATAAAAAAATTATGCGTATTTTAAAATTAAAATATAAAAATGTTTCTTTGAGCAACAACTCAAGTCTATTGACAGATCTGCAGAATGCTTGGGCCACTGTGGTGTACAACAGTTCACCCAGTGTGGCCAGTGTCATAGAAGGTGTGCCTGCATTCGTTACAGATCCTGAACCTCGTCACAGTCAAAGCTATGCAGTGGCTAATATGGATTTGAGTCAGATTGAAAATCCCATATTACATGAGCGTCAAACCTGGGTGGAACGTCTAGCCATGTGTCATTGGAACTTTGCTGAAATGCAATCAGGTGAAGCATGGAATTTTTTTAGGAGATACGTATGAAATTAGAAATTATTACCAGCTTCAATCAAAAATATTATGATCTGATAGGCAAGGATGCTGTGGATTCTTGGTTGAAATATTGGCCTGAGGAGTACAGTCTTACTTGCTATGTGGAAGAATTTACTATGCCTGAACACTCTCGAATCAAACAGATACCATTTGACAATTTGTGTAAAGAATATTTTGAATTTCAAAAAACATCTGTCAAACAAATAAACAAATTTGCTAAGAAGGCATTTACTTTTATACACGCCATGGAGAATTCCACAGCCGATAGAATCATATGGTTGGATGCAGATGTGATAACCTTACAAGCATTGCCAAAATCTTTATTATTGAAAATTTTACCTATAGATGTGCTCAGTACTCATATGGGAGTGATCTATTATGCAGATAAATCTGGTAACCCTGGTCAATGGTTTGTGCCTGAAACAGGATTCTTTGCAATCAACACTCAACACGCAGTATTTGAAAATTTTAAAACTGAATACAAACGTCATTATGTGGAAAAAGATCATAAACATTTGAGAAGATTTTATGACAATGATGTATATGGACATGTGTTTGAAAAATTAAAAGCTCCTGGTTATGATTTGTGTGACAAATTTGATAAAGGTTATAAAACACCACTACCACACACTGAATTAGCAATGTATTTGAAACATTACAAGGCCAAAGGCAGCAAAAAAGAATATATAAAAAGTAAATAAAATATAGTATGAATCATTTTTATCAAAATATTGACGGATTTATGAGTCATAGAAATACTATTTTTCTTGATATAGTTTTACAAAATTTTCCTGTTCAAGGAACTTGGGTAGAGTTAGGATCTTGGACTGGAAAATCTGTAGCATATTGTGTGGTAGAATTATTAAAAAAAAATGCACTAGGAAAATTTTATGCTATAGACACCTGGTGTGGAGGTGAAGAACTGAAGAATAATGAAAATACAAAAAATATTAAAGAAATTTTTTATAAAAATATACAACCTATAATTGACAAAATAGAAGTTATTGAATCTTTAAGTTGGGACGCAGCTATAAAATTTGATGATAATTCTGTTGATTTTTGTTATGTGGATGCAGGACACACTTATGAATGCGTTACAAAAGATTTGCACGCTTGGTGGTCCAAAATTAAAACAGGTTCATATTTTGGCGGAGATGATTATACTAAGGGACATCCTGGAGTTCAAAATGCTGTTTGGGATTTCTTTGGTCCAAAAAAAATTAAAGTAAGTAGAAGTGGCCGCTGTTGGTTTGTTAAAAAATAATAAGTAATTGCAAAGGATTATGAATGAATATTATTACTGTACTGAAAAGCAGCCCTACTTGGACTCCAGAATACGTCATAAAATTAAAAAAAGCTGTAGATAAAAACTTAACAATTGATCACAATTTTTATTGCATAACTGATGTATCAGAAATATCAGGAATAAAAACATTGCCAATGATACCTTTAACTCCTAGCAATGCTTGGGGAGTATGGGCAAAACCTCAATTATTTAGAAAAGATTTAAAATTTACTGAAAATTGCCTATATATAGATCTTGATACAATTATTTGCGGTAGTTTAGATAGATTTATTATGGAGTGTGCTCATCACAAATTTTTAATGTCTGCGTGTCCGTGGAAGGGACCTATCAGTTGTTCTGCATTAATGTGGTGGAATGGAGATTATTCAAATCTTTGGGATAAATTTCTAACAAAACCTATAACGGAATGGCATACTCAGTATCAGACTATGGAGAAATACGTTGATCAAGGTTTTATTTCTGATTATGTAGAACACAAATTATTTCAAAATGTTCTTTCAAATATAGATTATATAGGAAGAATTAGTAAACGTGAAATGCGACCTAAAAGCTCTCATAGCTTTTTATTTTGTTCGGGCAATCGAAAACCCTGGAATAGTTTACACCACCCTGACGTTAAGAAATATTGGGATTTGTAATTTTTTTAAAATTTAAATCGGTCGATTCTATTTTAGAAATAACGTATGTTGAACATTTTTTTTCGTTAGTTATATATGTTAAAAAATATCCTCGAGAATTAATAAATTCATGCACAGCTTTTACTACTCCCGGAAATGATTTTCCGTCATAGTCGTGCCCTAAAATTAATCCGTCAGTCTTTACTAACTTATCACAGTTTATTAGATCATTTAAGCACCCTTCATAGCTATGGTCAGCATCAATGTATACCCAATCAAAATATTCATTAGGAAATATTTCGGATACAATATTTGTTTTTTCTTTAATCATGAATACTTCAGGAATATTATAAAATTTTTTTAATACAGTTCTATAATTGTTGTATTGACTTTTGTGATTTCTCATAAGTTTATCTTGATAACTTAATTCTATAAAATCCCAAACGTCTATTAAGTACAATTTTTTTGGATGTACATTATCTAAGATTTCTTGGCTAAACTCGCCAAGGTATACTCCTAGTTCAGCACCTATAGAGTTTTTTGGTAAAAATTTTAAAAGTTCTGATCGATTCATAATATTATTGTGGAGTATTATGCCAATAAAAGGAATATTTTTTTAATACATCCAATACTACATCTGGATAAACTGGCTTTATTATTTCAGAAGCACTCTTGTGATTGACTGCAATCGTAGTATCTTTATTCTTAAATGCTTCTAACACTTGATTAGGATCTCTGTGTTGACTTTCAATACAACTAACCACTTTGTTTTTAATTATTTCGTCATTGCCCATCCAGGTCCAATGCCAACCCACAGGATCTGTTGTTCCAACAGCATTTACTCTGTTTTTTCTTTTGATTCCCATTTCTTCACTGCCTTTGTATAAACCGTGTGGAGTTTTAAACATTCTTTTTCTTGCCACCACGCTGCCCTTCCAATTACGACCAGCTTTTTGATCAAATTTATAAAAATACATTTCAAATCCGCATGACACGGAACAATTATTTTTATCCATTAGTGCTATAATCTGATTCCATTTCGTTGGATCTATTATTTCATCAAGATCTCCATGAATTACTATGTCTTCGCTATCAAATTTTTCTAAAGCACTCGATAATCCCTGTCGCATCATTGTTTCACAAATTAAATTTGTTTGAGTTTCATTCAATTCTAAATTGACTACTTCTATTCTATCTCCATATTTTTCTTTATACTTTTGTAAATTATTTGTTAAATTGTAAGGTTTAAGTTTGCCACTAAAGGTTCTATTTGCTTCTAAAATAATCCAATGATCAACATAATTTTCTGAAATAGAAAGATGTATATCCAACATATCAAATTCATCATTAAAAAGAGTTGTGTCAATTATCATATTAAAATTTATAAATTATTTGATACTCATCATACACAGGTAATATAGATTTTTTTTCTAAATATTCAAAGATTTTTCTCCCTTTGCCAGTACGTTTACCCGAAATTAAAAAACTATTATCGTCAATGGCCACCATAGTGTTTTTCAAGAAAGGCTCAATAACTAAAAACTCATTGAGATGATGGATTGCACTGGGTTCGTCATCCGACCATTCTACATCATAACTGTCCAAATAAAAAAGATCTATTTGATCTAAATCAGTTTGTTGTTTTAGCCATGCTACGCTATCACTACAATAAGCTGTGTAATGTTTTGAATTTACAAAATTATTTGCAGTATCCACAGCTTTCTGATTAATGTCCACAGATTTCACCAACCCCCCATGCATTTTTGTTAACTCTGCAAATAGGAATCCACTGTTGCCGTCTTTCCAATTGTTGGGTTTTCGTATGGTGCCTGTTTCTATAATATTAAAATTTTGATTTTTGTTTTTGAATAACATTTCAAATATGATTTGAAATCCTTTGCTGCGCTGATAGATCCCTTCTTTGAGTCCCCTTTGTGCTCCAGATGTTCTGATATCCAACAATTGACTGTATTTGTCTGCAAATACATTTAACCAATTTTCGCTATTCATATTGATATTTAACCATTAAATAGGTATATAAATACTTTTTTAAATTACATATGAAGATATTTGTGGGCTACGATACCAGAGAAGACATCACATTTCAAGTGTGTGAGCATTCTATCAAACAGCATCAACCCAAAGCTGAAGTGCTGCCACTCAAAATGAAAGAACTGCGTGAAGCAGGACTGTACACACGTCCCATTGATCCACTCAGCACTACCGAATTCACATTCAGTAGATTTTTGATACCTTACATGACCAACTACACCGGTTGGGCAGTGTTTTGTGACTGTGACTTTGTGTGGACTGTGGATGCGGCAGAATTGTTTGCTCAAGCAGATGATCGCTATGCTGTGATGGTGGTCAAACATGATTACACTCCTGCACCAGGAGTCAAGATGGACAATCAAAAACAGATGCCCTATCCTAGAAAGAATTGGAGCTCCATGATACTGTGGAATTGTGCTCATCCTGCCAACAGAGTGGTAACTCCTGAAATGGTCAATAAAGAAACTGGTCAGTATCTACACAGATTCAGTTGGCTCAAGGATGAAGAGATTGGCAGTGTGGATCACAGTTGGAATTGGTTGGTGGGTTGGTACAAAGAACCCAAAGATGGCGTGCCCAAAGTGTTACACTATACCGAGGGTGGTCCTTGGTTCAAAGAGTATAGAGGTTGCGAATACAACAATGTTTGGAAGGATTATCTTACAAACATGTTAAAAATATATTAGGAGACTTATGAAAAAAACTGCTTTTGTGACTGGTATGACTGGACAGGATGGTCCTTATCTTGCAAAATTATTGTTGGAGAAAGGATACCATGTGTATGGATTGGTCAAAAGATATTCCAGTCCCAACTTAGAAAATATTAAATTTTTAGGCATTGAAAATGATATCGAATTAATCACTGGAGATATCACAGACGATAACAACATGAATCATTTGATAAAAACTTTACGACCAAATGAATTTTACAATTTAGCAGCACAAAGTTTTGTGGGCAGCAGTTGGGAATTGAACAAAGTTACCACAGAAGTGAATGCTGTGGGAGTTTTGAATATACTAAATGCAATCAAAATGCACAGTACAGGCACAAAATTTTATCAAGCCAGCACCAGTGAAATGTACGGCAATGGGATAGGCACAACAACACAAAACGAAGACACTCCATTTCATCCAAGATCACCATATGGAGTAGCCAAATTATATGCACATTGGATCACAAGAAATTTTAGAGAAAGTTACAGTTTGTTTGCCTGCAGTGGCATACTGTTCAATCACGAATCTCCTATCAGAGGCAAAGAATTTGTCACTAGAAAAATCACTGATGGTGTTGCAAGAATAAAACTTGGTCTGCAAGATAAAATCACGTTGGGCAACTTAGATGCCAAAAGAGATTGGGGTTTTGCCGGAGACTATGTGGAAGCCATGTGGCAGATGCTGCAACAGCCGCAACCAGATGATTTTGTGATTGCCACAAGAGAGCAACACACAATCAAAGAAATGTTGGAAAAATCATTTGCAGCAGTGGGCATCACAGACTGGCAAAAACATGTGGACACTGATCCTAAATTCAAACGTCCTGCTGAACTGCACAGTCTGTGCGGAGATTATGCCAAAGCTGAAAAAGTTTTAGGTTGGAAACCTCGCACTTCATTTGATGATTTGGTGCAGATGATGATTGAAGCGGATATCCAAAGGCTTCAAAATGACAATTAAAAAATCAGTAATAACCACATTCAATGCAGAAGGCTACAGCAAATATGCAGCTCGCATGATTGATTCATTTGTAAAAACTTGGCCTGCTGATATTGATTTATTTGTCTTTGCGGAAGATTGCACAGTAGAAACCACTGCTCCCAATGTAATAGTGAAAAATCTACATGCAGAGATACCAGCACTGGTTACCTTTAAGAACAAATGGAAAAATGATCCTAAAGCCAAAGGATTAGTGCCTATGGGACCTCCTGGAAAACGTGGCAAGCAACCTGGTATTGGATTTCGTTGGGATGCCATAAGATTCAGTCATAAGATTTATAGTGTTTGTCATGCTGCACAAATTTGCAATTCGGATTTTTTGTTTTGGATGGATGCCGATACTTTCTGTCACAGTCCTATTCAACATGGTTTTATAGACGGAATGATTACCAATAGTGATTTGTGTTTTTTGGGAAGACCAAATAAATTCACCGAATGCGGATTATACGCTATGAACTTAAAAAATCCTATTACAAATATTTTTTTAAAAGAATTTCAAAATGCATACGACACAGCTAGAATTTTTATGATGAAAGAGTGGAATGATTGTTGGGTATTTGATGAAGTAAGAAAAGAAATTAAAAATAAACATCCTGAATGGCGTTGGAATGATTGGGCTCAAGGAATTATTAAAGATGAAGGACATCCATTGATCAATACAGAATGGGGAGAATATTTGGATCATCTCAAAGGTGCTCGCAAAACAGCGGGCAAGAGCTCGCAAAGAGATTTGATTGTCAAAAGAAAAAATACCAACTATTGGTCTTAAAATTATTTTTGTAAAATTACTTCATAGGTCAGTACGTTTATGATAGGACCCTTTTTACTCTGAAAAGAGTAATCATTTATTTTTTCATCCAATAATTTCCAATCCAATATTGTTTTAAACTTATTGCGCCAATATTCAGGTTTTTCTATAATCAAGTGAGCGTTTCTGCCATCTGGTAAAAATTTTTTTGCTGGATAGCATGCAATGAGATGATACATGATTTTATCAGTGAGTTGAGCTAGGTTAATGATGGTAGCATCAATTTGATCTGGTTCCACATGTTCCAATACATCAGTGCTGTACAGTAAATCAAAAGTTTGATTGGGTAAAGCACTATGAGTATCTACCGCTGGATCATAACCTTGCATCTGTATGTTTGAATAAATTGTTTTGACTTCATTCATCACATTGCCTTTGCCGCAGCCATAGTCCAACGCTGTCTTAATGCTATATGAATCCAAACATTTTTTTAATAATTCTGGCACATGACTTTTGTTGCCAAAACTCGGTTTATCTTTGTGCAATTGTTTTAATTTTTCAATGTATTCTTTGGATATTAAGTTTTCCATATTTTTAATTTTTTTCCAATATCATAAAACCACAATCATCAAAATCTTGATACTTTAATTTCCATTCAGGATGATCTTTCCACCAAAGATTAATACCAGCCAAAGTACCGAATCTTGGTTGCGTAACATCATGAAACACAAGATATTTAGAAACTTTATCTGCATGACGCTGCAACTCTTGATAGGTATGTTCTTCTGTATGCACAGTGTCTATAAACAGTAATTCACATGGTTCAATATCGATTCCAAGATCACTGCCTTGGATAAACTGAAAATCAACGTTAATTTCTTCAGCTGCTTTTTTATAAAGATTCACATCTAATGAAACACCCTGATCCACTGTGACAAATTTCTTTGGACGCAGGCTCAACCATGCTGCTGTGGAACATCCTTGAAATGGGCCAAATTCAGTGATAGTCTGCACACCTGTGAATGTTTGTTGAATAAAATCTATCCTTCTATACATATCTCCCACCATTTTCCATCTAATGTCGGGTCTGGTGCGATTTTTAAAACTTTCACAAATATCATCTATCAACATTTGCTACCTCAAGTTTTGCTTTCATTATACAATCCATATTAGGATTTCTTCTTTTGCCACCTCCCCAAGCATGACAAAAATATGCATCGGGCCAATTCTTTGCATTGAACATCACATCCATGGTCTGCACTGAAACATTTGAATGTTTCACACAATCCACTAATGCTTCATTATCATGAAATTTGTATGGAGGATTTTTTTTGTAGTTTAGAAAAGGCAACATAATATCTCTAGAATATTTTGTTAGTATGAAAACTCCAGCGTTGAATCCAACTGTTCCGGGCAGTACTCCTTTGTGTTTAAATCTGTGTTCGTCCCAATGCTGACACACTTTAAAATTGTTTAGATCAGGATACATTTCAAATATGTTGGGAGCATTATTATAAACAAACACGTCTGAATCTAAATACAGCACTTGCGAATATTCTTGCGTCCATTTTATTTCTTCAAAAAGCCTAAATCTTTCATAGGTAGGATGTAGAAAATTTATATAAGAATCTGTGAGTAAAAAATAGTCGGCACCAATTCTTTTGGCATAATTTTTAGCGGACATGATAGATATTTTACTGATTTCATCAGATTGAGGTATCCAGTCTGGAAAACTGTAACCTTCTAATGAAACATATATTTGTACAATCGCATTCTTCATATTAATTGCAAACTGCTGCTATGGAATGATTTTGTAACCAATATAATTTGCAGTTTTTTTTCTTAGAATATTTTTGAATTGTATTATATAGAGTCCATGGAGTGTACCAACAGTTGTGATCGGTATGATTGTGTTCAACCCAATTCCAAGAATTTCCTTTTTTTGATCCTTCTGTTTCTTCCATTCTATCACGCATTAGATATGCATCGGGCGCTGTAATAATTGTGGTGCCATTAAATTTATCTAACGTTTCTAAAAAATTCTGTACATTGCCCACATGTTCTATAACTTCAGGTACTAAGATAATATCGTAATCATTGGGTACTAAAGACCAATCATGATATATCACACCATTGGAGACTTTTAATAATTCTGCTCCTTGAGTATTTGGGTCAACACCATCTAGTGTTTTGCAATATGGAGAAAGTATCAAATGTAAATTCTTTTCTGGTCTGGTTTTAGGCCAATCAACAAATCCTACATGCAGTACTTTTTTACCTTCAACAAAAGATCGAAAAAAATCTAAACGTTGACCGTCTTTATAAGTTTTGTCAACCCACAATCTAAAACTAGCCATATATTTGATTTATTTTTTAAACCCAACAGTTTCTCTTTGGATGTCATCGTGATTGAATTCAGCCCAGTACAACTCAAATGCCACTCCGTCTTCTATGCCTTCAAACTGATGCATGTAGCCTGGTTTGACTCTGGTGAAGTCGCCTGGTCCCAATATGGTTTCATCCACAAGGTCCTGCTGATCCTTCTGCCACACACTGACCTTCATGCGACCGCTCATCACATAGAATCCATTCCATTTGAATTGGTGCTTATGTTTAGAACATACTCCGCCTGCTCGAAAATCTATTCTGTGAAATTCCAACACACCATTGGCGTGTATCAGTTCTGTTTGACCCCACACTTTGCCTGCTATCATGATGCATTCACTCTGGTTGATTTGGTATTAAATACACACATATTTATCCATATGAAATTTGGTTTACTGAAAAAAAACGGCGCACTCAACAGCACAGACATCTTTTACTATGTGGCCGATGGACTGCAGCAATTGGGTCACACAGTGACTTATGACACTGTGGAAGATGTGGATGTGCCTGTGATATGGTCATTGTTGTGGCATGGTAGAATGCAGGCCAATCAGTCAATCTATCAATCATACAGAAGTCGTGGCAAGAATGTGCTGGTGTTGGAAGTGGGTGGCATACATA
>Ga0209444_10002088_pt1 | contig 11040 bp, 12 predicted proteins | sample LauGreFaBDMM15DN_2_FD_188215 | JGI IMG/M metagenome (GOLD analysis project Ga0209444, IMG submission 188215) | Freshwater lake microbial communities from Lake Michigan, USA - Fa13.BD.MM15.DN (SPAdes) (version 2) | ecosystem: Environmental > Aquatic > Freshwater > Lake | place: Lake Michigan...
ACTTAATATCTGTGGAATATGGGAAATTTTTGCAACTATCTCATCATGTTCAGCAGTACTCATCCAATAGACACTTCCGCCACAAATTGAGATTAACTCCGAAGCAATCTCCTTAGCTTTTTTACTACTCTTATTCTCATCAATAGCTATCCAAGCCCGACCGGTGAAAAGATCAGCTCTGGCACTTTGCGCACCACTCATCTCCCGCCCTGCCATTGGATGTAGCGAAACAAAATTTGCAGCATTATCTGATAATTTCGCAACCTTAAGTAGAAGATCAGACTTTACGCTAGCTAAATCACAAACTATCGATGATTGGTTTGCTTTCAATTGTTTAATAACTTCACTTTGATTAACATCGATTGACACTGCAACAATAATTAAATCTGGAGTTGATATTGGCGTGCTTTTAACTAAATCCTGAGCTAATTTGGCGGTGTTAGGGTCAATATCGACCATCTCAACATTTATGCCCGCAGCTTTTAGGCATAACCCAATTGAGGTGCCAATCAAGCCTGAGCCAACAATGCGTACTGAGTTAATCATTTAAGTTATTGCGCTAAATCTTTACGTAATACTGCAGCACCTCGAAGGTAAACATGCTTGATATCGGCTAAATCTCGGTCTAGGTGAGCGTGCATAAGAACTCTAACTACCTTTGGTAGTGAACCCTTTACATCTATCTCAACCGCACATAGCAGCGGCACACTCCCAAGCCCAATTTTTCGAGCAGCCACAGCAGGAAACTCAGAGGTTAGATCCGGAGTGGAGGTAAGGATGATTGAGATTAGATCATCAGTTTTAACGCCATTGGCTGAGAGCATTTCAGAGAGCAACTGACTGACGGCATCGATCATCTCCGCAGATGAGTCTGCCTCTAGCTGGGTAGCTCCCCTGATTCCTCGCACGCGCATTTAGTAATAGTACCGACTCATATCTCATTGATGATTGAGGTTAAATCATTAAATATAGATGTCGCTTTATTGTGAAACCGAGATATTAAAAAACGATTTGTAGAGAAATACCTTTTTAGGTTAACCACCCAAATATCAATATATTGATTTATCGGTCGTAACTGAAGCGTTAGAAAGTCGATTTATAGGTATTAAAGAGAGACTCAAAAATAGATTTATCGATAAATAGATTCAAGGAAAATCGGTTTATTTATTTAACTTTAAAAGGGTAAACAGATTTGTCATCTCTTGTGAATTTAAAACCCTATGGCGCCCAGGCTTCATGTCCCCAAGATTGATCGGCCCGAAGTCTAGGCGAATCAGCCTAAGTACCTTAAGGCCGAGAGATTCGATCAACCGCCGGATAATGTGAAAGCGACCCTCATGGATTGTTATCTCTACCCAGTGGTGGTTCTTGCTAACCGCTCTGGCATGGACAACCTTCATAGCTCGAGCCAATCCATCTTCAAGCCTTACCCCCTGCAAAAGCTGGTCAGACATCTGCTTATTAAACTCTCCTTCAACCTCAACTAAGTATCGCTTTTCTAAGCCATAAGAAGGATGAGTTGCCCGATGGGCGAGATCCCCATCATTAGTTAGCAGGATTATTCCCTCTGAATCCTTATCTAATCTTCCAACGTGATAAAGCCGGTCTTTTCGATCTTTAAAGTAATCACCCAAATTAGCACGACCTTCTGGATCTGACATGGTTGAAATAATGCCGGCTGGTTTATGAAAGGCAAGGTAAGTCTTAGACTTATTTATACTTAAACTCTCACCATCGACTTTAACGTCATTAATTTCCGGATCATACTTACCACCGAGCTCAATAATGATTTCGCCATCAACACTTACGCGACCTTCAAGAATTAATTGATCGGCAGCACGCCTACTGGCAATGCCAGCATCAGCAATAATTTTATTTAAACGAGAAAGGCTCACGCATAAGTTTAGCGTGATATGAAGTAATTAAGAAATGTTTTAGTTACTCAGTTAAAGTTGAAAGCAACTCATCCAAACCATCGATATCAGGCAGGAATGGAGCTAATGCGGGTAGATCAGAGATCGAGTTAAGACCTAACTTCTCAAGGAAGAATGAGGTTGTTTGATACAAAATTGCGCCTGACTCCCCTTCAACACCTACCTCTTCAACCAAACCTCGATTAACTAGAGTCTTCATTACCGCTTCAACATTAACTCCGCGAATTGCAGAGACCCTTGCTCGTGATACCGGCTGCCGGTAAGCAATCACCGCAAGTGTTTCAAGCGCTGCTTGCGTAAGGCGAGCTTGTTGACCATCTAAAACAAATTTTTCAACTAAAGGCGCCATCTCTGGATGACTGTAGTAACGCCATCCGCCTGAAACCTGACGTAATTCAAAACCACGTTGCTCAACTTCATACTTTGCCGCTAAAGATGTGAGAGCTGTGATGATCTCCTCCGTTGGAACCTCGATGATTTGGGCTAAAACAAGCTCAGTTACCGGCTCATCAACCACCATCAAGATCGCCTCTAAGCAACGCTGCAGTTCAACTTCAGACATTATCGGCCTCATCTATTGTTTGTACTGGGACATCAAACTCATCACTAACTCTAATCTCACCATGGGCAGTACCAATCCAGGTTATCTGAAGCTCACCTAAGGAGACCATCTGCTCAAAACGTACAACTCCTTCGCGATATAACTCAAGCAAAGATAAGAACCTAGCCACAACAACCAATGTCGAGTCTGTATCTGCGATTAAAGCCCTAAATGTGACACGACCGGCACGCCGTAGGTGCTCCACAACCTTAGCTGCCTGCTCGGCTACGCTTACTAAAGGTTGATGTAGGTGGTCGATATTAAAGGTGGGCGCAGTTTTCGGGGTTAAAACTCGATTAGCAATTGCGGCAAATCTTTGAGCACCAACACCAATTAAAACTTCTGGTAGCAGTTGTGCGAAGTGAGGCTCTAGCGCCACTAACCTGGCAAAAGATTTCTCTTCGCGATCAATTCGATCGGAAAAGATTGCTGCGATCTCTTTAAATGCTCGGTACTGAAGTAATCTGGCAAATAGAAGATCTCTTGCTTCAAGAAGTGCAAGGTCTGCTTCATCATCGATCTCCCCTGATGGCAGAAGTTTTGCTGCCTTTAGATCTAAAAGCGTGGCAGCAACAACTAAGAACTCAGTAGTTTTATCTAAATCCCAGCCATTTTCACTGTTTTCAAGCTGTTTTATATATGAAATAAACTCATCAGTTACTGCGCCAAGTGCAATCTCGGTGATATCCATCTTGTGGCGAGAGATAAGTTGAAGCAAAAGATCAAACGGTCCATCAAAATTAGATAGGTGCAGAGAGAATCCAGCCACGCGGCCATCGGTAATCGAGGCAGCAGGCACCGCGGCGGTGGATAAATTTTCTTGCGACATGCGCACAAGATACTTCACACATCCTTGCCTTTGCACTTGCCCCACCGTAGGTTGCGGTCATGGCAAAAAACGCTAGAAAGACTTCTCTCTATAACGCTAAATCGACAAACAAGCATGCCCTTTCTCGTGCGCGAGAAGAAGGCTTAGCAACTACCTCTGATGTACTGGGTAAAAAACTTCAAAATTTTCCAGAACCAAACCGGACTCCGGAAGCTGGTAGCGCAAGAGTTATCTCAGTAGTAAATCAAAAGGGTGGCGTTGGTAAAACTACCACCGCAATTAACCTAGGTGCTGCCTTAGCTGAGGTTGGCCGCCGGGTACTACTAATTGATTTTGATTCCCAAGCCTCTATGACAACCGGTCTTGGTATTAAAGGAACAGCACTGCGCGAGCAGTATGGATCTATCTGGTATTTGTTAAATGACTCTGAAGCAAAGTTAGAAGATTTTATTCTTAAGTCCTCTACCCCAGGTCTTGATTTCATTAGAGGCCATGAAGATTTAGCAGCTGCTGAAGCCGCTTTCGTATCTGAAATTGCAAAGGAGCATAAGCTTCGTAAATTACTATCACCAGTGTTAGATAAATATGATGTGATATTAATTGATTGCTCTCCATCACTTGGAACACTAACTGTTAATGCTCTTACCGCTTCAAATGGCGTAATTATCCCGATGGAGTGTGAGTACTTTGCAGTTCTTGGTCTTTCACTTGTGAAAAAGACAATTCAAAAGATCAAAGAAAACACTAATCCAGAGCTAGAAATTCTAGGTATTTTGGCAACAATGTTTGAAAAGAAAACAAGTCACTCCCGTGAGGTTTTAGAGCTCATTGATAAAGAGTTTCCTGATGAAGTCTTTGACACAATCATTTCCCGAACTGTTAGATTCTCAGAATCAACTGTTGCCGGCTTGCCAGTAACAGCTTATGCAAGTAGTAGTAGTGGCTCAGCTTCATATCGTCGCTTAGCTAGAGAGTTAATCGCAAGAGGAGGATCTAAATGAGTCGTCGCGTAAGTTTGCCTGGAGCAGATGAGTTATTTAGAAATACTGCCACACTAAGTGCGGTACCTTCTCAACGAGAAAACTCAGAGGAGATAACACAAGCACCAGTTGCTGCTGCAACACAGAAGAATTCAGTTCGCCAAACCCCAAGAAGAAGAGTTAATGCATTTGATCGTGCACCTTCTGGCAGAGAAAAACATGATGAGAAAATAACTGTTTATCTCTCCCCTGATGAGCTTTATGATTTAGATCAAGCTCGCCTTGCACTTCGTGGAGATCTTGGATTAGCAGTTGATCGGGGCAGAATTGTTAGAGAATCACTTTCAATTATTATTGCCGACCTTGAAGCAAAGGGTGATCAAAGCATTATTGCTCGCAGATTGCGCGGACGGTAAAACTACTTACTTCTTGGATGCGCGCTGCTATAACTCTCGCGTAGCCGGTCGATCGTAATAAGAGTGTAGATCTGCGTTGTAGTTACCGATGCATGTCCTAACAACTCCTGGACAACTCTAATATCTGCACCGCCATCTAATAAATGAGTTGCAAATGAGTGGCGCATTGAGTGAGGTGTTACTTGCTCAGCAATACCAGCCCTTGCAGCAGTAGCTGCAACTATATTCCAAGCACTCTGCCTGCTTAGCCTGCCACCTCGTTGATTTAGAAAAAGTGCTTTTTGTGTTGATACTTTAATTAAATTTGGCCTCGACCTGGTTAAGTAATCATTTACCGCCTTTACCGCAAAACTTCCGATTGGTACAACTCGTTCCTTACCGCCCTTACCTTTTAATTTCACAGTTGTGCTCTCTTGGCCATCATAAGTAATCGTTGAAATATCCCCGGCATTTAAATTTATTAGCTCTGAAACCCGCGCTCCAGTTGAGTATAAAAGCTCTAACATAGCTTTATCTCGTAGTGAAATCTGATCAACGCCGGCAATATTTAAAATGCTAAGAATTTGCTCAATTGATAAAGCCTTTGGAAGCCGTTTTGGAATTTTTGGCGGCTTAAAGTTTGAGGTTGGATCATAAAACTTGTGCTCTTTGGCTAGGTAGGAGAAATATGATCGCAAACTTATTACATTTCGAGCGATACTAGATTCACTTATTTGAAAATCAGTATTTCCCATTCCCCGCAGCCACGCCACATACATGGTTAGGTGATCAGATTTAATCTGATCCAATGAAAGGTTATTTATCGATAAATAGTGAAAAAATCGCTCTAAATCACTCTTATATGCACTTACGGTATTAGCAGCTAAGCCTTTTTCAATTGTTAAGTAATTGAAAAAATCAGCTAAATGATCACTTGCCATGCTTTACGATCGCAGCTGCAATTAATCCGGCAAAGAGTGGATGAGCACGGGTTGGTCTGGAAAGAAACTCTGGGTGTGCTTGGGTGCCAACATAATAAGGATGAACATCTTTGGGTAGCTCAACAAACTCCACTAGGTTTTTATCAGGTGATAAACCAGAGAAAACCAAACCAGTTTTAGCCAATTGCTCCCGGTATTTATTATTGACCTCATACCGATGGCGATGACGCTCACTTATTTGGCTCTTTCCGTAAACACCAGCAACAACGGAGCCAGCAAGTAGATCTGCTTTATATAAACCAAGGCGCATAGTTGCACCCATCTGGCCGTGACCTGCAACAATATCGATTTGATCACTCATAGTTGAGATAACTGGATTAGTTGTCTTCTCATCAAACTCAGCTGAGTTAGCATCTTTAATTCCCGCAATATTTCTAGCCACCTCAATTACCATGCACTGCAAACCTAAGCAGAGACCAAGTGTTGGAATTTTATTCTCGCGTGCATAATTAAGTGCGCCAAGCTTTCCTTCAATACCCCGAACTCCAAAACCGCCCGGAACGCAGATTGCATCAACATCTGAAAGATTTGCAGCCGCATCTTTATCAGTTGCGCAGTTATCACTTGGCACCCATTTGATATTCACTTTGGCGAAATTAGCAAAGCCGCCAGCTCTGAGCGCTTCCGTAACTGATAGGTAAGCATCTGGTAAATCAATATATTTTCCAACTAATGCAACCGTTACTTCAATCTTTGGATTATGAACTCGATCTAGTAGATCTGCCCACTCACCCCAAACCACATCCTTACATTTAATTCCTAATCTTTTAACCACGAAAGCATCTAATCCTTCAGAGTATAAAACCTTAGGGATGTCATAGATTGATGGGGCATCAACAGCAGCAACAACACCTTCTAGGTCAACATCACACATCAAAGAAATCTTCTTCTTAACTGCATCAGGAATTTGTCTATCACTTCGAAGCACAATCGCATCAGGTGTAATACCTATAGAGCGCAGCGCAGTGACACTGTGCTGAGTTGGTTTAGTTTTTAACTCACCAGCTGGACCCATATATGGAACTAAGGAAACATGAAGGTAGAACACATTATCTCTGCCAACATCTTGGCGAATTTGCCTAGCAGCTTCTAAAAATGGTTGAGATTCAATATCGCCAACTGTGCCGCCAATTTCAGTGATCACCACATCTACCTCAGGACCTGCCATCGCCTTCATCGCATCTTTAATTTGATTAGTGATGTGCGGAATTACTTGAACAGTCTCACCTAAGTACTCACCACGACGCTCTTTAGCGATCACAGCGGAGTAGATCTGACCAGTTGTGATGTTGGCAGAACCATGCAGATTTGTGTCTAGAAAACGCTCATAATGGCCAATATCTAGATCGGTCTCAGATCCATCATCGGTAACAAATACCTCACCATGTTGGAATGGATTCATAGTTCCTGGATCAACATTTAAGTATGGATCTAACTTTTGCATCGTTACGCGAAGGCCGCGAGCACGCAGAAGCCTTCCTAAACTAGAAGCAGTTAATCCTTTGCCTAAACTTGAGGCGACGCCACCGGTAACAAAGATATGTTTACTCACATGAGGGGCGGTCATGGAAGTCTAGATTATCATGAATTTCTAACTATCGCTAATAACTCAGTTGCGTGTTCTTGCGCAGTCTTAGAATCCTCCTGCCCGCTTAACATTCTGGCTATTTCAACTTTTCGAGCATCTTCACTCATTTCAATCACATCACTTTGTGTTACTAATCCACTTTCATTCTTCTTAACAACTAAATGATTATCAGCCCACACCGCAACCTGCGGCAAATGAGTTATAACAATTACTTGCGCTGATTTTGCGAGTTTTGCCAGGCGCCGGCCAACTTCAACTGCAGCTTTTCCGCCAACACCAGCATCAACCTCATCAAAAATATATGTACCAATTGGTTCAGCCTCAGCAATAACTACTTCAAGAGCTAACATCACCCGAGACAATTCGCCACCACTTGCCACCTTACTTAGTGACAGAGGTGCAGCGCCAACATGGCCGGCAAATAAAATCGCAATCTCATCTAAGCCGGTGCTGGTGTAATTTTTTGGGGCACTGCTATCCGACACCTTTTGCTCAATCACAAACTTAGCATTTGGCATTGCCAGATTATTTATCTCCGCAGTAACTAATTTTGCCAGCTTCTCTCCACTTGCTTTACGATCCTTTGAAATTTCGAGCGCCAGAGTTTTCAATTGAGTAAATAACTTTTCGGCCTCTATTTCTAACTCCTTAACCCGCTCATCTCCCCCAGATAAATCTGCCATCTTTGCCTTGGCATTTTGGCCATCAATAATTAATTGTTCAAAGGCTGCATCTCTCTCACTACCCTTGCCATACCTTTTAAGCAGTGAATTCAAAGATGCTTTGCGCTCCTGCAGAGTGGCAAATCGATTTGGATCAGCTTCAAGATTTGAAAGGTAAGTTGTTAAATCACTGCCAACATCAGAGAGATTAAGGAGTGTTTCAGTGAAGCGCTCAGCTAATTTATCTAACTCACTATCCTTGCCACCAACTTGATCAAGGTTTTTCCGTATCTGCTGCAGCAGATTAATTGCTGAAATCTCATCATCTTCCAGAAGATTAAGGCTGGCGCTTACCGCCTGATTTAACTGCTCAACAGAACCAAGTTTTGCAATCTCATTTTCAATCTGCAGTAACTCCCCAGATTTTGGGGTTAGCTTGGCGAACTCAGCAGCAAACTCAGAAAGTAACGCCATCTCTTTATCTCGCTGACTTAATTGGCTCTGCAGGTCAGCTATTCGATCAATCATCTGTTGATATTGATTAAAGATATTTTGATAATCAGCTAGATCAACGCCAGCAAAACGATCTAATAACTCACGGCTTACCGCAGGTTTTGTTAATTTTGAAGAGGATGACTGGGCATGGATTTCAACTAAGCTTTGGGAAAATTGATTTACTGCAGATGTTGAACTAACTGCCCCGCCAACTAATACACGAGATTTACCAGCGGTGCTAAGTGTCCTAGTTATAACCACACTTTCATCTTCAACCTCACCACCAGATTCAGTAATCAAATCAGCAATACCTTTAGGAACTGCAAACTTTCCAGTAATAACTGCTCGCTCTTGGCCTTGCCGTACTAAATCAGAATCACTTTTGCTACCAAGAACTAATCCGAGTGCAGTTAAAACCATTGTTTTACCAGCACCGGTTTCACCGGTTAAAACTGTTAAGCCGGACTTAAATTCAATATTTGTGCTTTCAATTACTCCAAGACCACGAATGGAAATCTCTTCTAAACTGCTTTTACTAACCTTCTTACTCGCCACGCCAACCCTCAACCGGCAACTTAAATTTTGCAACAATCCGATCAGTAAAGGTAGCTGGCTTAATATGTGCCAGCAAAATATCTTCCTTATCGCTGGTTAAAACAATTCGATCATTTTTCTGCAATTTAGTTCTTCTGATTCCATCAGCATTTAGATCTGCTGAATCACTCTCTAAATCAATTGCAATCTCAGATTTAGGTGAAACCACCATCGGCTTTGAAAAAAGGGCGTGTGCGGCAAGGGGTAGCAGTACTAACGCATCTACTTCAGGCCATACAACTGGTCCACCTGCTGAATAGGCGTATGCAGTTGATCCGGTTGGGGTCGCGCAAATAACGGCGTCACACCACCAACGAGATAACGGGCGGTGATCAATTTGAACAAAGAGATCAATCATTTGGTGATCATTACGTTCTACTACAACTTCATTTAACGCCCAACCACTTTGAATTACTTTGCCGCCGCGCAGTAATTGATAATTAAGGCTCATCCGCTCTTCTATTGAGAATGTGCCAGAGGCAATTGCATCTACTATTTCAGTTAGAGAAGGGCGTTCAATCTCTGCCAAAAAACCAACATGACCTAAATTGATACCAAGAATTGGTACCTGCTTGCCCCGAAATATTTCAGCTGCCCGAAGCATTGTGCCATCGCCACCTAAAACAACTGCTAAATCAATCTGATCCGTGGCTTTAAAATTATTAGCACCATCGGTTTTAATTGTGGCAAAAACATTTATTTGTTTATCAGTTAATAATTTTGTCAGCTCATTTGCAGTTGAGATTGCCTCAGGCCGAGTTGGATGAGTAACAAGTAAGACGGTTTTAACAACCTTATTCATGCTGGCCCCTTCTCGATTGCAAGATCTAAATCTACTTCTAATAAGGCTGGCGCGCCTTTTCGTAACCACAGGAAGTACTCCACATTGCCAGATGGACCAGGAAGTGGGCTGGCCACTACGCCAAGTGTGCCAAGGTTTAGCGCAAAAGCAGCATCGGCAACTGCAACCACCGCTTCTTTGCGTAGATGAACATCTCGGACTACCCCACCTGCACCTAGTTTCTCCTTACCAACTTCAAACTGTGGTTTAACCATTACTAGAAAATCAGCTGATTCTTTTGCAACTGAAATAAGCGCCGGAAGCACTAATTTAAGTGAGATAAAAGAAAGATCTGCCACTACTAAATCAATCTCTTCTCCAACTTGTGCAGGAGTTAGATTTCTAACATTTACTCGATCTAAAATTTTAACTCGTGTATCTTTTTGCAGCTCCCAAGCAAGTTGGCCATAACCAACATCGACGGCAACAACCTTTTTTGCGCCCCGCTTTAATAAAACATCGGTAAAACCACCAGTTGAAGCCCCAGCATCTAATGCAGTTTTTCCACTTACATCTATTTGCGTAAATTTATCTAGCGCGCCCGCTAATTTATGACCACCACGAGAGACAAACTCAGCATGATCATCTTTTAAAGTGATGGAGGTTTCAGCATCCACCTGAGTAGCAGCTTTACTTGCTGGCATTCCACTTACTAAAACATTTCCAGCTGCAATGAGATCTGTTGCTGCCTCTCTAGATCTTGCCAGTCCACGCCTGACTAACTCGGCATCTAAGCGGGTCTTCATTTAATTTAAACTCCGTCGAGATTTGAGAGAGCCTGTTGCAAAAGTTGATGAACCTTTTCAAACTCACTACTGTGATCTGAAAGTGGCAAATTATTTATCGCTGCAATTTTAGATTTTAATTGCTCAAGGTCAACGGCAATTTGTTGCACTAATGATTCATCGCTCATGAGCCTACGGTACCGAAAAACCATTTGTTTATGCTGGTTTTAACCGATTTAAACTAGATTTGAATAAAAAAAATGAGCCCCACCTGAATTAACAGATAAGGCTCATTATTAATTTGAGTCCGGCGGCGATCTACTCTCCCACAAGGTCCCCCTTGCAGTACCATCGACGCTATAGGGCTTAACTTCCGGGTTCGAAATGGGACCGGG
>Ga0209444_10002096_pt1 | contig 11009 bp, 15 predicted proteins | sample LauGreFaBDMM15DN_2_FD_188215 | JGI IMG/M metagenome (GOLD analysis project Ga0209444, IMG submission 188215) | Freshwater lake microbial communities from Lake Michigan, USA - Fa13.BD.MM15.DN (SPAdes) (version 2) | ecosystem: Environmental > Aquatic > Freshwater > Lake | place: Lake Michigan...
GTATTTGTCCCTCTACACTTCCAGTTGCAGCTCCTAAAATTTGACTATTTGTTTTAAAAGATTCATTAAAATCTTCTTGTGATTTTGCTGCATCTTTAATGACTTTTGCTAATGGATTAATTTTACCAAATAAAGCATCTACTGCATTACCAAGTCCTCCATACTCCATTGTTAATTTTGTGACAATAGCAGTAACAGCACTAAATGCAAGAAACAAACCTGCTGGCCCAAGTAAAGCTATTTTTAATTGAGTCATAACAGATGCACCTTTCTTTGCCTCTGCACTCATCTGACCAAAGCCTTGTATAATACCTGGAAGGTTATTTTGAATACCTATAAAACCAAATGGTAAATCTTGAAGGGTAAGTGATAATGCAGTTAATGAATTTCTTGATGACTTGCCAAATGAGTTTGTAGCCTCAGCCATTTTATCTGTAGACTCCTTTACAGTTGTTGACGCTTTTCTTACTGTCTTTTCAACCTCTTTAAAGTCTTGCTTCATTGTGTAAACAAACTTCCCTATCTTCTGGGTAGCCGATTGTACATCTGCATCTATAATTATATTTAAACTCATTTAGCCAATCTTTTAAATATTTCTCGCATCTCATCATCACTCATCAACTGACCACTTTCTTCATCACCTGGCAACTGCCACAAAGCTTCTGGTGTTTTTGGTGCGGTCTTAGGATCACCCATTAACCGCACCATTGTAAACATCAAAAGTCTTGTTTGCTTGTAAGTGTCAACCTTTCGGGATTCACTTCCTCTTATCATTAAAGAAAACTCTCTTGGACTAATTGCATAGAAATCATTTGGCAGTAAACATAAGTCACCAAACGCAAATGCTTCTATTTCTTCCCACGAGTAGTCTTTTTTTTTGCTTCTACCTTTGGTTCTTCTTTTTGCTTTAAGAACTCATTCTGACTCCAAATTTGTATTACATCCTTTATGTCTGCTAATACTCCTTCATTGTTCAGATTGGCTTCTATAAAGTCAACAAAAGACTCAAAGCTATGCTCAATCTCTACATCCTTAATTAGACAATTGTTATAATAACCGCTATATAAAATATGGGCAATCCCAATCTCATTTAACTCGTTATTTGTATAAGCCTTGCCTTCTACGAACTTATCGGAAAGATATCTAAAAGATGCCATCCCGAATTTAAGTCCAATCTTAGTTTCGTTAATAGTAATAGTAGTGTAGTTCATAATTAAGGTGTAACATCAACAACTCCGGTAGAAGTAACAGAACCAGAGAAATTGATAAACTCAGCAGTTGATTGATTAAGAGTCAAAGAAGTTACAAAACCAAGAAACTGATGATAATATGCAGCACCTGCACTTGAACCACTAACAACTGGGTTTTGAACTCTTACTGAAATAAGTGTTTTACCAACCATTGCAGCAAGCAAATCTTCGTAAGATATTTGCGTTCCACTTGGAGATACTTCACAAATTGCATCAAAATCTACACCCATTGTAGCATCAGCAACTGATGTCAAAGGGCCACAATTTGTTTGCTCAGTTGTTGAGTCAACAGTTGTATTAACTGATGATGTGCGCAGACACACAAGATTTTTATATGATGAGCCACCGGCTACATCAATCTCTACGTTTTGCAATGATCCTAAAATCTGTCCCATTTTATTCTATTTTTGAATTATTGAATTGTTGATTATTAATATCTTTCTATTGATAAAATTGTTTCCTTCTTGCATAGTTAAGTATCTTGATGATGTTCTCGCTGTGGCATATATCTGAAATTCATTATCTCCAATATCTTGAACACCAGTAGTAGGTATTAACAAAGTTAAGATTTGGTCAGCAATATCATCAATAATACTATTATTTCTTATCATGTACTGCTCGCTAAATATATCAATTACCACATCTGCCCCACTTACAAACAATTGGTTGTTGTTGTCTGCCGATTCTGTTATATCACCAATTATTATATAGTTTTGAGGAACAGTCTCAAAAGCATCAGTTCCGTAAACAGGAACATTCTTACCACCGTAAGTAATATTACCATTTAGTATTGCTAAGTATCTAACCCTTATATTATTGCTACAATCTTTCATCCCTTACCAATACTTGTTTTATGTTGCTTTGTAAAGATACTAAACCACTCATAACACTTGGATAAAAATAAGGTGCTGGTCTCATCCAACCTTGTCCATTTACATAGTACTCTTTTGCAAGTGCTTGCCATTCTGCTTCCTTACCTGGGTATTGTGGAAAATACTTACCAGTTCCAAACTCAATATAAGCAGCCAATGGATCATCGCCATATCCTGCAATTAACTCATATTTAAATGGTCTAACTTTAACCGATCTTATTGATGATCTTATTTCAGTTTTATCTGAAGAAAATATCTTTTTGGCTAAAGTTACCATCATTTTTGCTCCTGCTGCCATCTCATTATCAACCTCTTTTAAGCGTGAGTCTCCTGCTTGTTGCAATGCAACAATAGTACCCCTCAATCCTTGTATGTTTATACTTAATGCAGCCACTATATTACAACTTTTTTATACTGATGATAATTAAGGCCATCCCAATTTGGAAACTCTTTTAACATACCCATCTTTGCATCCCCTTGGAACTTCTTACCCCTATTTTCATAAGACCAAGCAACCAACGTAAGTATATCAGTTGCCAAATCCTCTGGAATAGAACTATAACCGCATTGATACTTTATTACATAGATACCTGCCGTATAAACCCATATTTTACCGCCTATAACCTCAAAATCGCTATTCTTTGTCAATACCTCATAAGTGTTCATACCCGTCTTAATCTTTACCTCATCAACACAAAGCAATGGCCCGTAAGGCACATCAAGCATCCAAAAGCCTTGGCTCTGTGGTGTCAGCTCAACATTTATCCTTACTGACTTGTTGACTAAAGAACAACCGGTCAGCTTCTCAATATGCACCCTTGCAGCACTAAGCAAATCACCAATAATCACATCATCGGTATCGTAGTTGGTAATACGCAACCAATTTTTAGCATCGGTAAGACTAACGGGTTCTACAACCGCGTCACCTAATATTGTTATGCCGTCTATATATGTCATCTTTAATTATATTTATTAACACTTTTTCTGAACCAGGTTTCAAACTCATCAAGCGTTTTTCTTGTATCAAACTCTCTTGATCTCGCTTTTGCTTTTCTTGATGCCCAAGAATAGGTTTTTTTGTCATCCAACTTTGTAATGGCTTCAACCCAGTCTTTAACATTGCTTCTATCTTTAATATAAATTCCTGCTTTATCACAATTCTCTTTTAACCCAGGTGTATCAGTACAAATTATCGGAATCCCACTACACATCGCCTCAGTTGCTGTCCGTCCCCAACTCTCATACTTTGATGGCATGAGAAGTATCCTTGTCTTTGCGTACCATTTCTTTATATCAGGCGAATTAGGCACATAAGTCACATTTGGTAGGTTTGGTCTTATTTGCTCATCGTATGACCCTAAAACGCCTAAAAATGACTTGTGTGGCATTGCCCTTGCAATCTCCGCAAATATCTTCCCACCCTTGTTCTCGTTTAAGTTTATTAAAGTGATATATTCTGACTTCTCTGGCTCATTCCCCAAATCATAGTAATTGTAGTCAACGGGTGGAATCACTATAAAATTACTAAAATTATAATTAAGAAGTTCTTTTAACCACAAAGAATTGTAGATTATGTGCTGATTTTTCTCCGCATCAATAATCTCAGGATATGGATGACTATTGTGAATCAGATGGAAAACAGGCTTTTTATACATTTTTGCTGCATGGATTGTCCATCTTGTGTAGTCCAAATGAGTAAAAACAGCGTGTGACCACCTAAATAAATTCTCAATTACATTTGGGTTTGGAGGAAACACATCAATGCCATCAAAGACATAATTATTCCTAATTTTATATTTATTCGCATCATGTAAAAGAACTCTTACATTGTGGCCCTTAGATTGCAAATCTTTGAGCATAAAATGTAGCATCCATTCCGCACCGCAATTATGCTCTGGAGGGTAAAGATGCACAGAAGCAACTATGTTCATAATTAAATTAGTTTAGCTGCCGAGTCATCAAATATTCTGGTGTAATCGGCATAGTGATTCCATAAATCGCTTTGATGTGGTTTTTGCCACGCAATCATGGGTTTAATAATATAAGTATTTCCTCTTGGATGTATAAATGCCTTTAACCAATCATCAAACATAATGCTTGTGTCGGTGTATCCTTTGCAAAGTTCCTTTGGGTTGTTGTACATCACAGCGTGTGTTGTCCATGCCCCAAATGTCTTGTAAAGGTTTTCACTATACTTCTCAATTGGAGCAATAAGATTCGCACCAAGGTAGCACAATTGCCAATCATTTGGTAATTGAGAAACAGCTTTCTCAAAATGAGTAAAATCCCTTATGTCAACATCATCTTCAAAGAGCAATAGTACACCATCGGTGCTATGCATTATTTTTTGCATTGATAGGTTAAAAGATGTCTTTGTGTCCTCATGTGGAACAGCATAGACAACCTCACCGGTCAATAAGTTTCTATGCATCTCTTTCAATGCACTATAAAGCATTTTTGAGTTATGAGTAGATAGTATTTTTACTTGCATAGTACAAAATTAAAAAAAAGGGGCGATAAGAATACCGCCCCCCAAAATATACACTTTAAAAAAACAACCAAACTATATAGCTCCGTAAAGTGCTGCTGTTGGTTGGAACTGAAGCAGTTCACAACGAGCCTCACAACGGAAGGTAATCAAGTTCTTGATAAAGTCATCTTGATCAAACTCTGTGCTACGAACATTCAAACCAGATTGTTGAGCAATGGCAAACTTGGTAGTGTCCATTACATACATCTTAGAAGCTGTAACCAAAGAATGAGGAATAACAGGGATTCCAAGGATTCTTACATTACCATTGTTGTCAATAACCATTCCACCAGGAAGTGAATAATCGTTAGGCTTGGTTTTCAACAAAGCAGCCCAACCGGCATGAGTGGTCAAAGACAAATTCGGCATCCAGTTCAAAGCACCCAACTGAGCAACATAATCAATGAACTTCTCAGCTGTGTTAGAACCAGAAGAAGAACCTGCGGTTGCAGAAGATGCAATTGCATTAAGATAATAAGTATCTTCTGCCTTTTGGAAATCTTCAATCAGAGACTGCTGAAGGTATGCTTGCAAGAATGGCAAATCATCAATCATCTGACGGCTTACTTTAGCGTAACCTGCGATGAAAGACAATGCTGTGTTTACAACTGTTACATCGTAATCAACTTGTGGTTTACCAGAACCTTCAGTTTGCTTACCGAAAGAACCTTCACCTACTGGAGTGTTACCACGAGGGAAAGAAACTGATCCGGTAGAAACGGGGATGATGCTGAAAACTGAACGCAGATGTGGGTTGACATAAGACCTCAAATAAGAGTTGTCAACATAAGAGGTATAAACAGAACCAGTCAGGTTAGTACCGATGGTCATTGTTTGTACAGCTTTGGCATCCATTTCGTAGTTAAAACCTTTACCATTGCCACGAGCAGCAGCTTTAATATCGTTCCATCCTTTCTCAACAGCATTACCAATCTCGTTCTTAATGTTCATGATATGCTCACCATAAGAAGTTGCTACTTTAGTAGTTTCTTTGGCTTGCAACTTTCCAAAAGCAGCTTTAGCTTCAAGAACTTCGTTCCTTGCTTCAGCAGCAGTCTTGTTAGCTTTAACCAACTCCTCGTTGATTTGCTCAATCCTTGTTTCAAAAGCCTTTGCAGCCTTTTCTGTGTTGACGGCTACTTCAGCCTTCTGCTCTGCGAACTTCGCATCAAGAGCAGCTTCAAACTTTTTTAAATCTTCCATTTTACTTTAATTTAGAATTTATTTAATATTGATATTAGTGTATGCTCAAGCTCCTCGTTATTCTTTTGCTGCACAGGTGTATTTTCAACTGCCTGTGTGCTACTTGCCTTTTCTATCGCTTGTGCCAACTGTCTGACCTTAATTAGACATAGTTCAATTGTTTCATCAGTCACATCGCTGTTCCTTATAAACTTCTCAAATGTCTTAATTTGTTCTTGTATCTTAATACATTCCTCCAAACTTTTTATCCCCAAAATTGGTGTATATTCATTTGCACCCCATGCAGTAAGGCTTGAACCCTCAAAAAGCATTACCTCGTATATCTCATTTGCTTCCATTCCGGCTTGCTCCCTAAGAGTTCTAAACCCAATTGAATGCTCACCAATCAACCCACTCTCAACCATTTTAATAAAGTCTTGCCCAAGCTTATGGCTGCCTACTTTGGAACGATAGTATAATCCATACTCATCTTCCCTTAACTCCATTATCTTGCCAAGTGGTTGGCTTGGGTCATGGTTGAGCAAATGCTTTACTCTACCCTTTGCATCTGGCCCCCAATCTTGAATTGACCGCTTAAAAGCACCTGGCATCATTATATCGCCATCTGCATCAACCATTCCGAATGCAGAGAAATAACCACTTACCTCGCCTTTCTTTGAGTCAATATCTTTTACGTTTGCCTCAAATGATTTGTAATTGTATATCATACTACTGTTTTAAAATTAATCTACCATTAGCATCTCTTTTAGGTATAAACCCAACGGTACACCTACAATTTATAGTAAATCCTTTCGGAGATTTAGGATCACCAGGTATCTCAGCAACAACCGGCCTTCCAAGTTTATCTTTACTGACAAAGTTCTCATTAAATGCAACTATCTGCCCATCCATATCCCAATGATCGTAAGAGTCTCTTGGAATCCTTCTTGTCCTACTATCTCTTGTTGCTATCCAAATCTTATCAACTAAAAAGTCATGCTTGCTCGCACCAATAAACGCAGCATAGTTACTTGCCCTCATTACCTCAGTTCTCGCTATTCTTGTTGCCCTCATCTTGGCATAGCCAAGCTCCTCATCCTCCATTATTAATTGCGCAATCTCATCACTACTCAATCCCTCCGAAATACCAAGTGCAATAATTGCATCAATCTTTATCTTAGTAGTATTGGTCATGTTGGCAACCAATTGTAATCCAAATTTAGTTAAAAAAGTAAGCATCTCGTTTAGCCAATCCAAATTTAATCCAAATGGGTTGCTTGCCTTTCTGCTCATTATCCCAACCGCCCTAAATGTAGCATTCCCAAAAATTATGGCAGCCTCCTTGTACAAAGCCTGCATAATAGTAAACATCTCCTCGTTCCACACATAAGTACCCATCATACTCCTCGTTGCCTCTGGGCCGTTCTTCTTCAACATCACAATAAACCGCTTCATATCCTTGTCAATCGCATTTGCAAAAAGAATAATATACTTGGCATCAAGTTGGTTTCTCAACCTCTCTACTTTCAACCAATATTGCTCTCTCTGCTTCGCGTTCATCTATTAGTCTTTTTTTATGCCACAACCTAAGTTGATCCATCATCATTTTTTCAGTTCGGCATTTCCTCTCCGACTCCGTTTTGGGATGCAGAGTCATCACCATTGACCATATCATCTCGTCCGTTGTAGATGTTGTTATGTTCATCTTGAATTTGTTGAATAACATCCATCCCTGGTACTGTCAAATCCATTCCAACTTGGTCAAGCCTCATTAGTCCACCATTTACATAGGAATGTCCATAAGCACCTTCCCTCTCACTATAATTCATTGCTACTCGCTTCTCATCAAAGGTCAACCAGTTAGCATCACGAAGCGAACGGGTCATTCTCTCCATATCTTGTTGCATCTCTGGCAATGCAGTAATATCGTAGTCTATGTACAAGTCCTCACCGAATTGTGGCACTAACCACTTATTTAACTCATCACGCAATTGACACAACTTTGGCACGATTGTATTTGTAACAAGGTCACGCATTGCGTTTTGATAGTTGTTGTAGCTTGATGTATCTGTATCAAACAACACAGCAGGCAAACCGAACACCCTACACCATTGGTGCATTGACATTTGCATTGTCTTTACTAATTCCATATCAACACTACTCAAACCAAAGTTAAGATAGTCCCATGGTGTTTGCAGCACATCAATCCTACCCTTATTGTTCACACCATTTACATCATCGTTAAGCTTTCTCTTAATTAGGTTGGCTTGCTCTATTGATGGTTGCGCAGATACCGAACCTACTACCTTTGGGGTTAGTGCGCCTTTTGCCCCACCATTGAACGCCATCATTGCAGATGCATCAGCAGCAGCGTTTGACATTCTTAATGTCTTGTAACTTGCACGAAGTGGAGATAAGCCTCTAAGGTGCGACCTTGTGCTTGCACTAAAATCTGGATTCCATGTTTTCCATTGGCATACCCGACTTTTCTCTATGTCAATACCTTGGTCAACCATTAGTTTATATCCAAGGATGCCATATAGGTCATTTGGGTCAGGATATATGTCAAGGAATTGTGTTGGCAGTACAAACATCTCCAATACCTTGTTTCCGCTTATCCCGGTGTTGCCGTAGATGTTACCCTCTCCGCTGAGGAAATGGTAACCAATTAAGTTCTCAAGGAACTGATCTTGTGCTTGAGATGGATTAGGTCTTTCCAAAAGTTTAGCAAGAGGAGTGTCCATCACTACGTTCTCAGAGTAAGCGTTCTTCCTCGCAAGGATGGCTTGCTCGTATGCACCTTGTCCGGCTTGCAATCCACGAGAAAGTTGCTTGTAACGCATAAGCGATGTCCTTGCTTTCTCGCCATTGTTTAAGCGATACACATACCAAGGGATGCTTGCCGACTTTCTCGCAAGAAAGCTGACAATGGCATACACATCAGCATTGCCGAGGTAGCCATCCATCACATAAGACTCTTGATTGTATTGTTGTAAGACCGCACCGTTTATACCTTGAAAGGAAGGAGGAACATTCTGCTTTGGACTCAACCCCTTCTTTTTACCAAAAATATCAAATAGACCCATTTTTATTTATATTGCCCCCCAAGTTATCTTAGGGATTGTTAACTTACTAAAAATGCTATAACGCAAGGCATCAAGTATGTGGTCACCAAACTTTACGGGTGAATCAAGTTTATTGCCATTCCTATCGGTTTTCCACCGATAATTTTTTAATTCCTTTAGTAAATTTACACTATCTTGCTGAATAAACAAGGGAGTGCCTTTTATAGTCCTTATCCCCTCCGTCACATCTTTATTTGCGTGCTTGGCATTAAATCCGTTTCTTACCAACTCCTCAATTGTCTTTGGCTCTGCCGCATCGCAAAATATCTCATCATACGGGTCAATATTAAGAAGCTTTAGCCTATCTACCAAATCATTTGTGGTCAACCTCGTTTCATACAGCATTTCTTGTGCATAAGCAGCACCCTCAACAAACATCACCTTAACCAACGCACTTGGCACGTTAAACCCAAAATCCAACCCATAAACCACTTCACAATCCTCTGGCATATCCTCGGTAGTTTTGTAATGGGTATATATCAAATCTTGGCTTAGTCCCCTCTCACCCAATCCATAAATCTGCCAGTAGTTCGGGTCGGCATCCTTTAACCTTTCCAATTCGTCAACCAGTTCTTTAGGGAGAAATGGATTATCCTTAAATGTAGTAATGTTAAAATCAGCATCATCCCTTGGAATAACACTATCATAAATCCAACTCGCCACATCAGATGGATTGTAGTCAATCACTATCTTATTCTCAGTCCTCATTATCAACTGCATCCAAGCCTCGTAACTTAGTTCGTTAGCCTCATTGCAGAATAAGTACGTTCTTGCCCTACCTCTTATCTTCTGTGGCTGATCTGCACTAACAAACTCAATTGTATTCCCATTTAATGAATATACCTGCTCGGTCTTATTGTGATTGTCCTCTGAATATATGTTAAGCTTTGTTAATATGTCCACAAAGTCTCTAAGAACAGAACCTTTAATGGATGGAAGCGATTGCCTAACTATTGTTAGCGTTTTGCCGTTCTCTTGTAGCAGTTTTACAATAAACCAAATTAAAATGTTGTAAGTCTTGCCGGAACGTGATCCTCCTTGCATAACCGAAATGCGTTTATCGCTTTCTTGCAATATTTCATAAACTTTGTTAGTTTGTAGTGTGGCGTTCATGCGATTTGTTTAGTCAACCAAAGGTAGGCGAGTTTTAGGCGAAAAAAAAAATTGGGTTTGCAGTTTGCGAAATGAAAAGTAGTGGTCAAAAGGGGCGTCATCGTATATATAAGATTTATAAAGGTTGTGTAAGTGGTTTTCAAAAATAGGACTGTATATGGCCGGCGCAAAAAAGTAATTTCTTTAAGTTCCCCCCATCGTATGGCGGGCCTTGCCGTCTACCTTGCCAATACTAAACATCTTAGCATCCGCCTATAACTAATGTTATGTTAAGTAGAAACGTAATGCAATGCTATTCAATTACTTATATATTATCCTTATTTTCTATGCTTAAGGCCCTATTATCTTGAATTAATATATTCGGCTTGATTATTTCAATTGCGATCTGGTTTAGATTGCCTTCTATCTTTGATTCAATTTTTTGTGTTGGGAGGCCTATGTAATAGGCGCAAAATAGCTGAATAGCTTTCATGTCCCCTTCTTTTATCTTTTCATGGAGCTTTGCAAAGACATCCAGGGCCATTGGGTCAAGCTTAGATATTATTTCCTCCTCCTCTAACTTTCTTTTCCTACCTGATCCAGGTCGCGGCCCTCCTCTATTCTCTTTGCGCTTCTCTATTAGTTTGTCCAGGGTTTTATCAGCTAACATAGTTTTGGTTTATAGTTTGGTTTCAAATGCATTCAAATATTGTTATTCAATCTTTTGCAACATTGTTGCATTTATCTTTCTGTTGTATTATTTCCATGTTATGGGTAAAACCTTTCGGATCATCATGCTTCTCATATATCTTAAATTTAACCCATTCGCCAGGCTGCCCATTTATATATTCAATAAAGTCAGCTTTGAATATATTTAAGTACAAACCGTTATCAGACTTTTTTATGTAGAATCCTTTGCGCTTCATGTAAGTAAAAATAAATAGAATTTACATAAAGT
>Ga0209444_10002098_pt1 | contig 11002 bp, 13 predicted proteins | sample LauGreFaBDMM15DN_2_FD_188215 | JGI IMG/M metagenome (GOLD analysis project Ga0209444, IMG submission 188215) | Freshwater lake microbial communities from Lake Michigan, USA - Fa13.BD.MM15.DN (SPAdes) (version 2) | ecosystem: Environmental > Aquatic > Freshwater > Lake | place: Lake Michigan...
GTGGCGGAATTGGCAGACGCGCTAGCTTGAGGTGTTAGTTCCCGCAAGGGATTAGGGGTTCAAGTCCCCTCTCGGACACATGAATATTGATGACGCCTTGTCGCTCATCCGCGAAATCCCGGATTATCCAAAACCCGGAATCAGATTTCAGGACATCACTCCGCTTCTTGCGCATGGAGAAGCGTTCATAGCCATTACAGAAAAATTTGCCGGTTTCGCAGATTCCTCAACTCTTGTCGCAGGAATTGAAGCGCGAGGATTTATCTTTGCCTCAGCGGTGGCTAATCAATTGCACAGCGGATTCATACCTATTCGTAAAGCTGGAAAACTTCCGCATCTAACAATTTCAGAAAGTTATGGCCTCGAATATGGGATCGATACCTTGGAAGTTCACATTGATGCCGTACCAAAAGGCGCAAAAGTCTTGCTCATAGATGATGTTTTGGCCACAGGCGGAACAATCGGAGCTGCAATTGAACTTATGCATCGATTAGGTGCCGAAGTGATCCATGTCCTCGCTCTATTGGAGATAGATGGCTTGCCAGGTAGGGCGACACTCAACTCAAAGTATCCGAATATTCCTATTACTTCTTTGGTAGTTTCCTAGAGGTGCGCATACTGCAAATTCAAGGTTTGCGAGCTTTAGCCGCTCTCCTTGTAGTCATCTTTCATGCCAGATTGGTTCCAGGCGGATTTATTGGCGTTGATATCTTCTATGTAATCTCTGGTTACCTGATTACCGGTTTGATTCTTCGCGAGATCGAGAATACCGGAACCTTAAATCTCGGCAGTTTCTATCAACGTCGAATCAAGCGCCTGCTTCCTACTTCGGTCTTTGTCCTCTTTGCAACCGCGATAGTGGGCATGTTTGTTCTCCCTGCGATCACGAGAGATGCACTTGGTCGAGACCTCTTTGCCGCTGCTACTTATGTGTCCAACTATTTGTTTGCATGGTGGCAAAACGACTATCAGAATCTAAATGCAACGCCTTCACCATTTATCCATTATTGGTCTTTGGCAGTAGAAGAGCAGTTCTACCTAGTGTGGCCAATCTTTCTTCTGATCCTTTCTCGTTATGGCAAGCGGGTAGTTCTGTACGGTGTGGCCATATCAACCGCACTTTCATTAATGCTCTCAATTATTCAAACTCAAACCTCTCCCATCTGGGCTTTCTACTCTCTGCCAACTAGAGCTTGGGAACTCGGTGTTGGAGCACTACTTCTCTTTATTCCGGAAAATATTTGGAAAAACAGATTTATCCCGTGGATAGGGTTAATTGGTTTAGCGATTGCAATCCTAAAGTTTGATGAAAATACTTCCTTTCCTGGCCTTAATGCAGTGCTTCCAGTAGTGGCCACAGCATTGTTAATCGGTTCCATATCCATATGGCCTCGATTCTTTAATGATTTGAGCAACAACAGAATCTCCCAATGGTTAGGTGCTATTTCTTATCCACTTTATTTATGGCATTGGCCCGCTCTAGTCCTGCCAAGTAGTGCATTGGGAAGACCGTTACGCATTCGTGAACGAATTTTCTGCATCCTTTTAACCATCATCTTGGCCCACTTCACTAGCAAATACATTGAACAGCCAATTCGGCATAAAAAAATTGATGGAAAAAAGATCTATCTTTTCTTTGCTGCAACAACCGCCGCATCCCTTGTTGCTGGAGTAGTAATCACATCGACCGCTTCATCAATTATTAGCGTGAAAGGTACAAACTATAAGTTTGATCTAGTCGATGTCATGCAAAAGCCCGCAGTGTATGGCGACAATTGCCATTCCAATTATGGGGAATCTGAATCTGGAGAATGTGCCTACGGTGATCTCACATCAAAAACCACAGTTGTCCTCTACGGTGATTCACATGCTGCACAATGGTTTCCCGCGCTAGAAGCCTTGGCGAATGAGCAGGGCTTTAAGTTGATCTCATTGACAAAGTCTGCCTGCCCCTCAGTTGATGTTCCCCGAGCTGATCAAGGTGCTTTTAAGGATGTTCACTGTCAGAAGTGGCGCGAAAATTCAGTCGCACGCATAAAGCAGCTTCGCCCGGCAGCGGTAATCATGAGTAGTTTTCAGTACTTCACTCCCCCAAGTCGATTTACAGATGAAAACAAATGGTGGACAGATGGGCAAAAACGATTGCTTGATTCCCTGCGCGGATCTTCTGATCACTTGATCTACATCAGTGACACGCCAAGACCTGCACGTGATATTCCCAATTGCTTAGCCTCTCGCGATATTGGCTCTTGCAATTCCACGGAAAAAACTCCAGTAAAGATTGTTCGTGGTTTCCAAATCATCGATCCGACCCCGTGGCTATGTACTGAGTTTTGTCCTGCTATTCAAGATGGTTATGTCGTCTATCGTGATGCGTCACATATTTCCGTTGAAGCAGCGCTAGCGCTAAAGGCGCAACTAGAAGCTGCGTTGGTTGCTAAAGGGCTATTTTCTTAGAGCTATGGCAGGATGCGTTCTATGGCTGAGCTAATCTATTACTGCGGCACTATGGATAGTGGAAAGTCCACACTCGCATTGCAAACCGCTCACAACCACCAAAGCCGTGGCCGCACTGGATTAATCTTCACTAATAATGACCGCGCTGGTACCGGAGTGATTTCCAGTCGGTTAGGTCTATCCAGCCCAGCAATAGAAGTAACGCCTTCCATGGATTTACACAAGCTAGTCGTTGATCAGTTATCAATGGGTGAGCGCATTGATTACATCATTTGTGATGAGGCTCAGTTCTATGAAAGTATCCAAATTGATCAACTCGCACGTATAGTCGACGGACTCAGTATTGACGTCTTTGCTTTTGGAATTTTGGCGGATTTTCGTACCAAACTGTTCCCTGGTTCCGCCCGACTAGTTGAACTGGCAGATCGCGTCAACACCTTACAAGTAGAGGCTTTATGTTGGTGCGGATCACGCGCTACACACAATGCGCGAACAGTTGGCGGCGTCATGGTTGTCGAAGGTGAGCAAGTAGTAGTTGGAGATGTTTCAACAGGTGCTGATGTGGCTTATGAAGTATTGTGCCGCCGTCACCATATGCGGCAGGTAACTGCCCGCGTATCGGGTGCGGCCCACACATCTTCTATCCCTCTACCCTTCAAGGAGTAATAATGAAATCTCGCGGCTACGCAGCTCTATCTGCAGGTTCTTCCCTTGTAAGTCATGATTTTAGTCGTCGCGACATTGGAGCTCATGATGTGGCCCTTGATATTTCTTACTCTGGAATCTGTCACAGCGATATCCACCAGGTAGCCGAAGAATGGGGCCCAGCACTCTTTCCTATGGTTCCGGGCCATGAAATCGCAGGAATCGTCACCTCAATTGGTACTTCTGTAACAAAGTTTTCAGTTGGAGACAAGATCGGCGTGGGAGTATTTGTCGATTCATGTCGTGCATGCTCTAGCTGTGTTCAAGGTTTGCAGCAGTACTGCGTGGAAGGAATGACAGGAACTTACAACGGTTTAGAGCGCGATGGAAAAACAGTTGCACTCGGTGGTTATTCAAATAACTTCGTAATTAATCAAGATTACGCTGTTCATATTCCCGGCAATCTTCCACTCGAAGGCGTAGCCCCATTGTTGTGCGCTGGAATTACTTTGTACTCCCCCATTAAGCACTGGAATGTTGGTCCAGGAATGAAGGTGGCGGTAATGGGCCTTGGAGGATTGGGGCACATGGGAGTCAAGTTCGCAGTAGCTATGGGAGCTGAGGTAACTGTCTTGTCGCACTCCCCATCTAAGCAGCCAGATGCATTAGCCATGGGAGCACATCACTTTGTTTCTACGAAAGATTCAAGTGCACTCCTCCCGCTCGCTAAATCATTTGATTTGATCTTAAACACTGTGAGTGCTGAATTAGTAATTGGTGACTATCTCAATTTACTAAGACTGGACGGCACCTTGGTGGTCATAGGGCTGCCGGGCAAGCCATATGAGGTGCATGCTGGTGCGTTACTCAACGGTCGCCGTCGCATTGCAGGTTCGATGATCGGTGGAATTGCTGAAATGCAGGAGATGCTTGATTTCTGTGGAGAAAACTCAATCGTAAGTGATGTAGAAGTTATCGAAGCTTCCTACATTAACGAGGCGTACAAGCGAACAGTTGCTAGCGATGTGAAGTACCGCTTTGTTATTGACGCTGCCACCTTCTGATTTTCTTGTTAAAGAGAATGAACCAGTAGCGCCAATACAGGTGCAATAGCAAGAGCCGGTAGAAGATTTCCTACCGCTACATTTTTTACGTTTAGCAATCTGAAGGAAATACAGATCAGCATGATTCCACCAACTATTGTCATTGCATCAATCTGATACCCATCTAAGATCTCACCAAGTCCGAAACCAATGACAGTCCAAGAGGCCTGATAGATTCCAACTGGAAGTGCCGAGACCGCCACTCCCCAACCCAAAGAAGTTGCAAATGCCATTGCAGCAAAAAAATCGAGTGTACTTTTTAGAATGAGTTGGTCAATTCCAGTCCCCATGCCATCGCTGATGCTGCCCAAGATCGCTAACGGACCAATCGCAAAAAGCAAAGATGCAGCTACGAAACCTTCAACAAAGGGTGAATCGCTGGATGCTTTAAACCTAATTCGTAAGCTCTCCCCTAAAGCATCTAAACGATCTTCGAGTTTAAGAGCCGAACCGATAAGCCCGCCAATCAGAAGCGAACCGAGAACAACAAGTAGCGTCCAACCTTGTGGCAATGCATCCACATATCGATCTGACCACAATGGGATTAGTGCAGCTCCGGCACCCAGAAGGGTAACTAGTCCTAACACGTCAGTTAAGAGTGTCCTTGTACGTAGATTCATTCGATTTCCAACAAGGACTCCGAGTGAGGCACCAGAGATAATAGTTAGGATATTTATGATTGTGCCTGCACCAGGAAACATATGCTGATTATACTCATGCAATGTCAAACCCATTTTTAGAATTCCTACGTCCACATAAAACGGTCCCACACACACCTTGGACGGCTAAATCTAGATGGGATATATCGCCGCTTCGCACAGCTGTCCTTTTTTTCGGCTTATTTATATTTGGACTTGGTGATTCGCTATTGATCCAAAGTCAGATTGGAAATGCCCCTTGGTCTGTTCTTGCACAGGGAATTGCAAATAGTCTCGATATCACCATGGGCTGGTCAACGTTTGGAATCAGCACACTGGTATTGCTTCTTTGGATTCCTCTCAAAGAAAAACCAGGTTTTGGAACCTTGTCGAATATTGCACTGATCGCAATTGCGATTCAAGTTGGTGTAACTATGTTCCCAACTCAAGATTCATATGCGCTTGGGGTTTTGTATTGTTTAGTTGGAATTGCAATGGTTGGAATTGGTTCTAGCTTGTATATAACCTGCGGATTAGGACCCGGTCCTCGTGATGGGTTAATGACTGCGATCCACAACAGATCTGGAGTCCGCATAGGCAGAGTTCGCTTGGGTATTGAGGGAACGGTGTTAATCGCTGGATGGCTCCTAGGCGGAACAGTTGGGCTCGGTACACTGCTATTTGCCACACTTATTGGTCAGTCGATAGCCGTGGGGCTGGGTGTCGTTTCTAGGGCTACCACCAAGTAGGCCATAGGCTTTAGATACTTCCCAAGGGTTGTGCGCCCTATCGCACACGGGGTCGCAAACACCCCCGTTAACAAAATTAGAAAGGCTCCATTCATGCTGGATTCATATTTCAAAATCTCAGAACGAGGTTCATCGATAGCCCAAGAGGTTAGAGGTGGACTCGTTACTTTTTTCACGATGGCATACATCGTGGCCCTCAACCCAATCATTCTGGCGTACTCACCAGATGCTAACGGTCAATTCCTATTCGGCGGCGCGACACCTGCACCAGCGATGGTGGCGGCGACAACTGCACTGGTTGCTGGTGTTTTAACAATCCTGATGGGATCTATTGCAAACTATCCTCTTGCATTGGCCACAGGTTTGGGACTTAACACTTTCGTTGCAGTTGGTATCGCATCACAGATGACATGGGCTGCAGCAATGGGCCTTGTTGTTCTTGAAGGTCTAATCATTTTGGTTCTAGTTCTGACTGGTTTCCGCGTTGCTGTATTCAAGGCAGTACCAGCACAAATTAAGATCGCAATCTCAGTTGGTATCGGTCTCTTCATCGCACTTATCGGACTAGTTGACGCTGGTTTCGTTCGTCGCACAGCAAGTGGACCAGTACCAGTAGGTCTAGGTGTTAATGGAAACCTTGTTGGCTGGCCAACAGTAGTATTCGTTTTCGGAACACTTCTCATCATTGCGCTAATGGTCCGCAAGGTTAAGGGTGCGATTCTTATTGGAATCGCTTCAGCAACCGCTTTAGCTATCGGTATCCAGCAGGCGTTTAACATCAAGCCTAATTTCACTCCAGGAAATCCACCAACCATCGTTGATGGCGGATGGCAGCTAGGTATTCCTGCAGTTCCAAAAGAGGTTCTTGCTGTTCCAGAGTTTGATTTCACAGGACAGTTTGATCTATTCGGTGCATTTACCTTGGATAATGTCTCACTCGTTGCCGCAATTCTCCTTCTCTTCACATTGCTACTCTCAGATTTCTTTGACACAGTCGGTACTGTTACAGCGATTGGTCACGAATCTGGATTGGCTGACAAAGATGGCAACGTAGACAACATCCAGAAGATTCTTTTGGTTGACTCTGTGGCAGCTGCTGCAGGTGGAGCCGCTGGTATTTCTTCAAATACAAGCTACATCGAATCAGCTGCAGGAGTTGGCGAAGGCGCACGAACAGGCCTTGCTTCAGTCGTTACGGGAATCGCATTCTTGCTTACTACTTTCCTCGCACCACTAGTAGCAATTATTCCTTACGAGGCTGCAACACCTGCATTGATCATTGTTGGATTCCTCATGATGTCTCAAATCAAGAACATTAATTGGGATGATCTAGGAATCGGAATCCCAGCATTCCTAACAATTATCTTGATGCCATTTACTTACAACATCTCAGTAGGTATTGGCGCAGGTTTCATCACTCACGTGGTGATCCGTTTGGTTCAGGGACGTGGAAAAGAAGTACACCCACTTCTTCTACTAGTTTCAGGACTTTTCATGGTCTACTTCTTGTCATCTCCAATTAACGCTTGGCTTGGCTAGAAAGATTTAAAGCAAAAGGCCCTCGGGAAACCGGGGGCCTTTTGCTTTCCTAAAACTACTACCAGGAGATTGCTCTCTTTTGATGTGCGATCAAAATTTCATTGCAACGTGTAAATGGTTTTGAACCAAAGAAACCGCGATAGGCCGACAGCGGACTTGGATGAACCGACTCAATGCGCCATTCAGGCCGAAAATATTGAGCTAACTCCCCTGCACTCTTGCCCCACAAAATTGCGACAACATCGTGCCTACCTAGCTCTTGTGCCACTGCGTTTGTTACTTGTTGCCATCCAAAATCCGAGTGAGCCAGAGAAGTTCCTGTTTGCGTAGTTAGAACGCGATTAACAAGTAAAACACCTTGATCAAACCAATCTAAAAGATCTCCGGATTTGCGCGTGACACCGCAATCGGTGGACAGCTCAGTAAAAATATTGCGAAGTGAGGGTGGCAAGGACGATACGGAGTTATTGACGGAAAATGCCAGCCCATGAGCATGTCCTTTCGTGGGATAAGGATCTTGCCCGAATATCACCACATTCGTAGATTCAATTGATCGCGAGAGTGAACGAAAGATTTTCTGGAAATCTGGTGCTACATCAAGACCTACTAACTTCGACTCTATCTCCGCTATAAGATCCCAATGGGGTTGCAGAATCTTTTGCCAATCAGAGTGCAGTTGCTCAAATAGTTGCGCGGGCAAAGTAGCGACCAGCTTCAGGAGTGACTGTGATCGATGTGTCAAAAACAGCAGATATGTGTTCAGAGGTAATGACCTGATCTATTGGACCAGAAACGGCAACAACTCCATCTTTAAGCAACAGAGCGTGTGTTGTGCCGACAGGGATCTCTTCAATGTGATGAGTAACTAAAATCGTGGCAGGTGCTGCAGGATCAGCTGAGAAATTCGCAAACCGACGCAACAGATCCTCACGACCACCAAGGTCTAATCCTGCGGCAGGTTCATCTAGTAGCAATAGTTCTGGGTCTGTCATCAAAGCTCGGGAAATTTGTACGCGCTTTTTTTCGCCTTCACTCAGAGTTCCGTATGTGCGCTCACCAAGTTCTCGCACACCGAACGTTGTTAAAAGCGCCATCGCGCGGGACTCATCCCAAAGATCATAATCTTCATTCCAGCGACCCAAGATCGCATACGCCGCAGTAAGTACGACGTCTTTAACTGTCTCTTCGTATGGAATATCTTCAGCAATAACTGAACCGCAAATACCAATACGGGTTCTCAATTCAAAGAGATCAACCATTCCCATCTGCTTATCTAAAACCCGGACCACACCTTGCGTAGGAAACATTTTGGTCGCAAGAATCTGCAACAACGTGGATTTACCAGCGCCGTTAGGACCTAAGACCACCCAACGTTCACCTTGGGAAATTGAGAAGTTCAATGGACCCAAAATGACCCGATCGCCTCTGCGAACCGAGACATCTTGAAGGCTCAAAACCGTTGTACCCATAGATGCAAAAGATAGTGGTTGTGTGAGCCAATCAGGCTTTAAACCTCGCCTTAACTAGGAGTGATTCACGATAACCTTGCCCTCTTATGACAGAAAATAGCGCGCAACCAGATCAATTCACAGGGCTTGTTCTTTTAACGGGTAGTGATAAACCTGGCATTGCCGCCTCACTTTTTGAGACATTATCGCCGTTCGCGGTGCACGTGCTGGATATCGAGCAGGTAGTGATTAATAACCGTCTCATTCTGACTGTTCTGATCGGTGCAAGTGCTGCGCATCAAAGCGCAATCGAAGAAGACCTTAATGCGTGTGCATTGAACTTAGATGTTGATATTGCGACTTTGTTTGGCAAGGGCCCACTGGCGCCACTTCCACATCAACTTCTCGAAGTTCACCTAAGTGCCGAAAAGCTGCATCCAAGCTCAGTCGCTTTGGTTACCCAAACCATAACCAACGCAGGAGCCAACATCGAACGATTTGTTCGCACAGCTTCCAATCCGATCGCTCTTACCATCACTATTTCTGGCGCGAAAAAGATAGAGATTGATGCAGCTTTCGATTCCCTAGTATTTGAACACGCGACCTCAGTAGCTACGAAAGCACTTTGAGTAGATGGTCTTTGTTAAGCGACTCGTTCAACTAGATGTTGACTCCACGTTCATCCAACAGGAAGCGATCGAACTTCTTGCGGCAAAAGCTGGTGTTCTAGAGCAAGTTGCGACTATTACAGACTCTGCGATGGGCGGGGAACTAGATTTTGAGCAAAGTTTGCGGGAACGTGTGGCGCTTCTTAAGGGATTGCCCGAAACAGTGATCGATGAAGTGCAAAAGGAAATCTCCCTCACAGATGGAGCGCAGGAGCTGGTAATTACCCTGCACGATAAAGGCCACAGTGTTTCTTTAGTTTCAGGTGGATTCATAGACATAATCGAACCCTTGATTAAGTCCATGTCGATCAAGTACTACAAGGCAAACAAACTTGAAATAGTTGATGGAGTTCTTACCGGCGGTCTTATTGGTCCCATAATTGACCGTGCTGCCAAAGGTGAGGCCTTAAAAGAGTTTGCCACAGCAAGCTCAGTTGCCATTGAAAACACAGTTGCTATTGGTGATGGTGCTAATGATTTAGACATGATGGCTGCTGCCGGAGTAAGTATTGCCTTCAACGCTAAACCTATTGTTGTTGAAGCAGCCGATCTAGCGATTAACGAACCATCTTTAAGGTCGGTAATTTCCTTGATTGGTGTGTAATTAACCTATAAGCGACAAGCGTGGATATCGGTTACTAAGATTCCGCGTGCACCTAGTGCCCACAACTCATCCATTACTTGATTAGTTTCCTTGCGCAAAACCATCGCCCGAATTGCAACCCAATCTTGCTTTTGGAGTGGCGAGATAGTTGGAGATTCAAGTCCAGGCGTTATCGCACATGCTTTCTCAACAAGGTTCTTAGGAATATCGTAATCAAGCAAAACATAACGGCGAGCCGTTACAACTCCTTGTAGGCGGCGAATCAGGATTTCTAGTTCGGCAGGTACTCCGGTGTCTCTGCGAGCGATGACGATTGCCTCGCTGGTAAGGATTGGCTCACCGAAAATCTTTAAACCCGCTTGTCTTAATGTATTTCCGGTACTTACAACATCCGCAATAACATCAGCCACACCTAAACGCACGCTACTTTCAACTGCTCCATCTAGTCGGACAATTTGGGCTCTAATTCCAAGGCCAGCAAGGCTGTGCTCGACTAAACCAGGATAAGCAGTTGCCACGCGTTTACCCGCTATGTCTTGTACTGACCAATTCTTATCGGCGGGAGCAGCAAATCGAAATGTCGATCCTCCAAAATCCAGCGACAGTATTTCATCAGCTTGCGCCGCAGAATCAATTAAAAGATCTCGCCCGGTGATTCCAGCTTCTAATTCCCCAGAGCCGACATATACGGCGATATCACGTGGTCGTAGGTAATAAAACTCAACGCTGTTGTCATTGTCAATGAGTACAAGATCACGGCTATCGGTGCGTTGGCGATAGCCAGCTTCTTTTAGGATTTGGATTGAACTCTCAGCCAAAGATCCTTTATTGGGTACGGCTATTCGCAACATTGATTTCTCCTAAAGAAACTTATAGACATCGTTGATTGACAGTCCACGCGCAAGCATCAATGTTTGCAAGTGATAAATCAGCTGGCTAATTTCTCCCGCCAAAGCTTCATCAGACTCATGTTCTGCGGCAAGCCAAACTTCACCGGCCTCTTCAAGAATCTTCTTGCCTATGGCGTGAACCCCAGCATCAAGAGCGTCAACCGTGCCCGAACCCCCTGGGCGGGAGACAGCTTTCTCACTGAGTTCAGCCCACAAAGATTCAAAGGTTTTCATAGTGTGAGTTTACTAGAGTCTTACTTG
>Ga0209444_10002101_pt1 | contig 10998 bp, 8 predicted proteins | sample LauGreFaBDMM15DN_2_FD_188215 | JGI IMG/M metagenome (GOLD analysis project Ga0209444, IMG submission 188215) | Freshwater lake microbial communities from Lake Michigan, USA - Fa13.BD.MM15.DN (SPAdes) (version 2) | ecosystem: Environmental > Aquatic > Freshwater > Lake | place: Lake Michigan, USA...
GTCATTGAGGGCGAGCGACCAGCCACCCTGCCGCCTGTCGCCAATGATGTCCGCGACCTTCCTGTTCTGGGCCGCATCGCCGCCGGTACGCCAATCGAGGCGATCCAGCATGAACGCGACCGGCTAATGGTGCCTGAATCCATGTTGGGTGCTGGCGAGCACTATGTACTCGAGGTACAGGGCGACTCCATGATCCATGCAGGCATTTTGGACGGTGACTATGTCGTGATCCGCAAATCCGATACGGCCCAGTCGGGTGAGATCGTCGTGGCTCTGGTCATGGGCGAAGAAGCTACCTTGAAGCGGCTGCGGCGTAAGGGAGCCTCCATTGCCCTCGAAGCGGCTAATCCCGCCTACGAGACCCGCATCTTTGGTCCCGATCAGGTTGAGGTTCAGGGCAAGCTGGTCGGTCTGATCAGACGCTATCACTGAGCCGTCCAAGATGGGCCCGGACACGCGCCAACAGACTCTTGTCAACAGCAAAGGCCAAAGCTACGGCTCTCTTGGCACGGCCAGATAGACCGCTCAGACCCCTCCAAAAGCGACGGGGATCCACAGCACCCAGCGCGCGACTTGTCAGAGCAACTGCTCCTAGGCCCAAGGGCCAACCCGTTGAAACCCTTGCGTTGCGCTGACTTGGGGATTACCACGCATGCGGCCCTGCGCCGCCGCTGGCGTGATCGCGCCCGCGTTCGTCTCCAACCCTTGGATATCGATGTCCGACCGCCCTGCCGTCGTCACCCGCTTTGCCCCCTCGCCCACCGGCTATCTTCATATAGGCGGCGCAAGAACGGCATTGTTCAACTGGCTTTTTGCCCGGCACTGCGGCGGCAAGTTCCTATTACGGGTTGAAGACACAGATCGCGAGCGCTCAACTGAGGCTGCCGTCGCCGCAATCTTTGAAGGATTGGACTGGCTGGGCCTCAAGGCCGACGCCGAACCGGTGTTCCAATTTTCGCGCGTCGTCCGTCACCGCGAGGCGGTTATGCATCTGGTCGCCAAGGGCCGGGCCTATCGTTGTTACATGACCGCTGAAGAGGCCGACGCCCAGCGCGAGCAGGCTAGAGCTGAGGGCCGTGCCCTGCGCTCGCCATGGCGCGACAGGGTCGCTGGTCCCGATATGGACAACCAACCCTTCGTCATCCGCTTCAAAGGCCCCGTCGACGGCGACACCATTGTTGAGGATCTAGTCCAAGGCCGAGTGACGTTCCACAATCGTGATCTGGATGATCTGGTCCTGCTGCGCACGGACGGCGCACCGACCTATAATCTGGCCGTGGTGGTCGATGACTACGATATGGGCGTGACCCATGTCATTCGCGGCGATGACCATCTAAACAATGCCGCACGTCAAAGTCTGATCTATGAGGCACTGGACTTTGCCATGCCCGCCTTTGCCCACATCCCACTGATCCACGGACCGGACGGAGCCAAACTGTCTAAGCGCCATGGCGCTCAGGCGGTCGGGGACTATGCCGCGCTTGGCTATCTGCCGCAGACCTTACGCAACTATCTGGCACGCCTAGGCTGGAGCCACGGCGATGATGAGATCTTCTCCGACGAAGAGGCCATTGCTTGGTTCGATATTGCCGATGTCAATAAGGGGGCCTCGCGCCTCGACTGGGACAAGCTAGGCCATATCAACGCCCACTATTTGAAGTCTGCTGACCCTGATCGGATTGCCGACCTGGTGCTCAAGGCCTTGGCGGCGCGCGGAACGGTGCTCGATGCGCCGATCGAGGCGCGGCTTCGGCAGGCCATGCCTCTGTTGCAAGATCGGGGCAAGACGGTCCTCGAACTGGCCGATCAGATGGCCTTCGTCATTGCACAGCGTCCTTTGGTGCTCGACGAAAAGGCGGCCAAGACCTTGACCGAAGAGACTGTCGCTAGGCTGTCGCGATTGCGCGATAGGTTGCGCATGACGCCGGTTTGGACCGCTCCAGAGCTCGAAGCCCTGCTCAAGGATTTTGCCGAACAGGAGGCGGTTGGATTTGGCAAGTTTGGCCCTGCCCTGCGCGCCATATTGACCGCAGGATTGCCAGCGCCTGACCTAGGAAAAACATTGGCGGCTCTGAACCGTGACGAAAGCTTGACGCGGATAGACGATAGGCTTTTGTAATCAAATTTAGTCACTATAAAGCTTAAGAAGCGTGGGGTACGCCCCGCACACGACGAAGGATGATTGGCATGAACGATAAGACCACGCCCAAAGCGGCCGCAAGCCTAACCCTAGGCGGTAAGAGCTATGATTTGCCGGTGCTGTCCGGCTCCACCGGTCCGGACGTGGTCGATGTGCGAAAGCTGTATGCCGATGCCGACATTTTCACATTCGATCCCGGCTTCACCTCGACGGCGAGTTGCGAAAGCAAGATCACCTTTATTGATGGTGATGCAGGCGTGCTGTTGCACCGCGGCTATCCGATCAGTCAGTTGGCCGAAAAGTCCAGCTTCTTGGAAGTCTGCTATCTGCTGCTGAACGGTGAACTGCCCAAGGCAGACGAGTTTGCGCAGTTCGAGCACAACATCACCTATCACACCATGCTTCACGCACAGTTTGACCGCTTCTTCGAGGGCTTCCGTCGCGACGCCCACCCGATGGCGATCATGACCGGTACGGTCGGTGCCCTGTCAGCTTTCTATCACGACAGCATCAATGTTGATGATCCAGAGCAGCGCAAAATTTCGGCCCACCGCCTGATCGCTAAGATGCCAACCATCGCCGCGCGCGCCTTCAAATATTCCATTGGCCAGCCTTTCGTCAGCCCAAGGAACGATCTGGGCTATTCGGAAAACTTCCTGCGCATGTGCTTTGCCGTGCCTGCCGAAGACTATGTCGTGAACCCCGTTTTGGCTCGCGCCATGGACCGGATTTTTATCCTCCATGCTGACCATGAACAGAATGCCTCTACTTCGACCGTGCGTCTGGCCGGATCGTCGGGTGCCAACCCATTTGCTTGCATCGCCGCTGGTATCGCTTGCCTTTGGGGCCCAAGCCACGGCGGCGCTAACGAAGAGGCCCTGATGATGCTGAACGAAATTGGCACCGTCGACCGCATCCCTGAATATGTTCAGGGTGTTAAGGACCGCAAGTACCGCCTGATGGGCTTTGGTCACCGCGTCTATAAGAACTACGATCCGCGCGCCACCGTCATGCAAAAGACCTGCCATGAGGTTCTGGCCGCCGTGGGCGACCCCAATGATCCGCTGTTGAAGGTGGCCATGGAACTGGAAAAAATCGCCCTCAGCGATCCCTATTTCGTGGAGCGGAAGCTCTATCCGAACATCGACTTCTATTCGGGCATAACCCTCAAGGCGATGGGCTTCCCCACCGACATGTTCACCGTGCTGTTTGCTCTGGCCCGCACCGTCGGCTGGATTTCACAGTGGAAAGAAATGTTCGAAGACCCATCGCGCAAGATCGGCCGTCCGCGCCAACTCTATACCGGCGCTCTGCAACGCGATTTCGTGGATATCGAAAAGCGTTAAGCCAACGGCTTCTGATTATAATGAAATCGGGCGGGATCTTTCGGTTCCGCCCTTTTTTGTGCCTACACGCGCTTTAGATAGCCCATCACCACGTCTGCGGAACGTTCTGCGGGGTCCGGCCCTCCTCTGCCCATCTTGTCGAGGGCTGTGAACTGGTGGGCAGACTGCCTAGCGCGGCGGTCGGGATCGTCGAGCAGGTCTAACACCGCCTTGGCCATCAAGGGGCCAGTGCAGCGATCCTGCAAAAATTCCGGAGCGACATACTGGTCAGCTGCAATATTGAACAGGGTCACATAGGGCGTGCGCAGCAAGAGCTTGAGTACCGCATAGGTCACCGCTCCGATCCGATAGCCGACGACGATTGGACAGCCTGCCAGAGCCAGCTCTGTCGTCACGGTGCCGCTACAGGCTAGGGCAACGCTTGAGGCCACCATCGCATCACGTTTCAGCGCTTCATCGCGAAGGACGTGAGCGCGGAACGGCCAACTGGCGACCTTGGTGGCCACCTCATCGGCAACGGTCGAGGCGGCGGGAACAACCACATGCAGACGCGGATGGGTCGCCTTAATTAGCCGTAGGGCATCCTCAAAGGGTGGCAGGACCTTGGCGATCTCGGCTGGACGACTACCAGGCAGCACCAGCAGAATCAGATCTTCACGCCCTGCGCCAATATGGGCGCGCAGACGGGCCGGATCAGCGGTCTCAAATCCAATCGAGACCGCCGTATTGCCGACGAAGGTCACCGGTAGGCCCTCGGCCTCGAAATAGGGGGCGTCGAAAGCGTGTATGGAGAGCAAGTGGTCGACCACGGCTGCCAAGGTCTTGGCCCGGCCTGGACGCGAGGCCCAGACCTGAGGACCGACATATTTGATCAGGGGTAGCGCGGGTAGCTGTTTGCGAAGCCGCGTCGCGACCCGCAAGGTAAAGCCCCAACTGTCGATCAGCACCGCCACATCGGGCTGCTCACGCGCGGCCAGGGCGGCGGCCTCATCGGCACGCTTGACCACGCGGCCATAGGCGGCGACGCCTTCTAGAAGGCCAAGGATCGACAGTTCGGAAATCTCAAAGGGGCTGACAATGCCCTGAGCGGCCATCTTCTCGCCGCCGATCCCGACAAAGCGCACGCCATCGCCCAGCCGCGCCTTGAGCGCGCGGGCCAATCCGGCCCCCAGCGTGTCGCCAGAGGCTTCTGCCGCGACCAGCATGACACAGAGCCGCTTAGGGTTTACGTCTTGGGCCACCTTAGGCCCCTGCCTCATCATCGCCCGGTGCATGGGGAATGCCCAGAATAAACAGTCCCAGACTATCGGCGGCCTCAATCACGGCCTGACGCTCAATAACCAACAGCGCCCCAGCCTCTCCAACAATCCCACGCAGGCCGACACGGGCCGCGGCCCGAACCGTGGCAACACCGATGGTAGGAAGGTCCACTCGGCGCTCCTGGATGGGCTTGGGAGCCTTGGCCAGCACGCCGCAGGCCTCACCCGCCTCACCGGCGCGTAGGGCCTTAGGCAGGTCCGCGCAGCGCGCCAGCATGGCATCGGTACCCTCTTGCCCCTCTACCGCCAGAACCAGCCCTCGCACGACCACAGCGCCCTGCCCTATATCCATCCGGCCTATGGCGCGGGCGACCTCAATGGCGCGGGTAATATCAGCCCTGTCGCTAGCCTCAGGCACCACAGCGCCCAGCACGCCGACCGGAAGGGTTAAGTCATCGACCACCTCATCGGCGCCTTCAATGACAAAACCCTCCATCTCGAACTCGGCAAGCAGAGCCCGAAGCAGGCCATCATCGCCCTTGCGTGCCGCCGAAATGACCCGAGGCAGGGCCATCATGCCGCGCATATCGGGCTTTAGGGCTGCAAAATCAGGCCTCGCGACCAAACCAGCAAAGCAAACGGTCTCGCATCCGGCCGTTTTGAGCGCAGAAAAACACTTGCCCAGTTCGGCCATGCCAATGTCTGCGCCGGGAAACTCTGCCATATGAGCATCAGCAAAGCCCTTTAGCCGCACGACAAAGAACGGACGGCCCGCTTCGACGCAGCGCTGAGCCAGCGTCCTTGGCAGGTCGCCGCCACCGGCAATGAGACCAAGCTTGCGCATGGGCGTGCTCAATCGTGTGGCAGACAAATGGGACGATTAGCGTCAGAGCGAATGAAGTTGACGATCTCCATCACCTCGGCTGAGCCCTGATAGACCTCGATCGTGTCATCAAGACGTTCTTGGAACGTGCCCTCATCGGCGAACATCAGGCGATAGGCGGCGCGCAGATTGTTGATCGCCTCACGCGAGAAGCCCCGGCGCTTGAGGCCGACAAGGTTCAAGCCCTCGAGATGGGCGTGGTTACCCCAAACCGAACCATAGGGGATGATGTCCTTGGTCACCACGCCGCCGCCGCCGACAAAGGCATAGCGGCCAATGCGGGTAAACTGGTGCACAGCGCTGTGCCCGCCCATAAAGACGAAATCTCCGACCTGAACATGGCCACCGAGGGTGGCATTGTTGGCGAAGGTGACATTGTTTCCTACGATGCAGTCATGGGCTACGTGGGCACCGACCATGTAGAGGCTATCTGAACCAACCCGTGTTACGCCGCCGCCGCCAAGCGTGCCCGTATGCATGGTGACATTTTCGCGGATGACATTGCGCTCGCCGATGATCAGCTCAGTCGGTTCACCCTTGTGGGCCAGGTGCTGCGGTGCGCCACCCAAGAAGGCAAAGGGATGGATGAGTGTCTGCGCACCAATCGTGGTGTGGCCGTCAACCACCACATGAGAAGTCAGCTTGACGCCATCGCCCAGCACAGCGTTTGGTCCCACCGTACAGAAGGGACCGATCTGAACATCGACGCCGAGTTTTGCCTTGGGATCGATCATGGCGCTGTGGTGAATTTGGGTCATTCAGGGGTTTCCACGACCATAGCGGCGAACTCACACTCAGCCGCGACCTTGTCGCCAACCAGAGCCCTACCGCGGAATTTGAACAGGGTAGACCGCGCCCGAACCACCTCAACCTCCATACGCAGCACATCGCCCGGACGGACGGGATGGCGAAACCGCGTATTGTCGAGCGACATGAACAGGATGGTCTTGCCGTTGACGTCAGCATCGAGCGTCTTGGACATCAGCAAGGCTCCGCTCTGAGCGATGGCCTCGACAATCAAGACACCGGGCATAACCGGGTTATTGGGAAAATGACCTTGAAAGAACGGCTCATTGAAGGTCACGCATTTGATGCCGACAATCGATTTATGCGGGACATAGTCCTCGGCACGATCCACCAGCAGGAACGGATAGCGGTGCGGAATGCGCCGAAAAATCTCATTAATATCAATGGAGATTGAGGGTTCGCTCTGGGTGTCGATATTGCTCATTCGTCATCACCTTTCACACGGTCCGACTTGGCACTGGGTTCGCGATCATTCACGCGCTGGGACACCCAAGCCGTCTCGCGCAGCCAGCGACGGATCGGGCGGGCCGGATAGCCCCCCCAAGATTCGCCCTCTGGAATATCTTTCATCACGCCAGAGGAACCGGCAATGCGAGCTCCCGCGCCAATTTTGGTATGGTCCGCTGTACCGGCCTGACCCCCAAAGGCCGCGCCGTCTCCGACCGTAACACTGCCAGCAAAGCCAACCTGAGCGGCAATGACACAGTTGCGGCCGATAACGACATTGTGTGCAATCTGAACCATATTATCGATCTTGGTGTTCTCGCCCACCACCGTGTCGTCAAAGGCCCCCCGATCGATGCAGGTCCCTGCCCCGATGGTTACGCCATCTTGAATAATGACCCGGCCAAGCTGAGGTACATCGATGGCCCCTTGCGCAGACCCGGCGATGCCAAAGCCCGCCTCACCAAGGCGCACCCCTGCAAAGATGCGAACCCGATCACCCACCATGGCAAAACCGATGGTGACATTCGGGCTTATCTGACAGTCTCGACCGATTGAGGCCCCCGGACCTATGGTCGTATTGGCTCCAATGAGGGTTCGCGCACCAATCGTGGCCCCTTGGCCAACAACGACGCCCGGCGCCAGTTCGACACCCTCTTCGAGATGGGCGTCTGGATGAACCGCAATCGCCCCGATATGACGTTTTGGCCGAAAGAACGCTTCTGCGCATTGGGCAAAGGCGGCCTGCGGTGTGGGCGTAATCAGGACCGCGCAGCCTTTGGGAGCCAAGGCCTGCTGGTTTGCCGCGAGGAAGCAGGCGCTAGCCTTTGTGGTCTGAAGGTCGGCCCTGTAACGCGGATCAGACTGAAAGCTGATCGACCCTGACATCGCCCTGTTTAAAGGCGCAACGGTGATCGCGACCTGATCAGCCGTCTTCGGGTCCGCAAGGACCGCGCCCGTCAAATCGGCGAGGGCCTTCAGGGTAAAGGGCCCCAAATCGTCAAAAAATCGTAGGTCCGGCATGCGTCCCCCCGCGAAACAACATCGGTGGACAGGCCGCAAAGCCCGCCCACCGCGTTAGCTAATTTGATCAAGATCGCCTCAAGGCGATGTTGGATCATAAACCAGACTATTGAGCCGGAGCGGGCTGGGCCTCAAGACGCTCGCGCTCAAAGGCAAACTGCGTGATCTTGGCGTTCAGCTTCACCACGGCAGCATCGGTGATATCCATGGCTGGATTGGCCAGCATCACCGCATTGCCGTCGAGCAACAGGCTACAGGCCCTCTGTTGGAACACGTCGCGGACCAGAGGCAAAAGCTCTTCATTGACCCGTGACAGGGCCTTTTGCTGCGTGGCTTCGATTTCACGACCGCGTTGTTGGGCCTTGCGTTGCAGCGCCTGACCGCGCTGGTTCAACTGAAGCGCCTTTTGCTCCAACTGCTCCTGCGGCAGGGTTGCGCGTTGACCATCAAGGGTCTTGCCCTCGGCAACGATGGCGTTCTTTTCCGCCGTCAGTTCTGCATTGGCCTGCGCTTCAATGGTCTGGATACGGGTCAGCACAAACTTGCCAACCGTCGAGGAAAGGATCGCGCGGTCGCCCGAATAGACGCAAACGCCTGGAATAGCAGGACCAGTTGCGAGCGTGGCAGCAACGGGAGCCGCAGGGGCCGTCTTTGCCGCAGCAGATGCCGCTTGGGCAGAGGCCGATTGAGCCACAGCGAAGGTGGCAAGAAGGCCAAGGCCTGCAGCGCCGAGTGTTTTCAGGGACATGGATTTAAAACCTTGTTGATGTGGAGAAACGGAAGGCTTCGGTACGGTCATAGTCTTCTTTTAGCAGCACTTGGCTGAAGTCAAAGCGAATGGGACCCATAGGTGATTTCCAGAAAATACTGGCACCGACAGTTGCACGCGGCGTTAGGTCATCCATGATCGTGTCACAGTTGGTTGAAGCGCTTGTCGCGATAGAGCCGTCTGACAGAACCGTTCCAGCAGGGTAGGTCACACAGCTGCTCTTAGACTTGCTGTCCAACATGCCCAAGGTTCCAAAATCAGAGAACAGAGCAGCCTTGATACCGTACTGCTCAGGCAAGCCAGTCGGCAGGGTCAATTCCAGCGACCCAATCGCATAGGCTTGGCCACCTAAGGCGTCATTATAGGTCAGATTGCGCGGGCCAATACCGGCAGTCTCGAAGCCACGGAAGGTGTTTCCACCTTTATAAAAGCGGTCATTGATGCGGATACTGTCATCGCCATACGAAAATATATAACCCGAAGACAGTTTAGCGCTGAAAATGAAGTTGGGCGTGAAGCCGTAATACCAATCAGCATCCGCCTCAGTCTTCAGATATTTCACATCCCCGCCAACGCCAGCGAAGTCTTGCTGAACATCAATCGAGAAGCCACGCGTCGGCCTAACCGGATCGTTGCGACGGTCCCAACGGTACGAATATCCCACCAAGGAGGTGATGCGAGAGCCGGCTTGGTCGCACAGCAAGATTGAGACGCTGATGCCGCAAAGCCCGGCCTGAACCACCACATCATCGCTACGCAGATTATAGCGGGTCGACATGGAGGCATTTTGGGTCAAGGGGAAACCGAGGCGAACGCCCATGCCCGTTGATGCCGTGTCATAACCGGAATATTGCGAGAAATTATATTTGTAGGAGAAGACGTCCAGACCCCCACGCAGATCGCGGTCAAGAAACCGAGGCTCTGTGAACGAGAAATCGACCTGCTGTCTCATGTAACCCATGGACAACTGAGCGCGTACACTCTGGCCACGGCCTCGGAAATTTCGCTCAGTCACGCCGAGGTCGAGAACAACCTTGTCCAGCGACGAATAGCCCGCGCTGAACGAGAGTTCGCCGGTGGGTTGCTCGGTGACCTTGACCTTCAAGATCGTGCGGTCAGGCGCACTGCCTGGTAATTCTTCGATCTCTACATCTTTAAAGAAGCCAAGGCCTTTGACCTGGTTCTCTGACCTATCGACAAGAACCCGGTTGAAAGCATCGCCTTCGGTCAGGCGAAGCTCGCGCCGCACAACCGGATCAAGGGTGCGAACATTGCCAACAATGTCGATACGCTCGACATAGACGCGCGGACCTTCCTGGACATCAAAGACAACATCGACCGTCTTGGTAGCCTTGTTGGGCACATATCGCGGACGAATATCCACGAACGCAAAGCCCGCCGCACCTGCCGCAAAGGTTAGGGCGTCAGTTGCGTCTTCGATCCGCTTATCTTCGTAGATCTGTCCCTCTTGGATCGGCAGCAACATCCGCAAGATGTCGCCATTCAACTTGTTGAGGTCCGTGTCGACGGTAAGCTTGCCAAACTTGTATTTTGGGCCTTCGTCGAGGCTATAACTAATCGCAAACCCGTTCTTATCGGGTGCTAGTTCGGCAACGGCCGAAATGATGCGAAAGTCATAGAAACCGCGGTTGCGGTAGTGCTTACGCAGTTGCTCACGGTCATATTCGATGCGGTCTGGATCGTAATTATCGTTAGAGGTCAGGAACTTGTACCATTCCGACTCTTTCGTCACGACCACATCGCGCAGATCGTTATCGGAATATTCCTTGTTGCCGAGGAAGTTGATCCGCAGCACACCGCTTTTAGGGCCTTCGTTAATCTCAAAGACGAGATCGATACGCTTTTGCGGCAGTTCCACCACCTTGGGCGTCACAGTCGCTGAAATCCGGCCAGAGCGGCGATAGAGCTCGATGATCCGCTGCACGTCCTTTTGGACCTTCGAGCGGGTGAAGATACCGCGCGGACGGATGGTCACCTCATCGCGCAGCTTGTCTTCCTTGAGGTTATCGTTTCCCTCAAAAACCACCTGATTGATGATGGGGTTCTCAACGACCGTCACAACCAGATCGGTTGATTGGATATCCAACTTCACGTCAGCAAACAACTCGGTCCGGAACAGGGTCTTGAGCGCCAAGTCGATCTGGGCCGGTCCGACCAGATCCCCCGGCTGGATCGGCAGGTAGGACAAAACCGTTCCCTGCTCAATGCGCTCGTTACCTTTGATGATGATCCGCTGAATGACCGCCGTCTGCGGTGCTGCAGCCGCCGGAGCTCCGGCTGGCTGAGCCAAGACAGGCGTGGACAAG
>Ga0209444_10002105_pt1 | contig 10982 bp, 10 predicted proteins | sample LauGreFaBDMM15DN_2_FD_188215 | JGI IMG/M metagenome (GOLD analysis project Ga0209444, IMG submission 188215) | Freshwater lake microbial communities from Lake Michigan, USA - Fa13.BD.MM15.DN (SPAdes) (version 2) | ecosystem: Environmental > Aquatic > Freshwater > Lake | place: Lake Michigan...
TGGTCGTCAAATACTCGCTGCCGGTCTTGTGCCCATCATCGAGCCAGAAGTAGATATCAACAGCCCGAGCAAAAGAGAAGCTGAAGTTTTGTTGAAGGCGGCGCTGCTCAAAGAACTCGATGCACAGCCCACCGATCAGCCGGTCATACTCAAACTCACTCTTCCCGAAGAAGACAATTTTTATCTCGATCTTGTGAAGCACCCGAGCGTGTTGCGTGTTGTTGCTTTGTCTGGCGGTTACTCGCGTGACGACGCCAATACAAAACTCAGCAAGAACAATGGAGTCATTGCCAGCTTCTCGCGGGCGCTCACCGAAGGGCTGTCGGCCCAGCAGTCCGATACCGCTTTCAATGCAGCACTCGACAGTGCAATCGCATCCATTTACGCCGCTTCAAATACGTAAAGCGTTAATCAACTTCTAAAGGGCGCATGGCTAAACCCGTGCGCAATTTTGGAGTGAAAAATGTCGACTTAGGCGGCATCAATAATCCTTCATCGGCTGTGCGGCGAATTTCGGCGAGCGATACAGGGCGAATGAGAACTGCGCATTGTGCGAGGCCAGCTTGTAGTGCCTCAAGCACTTCATGGGTCCCGTGTTGATAAGAGATGCCTGCTGCTTCTAGCGAGCCAATTGACGCTGTGATTGCATGCTCAAGACGAGCGCTATCGAGTGCACGTACCTCAGGGAATTTTTCCACCTTTTCGGTGTACAACGTTGTTGATCCGTCAGGACGAAGAAGACAGATTGCCTTTTCGACGTTCATATTTGTCAATGTGAGTTCCGAAAGAGTGTCATCACTCACTCGCGTGTAGAAGCGTTCAAGAATTTCTTCCATTTGAGTTGGGCTCACTGAAGCAATGAGGCGATGAATGGCAGCAATGCTCAACTGTTCTTCAACGAGCTCTGCTACATACGTCATGGTGAGGCCAGCAGCTGGTGCGAGGGGAGAATCGGATGCACGCATTTCGTCTCGGTACGTGCGCGAAATGGCATAGCGGTGGTGCCCATCGGCTATAACCACGGGTGCGCTAGCAATTGCTGAGCGAATGGCCTCTATACGTTGTGTGTCTGTGACGCGTTCCACGCGATGCACTACGCCGTCTTCATCGGTCATTTCTCCCATGAATTCACCTGGCGCAAGAAGCACCTGGCTCAGACCGTTGCACAGAGATAAGCCCCACACCGGAGACAAGTTGCATTGTGTGGCCCTTGTGAGATCAAGCCGATCTGTTTTGGCCTTGGGCGTTGTTTGCTCGTGAGGAAGAACACCTCCCGCTCCAATGTCAACAACTTCAAGAGCTCCAATGACCCCAACGGTGTGGCGATCTTTGCCCGTTGAATCTCGAAATGACATGCGGTACAGCGTGTACGAGGGAATGGGATCCAAGGTGAGCACTTTGCTCGAGATCCAGTCTTGAATATCTGTCGCTGCTTTTTCATAGCGCTCTGGGCCGTCAGCATCGAGCGGGCAATCGACATGGACAATATTCCAGGGGCTCTGTGATGCGTAATGGGCACGGTCATCGGTGCTTAAGACGTCGTAGGGAGGGGAACTCAGTGCGAAGAGGTCAGTTGGGGCATTGGTGTAACGAAGCGCTAAGAATGGTTCAAAATGAGGCACACTCTAAGGGTGGCAGGTATGAGTGCAACAAGCAAAACTGAAGGCGCTGTGGGCATCATTTGGAGTGATCTCGACGGAGTCATTTGGCGTGGGGCCTCGGTCATCGCAGGTGTTCCCGAGAGCATCGCTGCTGTGCGTGAGGCGGGTTGGCAAATCAATTTTGTTACAAACAATTCCTCAACGCGACTCGCTGATCAAGAGCAAAAACTATGCGATATGGGTATTCCTGCAATTGGCAATGTGGTGACAAGCGCCCAAGCAGCTGCAGCGTTAATTACACCAACCGAAACCGTGTTGGCATGTTCGGGGCCTGGTGTCATTGAAGCAATACAAAATCGCGGCGCACGAGTAGTAAATGTGCGAGATGCTCTATTAGATAGCACATTTAACCCAGCAAATATTGATGCGGTTGTTGTTGGAATGCATCGCGACTTTTGCTTTGATTTTCTACACATGGGGTTGTCGTGCTTATTGGCAGGGGCGCGGCTTATTGGCACGAACGACGATGCAACGTTTCCCACAGAGACGGGAATTTTGCCTGGTGGTGGTTCGCTCGTGGCCTCGTATGCCTATGCATCGCAACTCACACCGGTGATGGCCGGTAAGCCACACGATGCGATGGCTCAACTTGTGCAGTCGCTCGCAGGGTCAACGCCCGTCTCGCGCCAAGTATTGGTGGGTGACCGCCCCGACACCGACGGCGCGTTTGCGCAGCGCCTCGGCATTGCTTATGCCCAGGTGTGGTCGGGTGTGCAAGAGAAATGTGCTGGCCCCATCGACGGTGTGTCGTTCAACTACACAGGCAACACCTTTTGCGATATTGCAACATTCCTTTTGAATAACACCAACGGCACAGACGATCTTCGACTGACACGCCAATGAAGCAACGGCGTTCACTGGTACGTGAGGTTTTACACCGTGGCCTCTTGTCGAGCGCAGCCGACGTAGAAACTGCACTCGCCGAGAACCGTGTGCGAGTAAATGGGGCAGTGGTGAGCAATGCTGCTTCTTTAGTGGCCGCAGGAGACACTGTTCATGTTGCGCCCATAGCTAATCGTTTTGTGGGTCGGGGTGGAATCAAACTTGAAGGAGCTCTTCGACATTTTGGTATCAATGCGTCACAGGCATACTGCCTCGACATTGGGGCTTCCACTGGCGGGTTCACCGATTGCCTATTGCAACACGGTGCCGCCCATGTTGTGGCAGTTGACGTAGGGCGTGGTCAGTTGCACCAGAAAATGTTGACGCACGCGGCGGTGACATCACTGGAAAGCCAACACATTGCACAGTTGTCACCAAAAGATTTACGCACTCATTGGGGGGCAGGCCATAGTGGTCTTGCGCAAATAGTGGTCACCGACGTGAGTTTCACTTCTCTTGCCCAATTGGTGCCCCACATTGTTGCGCTCTCTGGCGCCGGAGCCGAACTTATTCTTTTGGTGAAGCCCCAGTTCGAAGCAGAACGCACCGACGTGCCCGCGGGGGGAATAGTGCTCGACCCACTAGTACGCCAAGACGCAGTTGATCGTGTCGCAGAGGCTCTGAATACTGCGGGTTGCCATGTTCATGGGCAATACGAGTCGCCCATCTCTGGCGCTGGTGGCAATATTGAGTTCTTCCTATGGGCAACAGTGCACACCGATGAGTAAAGATATAGATATGGCTCTTGCGCAACCACAGTCCTTCCACCTGGGCTCTCTTTTACTTGTGGTCAATCAGGAACGCCCCGATGCCTGCGAGGCCGCTGTTCACGTACAAGCCTGGGGCGACGCAAACAAGGTTTCTATTGTTCACGCCGAAGATCTCACTGTAGAGAATTCCACAACACCCGACCTGGTGGTGTCGCTCGGTGGCGACGGAACCGTCTTGCGTGCAATCCAAATTTTGGGCGGCCAAAACGTTCCAGTTCTCGGAGTCAATTTTGGAACGCTTGGCTATCTCACGAGTGTGGAACCATCGCAACTACTCGACGTGCTCGAGTCCCTGCACGCGGGGGTCATGCCCAAAGATGCGCGCCTCGAAAATCGAATGATGCTCAAAATAAATGTGGCACAAAAAGATGGTGGTCGGCACACACTACGTGCACTGAATGAAGTAGTCGTAGAAAAAGTGGAGTCGGGCCATACAGTGCGCTTAGAAGTAGCAATCGATAAAAGTGTTTTTGCCACGTATTCAGCCGATGGTCTTATTGTGGCAACGCCTACTGGTTCCACTGCGTATTCTTTGTCGGCTCGCGGGCCTGTTTTGTCGCCACAACATCGGGCAATGGTTCTCACACCAGTGTCTCCACACATGTTGTTCGATCGGTCGTTGGTACTCGACCCAGCCGAGGAAGTGTCTATCACCGTGCGTGGGCACAGAGATGTCACCTTGTCGGTAGACGGTTTGCACTTTGTTGCGCTCGGCCCAGACGATGAAGTTCGCGTGATGAGCGATGCTGCCACAGCATGTTTCTTGCATATCGGCCAGCAGCGGTTCCATCACATCTTGCGACAGAAGTTTGGTCTAGGAGACGATTAATGCTGGTGGAATTACATGTTCATCAGTTAGGCATTATCGACTCGGTCACTCTTGTCTTCAAAAATGGGCTCTCTGTTTTTACAGGTGAAACCGGCGCAGGCAAGACCATGATCATTGAAGCCATTCATTTGCTTGTGGGTGGGAAAAGCGATGTCTCAATGGTTCGTCATGGTTGTGATGAAGCACGTGTCGAAGGGCGTTTCATCGTCGGTGACGATGAAGTCATTTTGAGTCGTGTTATTCCTGTGCAGGGGCGTTCTCGGGCCTATATCAATGGCAATTTGGCAACGCTCGCACAATTGGCCGAAATGGGTGCCGATCTCGTTGATCTTCATGGTCAACATGCACATCAGAGTCTTCTTCATGAAAAGGCTCAACGTGTTGCTCTCGACCAATTTGCAGGTGTCGATACTTCTCCCGTCGCGCAGGCAAAAAGCGATCTTCGACAGTTGCTCCAAGAGCTCGAATCGTTAGGTGGAGACGAACGCGCACGAGTGCGAGAAATTGACCTTCTTCAATTCCAAATCGATGAAATTAGTACCGCAAGTATTTCCTCGGGTGCAGAAGACGAAGAACTACGTAAAGAAGAAGAGGCACTAGGCAATGCAGAGTCGTATCAGGCGGCCTTGAGGGGCGCCTACGCCCATCTCTCTGAATCCAATACTCAGGCATCGTCTGGAGCAACTAACGCCAGCGACGCGCTGCGTTCGGCGCTTGGTTTATTGCAGGGCAAAGAGGCTTTTACTGCCGTTACTTCGCGTCTTGCTTCTTTGGCAGCCGAACTAGACGATGCCGCAGCAGTCATTAGAGACCTCGCCGAAGCGAGCGAAGAAGACCCCGAGCGCCTTGCTGAAGTGAGCGCCCGACGTAAGGCCCTCAACGACTTATGCCGTAAGTATGGGCCTTTGCTCGCCGATGTGTTGGAGTACGGCCGTGCTAGCTCCGAGCGCCTGACCGACCTGTTGGGCTATGAACGACGTGCTCGTGAGCTCGAGGCATCTATCGCCGCAGCAAACGTGCGCGTGCGAGAAGCAGAGGCACAGGTGCGACACAAGCGAGTCGAAGGTGCTCCACAATTCGCCAAGGCGGTGCAGAAGCATCTCCGCCTCCTTGCACTGCCCGAAGCTGTGTTCCAGGTGAACTTTGCTCCAGAGTCTGAAGATCCGGCGGGCGATGCTGTGAACTTCTTACTCTCTGCTAACCCTGGCAGCCCACCATTGCCACTGTCGAAAGTTGCTTCTGGCGGAGAACTCGCGCGAGTCATGTTGGCGTTGCGACTAGTGCTCACGCAATCACCTCCAACACTCATTTTCGATGAAGTCGATGCCGGTATCGGCGGCGCGGCGGCGGTGGCTGTTGGTAAGGCTCTAGCTGCGGTAGGAAAAGGGCATCAAGTGCTGGTGGTCACGCACCTTGCTCAAGTCGCTTCTCAAGCACAGCAGCAATTAGGTGTATCGAAAGAAATCATTAAAAAAGTTACCTATGCCCGCGTGGGCGAGCTCACAGGGGCAGCGCGTGAAAGTGAAATCGCCCGCATGCTGTCGGGGGGAGCGCTTACCGAGGTTGCAGTCGCTCATGCACAAGAGTTATTGATGCATACACCCTGAGAGCGGTTTTCGTGGTAAGTTGACATTCCGTCAAGGAGTTGTTGACACAAGCCGACGGGAGAAGTGAAATGCCAAAGCATATTTTCGTAACAGGTGGTGTTGCGAGCTCGCTTGGCAAAGGTCTCACTGCTTCGTCGCTCGGACGTTTACTGAAATTGCGTGGGTTGCGCGTCACCATGCAAAAGCTCGACCCTTACATCAACGTCGACCCAGGAACCATGAATCCTTTTGAACACGGTGAGGTGTTTGTTACCGATGATGGTGGAGAAACAGATCTCGATTTAGGTCACTACGAACGTTTCATCGACGAGAACTTGTCACGTAGTTCAAACGCGACTACAGGGTCTATCTACCAAGCAGTATTAGCAGCAGAGCGTCGCGGTGACTACCTCGGAAAAACCGTGCAGGTCATTCCGCACATTACCGACGAAATTAAGCGCCGCATTCATCGCGTATCTACCGATGATGTCGACGTGGTCATCACAGAAGTGGGCGGCACCGTTGGCGACATTGAAATTTTGCCGTTCCTAGAGGCCATTCGCCAATTCCGTAACGAGGCTGGGCGCGACAACGTGTGCTATATCCACGTCACCCTGGTTCCATTCATTGGCCCAAGCGGCGAACAAAAAACAAAGCCCACACAGCACAGCGTGACCGAGTTGCGCAGTCGCGGTATTCAGCCCGACATCATTGTTTGTCGCAGCGAAGAGCCGCTCAGCCAGAGCTTGAAGCGCAAAATTTCCAATGTGTGCGACGTTCCTGAAGCAAACGTTATTAACGCTGCCGACGCGCGCAATATTTATGAGCTTCCCATTATTTTGCACGAAGAAGGCCTCGATGTCGTTGCCTGCGACACTCTGCGTTTAGATACTGAACTTGATCTTTCTTCGTGGGAGAACTTTGTTGAGCGTGTAGAAAATTCTGTACGCCCAGTGCGTATTGGTCTTATCGGAAAATATGTAGAACTGCAAGACGCATATCTTTCTGTTGTGGAAAGTCTGAAGCACGCTGGCTTTCATCATGGTGCAAAAGTAGAACTGGAATGGATTCAAGCAGAAGAGGTAGAAGGCCTTCTCACCGCAGGTCGTATGAGCAATCTCGACGGAATCGTCATTCCTGGTGGCTTTGGCGGGCGCGGCGTTGAAGGAAAAATAGCTGCCGCACAATTCGCACGAGAAAACAATTTGCCGTGTCTTGGTTTGTGCCTGGGAATGCAAGTGATGACCATCGAATTCGCTCGTCACGTGTTGGGCTTGGTACAGGCAAACTCAACCGAATTTGATCCATCCACTACGGCTCCAGTTATCGATCTCATGAATGACCAGCGGGAAGTATCCAATAAGGGCGGCACCATGCGCTTGGGTGCTTACTACGCCGTGCTCGCCCCTGGGTCTCAGGTGGCTGCAATGTACGGAGAACCCGTGGTCAGCGAACGTCATCGCCACCGTTATGAGTTCAACGCTACATACCGAACCCGGTTTGAAGAGAATGGCTTTTTGTGCAGCGGTACTTCACCCGACAAACGTCTGGTGGAATTTATTGAACTCTCTGGTCATCCTTTCTGGGTCGGAACTCAGGCTCACCCCGAATTCAAGAGTCGCCCAGACCGCGCGCATCCGTTGTTCATCGGCCTCATTAATGCTGCTTTGAACTATCGCGAAAGCTCACTGAGCACCTCTTCCACAACGCAGCGCTAGAGCATGGGCTTCGTCTCACGATCGCAAAAGTTGTTGCATCAGTGGGCTGTATGGACGCTTGTTGAAGATCATTTGGAAGATCCCTCAGGTGGCGCTTTTGTCCGTACCTATGTCGATTCTCCGGGTGCCGTTGGGGTAGTGGTGTTGCATGTCAATTCTCTTGCCGACTTGAAAGGCGCTGAATTATCAGAGGTGAACACCACGTTGGTGCGACAGTTCCGTGCCCCCTTTGGAAAAGAACTGTGGGAGATACCTGCAGGAATGCGCGATGTGCCCGACGAGCCTTCAGAAGTAACCGCTCATCGTGAACTGGCCGAAGAAGCAGGGTTAGAAGCTTCTGTTCTCGTCAAGCTCGGGTCAATGGCTTCTGCTCCCGGAATAACAAATTCGATGGTAGAGATTTTTGCGGCATGTGGCTTGCGCGAGGTTCCCATTGATCGCCACGGTCCAGAAGAAGAGCACATGCAGTTGAGAGTTGTTTCGGTAGCGAAAGCTCTTGAAGAGGTGCGTCGCGGGGAACTGACCGATGCAAAGACAATTATTGGCTTGCAGTGGGTGAAAGATCTGCTCTGAAAAACATTGAGATATCCGACGTCGTCTTTCCTGAAGTAGCGCAGGAGTTCTTCATTTGGCTTGTAGTGGAGCGTGGACGGGCAGTGAATACCGTAGAGGCGTATCGCCGTGACATTGCCCAATATCTTTTGTATCTGCGTGACAAGCGCACCACGCTTATGAAGGTGCAGGTGGAAGATGTGGAAAATTTCCTCACGTTGCGACTGGAAAACGGGGCTGCGAAATCGAGTCTTGCGCGTCAGTTCTCTGCGCTGCGCATGCTGCACAGGTTTATGGTGGAAGAACACTTCCGAAAAGATGATCCTGCAGTGATGGCCGAAGGTATTGGCAAACCAGCGGGTATTCCCAAGCCGCTCAGTGAAGAAGAAATGACACTTCTCATTGGCTCGGTCGTTGGCGATGAACCACGGCAGTTACGTGACCGTGCGGTTCTCGAGTTTCTGTATGCAACCGGCGCTCGTGTTTCTGAAGTGTGTGGGCTCAATTTGTCTGATCTCGATATGGAGTCATCACTGGTGCGACTCTTTGGAAAGGGCTCCAAAGAACGAGTGGTACCGTTTGGTTCAATAGCCCACGGTGCCCTGAATCAATGGATTGCAACGGGTCGCTTCGCACTAGAACCCGCTCAAGAGCGTCGCAGGGATGATTCTCATGCTGTATTTCTTACCAACCGAGGTGCACGAATTAGTCGCCAAGTAATTTTCAACATTGTTCGAGATGCTGGGCTTCGGGCAAAAATTGATCGTGATGTTTCGCCCCACGCTCTACGTCATTCATGTGCAACACACCTGTTAGACCACGGAGCAGACCTACGCATTGTGCAAGAAATGTTGGGGCATGCTTCGATCTCCACTACTCAGGTGTATACCCGTGTATCGCAAGAGCGCCTGTGGCAGGTATACGGCGCTTCGCACCCAAGGGCACGGCGATAAATGCGTAAAAAAGTTTTGCATCTTTATAGTCGATGGAGCGCAATGGGCAAGGGTCTCGGCACTGTTACGCCTGATGATCTTGCAATGACGCGGGAGTTATTGAGCGAAGCTGAGTTCGGGTTGTGGCGTGCGATGTCTGGTGCAGACCAGGTGCACTCGCTGCAGGTGCTGCGCATCTTTGAGCAGTGGGAGCCACAAGCAACTCGTGAGGAAAAGAGTGCTGCGCTACTGCACGATGTTGCTAAAGCTATATCTCCGATGAGCCGAATGGCGCGAAGTGCGGCAACTATCGGTAGTTTTCGACGCGAGAGATGGCGGTGGTATCGCAGGCATGAAGAGATGGGTGTTGAGGCTCTGCAAAGAGTTGGTTCGTCACAACGCACTATTGAACTCATTCGGCGAAGCGCACATGATGCGGTTGCGTTGAGTCTTTATAAAGCCGACGACTCGATGTAGTTATTCTGGCAAGAAGCCGACGGCATTTTTGGCGCGGGCCACCGTTGCGCTAGCCACCACACGGGCCTTTTCAGCGCCAACGCGTAAAAGACGTTGCAGTTCTGCACGATCATTCATGAGCTCTGAATAGCGCTGTTGTATGGGGCTCATCATGGCGCAAACGGCCTCACCCGCATCAACTTTCAGTGCACCGTATTGCGAATATGAGTTGGCTAACTCTTGTGGCTTTTGCCCAGTTGCCGCCGACAAAATGTCGAGCAAGTTAGCTATGCCAGGTTTGGTATCGCGGTTGTAGGCCACTTCATTGTCACTATCGGTGACGGCACGTTTGAACTTTTTCATGATTGAGGCAGGTTCATCGAGAAGATAGATACACCCTGCTTCATTGGTGGTCGATTTCGACATCTTGTTCGTTGGCTCTTGAAGATCCATGACGCGCGCGCCAAGAGCCGGCGTAACAGCCTTTGGTAAAACAAATGTTTCGCCAAAACGATGATTGAAACGCATTGCTATGTCACGAGTAATTTCAATATGTTGCTTTTGGTCATCGCCAACGGGCACTTCATCAGCGTCGTATAACAAAATATCGGCTGCCTGCAGGGCTGGATAAGTAAACAAACCAGCAGAAACAAATTCGGCTTCGCGCTTTTGTGACTTATCTTTGAACTGCGTCATGCGAGATAATTCACCGAAAGAGACAGTGCACTCCATCATCCAAGAAAGTGTTGTGTGCTCAACCACATGGCTTTGCACAAAAACCGTTGCAACATTTGGGTCGAGACCCACGGCAAATAGCATTGCGGCCAATTCCAATGTGTTTTGGCCAAGCACCCCTGGCGATTCCGTCACCGTAAAGGCATGCAGGTCAACGATGCCGTGAAATACGTCATTTTGGTGTTGTCCATTTACCCACTGTTGGAGGGCTCCTAAGTAATTACCTAGGTGAACAGCGCCGGTTGGTTGGATGCAAGATAAGACACGAGCCACGGGCGGACTGTAGTCGTCCAAAGGGGTCTCTGGCGAGTATGTTTTCATCTGTGAGTTATGACGTCTCAACGGCCGTGTTTGAGGGCCCATTCGACCTTCTTTTGCACCTCATTTTGAGGGAGCAGGTCGATATCCACGAAGTCTCTCTCAGTACCATCGTTGATGCTTATCTCACCGAAATTGAGAAAATGCAAGATCTTGATCTCGATATCGCGACGGAATTTCTCCTCATCGCTTCAACGCTCGTTGAGCTGAAATCGCGTCGATTGCTGCCAGGCAAAGAAAATATTGATCTGGACGAGGAATTTGCACTGTGGGAAGAGCGTGACCTTTTGCTGGCAAGGCTCCTTGAATGCAAGACGTTTAAAGATGTATCGCTGGTGTTCCAACAGCTGGCAGAACTCGCAGACAGAGCTTTTCCCCGTACCACCGGACCCGACGAGAGGTTTTCAGAACTACTGCCCGACTTAATGGAGGGCGTGACCCCATTCAAGTTGCATAAGGCAATCTTGAAGGCGCTCGCCCCGAAGCCCGAACCACACGTTGATCTTTTCCACGTCGCTCCAGTTCGATTGAGCGTTTCTGAGG
>Ga0209444_10002107_pt1 | contig 10976 bp, 9 predicted proteins | sample LauGreFaBDMM15DN_2_FD_188215 | JGI IMG/M metagenome (GOLD analysis project Ga0209444, IMG submission 188215) | Freshwater lake microbial communities from Lake Michigan, USA - Fa13.BD.MM15.DN (SPAdes) (version 2) | ecosystem: Environmental > Aquatic > Freshwater > Lake | place: Lake Michigan, USA...
CCAGCGCCAACGCCAGGGCTGCAAGACGCCAGTGGCCATACACCCGGCCAACAACAGCGGCCCATAAGCCAAGGCTTGAATCCCCAAAAACCGCAGCACATTCAGTGCTTCCCAGTTTCCGCCGGAACCATGTTGCGCCTGGTACTTGAGAGAAACCCAGTCATGCTGCGCGTTCCACCAGAACACCGGGGCGACCACCAGCAGCGCCAGCAGCAGCGCCGCCCAGACCCGCGCCTGCCGCAGCAAGCCCGCGCCGTAACGCATCAGCAGGCACAGCATGACGGGCACGGCCAGCAGCACGGCGGTGTACTTGGACAAGCCCGCCAGCCCCAAGGCCAGCCCCAGCAACAGCCACCAGCGCCAGCCAGCCAGAGCGGGTTGCCGCACCATATGCAGGGTCAGCGCCATGGTCCAGATGCTCAGGGCCATGAGCAGGGTATCGGGCACCAGGCCGATGCCCAGAACGTGGATAACCGGTGCCAGCGCAAAGGCCGCCAGGGCCCATAGGCCCGCGTCGCGCTGGGCGGGCTGCAGCCGCACCGTGACGTGGAAGATGCCCCAGGCGCTGAGCAGCCACAGCGCGCCGGGCAGGGTGCGGGTCAGCCAGACCGGCGCATCCAGCGCCACCAGCGGCCACTGGATCCAGCCCACCAGGGGCGGGTGGTCAAAGTAGCTCCAGTCCGGGTGCGCCGCGTACAACAGGTAGTGCGCTTCGTCCACCGACAGGCCGATGGACGCACCGATGGCCAGGTGCAGCAGCGCCAAGGCCATCACGACCAGGGGCATACGGTGGATCAGGGGCACGGTGTGGGGTGTCAGTGGAGGAGGCATATTGGCCTCCATGGGCAGCGACTAGCAGTCTAAACGCCTTTGTTCGCCTTGTTCAACAGGGCGAATTTGACACGATTTAGTCATATTTCCGTCGTCAAATGAAACGCATGAATAAGCTTGTTTTTTGTGACGGGGTGTCGGCCTGATGGATTTGCAATCTCTGGTCGAATTGGCCCAGCGGACCGGGACATTGCCCCGTTTGCCCACGCAGCACTTCATCGATGGCCATTGGTGCGCCAGCGCGGACGGTGCCGAGATGGACAGCTGGGATCCGGGTACCGGCACGGTTTTTCTCCGTTTTTCCGCTGGCGGGGCCGCTGAAGTCGATGCTGCGGTGGACGCAGCGCGGCGCGCCTTGAATGGGCCTTGGTCTCGCCTCAAACCGGGGGAAAGAGCCCATCTGCTGCGCGCGGTCGCCCATGGCTTGCGAGCCCAAGCCGATCTATTGGCGGTGGCCGAGACGCTGGACAGCGGCAAGCGCCTGGTCGAGGCCCAAGGCGATGTTCGCGGTGCAGCGGCCTGCTTTGACTACTACGCCGGGGCCTGCGACAAGTTCCATGGCGACACGATTCCACTGGGCCCTGATTACCTGGCCTATACCGTGAACGAGCCTATTGGGGTGACGGCGCATGTCATCCCCTGGAATTACCCCTTGTCCACTGCGGCACGCGGCATCGCACCGGCTTTGGCAGCGGGCTGCACGGTGGTGGCCAAACCAGCGGAGCAGACGCCGCTGACGGCACTTTTGCTGGCGCAAATCATCCAGGCGGCGGGCCTTCCGACGGGCGTGGTCAATGTGGTCACCGGTACGGGCAGCCAGGCCGGCGCGGCGCTTGTCGGCCATGCGGGCGTGGACCATGTGACCTTTACCGGGTCCGTGGCCACTGGCGTCAATGTCATGCACAACGCTGCAGAGCAGACCACGCGTTTGCTGCTGGAGCTGGGCGGCAAGTCCCCCTTGGTGGTGCTGGCAGACGCCGACCTGGAGCGCGCAGTCGAAGGCGTGATCGAAGGCATTTTTGAGAACGCAGGGCAAATTTGCTCCGCCGCATCCCGTCTGGTGATCGACCGCCGCGTCCACGCTGCTTTCATGGAGCGCTTGCTCCAGAAGACGCAGGCGCTCACGCTGGGGCATGGCTTGCGCAACGCCGCCATGGGCCCGCTTAATTCAGCTGCGCATCTGCACAAAGTTGCCGGTTTTCTGGAGCGCGCGCGCAGCCGAGACGCGCGAATTGTGTGCGGCGGCCACAGCACCAGCGACCCGCAAACCGGCCTAGGCTGGTTTTTTGAGCCCACCATCGTCGACGACCTGCGCGCGGATGACGAGCTGGTTCAAGAAGAAATTTTCGGCCCGGTCCTGGCGGTTCAGATTTTTGATGATCTGGAGCAGGCGCTGGACCTGGCCAACGGCACCCGCTTCGGGCTGGTGGCCGGTATCTACACACGGGACTTTTCCAACGCGCACCGCTTGGCGCAGCGCATTGACGCGGGACAGGTCTACATCAACGAGTACTTTGCAGGTGGCATCGCGCTGCCTTTTGGCGGCAATAAGCGCTCCGGCTTTGGTCGGGAAAAAGGCATGGAGGCGCTGCGCAGCTACTCCAAGCTCAAAAGCGTAGCGGCCCGTTTGTAACGGGCGGCAGCTTGCGCAAGGTACGTCTGGTTTTATTTTTTTAACCCAAGGAGTCTGTATGAAATTGCATCGCACCCTCATCGCCGCAACGTTGGCGCTGGGCCTGACCGGTCTGGCCATGGCACAGGAAAAAACCCTGCGCCTTTTGACCTGGGCTGACTACGCCCCCGCCGACGTGGTGACCCAGTTTGAAAAAGAGTCGGGCTACAAAGTCGAAGTGACCTTGTCCAACAATGAAGAGATGATCTCCAAGCTGCGCGCCACCGGTGGCGCTGGCTTTGACCTGGCCCAGCCCTCGCAAGACCGTATCACCGGCCCCCAGCAGGAATTCGGCATTTACAAAGCCATGGACGTGTCCAAGCTCAAAGGAGACCAGTTCATCGGCTCCATGCTGGATGCCACCAAAAAGAACACCACGCTGGACGCAAAAGTCTATGGCGTGCCGCACATCTGGGGTACCGAAGGCCTGGTGGTCAACACCAAGCTGACCAAGATGAATGACTACACCGACCTGTGCCGCGCCGACGTCAAGGGCAAGGTCTCCATGCGCCTGAAGCGCCCGACCCTGATCTCCTTCGCATTTGCCTCTGGCAAAGACCCCTTTGTCCTCTACAACAATCCCACCGCCTATACCGCCCTGATGGAAGAGGTCGCCAAGACCTTGACCGCTTGCAAAGGCAATGTGAAGTTCTACTGGGATAACAAAGACCAATTGCTCAACGGCATGCGCGCCGGTGAAGTGGTTGGCTCTTTGATGTGGGATACGGGCGGTTGGAAGCTCAACAGCGAAAACGCCGACATCAAGTTCATCGCACCCAAGTCGGGCGCGACCGGCTGGATCGACACCTTTGCCATCCCTGCCAAAGGCCGCAATGACGAGGCTGCTTACGCCTGGATCAACTTCAATATGCGCCCCGAGATCGCTGCACGGGTGGCCAAGTCCGCTGGCAACTTCACCGCCTCCAAAGGCGCTGACCAGTTGATGGAAGGCAAATTGAAAGCCCAGTTCGCTGAGAGCTTCAACGACGCAGCCCTGAAAAACATCAAGTGGTACCCGGCAGTCCCCGCCGGTCTGGAAGCCATCGAAGGCCGTATCTTGGACCGCATCAAAGCGGCCAACTAAAAGACGGCTGGAAACCAGGGCTGGCGCATGCGCCGGCCCTAACGGGTCGCCCTGTGGCGACCCGTTATGCTTTCTAAGGAGACCCCGCCATGCCATCTTCCCGTTCCAACGAAACGCCCACCCAGCAAGCGGATTTGCAGGTGTCCGGCGTGTCCAAACGCTTTGGCAATTTTGAAGCGGTGCGCGATCTGTCCTTCACCGTGCAGCGCGGCAGCTTCTTCTCGATACTGGGCCCCAGCGGCTGTGGCAAAACCACCTTGCTGCGCATGATTGCCGGATTCAGCGCGCCCGACAGCGGCGATATCGTGATCGGTGGCCGCTCCATGCACGGCGTCGGGCCCAACCGCAGACCGGTCAATATGGTCTTTCAACACCTGGCCCTGTTCCCCATGATGAACGTGGGCGAGAACGTGGCCTATGGCTTACAGCAGCGCGGCGTAGCCGTCAGCGAAGTCAAGCGCCGCGTGGGCGACATGCTGGAGCGTGTGGGCCTTGCCGGTGCTGAGCACAAGGGCGTAGACCAGTTGTCAGGCGGGCAGAAACAGCGCGTGGCCATCGCCCGCAGCCTGGTTTTAGAGCCCACGCTATTGCTACTGGATGAGCCGCTGGGCGCACTGGACCTCAAGCTGCGCGAGCACATGAAAATCGAACTCAAGCAATTGCAGGCTGCCTTCGGCACCACCTTTGTGTACATCACCCATGACCAATCCGAGGCGCTGGTGCTGTCTGACCGGGTGGCGGTGATGAACCATGGCGTGTTTGAGCAAGTGGGCAGCCCGCAAGATTTGTACTACCAGCCGCTCACGCCTTTTGTGGCGTCCTTTGTCGGCAATAACAATGGATTTACCGGCAGTGTGGAGTCCACCGATGGTGCCTGCGCCATGGTGCGCAGCGCCGAGGGGCTTGTCTTACAGGCCCGTATGCACACGCCCCTGAGCCCCGGTGCGCAGGCGCAATTGTTTGTGCGACCGGAGGCCATGCTCTTGCTCGAAGCGGGGCAGGCCCTACCCGATCCGCGCTGGACGGTGTACGAGGCACAGGTCGAGAGTTTGTTGTTTGACGGCGCGAATTCCGCCGTTCTGGTGCGCGAGTCGCACAGCCGCTCAGCCTTGCGCATCGCCTTGCCGCAAACCGGGCAGTACGCGGGACTGCAAGTCGGACAAAGCCTGCGCTTTGGCTTCGATCCCCAGAACGCCGTTTGTTTTGGGGCATAGCATGCACGCTGACGCCAATCGCAATGGCCCACTGCTGATGCGGCTGGGCGTCTTGCTGCTGTTTGCGCCGGTGGTGCTGTGGCTGGTCGGACTGATCATCCTGCCGCATATCGAGCTGGCGTATTTGTCGCTGCGGGTGCGCCTGGCACCGCGGGTGTACGAGCCCAGTTTTGCGCAATACCGCATGTTCATCGAAGAGCCCTTGTACTTGCAGACTTTTTTGCGGACCGCCGTGATCTCGATTGTGTCAACCGCGCTCACGCTGGTCGTGTGTTTTCCGGTGGCGTGGACGATTGCCAAAATTGCCCGCAATCGGGTGCGCTCGCTGATGTTTTTGCTGTGCCTGATTCCGTTTTGGGTGAGCGAGACGGTGCGGGCGCTGGGTTGGACTATTTTGCTGCGCGAGTCCGGCGTTCTGCCCGCGCTCCTGGTGTCGCTTGGCATCAGCGACAAACCCCCTGAGTTGCTGTACCACGACGCCACGATTGTGCTGGGCCTGGTCTACACCTCGATGCTGTTCATGGTGGTGCCGCTGATCAGCGCGTTGGATAGTCTGGACGACTCCCTGATTGAGGCCGCCTACGACCTGGGTGGCAACAGTGCCAACATCCTGCGCTGCATCGTCATCCCCCACGCCGCGCCGGGCATCGTGGCGGGTTGCATTGTGGTGTTCATGCTGACCCTGGGCAACTACCTCACGCCGACCCTGCTCGGAGGTAAAAGCTCGCAATGGTTTACCGAGCAGATTTACTCGCAATTCATCACCCGCTTCAATTGGGAGCAGGGCTCGGCCTTTGGCTTTCTGCTGCTGGGGCTGTCTACCCTCATCGTGTACCTGGGCCTGCGTTTGAGCGGCCAGAAGTTCACGGACGTGATGGCACGCACATAAAGAGGACGCAGCATGATTCCTTCTTTACCCCGTCCGCTGTGGGCCCGCCTGGGAACCTGGGGCTACGCAAGCCTGTTCTTTTTTCTGCTGTTCCTGCCCTTGGCCGTCGTGGCCGTATTCGCCTTCAATGACGCGCCGTATCCCGCGCCGCCGTGGAAAGGTTTTACCCTGGATTGGTTTTGGAGCACCAACCCGCAGCGGGTCGGTTTGTTCGGTGACCGCCCGCTGCTGGGCAGCATTTGGACCAGCACCAAGGTGGCCTTGTGGGTCACCGGCGCCTCGCTGGCGGTGGGCACAACCAATGCCTTTTTGATCGAACGGGTCCGCTTTCCCGGCAAACAGGCGCTGTACTTGATGATGCTCGCGCCGCTGGTGATACCGGGCGTGATTCTGGGCATTTCCATCCTGGCCTTCGCCAGCCATATTGCCAACCTGGCCGATGACCTGTGGGGCATTGAGTTGGAGTTTTTACGGCCCGGCTTGGTGCTGGTGGCGCTGGGACAGTTTTCCTTTGTGGCGTCCATCACCACCTTGAGCGTGCTGGCCCGCTTGAAACGCTTTGACATCAGCCTGGAAGAGGCGGCTTACAACCTGGGCGCGTCCGGGTTTACCGTGTTTCGCACCATCACGCTGCCCTACCTTCGCCCAGCCCTGATCGGCTCGGCAGCGATCGCCTTTCTGATGAGTTTTGAGAACTTCAACACCACCCTGATGCTGGTGGGCTCGGACGCGCCACTGACCATCATGATGTATGGGCGGATGCGCGAAGGGGCCAGTCCGGTGCTCAACGCCGTCAGCCTGGTTTTGATGCTGCTCACCGCCGCCATGGCGATTTTCATGCTCGGGCGCGGGGCGAAGCGGCAGGGTGCCTAAGTGGGATATCTTTCGCTTCTTTAACCACCCCCGAATGGATGCTTATGCCCACCTACCATGTTGAAATGATCGAAGGCCGCACGCTTGAACAAAAGCGCAAGCTGGTGCAGGAAATCACCCGCGTCAGCGTTGAAGTGCTGGGTGGTTCGCCTGATTCCGTGGATGTGCTGATCGTCGACGTCAAGCCCGAAAACTGGGCCACCGGCGGCAAACTATGGACCAACCCGCGCAGCTAGCCGCCTGCCGTCATCGGGCGCGCGAGCGCCGCTTCCAGCGCATCCATGAACAGCGCCGGCACGTCGCAGCCGGTTTGGTCGGTGATCTCTTGGAAGCAGGTGGGGCTGGTGACGTTGATCTCGGTGAGGTGGGTTCCGATGATGTCCAGGCCCACCAATAGCAGACCCCGCGCGGCAAGCGTGGGGCCCAGCGCCTCGGCCAGTTTCCGGTCGGCGTCGGACAGCGGCAGGGCCACGCCTTTGCCGCCCGCTGCCAGGTTGCCGCGCACCTCGCCGCCTTGCGGAATCCGCGCCAGGCAGTAGGGCACCGGCACGCCGCCAATCACCAGGACGCGCTTGTCACCCGCTGCGATCTCGGGCAGGAACTTTTGCACCATCAGGGTTTGCGCGCCCTCGCGGTTCAAGGTTTCGATGATCGCGCCCAGGTTGCGCGCGTCGGCTCCGACGCGAAAGATGCCGCTGCCGCCCATGCCGTCCAGGGGCTTGAGGATCACATCCTGGTGTTCGGCGTGAAAGGCGCGCACCGCAGCGGCTTCGCGGGTGACCAGCGTCGGAGGAATCCACTGCGGAAATTCCAGAATCGCCAGTTTCTCCGGGTGATCGCGCAGCGCACGCGGCTTGTTGAAAACGCGCGCGCCTTCGCGCTCGGCCTGCTCCAGCAGGTGGGTGGCGTAGAAATATTCGCTGTCAAAGGGCGGGTCCTTGCGCATCACGATGGCATCGAACGCGTGCAGGGCTTGCACTTCGGTGGCTTCGGTGGTGAACCAGTTCTGCGCTTCGCCGGTCAGGCGGATGCGCCGGGTTTGCGCTTGCATGACCCCGCCGCGCTGCCACACCAGTTGGCGCGGCTCGCAGGCGCTCAGGCTGTGGCCCCGGCGCTGGGCTTCGCGCATCATGGAAAAGGTGGTGTCCTTGTAGGTCTGAAAGGATTCCAGCGGGTCGGCAACGAAAAGCAGGTGCATAGAGCGGGCCTCGGTTCAAAAATGCAGCGCGCTGCCGCGGCGCGCTTTTTGGATCAGCATAGCGCAGACCCCGGCCAGCAAGCCCCAAAAGGCCGAGCCGATGCCGGCGATCACCACGCCGCTGAGCGTGACCAAAAAGGTGATGATGGCGGCTTCGCGCTCGGTGCTGTCTTGCAAAGCGGTGTTCAGGGCGTTGGCCACGGTACTCAGCAGCGCCAGCCCGGCAATCGCCACCACCAGCGGCTTGGGGAATGCCAGCAGCGCGCCCATGATGGTTGCGCCAAACAGGCCCACCACCACATACATCGCGCCGCAACTCACGGCTGCGGTGTAGCGCCGCGCCGGGTCCGGGTGCGCCTGCGGGCCCATGCACATGGCGGCGGTGATCGCGCTCAGGTTCAGTTGAAACGCCCCAAACGGCGCCAGCACCACCGTGGCAGCGCCGGTCAGGGTCAGGACTTTGGTGATCGGAATACCGGCGTCGCCCCCCTTGGCGCGCTCGTCGCCAAAGCCGCAGGCTTTGATGGCCGCCACGCCGGGCATGTTTTGCGAAGCCATGGTGACGATGAACAGCGGCAAAGCCAAACTGACCGCCGCCGACCAGGTGAATACGGGCGCTACAAATACCGGCACCGTGAGGCCCGCCGGAATCGGCTGCGCACCGAAACCGTGGGTCAGCGCGGTGTAGATCACCGCTGCGCCCAGGCAAATCAGCACCGCATACAAGGGAAAGAGCCGCCGCCCCAGCAAATACGCCGCCAACATCACCAGCACCAGACCCAGATCGGTTTGCGCCGCCGCAAAGCCGGTCAGGCAAAACCCGGCGAGCACACCGGCCAGCAGGGCCGAGGCCAGTGACATGGGCATGAGCCGCATGATGCGTTCGAACCAGCCGCTGGCGCCAATCAGAAAAATCACGCCGCCGCTGAGCATGAAAGCGCCGATGGCCTCGCCCATGCTGAAGTTGCCGGTGGCCCCGGCGCTGGCCAATACCGCCGCACCCGATGAACTCCAGGCCACCATCACCGGCTTGCGCAGCCACAGCGAGGGCACCAGCGTGGTCAAACCCATGCCCAGCCCGATGGCCCAGAGCCAGGACGCCAGCATCTCCGGCGTCGCGCCGAAGGACAGCGCGGCCTGGAACACGATGGCAATCGAGCTGGCCATGCCGACCAGAACCGCGACAAAACCGGCGGTCACGGCGGAGAGGCTGATGTCTTTGAAAAATTGCACGGGGGAGCCCCGGGGCAAGCCGGTCTTAAATTTCGATTTTGGAGCCCATCTCGACGACGGCATTGCTCGGCAGCTTCAAGAAGTCGGCTGCCGCGCTGGCATTGTGGTGCATTTGGGCAAACAGCTTTTCCCGCCAGATCGCCATGCCGCCGCCCAGCGTGGGCACAACCGTGTCGCGCGACAAGAAATAGCTGGTGGTCATGGGCTCGACATCGCAGCCCCGGCTTGCGAGTTGTTGCAAGGCCTTGGGCACATTGGCGTCGTTCTTAAAACCATAGTCAATCTGTACCTGCCAGCAATCGTGGCCCAAGCGCTCAATCTCCAGCCGCTTGTCCAGCCCGATCCAGGGCACCGCGTGGTTGCGCACCGTGACAAACAGATTAGTCTCGTGCAGCACCTTGTTGTGTTTCAGGTTGTGCAAAAGCGCGTTGGGCACAGTGCCGGCATCGGCGGTCAGGAACACGGCGGTGCCGGGCACCCGCACCGGCGGGCTGATAAAGAGCGAATCCAAAAAGCCCGGCAGATCCATGGACTCGGCGCGGATTTTGGAATGCATCAGCGCACGGCCGTCTTTCCAGGTGGTCATCAATACAAACAGCGCGCCGCCCAGGGCCAGCGGGAACCAGCCGCCGTCTAAGAGCTTGAGCAGGTTGGAGCCCCAGAACACCAAGTCCACGGCCAGAAAAACCCCGGTGGCTGCCAGGCACAGGCCCAGCGGATAACGCCAGGCGTAACGGATCACGAAGAAGGTCAGCAGCGTGGTGATCAGCATGTCGGTACACACCGCAATGCCGTAGGCCGCTGCCAGATTGCCCGAGGTTTTGAACATCACCACCGCCAGCACAATGGCCACAAACAGACCCCAGTTCACCACGTTGATATAGATCTGCCCGGTGTCGCGGGTGCTGGTGTGCAAAATGTTCAGGCGCGGCAGGTAACCCAGCTGAATCACCTGCTTGGTCACGCTGAACGCGCCGGTGATCAGCGCCTGCGAGGCGATCACCGCGGCGGCAGTTGCCAGCACCACCAGCGGAATCAGGCCCCAGTCGGGGGCCATCATGTAAAACGGGTTTTTCACTGCCGCCGGGTTGGCCAGCAACAGCGCGCCCTGGCCAAAGTAGTTCAGCGTCAGCGCCGGCATCACCACCGCAAACCAGGCCATGCGAATCGGCTTTTTGCCGAAATGCCCCAGGTCCGCGTACAGCGCCTCGGCCCCGGTCACACACAAGACCACCGCACCCAGCAGCACAAAGGTCAAGGTCGGGTTGTTCCAGGAAAACACGGCCGCGTAATACGGGTTGAGCGCCAGCAGGACCACCGGGTTGTCGGCAATGTGGAATACGCCCAGCGCGGCAATCACCGCAAACCAGACCACGGTAATCGGCCCGAATGCGCGCCCGATGCCGGCGGTTCCCCGCTTTTGCACCGCAAACAGGCAAAACAAAATGACCAGCGTGATTGGTACCACGTATTTTTCCAGCCCCGGTGCCAGCACGTTCAGGCCCTCGACCGCGCCGAGCACCGAGATGGCTGGGGTAATCACCCCGTCGCCGTAGAACAGGCAGGTCCCGAAGATGCCAATGGACAGCAGCACGCCGCGCAGCCGGGGCTTGTTTTTCACCGCCTGGGAGGCCAGGGCCAGCATGGCGATCAGGCCGCCTTCGCCCTCGTTGTCGGCGCGCAAGACCAGCACGACGTACTTGAGCGAGACGATGATGGTCAGCGTCCAGAAAATCAGGGAGAGGATGCCGTAGATGTTGTCGACGGTCAGGGCCAGGTGCCCGGCGGCAAACACCTCTTTCATGGCGTACAGAACGCTGGTGCCAATGTCACCGTACACCACGCCGATAGCGGCTAAAACGAGGGAGGGGAGGGAAGACTTCGAAGCGGATGAGGACACTAATTTGCACCGGCCCAGAGCGTTTGGCCGGTTTCCATGCAACGCGGGAGCGCCATTGTGCATCCGCAAACCCGCTTGTCAG
>Ga0209444_10002108_pt1 | contig 10975 bp, 12 predicted proteins | sample LauGreFaBDMM15DN_2_FD_188215 | JGI IMG/M metagenome (GOLD analysis project Ga0209444, IMG submission 188215) | Freshwater lake microbial communities from Lake Michigan, USA - Fa13.BD.MM15.DN (SPAdes) (version 2) | ecosystem: Environmental > Aquatic > Freshwater > Lake | place: Lake Michigan...
CATCGGCCGCCTCGATGCGCCAGGCATCGACGACAATGTCTTGGGTTGAGGAGGCAAAGGCGAGAACGAGCGCAAAGACCCCGAGCATGGTCAGTCCGCCCTTAGGACCAACCATGGCCATGGCGATTAGGGCTAGGCCGATTAGGATTTGGCTCATCACCATCCAGCCCCGTCGCCGCCCGAGCTTACCCAATAGGGGGGCGTCTAGCCGGTCAATGAAGGGGGCCCAAAGATATTTCAGCGAATAGGCAATGCCGACCCAGGACAGGAACCCGATGGCCTTGAGACTGGTGCCCTCATCGCGCAGCCAATAGCCTAGTGTATTGCCACTGAGCAAGAACGGTAGGCCCGACGAAAAGCCCAGCATTAGCATGACCAGCACCTTGGGCTGGCGCAGGGACGCTAAGACGTGCTTGGCGCCGGTCTTGGTTTTGGTCGGTTCAGTCATGGAGCGTCGTCCCGCCTATGGGGAACGCCCCCAAATCACGGGACCAGATTGGCCTGACCCGGGCCTAAGGTCCAGTGCGGCTTGGCGCCGGTATCGCGTTGCAGCCAGTGCCACAGGGCGCGGCGAAGGGCGATCCGCTCTAAGGGCTTGGACAGGAAATCATCCATGCCAGCGTTCAGGCAGGCTATGCGGCTGTCTTCATCTTGGTGCGCGGTGAGGGCCAAGATCGGCGTGGTGATCCCCCTAGCACGCAGGGCGGCGGTCAGGGAGGGGCCGTCCATGTGGGGCAGTCCCATATCCATAAAGATCAGGTCATAGCTATCGGCCAGGGTCTTGGACAGGACCTCATCGGCGCTCGAGACGCAGTCGACGCGGCAACCCTCTTGGGTGAGCAGGGCGCGGGCGAGCAAGGCGGCAATGGCATTGTCCTCGACCACCAAGACCCTCGCGCCGCGATTGGATGCGGTGGGGGCATTGGCAGGCCCATGGGCCTTGGGCTCACCGGCTGGCCGTTCGGTGTCGAACCTAGCCTCGAACCACAGATCACTTAGGCCCGTATGACCTTCACTAAGACCAAGACGGCCGCCATGCAGATGGGCCAGGGTCTGGAGCTTGGCGAGGGTGAGGCGCTCATGATCGCCAATCATAGGGGGATGGGGGGCCTCTAGGCTGGCGAGCGTAGGCCTTACTGAAAAGCGCAGGCCGATCTGAGAGCTTGCGCCGCCGCAGGGTCCCATCGACTCCACCGACAGGGTCAGGCTGCCCGATTTCAGGGTCGCTAAGGCGCGCTGCACCAGCGACAGCAGGATCTGGGACAGTCGCTGTTCGTCGGCCATAATCTTAGCCGGATCGGCCGCGTCCAGCCCCTGCTCAGTCCAGTGGATGTTGAGGCCCCGGGTCAGGGCCTTGGGCCGAAGCTGTTCGCAGACCGATTTTAGCAAGGGTGCAAGGGCGATCGGTTGCCGGTTTAGGGCCAATATGCCCGCATTGAGCTTGGCCAGATCGATCATCTCATTGACCAACCCATGCAACTGGTCACCCGATTGGCGCAGGGCCGAAAGGTAGCGCTGCTGCTGGGGTGACAGGTCGGTTTGCGCCAACAGGTCGGCCATGCCTAAGACCCCACTGAGCGGTGTGCGCAGGGCATGGCTCATGGTCGCCAGCACATGGCTGGTGTCTCGGCTGGCGTCTGGGCTGGCGTGGGCTGCGGGCCTAGTCGGTGATTTTGGATCCTGTTTCACGCCTCATCCTAGCTTGCCCAGCCTTAACGCTGAGTCAAAAGCTAAGATTACCCATTGGTTAATCTTGTGGGGGTCTTTGCCCGATGTCTTCGGCGCTGACCGGGCTACGACGACAGATCAGGGGTTGTCGGCAAAGCGCCGGTCTAGGGCCATCTAGACCGGCGCTGGTGCGAACTTGGCGCTGGATTCGGATCCAGCCCCTTACCTCGACTTATCCACAAGGGCCGCGTGAGTCCAAGACCAGATCAGGAACAAATACGGAACCCAAGTAGAATGAATTTAGTCCTATTGATGTTTTTGTCGATTATTATAGTTAATCAGAAATTAAGATCGAAGAGATTCAATCCGATCCCAGAGAATTTCTGAGGCATCAGCGCCGCCGAAACGCTTAAGCTGTTGGGCGCCGGTTGGCGAGGTAACATTGATCTCAGTTAAGTAGTTTCCAATAACATCTATACCGACAAACATCAGTCCACGGCGTTTTAACTCTGGTCCGATCATGGCGCAGATCTCCAGGTCGCGTGCGGTCAGGGACACAGCCTCGGCACGTCCTCCGACCCGCAGGTTGGAGCGCACCTGACCATCGGCGGGGATGCGATTGATCGCCCCCACGGGCTCCCCGTCGACCAGCAAGACCCGCTTATCGCCCTTTTCCACGGCCGGCAGGAAGGCCTGAGCAATGACGGGCTCGCGGCTGATGGCCCGGTGAAGTTCGAGCAGGGCTTCAAGATTTTGATCATCGGGCCGCAGGCGCGCGACACCAGATCCGCCGCCGCCATAGAGGGGCTTGAGCACAATGTCCTTATGTTCATCGCGGAAGGCGAAGATCGCCTCTTCATCGCTGGTGATCAGGGTTGGTGGCTGCAGGCCCTCAAAGCCGGTGACGAACAGCTTTTCTGGGGCATTGCGCACTTCGGATGGATTATTGACCACCAAGGTCTTGGGGTGGATGCGCTCCAGAAAATGCGTGGCGGTGATGTAGGCCATGTCGAAGGGCGGATCTTGGCGCATCAGCACCACATCCATTTCGGATAGGTCGCGGGTTTCCATTGGCCCCATCTGGCAGTGATCGCCCTGCACGGCCTTGAGAACGGCGCTGCGGCCTCGAGCAAAGACCCGCTGGCCCAACTGCGACAGATGTTCGGGCTGATAGACCCACAGACTATGGCCGCGCGCCTGAGCCTGCATCATCATCATGAAGCTGGTGTCGGTGGTGATGTTGATCCCCTCAATGGGATCCATCTGGATGGCGACCTTCAGGCTCATGGTGTGCTCCTTATGGGGATCTCAAGAAAGGTTCGACGAGAGGCCGTCACCTGACCAATCTGCTCGGATATGCCGCGGTCAGCGCCCGGACGCCAGAGCAATTAGATCAAATCGCACTCGAGCGTGGCCAATATGGTGTCTGCGAGCGGCCAATTGCACTGCTGCGCGCTGCGGTTATTGACGCTGATCAGGACCAATGGCCTCACGCGCTGCGATCAATTTGGCCTTTATCCATGCCGCGCTGGCATGCTCGTCTGGACCAGATCGGATTGGTTTGGCTTAAAATGGCCCTGATGTCTGTTCAAATGCTCTGAATGCAGCATCGTGATACAGCCTCATGGGGTCGTTTTGAGTGGGTGGAGAAGGTCTTTCGAGCTTTAGAGGCCGTTAGCCCTCACGACGCCCCCTTTAGGGCCAAAGCGCGCTTATAGAGAACCTTGCGCTCTAGCCCTAAGGCCTTGGCGACCTGAGCGGCGGCCTCAGAAGGGCCCATACGGGTCAGGGCTTCTCTCAGTGCTGCGTCGGCATCTTCCTCAGTCGAAGCGACCATCTCGCCGGGGCCAACGACAATGACGATCTCGCCCTTGGGCTTGTTCAGGCGCGGATCAGTGGCCAGTTCGGCCAAGGTGCCGCGAAGGGTGGTTTCAAAGAGCTTGGTCAGTTCGCGCGAGACGCTGGCTTGGCGCGGGCCAAAGACTGTCGCCATATCGGTGAGGCTATCGGCCAGACGCGATCCCCCTTCATAGAAGATCAAGGTGGTGCGAAGAGGGGCCAGTTCGGACAGGAAACTGATCCGGGCGGCTGATTTGGGCGGTGGAAAGCCTGCAAATAAGAACCGGTCGGTGGGTAGGCCCGCGACGGTCAGGGCCGCCAAAAGGGCCGAAGCGCCGGGAATAGGCCAGACCTGCGCTCCGGCCTCAAGCGCCTCGCCCACCAGGCGATAGCCGGGATCAGAGACCAGCGGTGTCCCCGCATCAGACACCAAGGCGACCCGTCCGCCAGAGGCCAGCGCCGCCAAGATCTTGGGCCGGACCCGTTCAGCGGCATATTCATCATAGCGTTCCAGCGGCTTTTTGAGCCCGTAGGCATTGAGAAGCTTACCGGTGACGCGGGTATCTTCGGCCAGCACTAGATCGGCCTGAGCCAACACATCCAGCGCTCGCAGCGTGATATCGCGCAGGTTTCCGATTGGCGTGGCAACAATATAGAGCCCCGGTGCCAACTCCTGATCTTTCGGTGGCGGATAGATGGGGACCAAGGGTTCGCGCTCGCGCTAAGGGCCGGGGCAGTGCCGTCTGTATTGGACTAGCGCCAAAAGCGGCACTTCACCACCCTCGACGGCTCGAAAGATGGTCTCATCCGTGAGGGCTATGCCAACTATAGGTCTTCTTGCATCGCCAGATCGACCACACGAAACACGGTACCCGCCGTGGCATCGCGTACCAAATCGACGCGCTGGCCATCCCAGTGATAGTCAAGGTATCGACCTTGCATGGGATCAGACGCGCAGTTTGGGTAGAAGAGTGCAACGCATGTCCCGCCGAAATGACGGATGCTCGGATAGACCAGGCCGTCGGCTCCGCTCGCCTTGAGGGCCATGGCGAGCCCTTGAGATGGCCCATAATGATCTGGATCGAGGGCTGGATGGCCCAATCCGATGGTCCTCAGGTCATGCAGGTCCGCATTGACCGAAAGGATAATCTCCCGAAACTGAGAGCTCCAGCCTGGCGCCTCGGCTGTTCGGATCATAAACTGGTCATGGTGGTAGATCGTTTCGAACAGGGCCGTCTCAAAGATATTTGCGGCATAGAGAACGCCGTAGCGGCCATCGGTGAAGCGGCTTGGCCGGTCCATACTGACATGGGTAAAAGGTGCCATAAGGTAAGAGGCACCGCTGCCGCCGACCCGGCGCTCGGTTGGAACCAGATCGAGATTGCCGATCGTCTCCATGATGCGTGGGTTGGTTTTTTGCTCTGCTGACATAAGCAAGGGCCAGTCGGTAGGGTCAGCAATATCTTCGAATAGGTCAATCGTTGGATAGGCGCTGCGGATGATCCTGACGCCGCCTTGCCACTCAATATGGCTGACAGGGAGCGTCTTTGGTTCGTTCACCAGCCACCGCGTTCTGCATCGAGATAGCGGCGCACACGCATAATATCGGTCAGTTCACCGCCGAGCATGACATCAAGCGCGCTGGATCCGGCAAAGGCGCCATTGCTGGCCTTAATCCAACCATAACCTCGCGGTGCCTGCGAAAAGACGATCCGTAGCGCCTTGTGAATAGCCATCAGGTTGGACAGGCGCGCCGCTCCATCGCGCGACACTCGGCCCGGCCCTTCGGCTTTCCATCGCCGATAGGTGCGCAACGGCATGTCTAGCAGGGTCGTCGCCTGCTCATCTGTGAGGCCCCATCTACCGAATAGGTTGAGCACCGCTCGGAACATTGCGGCGGCTTCATCTTGGGTAATGGGCTCCGGACGAAAGGCCTTAACGGCCGTATCAATGGGTTGCAAGGCCAGCATAGCATTTCTCCATATGGCACTATATAGGCGCTATAATGCCATATGGCAATCATGATTGACGGGTCTGGGGCGTCCCCTATCCGGCCAGAACCGAGGTGACCGCATCTAGCAACGCGCGGCCCTGGGGTGTGGCGCAGAGCCGATTGCCGTGGGTGGCGATCAGGCCCAACTGTGTCAGTTGTGCCACGCGGTGGTGATCGGGCGTCAGGTCTAGGGCGGTCAGGTCGCTGAATGATACGCCCTCATTGATCCGCAGGCCCGCCAAGAGCCGCTCTTCGGCCTGTTCTTTCGGGCTCAAGACCTGTTCGCTCTCCCAGCCAAGACCCGTGGCCTCGACCTGATCCCTATAGTCGCTGATCTTGGAGGCCGCGAAGGTGGCCACCCTTTGCCCTTCGACTGTAATGCGTCCATGGGCACCGGGGCCGACCCCGACATAGTCTTCTCCGCGCCAATAGATCAGATTGTGGCGCGAGCGGGCGGCCTGTCCCTTGGCATGGTTGGATACTTCATAGGCGTCAAAGCCGCGCTGGCTGAGCACGGTCTGGGTGGTCTCGTAGAGCACGGCACCAAGCTCATCATCGGGCGGAACCAGAGCGCCGCGCCGAACGGCTCTGTCAAAGGCGGTGCCGCTTTCAATGGTCAGTTGATAGGGCGAAATATGATCGGCACCCAGATCAGCGGCGGCGGCCAGTTCTGCGGCCCAAGCCTGCGGGGACTGTTCAGGTAGGGCATAGATCAGATCGACCGACAGGCGATCAAAGATGTCTCTTGCTGTACGGGCCGCGCGAAGGGCTTCGTCAGCCCCATGGTTGCGGCCCAAAAGCTTAAGCGACGCATCCTCTAGCGACTGCAGGCCAAGGGACAGGCGCTCGACGCCGGCCTTGGCAAAGGCTTGGAAACGTTCGCGTTCAGCATCGGTGGGATTGGCCTCGAGGGATATTTCCAGCGCCCCTTGGGACGGCCAGAGGATCTTGGCCTGCGCAATGATCCTTGCCACCGCATCTGGTTCCATCAGGGAGGGCGTGCCGCCGCCAAAGAAGATCGAGACCAGGGCGCGCGGGCCGGTCAGGTCCGCTTGGGTGCGCATGTCCGTCAGGATGGCCTCGACCAGATGGGCCTGCTCGATCTTGCGTCCTCGATCACGCACGACATTGAAGTCGCAATAGGGACATATGCGGGCGCAGTAGGGCCAGTGGACATAGAGACCAAGGGGCAAGGTCAAAAGAGCGCTGCCTTAAGCTGGTCAAAGGCCCTCATGCGGTGGCTCATATCGTCCTTGGCCTTGGGGTCCATCTCGCCAAAGGTCATCTGATGGCCTTCGGGGACAAAGATTGGATCATAGCCAAAGCCGTTCAGGCCGCGCGGGGGAAAGGTCAGGTTGCCATCAACTCGGCCCTCGACCACGAAGGCGGGGCCGTGGGGCCAGGCCACCGCGAGGGCGCAGGTGAACCAGGCGTGGGTGCTTTTGTCGTCACTGTCATCCAAGCGGCTCTCGACCTTGGCCATGGCCTGATAGAAGTCCTTATCTGGCCCTGCCCACCGGGCTGAATAGATCCCCGGTGCGCCGCCTAAGGCCGTGACCGATAGGCCGCTATCGTCGGACAGGGCGATCAGGCCGCTGGCATCGGCGGCTAAACGCGCCTTGAGCAGGGCGTTGCCGACAAAGCTAACCTCTGTCTCTTCGGGCTCGGGCAGGTTCAGTTCGCCTGCCGAGACCAAATTAAAGCGTCCCTCAAGCAAGAGGCCTAGCTCTCGCACCTTGCCCGGATTATGGGTGGCGACGACGATTTTTGTTCCAGGCTCGAGGGACAGGGCCATGTTTTACTCCCAGAGGCATCACCGATGAAGCTGTTCTTCTCTCCCACATCACCGTTCGTGCGCAAGGTGAGGATTTGCGCTATCGAGCTGGGCATTGAAAATCAGTTGGAATTGACCGCGTCAAATGCCTTTGCCGAGGACGGTCTTCGCGACGTCAATCCCCTGTCCAAGGTTCCGGCCCTTTTGCTGGATGATGGCTCGGTTCTCTATGACTCGCCGGTCCTTTGCGAATATGTCGACCATCTGGGCGGCGGCGGTCTTTTTGCGCCTGCGGGCCCAGCCCGTTGGACGGCCCTTCGCCGCCAAGCGCTTGGCGACGGCATCTGCGACGCGGCTCTGCGCCAAGTCCTCGAAGGTCGCCGCGCGGAAGGCGATCAACATCAAGATGAGATGGATCGCCAAGCCTTGGCCGTCCGTGCGGGTCTTGAGGCTCTGGAGGCAGAGGCCGATAGCCTTTCGTCTGACCCTCTGACCATTGGCGAGGTCACGGTGGCCTGTGCACTCGGCTATCTGGATCTACGGTTTTCCCATCAGGACTGGCGCATTGGGCGACCTAGGCTGACGGCTTGGTTTGCCACGGTCTCACAGCGGCCATCCTTCCAGTCCACTCAGTCTTAAGGCAAGGCTAGAGATCATTACGAAGGTTTAATATCGTAAAACGATAAGACAATTGATTGATAATCAATAATGATCTAGCCTGGTCCTGGTCGTTTAGGGCGACCAAGATGGGGGGAGGGCCATGCGTGCCTTGGGTCCAGGTTCGGTTTCGAGCCTGCTAAAGATCGTTTTGGATGTGGTCTATGGGCTGATGCTGTTTGTGGTGGGCATCCTCGTCATCGCTGCGATCGGTGCCCTACTGTTCAAGATCGACCCTGCCATTATCAAGCAGATGTCGATCAATGGTATGCCCGGCGAACGCCTGTCTCAAGGCCCGATCATTGCCCTGCTGCTGACGGTTGTTGGCTTTTATGTTGGCGGGGTGACGGTCGTCATCCATCGCCTGCGCCAGATCTTCACCACCTTGACAGCGGGCGACCCCTTTCATCCGGACAATGTCACGAGACTGCGGTTGATTGGCCTGATGTTGGTGACCTTGGAACTGACCGGCTATGTCATTTCGGTGGGTCAGGTTTGGATCTTCCCTAACGGCACCAAGGAAGAGACCTCCTTTAGCCTGTCGAGCTGGTTCTCGATCCTGGTGGTCTTTGTACTGGCCGAAGTGTTTCGCGAGGGTGCGCGCCTGCGCCGCGAAGCCGAACTGACCATCTAGGCCAAGGACAGGATCAAGCCATGCCCATTGCCGTCCAACTCGACCGACTGCTCTATGACCGCCGCATGTCTCTGACCGAGCTTGCTGATCGGGTCGGAGTGACCATCGCTAACCTGTCGATCCTCAAGACGGGCAAGGCCCGGGCCATGCGCTTTTCAACGCTCGATGCCCTTTGCCGTGAACTGGACTGCCAGCCCGCAGACCTGTTGGTCTTCGAGCCGGGTCCTGCCGATATAGAGGATGAGTGGATCTAGGCCTCGCCGACCGCCACCTTTTGCAGGTGAACCAGTTCGTTGATCCCCTTGCGGGCCAGCCCGAACAGGCTGTCAAATTCGCCTTGGCTAAAGCCGCGCTTTTCGCCGGTGGCCTGGACCTCGACGATCTGTCCGGTGCCGGTCAGGACGAAGTTGGCATCGGCCTCGGCGTTGGAATCTTCTTCATATTCAAGGTCTAGAACCGGCACATCCTTATAGATGCCGCATGAGATGGCCGCGACCACATCAAGGATTGGATCGGCCTTGATGACGCCCTCTTGCATCAGATGTTTGGTCGCCAAACGAAGGGCGACCCAAGCGCCGGTGATGGCGGCTGTGCGCGTACCCCCATCGGCCTGAACCACGTCGCAGTCGACCGAGATCTGACGCTCACCGAGGGCTTTTAGGTCGGTGACCGCGCGCAAGGACCGGCCGATCAGGCGCTGGATCTCTTGGGTCCGGCCCGATTGCTTGCCTTGCGCCGCTTCACGGCGGCCACGGGTGTGGGTGGCGCGGGGCAGCATGCCATATTCGGCGGTCACCCAGCCTTGGCCTTTGCCGCGCAAGAAGCCGGGCACGCCCTCTTCAAGGCTGGCGGTGACCAAAACCTTGGTGTGGCCAAAGGTCACCAGGCAGGAGCCTTCTGCATAGCGATTGACGCCGGTTTCAAGGGTCACGACACGCATAGCATCGGCAAGACGGGCTGAAGGGCGCATGGATCGGCTTTCTTTGAGACCAACAGTACGTTGTTGGGCGGTTCATCTGTTGCAGACGCTTGCGCCTGCCTGTAGGGCGCTTATCCTATGGAAGTGGCGGGCCGTCCACGGCCACTGACACACGGCCACTGATAAATTGATCATGACCAGCTTTATTCAGGCCGGCATGCCTGCCTTGCGAACCCCATCTCTGGTCCAGCTTGACGAGCGTGCCCGCGACATCTTTCGAATGGTCGTTGAGACCTATCTGGAAACCGGCGAGCCCGTAGGGTCTCGGACCGTGTCCAAGGGCGGCGTACATCTGTCTCCAGCCTCGATCCGAAATACGATGCAGGACCTGACCCAGCTTGGCCTATTGGGCGCGCCCCATTCCAGTGCCGGCCGCTTGCCCACACACGCGGGTCTGCGCCTGTTCATCGATGGCCTGCTCGAAATTGGCGATCTGAGCGAGGCTGAGCGGCGCGAAATCGATGCTGGTATGCAGGGCCTCAACGGCGGGGTCGAAGGTGCGCTCGATGCGGCCACGGCCATGCTGTCGGCGCTGGCCGGTGGGGCTGGCGTGGTCGTGACCCCTGTGCGCGAGGCCGGGGTCAAGCATGTGGAGTTTATTTCGCTAGGCGTCGATCAGGCCTTGGCAGTGATGGTCTTTGAAGATGGCACGGTCGAAAACCGTCTGATGCATCGCCGCGCTGGGGTTACGCCATCGGCCCTGCAAGAGGCCTCGAACTTTCTCAATAGCCGGCTGATGGGCCGCACGCTCTTAGAAACCCGCAGTGAGATGCGCGGCGAGTTGGACAGGGCCAAGAGTGAACTGAATGAGGCAGCAGCGCGCCTGGTCGAGGATGGGCTTGCGGCCTGGAGCGGCGGCGAAGATGCCAACCGCGCCTTAATCGTCAGGGGGCGCGCCAAGCTGCTCGGCCAAGGTTCGGCCCTTGATGATCTGGAACGGGTGCGGATGCTGTTCGACGATCTCGAACAGAAGGAACAGCTGATCGGCCTCTTGGATGATGTGAAGGCGGCGCAGGGCGTCAGCATTTTCATTGGCGCAGAAACACGATTGTTTTCACTTTCGGGTTCCGCTGTGATCGCGGCTCCCTATATGTCGGGCCGACAGAAGGTGGTTGGAGCGATCGGCGTGATCGGTCCGACACGATTAAATTACGCTCGGGTCATTCCCTTGGTGGACTATACCGCCAAGATGATCGGGCGATTGCTGGATAGGTAAGGAGTGCTGCATGACTGAAGAAACCGCCCCCGCCGACGATATGGACCTAGCAGCGAGCGCTGATGGCCAGACCGCTGATGGCCAGACCGCTGATGGCCACACCGATTCTGGGCCAGAGGGCCCGTCCGTAGAGGCACTGCAGGCCGAGATCGCCGCGCTCAAAGAGCAGATCCTGCGCTATGCCGCCGATGGGGAAAATCTTCGCCGCCGTACAG
>Ga0209444_10002111_pt1 | contig 10968 bp, 15 predicted proteins | sample LauGreFaBDMM15DN_2_FD_188215 | JGI IMG/M metagenome (GOLD analysis project Ga0209444, IMG submission 188215) | Freshwater lake microbial communities from Lake Michigan, USA - Fa13.BD.MM15.DN (SPAdes) (version 2) | ecosystem: Environmental > Aquatic > Freshwater > Lake | place: Lake Michigan...
ATCGTGCCCATGTACAGCGCACCCTCGACCTGTGGTGCGTAGAACTTGATTTCGTAGTGGGTTTCGGATGGCACTGGCAGATACCACAGGGCGTAGGGCACTTTGTCCAAGTCCATAATCTTCATGAGCGCAGGTAGGTCACGCTCATCGGTGGTCGTCCCCCATGTGAACGGGGTGCAAGCGTAAAAGTGGGATGCGGGTGCTTGGGTCATTTCGTTTCTCCTTCGGGCATACCGCAGTCGGACAAGAAGCAGACCAGCGCATCTTCGGACACATGAGCCAACAGTTCCGCAATCGCAGTCCAGTCGCCCGCATCAATGTCAATCTTCATCTGCTCAATCACGCAGTCAATCAGGGTGTCGTCTATCTTTTTCATTTCATTCTCCTATTAGGTTTTCGATACGCTCAGCGAGTGAGCGGGGTAGGTTGTGCGGGTCAAGCAGGTTGTACTCAATCCACACGAGACGGTCTACCTGTGCGTGGTAGTCGTCCCTTTGCTCAGGCGTGAGCGTCTGTGCTAACTCTTCTAAGGTCATTTCAGTAGTCCTTTCTCATACATTTGCTCCAACATTACGCTGTGGACAAGCGAGTAGCCCAAGTCCCTGCCCTTGGTCTCCATCCAAGCCATCTCCTCTGCTAGGCTCAGTTCAAACTCCCCTGCCGCATAGCAGCACCAATGGATAGCAACGCTAAGGTCAACAGCCGAGTCAAACCACTCGCCATCGGGTGCAACGCACCCATAGAAGTAGCCTTCGCCGTGATAGCGTTTGAATTCTTCCCATGTTTTCATTTCATTCTCCTTAGTGGTTGTGTCCGTAGTTTCTCGGTCTCCCATGTCATCATGTAACGCTCGGCGTTTATCAGTGCCTTGCGCTTGCGTTCGTTCGACTGGACTTGCTCGAACATTTCGTCCCTGAGTTTCATCAGGCGAGCCATGTGGATGGCTTTGATGCTAGTTTGTCTAATCATTTACTTTCTCCTAGTTTGCTAGTGCAGCCTGAGACGGCAGGCTGCTAACCGTTCCGTGGCACAGGGTGTTCCACGAGATTAATGACCGTTCCTTTTTCTTTCGCAAGGCTTCTCAGATATTCCCCAAGGCTTTCTGCTCATCACGCCACGCTTGCATCTCCGCTTTGCGCTCGTGGTAGTACTTGAGTGCGTTCCTGCGGTTCTTCTCCCGCTTCGCCTCGGCTAACTCCCCTATGAGAGTGTCCCGCTGCTTAGTGAGTTCGCCTAAGTCGCCATATGTGAAGTCCTGCGTAGCCCGCATCACCTCGGTGTCCGCAAGGGCTAGTTTGTCTCGCAGCCGCTCGATGGGGCTCTTGTCCCGTACCCGTTTGAGCAGGGGTTTCGCCTGTGATGGGCGTTTCTTCGGGGGTGTGTATGCCTTGCGAGCGAACAACGCCATCGGCTCTTCTATGCGGCTAGCGTATATCTCCTCTATGCGGCTCGTGAACTGCGTGCGGATGTTGGCGGGTATCCAGTCCACCCAATGCGCACCGTTGTTGGGTATGCCCTTCTCCTTGGCTAGGTTGGTAGGGCTTAGCCCGCTCGTGTCCTTGTACTGGTGCAACTTGTTCCTGAGTTTGTCCAGTAGGGCGATGTACTGCGTGTAGGTGTTCACGAACGCCCAATCCTTCAGTTCTTCAGGGGCTGCGTCTAACTCAGCCTGTCTGCGCTTTAACCGTGCCGTGGCGGTTGGTCGTGTTCGTGCTAGGTTGTGTATCAGCGCATCCCATAACTTAGCCTGTTGCGCTTTCTTGATTGCTTCCACACGCTTGGCTTCATGTGCGGCTTGCGCTTGCGCTGCCATCCGTATCCTTTCCTCGGGGTTTTTATGCTCGGCGGTGAGTAGTTTGTGCCGTGCTTTCGGCTTCATCTGTATAAGTTTGTCGATAGATGTGTAGGTCATGGGTTCAAATCCTTTATGCACTTGGAGTAAATATGCCATGCTTGGCGACCCTATTATACACACTTGCGGGTCATAATCAAGCGGTATGTGCTTGTAGTGTGTAAGTTTATTTGGTGGAACAGGGTGTGCCACGGCGAGTTCTTTACACACTTGCAGCCAATACTACACACACGGAAGTAAGAATTCTGGCAAGGTTTTTCATTTTTGGCATGGGGTTATTGACAAATGCAGAATTTCTGCCATGCGCTAGCCCTGTGTTGGTGCGGGTTTGCGGTGTTATGTGTACAAGTATCAGGCATTTTGGAGGTACTATTACACCCTAGCATATGTGTGTGTGATGTGTATAGAGTGTCTATGTAGGCGAAAGATAACATACTTCCTTTCTTAAGTTATATAGATATAGATAGATATGTTGGTACATAAATGTGGGTTCGCTAGTGTTGGTGCGGGTTTGGGCATGGCAGAAATTCTGCATTTGTGAATAACGCCATGCCAGCCTTGCCAGTGCCTCTTTTTTAGGCAGTTGGTGGAACAGAGTGTGCCACGGGTTGGTTAGTAGTCCTCGCCAGCACGGGCTGGCTGTGCGCCTGAGAACGCAGGGTTGATTGGGGCATCGTGCTTCCATGCGTTTATGCCTAGTTCATACGCAATGGCTTCTATTTCAACGTCCATGTCTTGCAGTTGCCTAACAAGGGGGTCGTGACGCAATGTGTAGCCTGTGAGTGAATCTGACAATGCACGCCGTTGTTTTTTTAGGCTTTGCATTTTTTGGTACTTACTCATCTTCATTCTCCTTTGACATGAAACGAAACACCGTGCAAGCCCCGCCCTCGGAGTCTCACACGGAAAACTTGGTGGCACATCGTGTGCCACGGCTTACTCGAACGACAAACCTTCCAGAGCGGCTTTGCACGCTGCCGCACACTCGGGCTTGGTCAACCCTGCCATCGCCGCTTGGATAGCCTCTACGACATCCTTGCTGACCTTGGTTGGCACTTTCTTGCTGCTCTTACTGCTAGCAGTCTCGAAGTGCGCCATCACATTGCGTGTCCAGCTCATGCGGGCGGGGTTGTTGCGGCTCTCACGGGTACTCTCTGCACCGTCATAAAAGACCGCCGCACCGACTGAGTTCCATGTGTAGTTGCACGCATACTTGTCGGCGTGCACCTTGGCTAGTGCTTCCAACAGCGTGGCACATGGTGTTCCACCGAGTTTCTTTGCGGCTTCCCGCATGGCTGCACCGTAGGTTGCACCTGCGTCTACGAAGTCTGCGTACGATTGAGCGATTGCTTGCACATTGATAGCGTGTGTCATTAGAAGTTTCTCCAATAGAAAAGCGTCGTAATACAGTAGGGCGAATCCCTGCTGCATCGACAACTAAACTATACAAAATGGGGGTATATCGGCTGACCCCACCGTGGGGGTACAACCCCTTTTTAGGGTCGCGTCGCAGTGTGGCTATAAACACTGTTTCGTAGCCGCACAGCCTATTTTGTATAACACTAGACAAAGATACCCCCCCTACGGGCAGACCCACCCCCCTTGCTTAAAAAAGAGGCACCTCAAAAAAATTTTATAAAAATCCAAAAAAAACCCCGAACTCCTTGTGGAAGCCGGGGTTTGAAGATCAACGTAGTTGATCGAGGAGAAGCAAATGAACAACATCAACCAACGAAGTTGCACAATCACCGAAACGCAGTGTACACTACACTTAACGAGGCTTCAATGGCTTACGCATGCTAGACCACTTAATTGATTTTGAACCGGAGGTGTTTGAGTACACGTCCAAAAATGTGCAGGACCCTGCAAAGGTGTCCTCCGTCGGCGTGCTCGACGCAAAAATCCAAACGAAAGACTGGATGCAAGCACTAGGAGCCGTTGACTCAGACGCTCTTGTCAGCGAGATCGACACCAAATCAGCCCGTGAAGCGTTTGCCAACATCGTTTCCGCCTCCCCCGAAGAAATAACCCACACTGCGCTGGCCCATGTAAAGACACCTGCGGCCGTACAACATCTTGTTGGGATGCTGACCGCCTACGACTGGGAGTTTGTGCACCAAGCCAAGGAGCTTCGCGGGTATGCAGTAGCAAAACTGGTCGAAGAAACACAAAGCCCCAACGCCAACATCCGCCTAAAGGCACTTGGGTTGCTAGGCAAGGTCACCGAGGTCGGCCTGTTCACGGACAAGATCGAGGTCAAGAAGGAAGAGATGTCCGACAGCGAGCTTGAGCAGCGGATCAAAGAAAAACTTAACCGGTTCATGCACATAGTGGACGTGGTTGACGTAAGTGATAAGGGGACAGAAGCCCCGCCAGCCCCAGCATCCGATGAACATTGACAAACTCACCACCCTAAGTAAGCCCGAGCTAGAAGCGCTTATGCGGGCCCTGCCCACGATGTCCATAAAGGACAAAATGGAGCTTATGGATGATTTGGACATTCGAGAACGCAGAGCCAGCCTGACGGCCGCGCAGGGAAACATGCTTGGGTTTGCCAACGCCGTATACCCCGGGTTTAAGATTGGGCCCCAGCACAGGAAGCTAGCCAAGATTTTTACGGACGTGATTGAGGGGCGCAAGAACCGCGTCATCATCAATATTGCACCCCGTATGGGTAAGTCCGAATTCAGTTCATACCTATTCCCTGCCTATTTTTTAGGCAAGTACCCCGAGAAAAAGATCATCATGGGCACCCACACTGCGGGTTTGTCCGAGGATTTCGGTCGCCGAGTGCGAAATTTGCTTGATACGGAGGAGTACCATGAAATTTTTCCCCAAACAAACGTGGCATCTGACCAAAAGGCTGCAGGCAAGTGGTCTACTTCTGCTGGGGGCCAGTATTACGCGGCTGGTGTGGGCGGTGCCCTTGCCGGTCGTGGTGCTGATCTGTTCGTTATTGATGACCCACACTCCGAGCAGGACGTAAAGATCAACAGCCGTCTTGCGTTTGACACCGCGTGGTCTTGGTTCCAGACCGGACCCTTGCAGCGCTTGATGCCGGGTGGGGCGATCATCATCGTGATGACGCGGTGGTCGCTCTTGGACCTTACTGGGCGCTTACTAACGTACCAGATGAAAAATCCCGAGTCGTTGCCGTGGGAGATTGTAGAGTTACCGGCCATCTTGAACGAGGACGAAGACGACGAGAAGTCGCTCTGGCCGGAGCAGTGGCCGCTGGAGACATTGAAGGCGACCAAGGCCAGTATCGAGCCACGGTATTGGAACGCGCAGTACATGCAGCAGCCTACGGCCGAGAACTCAGCGCTGGTGTCACGCAAGCATTGGAGAGTTTGGGAACATGATGAGCCGCCCAAGTGCGACTACATACTGCAGAGTTGGGATACGGCGTTTGAGACAAAGACCACGGCCGACTATTCAGCCTGTACGACATGGGGTGTGTTCTACAACGAAGAAGAGGGCAACAGCCCGCAGGTGATCCTGCTCGATGCGTTTAAAGACCGGATGGCGTTCCCTGAGTTGAAACAGGTCGCGCTCAAGCACTGGAAAGAGTGGGAGCCTGATGCGTTCATTGTGGAGAAGAAGGCCGCGGGCGCTCCGCTAATCCAAGAACTGCGCAACATGGGCATCCCCGTACAAGAATTTAGCCCGTCTCGAGGTAACGATAAAATGGTCCGGCTTAACGCTGTGGCGGATTTGTTCACTTCGGGCAAAATATGGGCACCTGACACGCGCTGGGCGCGAGAAGTCATTGAAGAGATCGCGGCTTTCCCAGTGGGCGAGAACGATGACTATGTGGATACGACAACACAGGCACTCCTGCGCTATCGCCAAGGCGGGTTTATTTCGTTAGACTCCGATGAGAAAGACGAGCCTAGAATCTTCCGGCGGTATCAAAACGCTTACTACTAAGGACAAAAATGGCAACAAATATCGACAAAGGCTTGTACCAAGCCCCCAAGGGAATCGAAGAACTAGCGCAGGACGAAAGCGCAATAGAGATTGAGATCGTTGACCCCGAGGCGGTCAATATCCACATGGATGGCTTAGACATCTCGATTGAGCCGGGTGAAGGCACCGAAGATTTTAGTAGTAACTTGGCCGAGGAAATTGAAGAGGGTGCGCTGCAGTCACTTGCAGGCGACCTGTCAGGCGACATTGACAACGACAAAAGCTCCCGTAAAGACTGGGAGAAGGCGTACACCGAAGGTTTGAAACTGCTCGGACTCCAGTACGAAGAGCGCACAGAGCCTTGGTCAGGCGCATCGGGCGTGTTCCACCCCATGATTACCGAGGCAGTTGTAAGATTCCAGTCAGAAACCATTACCGAGATGTTCCCCGCAGCGGGCCCTGTACGTACAAAGATCATCGGTAAAGAAACTCCAGCGAAGACAGAGGCAGCGGTGCGTGTCGAAGCTGACATGAACTACGAACTGACAGAAGTCATGCGCGAGTTCCGCCCTGAGCAAGAACGCATGCTGTGGAGCCTACCGGCCACGGGCTCGGCGTTCAAGAAGGTGTACTTCGACCCGAGCTTGGACCGCCAAGTTTCGATGTTCATCCCAGCAGAAGACATCATTCTCCCCTACGGTACGACCGACTTGGACACTTGCTACCGCATCACCCACGTTATGCGCAAGACCAAGAACGAGATTGTGAAACTACAAAAGGCGGGGTTCTACTTAGACATTGACCTGCCCGACACCAACAAAGAATCCACTGACATCCAAAAAGCCAAGGACAAAGAGACCGGCTTTAGCGATATGAATGACGATCGGTTCACGATCTACGAGTGCCACGTAGACTTGGACATCGAAGGGCTGGGCGACTCCGAGGATGACGAAGGGGAAGCAACAGGCATCGCGCTGCCGTACGTAGTGACGATGATTAAGGGTTCCAACGACATTTTGGCAATCCGCCGGAATTGGTTGGAAGACGACAAACTTAAACTGAAAAGGCAGCATTTTGTCCATTACCAATACATCCCCGGATTCGGAGCGTATGGCTTCGGCTTGTTTCACCTTATTGGTGGCTTCGCTAAGTCCGCAACCAGCATCATGCGCCAGCTTGTCGATGCAGGAACTCTCTCAAACCTACCGGGCGGGCTTAAATCAAGGGGGCTCCGCATTAAAGGTGACGATACACCGATTGCACCCGGCGAATTCCGCGATGTAGATATTGGCTCTGGCGCACTGCGGGACAACATCCTGCCACTGCCGTACAAAGAACCAAGTCAAGTGTTATACACGCTGCTTGGCAACATCGTAGAAGAGGGCCGCAGGTTCGCATCTACAGCGGATATGAAGATCAGCGACATGTCCGGCCAAGCCCCTGTGGGTACCACTTTGGCCCTGTTGGAGCGCCAGTTAAAGGTGATGTCGGCCGTACAAGCCCGCCTGCACTACAGCTTCAAACAAGAGTTGCGCCTTCTGGCGGTCATTATTCGGGACTACACCGATGATGACTACGACTACGAGCCCGATACAGGCGTTCCAAGCGTCAAGAAGTCTGACTACGACCATGTGGACGTAATCCCCGTCAGCGACCCTAATGCGGCCACCATGAGCCAGCGCGTGGTTCAGTACCAAGCGGTTATGCAGATGGCGCAGTCGGCTCCAGACATTTACAACATGCCCAAGCTACACCGCAACATGCTGGAGATTTTGGGAATTAAGAACGCCGACAAGCTCGTACCCCTGCCAGAAGACCAGAAACCTAAAGACCCCGTGTCTGAGAATATGGCGATTTTGAAGGGCGAGCCCGTTAAAGCGTTCCTGAACCAAGACCACAGAGCGCACATTGCGGTGCACATGTCAATGATGCAGGACCCCACGATTGCGGCCAATATCGGGCAAAACCCCAAGGCTCCGGTCATTTCGGCTGCTTTGATGGCCCACGTTGCCGAGCATACGGGTTATATGTACCGCAAACAGATCGAAGAGCAGATGGGTATGCCCCTACCGGCCGAAGACGCAGAATTGACCCCAGAAATCGAGAATGCGCTATCAGGAATGCTTGCACAGGCGGCGCAACAGGCACTGCAGATGAACCAACAGCAAGCGGCTCAGCAACAAGCTCAGCAGCAAGCGCAAGACCCACTGGTCATCATGCAGCAGCAGGAACTCCAGATTAAACAGGGCGAGTTGCAGATTAAATCTCAGGAAGTTAACCAGAAGTACCAGATCGAACAAGCCAAACTTCAACTGGAAGAAAAGCGTTTTGTTACAGATGCCGCAGGAAAAGCTGATGCAAATCAGCTCAAACGCGATCAGCTCGAGGCCGACATGCAGCTAAAAGGTACGCAGATTGGTGCCCAAATCAAGGAAAGCAACCAAAAGCAGACCTTCGACCAAGAACACGCCGGGATCAAACTCGGCGCACAGATCGCTAAAGACAAACGCGATCAAGCCCTGACTGCTGTGCAGTCGCTTCAACCACCTAACCCAACGGAATAAAAATGCTCCAAAAATTCGCAAGCGTATTGCGCGAACAAATACGCACGGACATGAACAATTATGCTGACGACATAGCTGGTGGGGCTTGTCGTAACTATGAAGAGTATCAAAAACTTTGCGGTGTTATTCAGGGTCTAGCCACCGCAGAGTCCTACCTGCTGACCCTGCTAAAGAAAGTTGAAACAGATGAGTGACCTTATCTTGCCTCCGGGAATAACACTCCCGCAAACTATTCAGCCAGCGGAAACGCCTGCTGAAGATGCGACAAACGAGGAAAAAGCAAGCCAGCTACCGGAACCTGCGGGTTACAAGCTGTTGTGCGTGGTTCCTGACGTATCCGAGACGATCGAGGGTACTAACCTCGTGAAGGCTTCCGACATCATGCGTCGTGAAGAGCAGACAACATCCGTGCTGTTTGTAGTCAAAGTTGGCCCAGATGCGTACAACGACAAAGAGAAATTCCCCAACGGACCTTGGTGCAAGGCGGGAGATTTTGTAATGACGCGTACATACACAGGGACCCGCTTCAAGATGTACGGCAAAGAAATGCGGTTCATCAATGACGACCAGATCGAAGGCGTAGTCCAAGACCCGAGAGGAATCACACATGTCTGATTTTAAATTTCCAGATGAGCTAGAAGACGGCAACATTGAAATCGAGATTGGCGGTAAAGACACCGAAATCGAAGTTGAAATTGTCGATGACACCCCCCAGCGCGACCAAGGGCGTAAGCCACTTGACCGTGAAGTAGCTGACCCGACCGACGAAGAAATCGAGTCCTATTCGGACAAGGTTAAGAAGCGGATTACGGAACTGACCCATGCCCGACACGACGAGCGCCGTGTCAAAGAAGCAACACTTCGGGAAAAAGAAGAGCTAGAACGGTTCACCCAGAACTTGCTCCACGAAAACAAACGCCTAAAAGGGTTCGTGGAAGACGGCACTAAGCACATTGCAGCTAGCTCATTGACAAGTGCGGAAGCGGAAATGGCCGCAGCCCGCCGTCAATTCAAGGAAGCGCAAGAGGCTTTTGACACCGATGCTATCATTGCAGCCCAAGAAGCGATGACAGACGCAAAGTTCCGTTTAGAGGCTGCAAAGAATTTTCGCCCAGCCCCTTTACAAACGTACAGCGATAGTGTACAAACGCAACAACCGGCACCAGAAGTGGTGCAACCCGACGAAAAGACACTGCGCTGGCAGGCAAAAAACCAGTGGTTCGGGACTCCGGGATTTGAAGAACTAACCAGCTACTCACTAGGGCTGCACCAGAAGCTAGTGAATTCGGGTATGAACCCGCGTAGTGATGAGTATTTCGAGCAGATTGATGCTCGCGTAAGAGGTAAGTTCCCTGAAGTTTTTGGGAGAAGCCAAACCGAAGGCACCAAGCGTCCTGCATCTGTGGTCGCTCCGGCGACTCGTTCGTCAGGAGCAAAGAAGGTTCAAATTACGAATACAGCGGCAGCGCTGGCTAAGAAATTTGGATTAACCCCGCAGCAGTATGCTGCTCAAGTAGCAAAATTGGAGTCTTAATATGGCAACCCGTGAATCTCGTGATCTTTCTTCCCGCGACAAAAATGTGCGCGCTGTGTATGTCCCCTCGAGCACTTTGCCCGATCCAACACCCGAACCCGGATACACGTATCGCTGGATTGCGACGCATGTACTAGGCCAGAGTGACCCTACTAACGTGTCTCGTAAGTTGCGCGATGGTTGGGTACCGGTGAAAGCAGATGACCATCCAGAGCTAATGCTGGTAGGTAATGAGAAGACAGGTAACGTCGAAATTGGTGGGCTGATGCTTTGCAAAATGTCGTCCGATCGCGTCGAAGCTATGTCAGACTATTACAACGACCAAGCAAGAACTCAGATGGAGTCGGTGGATAACACGTTTTTACGTCAAAATGACCCACGTATGCCGTTGTTTTCAGAACGCAAGTCCTCGATAACGCGTGGTGGGTTTGGTTCAGGTCTTAAATAATAGGAGTCCTTAAATGGCATCTACAGCTTCTCCCTACGGCTTAAAAGCCGTGAATGAGTTGGGTGGCCTACCTTACGCAGGTAGCACTCGCTCGTTCCTATTCGATCCTGCTGGATATGGCACAAACGTCTATAACGGAAGTTTGGTATACGTCAAATCTACAGGCTACATTGAAATTGTTACCGCTACTGGCGCTGACGCAACTACAAACGGCTTCCCTGTTGGCACTGCTAACACCGGCGCTGTTGGTGTTTTCGTTGGTTGCTCTTACGTTAACGCACAAGGTCAAACCATTTTTTCACAATACTACCCAGCCAGTGCGCTGAATGCGGTTGCTTTTGTGATTGATGACGACCGTACTGTGTTCCAAGTTCAGTCTGCTGGTACTGTTACCATCGCTGCTCTGGGTTCAAACGTGTTCTTCTCCACAGGTGCAGTGTCTACCGGTAGTACATCTACAGGTAACTCTACCGCTTCTGTTGTGGCTGGCTCTTCCGCTGTTACGACTACCGCCGCTTTCCGCGTCGTTGGTTTCCCTAACATGGTTGGCTTCTCCACAGTAGGTGACGCATATACTGATATTCTGGTGAAGTTCAACCCCGGATACCACTCTTACAGCAACGCTGTTGGTCTGTAAAAGGAGCTAAATCATGGCTATTTC
>Ga0209444_10002112_pt1 | contig 10966 bp, 9 predicted proteins | sample LauGreFaBDMM15DN_2_FD_188215 | JGI IMG/M metagenome (GOLD analysis project Ga0209444, IMG submission 188215) | Freshwater lake microbial communities from Lake Michigan, USA - Fa13.BD.MM15.DN (SPAdes) (version 2) | ecosystem: Environmental > Aquatic > Freshwater > Lake | place: Lake Michigan, USA...
GACCAGAACTCACCGAACATCACCAGATTTTCGAATTCCTCGGTGGAATGGGATTTCCCGTCAACCCTGAAGTCGCGGTGCTACGCGGCCTCAATGATATCGACGCGCACCTCATACAATGGCAGAAGCATCGACATGACCTCGACTATGAAATCGATGGAGTCGTCCTCAAAGTCGATGCTCTCTCGTTGCAAAGAGAACTTGGCTTCACCTCTCGGGCTCCTCGTTGGGCGATCGCCTACAAGTTCCCTCCCGAAGAGCGCACAACAAAACTGATCGATATTCAGGTATCAATCGGGCGAACCGGAAGAGCAACGCCGTTCGCTCAGTTAGAACCAGTTTTTGTCGGAGGTTCAACAGTCGAGTTCGCCACGCTCCATAACCAAGATCAAGTTGCGGCGAAGGATGTGCGCCCCGGCGACACCGTCGTTGTGCGAAAAGCGGGTGATGTCATCCCTGAGGTCGTCGGTCCGGTGCTTGCCGATCGTCCAAAGGGTTTGCGCAAGTGGAAGTTCCCCACGAACTGTCCGGTCTGTGGCCACGTACTTGTGCGTCCCGAGGACGAAGCCGTTCATCGTTGCCTCAATCTTTCGTGCCCCGCTCGAGTTGCTGGCGCCATTGAACATTTCGCTTCCCGCGGCGCAATGGATATTGAAGGCCTCGGTGAACAACGCGTGCAGTTGTTCTGCGAACTCGGTCTTCTCTCCGATGTTGCTGACATCTATTCACTTGATCCAGAGCGTCTCAAAGGACTCGACAAGTTCGCCGACGTCTCGGTGCAGAAACTTCTCGACGCGATTGAAGGCTCAAAGTCAAAGCCGTTGGCCAACCTGCTGGTGGGCCTCAACATCCGTCACCTTGGTGGGGCCGGTTCTGTTGCGCTGGCCGAACATTTTGGCCATCTCGATCACATCGAATCGGCATCAGAAGCCGAGATCGCAGGCGTTGAAGGTCTCGGTTCGATTATCGCCGCATCCGTGCACCAGTGGTTCGCTGACCCAACCAATCGGGTTGTCATCGAAAAACTTCGCTCTGCTGGGGTGAACCTGCAGGGTCCTGAAGCTTCTGGACTTCTGCAGACCCTTGAAGGCTTGATCGTTGTCGTGACAGGAACTCTGGACAGCTTCACTCGCGACGAAGCAGAAGCGGCAATCAAGGGGCGTGGAGGGAAGTCTCCGGGGAGCGTCTCGAAGAAAACCACTGCTGTCGTCATCGGCGCTGGTCCGGGCGCTTCGAAAGTCACGAAGGCCGAGGAGCTTGGAGTTCCGATCCTCGACGAGCCTGGTTTTCTCGAACTCCTCGAAACCGGTATCTTGCCGTCTTCAGTTCGCACCCAGGGGGATTCATGACAATCGAAGCAGTGGTATTTGATTTCGGTGGCGTGTTCACCGCCTCACCCTTTAGTGGATTGCACGCGTGGCATGCCGAGCGCGGCCTCGATCCCGAACTCGGCCTTCGCGCAGTGTTTGGTCCCTACGATCAGGACACCGATCACCCGTGGCACCAACTTGAACGAGGCGAGATCGCACTTGAAGCGGCCGCCGAACAGATCAAGGCAGTCGGCGCCGAGATGGGTCTCGAAATTGACCTCAAAGAAATGTTCGGCGCGCTTGGCGGCGAATCGGGAGCCCGAAGCGATGTTGTCGAAAAGGGCCTGGCGCTGCGTGCAAGCGGGTACCGCACGGCATTAATTACGAACAACATCAAGGAATTCTCCGATGGATGGCGCGCCATGATCCCCGTTGACGAATTGTTTGAGGTCATTGTCGATTCATCGGCGGTTGGTATTCGCAAACCCAACCTTCGGATTTATGAGATGACGCTCGAGCAACTTGGGGTTGCTCCGGAGAATGCAGTGTTTCTCGACGATGCTCCAGGCAACATCGTGGCTGCGCGCGCAGTGGGAATGCATGCGATCCTCGTCGAAGATGATCATTCCGGCGCGTTTGCGGAACTCGATCGACTTCTCGCTGAAGGTTGATCCTGGGGCCGACGCGGTCACGTGCATTGAGTGCGCGCAACCAGTAGTCAGAGAAACGTCGATCAGATTACGGTGAAGCACCAGCTTCTGATGGAACTCACTTTTGGACCGAACGCGGATTGCCAGTACGTGGCCGTCAGACAGTTCTGCCCTGCGGGAAGAGTGTCATAGACCTTGCCTGGTCCGGCTTTGAACGTGACTTGGTTGAGCTGTGGGACGGTGTAGGTCTGGTCGAGCGGAAGTGGAATTCCGTTGAGGACGAGTGACGCTTCGTATCCCGGGGCCATATCGATTCCGATGATGTCCTGCTGAAGAATCTTTGCGCCGGGAGTCGGGATGAGGCGTTGGATGCGACCACCATCGAGTTGGGAGGTGTCGGAGGTGCCGAGACGAGCAGCCAGCACGATGCAGACCACCGCGATTGCGAGCAACGCGAGGTAGGCGATGTAGCGAGGCTTGAACCGGCGGTTTGGCGGCGAGGCGGACTTAGTCGTGTCGGCGCCGGAGTTCGTGGTGTCATTCGCAGGATCGGAAGTAGTCACGGAAAGAGTCTGCCCGCTCGCGGCTCGCGTGCGGGTCTCGGGTGTGACGATTTTCCGTCACGTCCTTGCTGAGGGTGACCGAAATCGGCAAGGCAGAGAACTAGCCTCGCCTCGTGTCCAACGCCCGTGCTGCCGACCGCATCGGTCAGGTGCTCGGGGGGCGCTACCGGCTGCTGGCCCCCATCGGCACCGGGGCCTCCGCGACTGTCTACCTGGCCGATGACGTGGTTCTTCGTCGTCGCGTCGCGGTCAAAGTTCTCCACGATGCGCTTGCGAGCGATGTTTCGTTCCTGAAACGTTTCCAAGCAGAAGCTCGCTCCGCAGCGGCACTGAACCACCGGCACATCATGGCGGTGCATGACTGGGGGCAGGGTGAGGTGCCCTATCTCGTCACCGAATTGCTCGATGGTGGTTCCTTGCGAGCAATGCTCGATGCCGGAAATCTTCTTGATCTTGCCCAAGCCAGAAGTGTCGGAGTCGATACTGCTCAGGCATTGGACTATGCCCATCGCCGAGGATTCGTTCATCGCGACATCAAGCCAGCCAACCTTCTCTTCGACGATGAAGGAACTCTGCGCATCGCCGATTTTGGACTAGCTCGAGCGCTTGCCGAAGCGGCATGGACAGAACCGGCCGGCGCCGTGTTGGGCACCGCTCGCTACGCCTCACCTGAGCAAGCGCAAGGTGTGGTGCTCGACGGACGCAGCGATGTCTATTCACTTGGCCTTGTGATTATCGAATCGGTCACTGGCCAACTTCCGTTTACTGCCGATACAACGCTCGGAACTCTTATGGCACGCGTCGATCGGAATGTGCCCGTTCCCGATGTGCTGGGACCACTCGCGCCGGCGTTGCGCGCTGTAGGGGTTCCAAATCCTGCAGATCGTCCCGATGCCGCTGAATTCGCAACGATGCTCATGGCCGCTGGCGACCTCGGTCCCACTGCGCCGCTGCGTCTGGCCGGAACTGTTGCGCTTGAACCCGATCAGCTTGATCCGCGCGAACCCACCACGATTTATGTTCCTGAACAAATCGTTCTCGGGGGAACGCCGGCGGGAACTGGAGGCGGTCCGACGTTCGCCGATCCAACCATCGCGAATGAACTGTTTCTCGCCGCGCAACCTGCCACTCGAACAATCGATCGTCCTGAGAGCGCTGCGGTTGCGACCGCAGCCCGTTCGGGCAGAGGGTCACGTCGACGGCTACCGGCAAAATCGATCGCCGCGCTGATTGCATTGCTTGTTGTTATCGGTGGCGGGGCAGCGTTCTTTCTTCTCCGTACACCCACTCACACCCTCGCTGATTACGCGTCGATGTCCGCACCTGTGGCGCGCGCCGAACTTGAATCGAAAGGATTCAACGTTGTCGACGACGGCGTCTATTCGGAAACCATCGATATCGATACGGTGATTTCTCAGGATCCAGTTGCGGGCACATCGCTCGCCGAAGGCAAGACCATCACGCTCACGGTTTCGCTCGGTCCGCCTCCCGTTCCGGTTCCGGCCGACCTTCCCGGCAAGACAATCGATCAGGCGTCGGCTGCGCTGACTGCAGCGAGTCTGAAACTCGGTGTTGTCACCGACGCGTTCGATGAAACGGTTGCAAAGGGAATTGTGTTGTCGCTCGCCGATGGAATCACCCCAGAGATGCCAAAAGGCTCGGCGATTGGTCTCATCGTCAGCGCCGGTCCAAAGCCTCGGACGATTCCCGAGATCGCAGGAAAGCCAATTGCTGAAGTCATGCCGCAACTTGATGCGCTTGGATTGAAAGTCACCCGGGTCGACGAGTTCTCCGACCGAGTGGCCGAGAACATCGTGATTTCTTCATCTCCTGCGGCAGGTCAGACCGCAGCGAAGGGGAGCACGGTCACCGTGACGGTGTCGAAGGGCAAGAAGCCGGTCACGATCCCTGCATCGATTGTCGGTAAATCCATCGCTGATGCCAGTGCGCAGCTCACAGCGCTGGGTCTCACCGTTAGCGGCGTTGCTGGTAACCCGACCAAGACCGTTACTGGCTCTACCCCAGCCGTTGGAACGCAGGTGAAGGCCGGTTCGGCCGTCACATTGGTGACCTCGCCGTAACCGGCTCTGCGCGCATCCGCCGATACCATCGCCGTTCGTGACAACTACCGACCATCCCGAGGGTTCCGAAGGGAACGACAGTCTCGGTGGTGTTGGCTTCGATGATGCTGAGGAACTTGAACTCGGCATTGAGCCATCTGGCGGCGACGAAGTTGTGGTTTTGCCTTGGAGCCTGATGCTGCAGCGGCGCGTCGCTGGACGGGTTGAGCGTAGCCCGCGCAAAGCGTGGATCATTCTGGCTGCCTCATTGCTGGGCGTGTTCACCGCAAGTTTCACGATCACTGTCCTTACGGTTTCGTTGGGCGAAATTGCGCATGACTTAGGTTCCACTCAGAGCATCCTCACCTGGGCGGTGACTGGTCCGAGCCTTGCAATGGCGGTGCTGGGTCCGATCGGCGGAAAGATGTCCGACCGCTATGGAGCTCGGCGTATTTACCTGATCAGCATCTCGGGTGTTGCAGTGTTCTCCGCTGCCGCAGTTCTTGCGTGGAGTGCGCCTGCTCTCATCGCTGCTCGATTAATTGGAGCATCGCTCGGAGCAGCGGCCGGCCCCGCAGCGTTGTCGATGATTAATCGAAGCTTTCCTCCGGAGCGTCGCGCGCAAGCGCTCGGCTATTGGGCGCTCGTCGGGGCCGGCGCACCAGTCTTCGGTGTCGTTATTGGTGGGCCGTTAGTTGATTCCTTTGGTTGGCGATGGATCTTCATTTTGCAAACACCAATTGCTGTTGCTGCTGTTGTGATCGGCTTTCTCGTACTGCCGCATTCGGGTCGTGGCGATCGACACCCATTCGACGTCGCCGGTTCGGCGCTTCTTGCCTTTGGCGTCGGATTCATTCTTGTTGCGTTAAATCGCGGTCCCGAAATTGGTTGGACCCACCCGCTCGTACTCGCAGGCTTCATCGGAGGACCTTTGTTGCTGGCCTGGTTTGCTCGCGTCGAAAGCCAGACGGAACATCCGCTACTGCCGATGCGCTATTTCCGTCGTCGGAATTTCACGTTTCCGATGATTAACCAGTTCTTTGCGAATTTCACCTACATGGGTGGATTCATTCTCACGCCGTTACTGCTTCACGATGTTCTTGGCTACAGCACAACAAAGACTGGTTTGGTTTCGATTGCCCGACCGATTGCATTTTCTATTTGCGGTCCGATCGCTGGGTATCTCGTCATCAAGTTCGGTGAGAGAACGATCGGCATGTTTGGTTCCGTTGTGTTGGTCGCCTCAATGATGAGTTTGGCGATGGTTACGGCCGACTCGGGATTGTGGTTGATTGAAGGCGCGCTGGTTCTTTCTGGAATCGGAATGGGCGCGTGCGCTCCGGCGATGATCGCCAGCATCGCGAACTCAGTCGACAAACGCGATCTTGGTGTTGCCAGCGCGGCTTCCCAGACTGTGAGTCAGATCGGTGTGGTCGCGGGCATGCAAATTCTTCTGACGGTGCAATCGGTGAGCGCAGTAAGCGGGAGCGGAACCTCGTCGTACGCCACGGCCTATTACGTTGGAGCGGGGGCAGCGGTTATTGCTTTGGTTGCTGCGTTCTTTGTGCGCCGCACCCAACATGACGAGCCGCAAGCGATCGAGTCTCTGGCAGTTGCCTAAGCGGGCCGACCGAGACCGAGAGAACTCGATCAGTCTGCGGTGATGTCGCGCAGTGCGTCGGCGAGCGCCTGTGCGTTTGCGTCGGGGGCGGCGGCGGAGGCCTGCATCGCAAGCATCTTGGTGAGATCTCCGTCGACCTTGATGCGCCCACCCATGAAGGCCTGCATCGCTGCAGCGGCGTCTTGATCAATGAAGATCGCCCGAGCCGTTTCGTAGTCCACAGTCACCGTGAGATCTGGCCCATCAAGGTGACCATCTTCGATGACGACTTCACCATCGGTGGTGTCGACATGGCCCTGTACATCGGCATCGAAGGGGGTGTCGGTGACCACGAGGTTCATGCGGACGGCGACCGGGGGAGCGGTATCGGGCCGGGGCAGAGTTTCCCGAAGCGTTCGTGCAGCATTCATCCAGTCGGGGCTCAGGAATGGATAGGCGGTCGCCACGGGTCCTCCACAGAATTGTCGTGAACTGCCGACCCTATCCACGTCGGGAGGGGTTGGCCCGGTCGGCATCTACGATGCAGGTCCATGTCCGCTCGTCTCACTCGCGACAATGTCGCCAAAGTCGCCGATCTCGCTCGGCTCAATCTCTCCGAGGCCGAACTCGAGCGATACACCGAGCAACTCGGTGCGGTGCTTGACCACGCCGAAGACGTCGCGTCGCTCGATCTCGACGGGGTTCCGCCGACTGCACACCCGTTACCTCTCGTGAATGTGTTGCGCGACGACGTGGTCGTCGAAGGTGTCGATCGTGAAGAAGTTCTTTCTCAGGCCCCTTCGGTTGAGGATCGCCGATTCCGGGTTCCCGCAATTCTCGGAGAGGAGCCCTGAGATGAGCGCCATTCCTTCTACTGCGCTCGAAATCGCCGCCGCGGTTCGCTCTGGTGAATTATCGGCCCGCGAAGTTCTCGACGGTCACCTCGCTCGTATCGATGCTCAAGACGGCGAGATCAACGCATTCAACCTTGTAATGATCGACGAAGCTCGCGCCGCTGCTGCTGCAGTCGACGCCCAGGTCGCTGCCGGCGAAGACCCTGGCCCGTTGGCCGGAGTGCCTCTGGCTCTCAAAGACAATCTGTGCACTCGTGGCATCCCTACGACATGTTCAAGTCGAATTCTTGAAGGCTGGCGACCGCCTTACGACGCAACCGTCGTGCAGCGCGTCAATGCTGCCGGTGCGGTTTCGATCGGCAAAACCAACCTTGATGAATTCGCGATGGGTTCATCAACCGAGAACTCAGCATTCGGACCAACGCGCAACCCGCGTGACACAAGCCGGGTGCCTGGTGGATCATCGGGTGGGTCGGCTGCTGCAGTCGCTGCTGGATTCGCGCCTCTTTCTCTTGGTTCTGACACTGGCGGCTCGATTCGCCAACCTGCAGCGCTCTGCGGTGTTGTTGGCGTCAAGCCCACCTACGGAATGGTGAGTCGGTACGGGCTCATTGCCTTTGCCTCGTCGCTCGATCAGATCGGCCCTTTCTCGACGACCGTTGCTGACTCCGCGTTGCTTCTCGAAACGATCGCCGGCTACGACGGTCGTGATTCCACATCGATTAATACGCCGGTTCCTTCGTTGCTTGAATCGCTCGGCCAGGGTGTCGACGGGCTCCGAGTTGGGCTCGTTACCGAACTCATGGGCGAAGGGATTGCTCCCGATGTTGCTGCTCGCGTTCGTCAGGCCGCCGATGCGTTGACTGCGGCCGGAGCACAGGTTGGCGAAGTGTCCGTTCCTGCTGCGGCCTACGGGTTGTCGGCCTACTACCTCATTGCTCCGGCTGAAGCGTCGAGCAACCTTGCCCGCTACGACGGCGTTCGTTACGGCATGCGTGTCGATGCCCCAACGACTGCCGAAATGAACGCAGCTACACGTACTGCCGGTTTTGGTGATGAGGTCAAGCGTCGCATCATGCTCGGCACCTACGCACTTTCTGCCGGCTACTACGACGCCTACTACGGCAAGGCGCTGAAGGTTCGCACGCTCATTGTGCGCGATTTCGAAAAGGCTTACGCCGATTTCGATTTGCTGCTCACGCCGACTTCTCCGACGACGGCATTCAAGTTTGGTGACAAAACTGCTGATCCGTTGTCGATGTATCTCAACGACATCTGCACAATTCCCACGAACTTGGCTGGGCATCCAGCGATGAGCGTCCCATTTGGTGGCGGTTCCGATGGCATGCCTGTTGGCGTGCAATTGCTCGCGCCGGCGCTGGGTGAGTCGACGATGTTCCGTGCCGCAGCAGTTCTCGAAGCCGCTGCCCCTGCGCTTGATGAGGTGTGGTCATGACGCTCACGCACGAACCAATCGAAGGCGAGCACTTCATCGTCGTCAGCGAAACGACCGGCGATTCATGGGAGATCGTTGTTGGTCTCGAAGTTCACTGCGAGCTTGCGACCGTCACCAAGTTGTTCTGCGGATGTCCGAACATGTTTGGCGATGAGCCCAACACCAATGTGTGTCCGGTGTGTCTCGGTCTTCCTGGTTCGCTGCCAGTGCTGAACGAAAACGTTGTCGAACTGGCGATGCGATTGGGCCGAGCGCTTCAGTGCTCTGTCGAACCGTCCGTATTTGCTCGCAAGAACTACTTCTACCCGGATATGCCCAAGGATTATCAGGTCACTCAGTTCGATCGACCGATCAATGTCGACGGATGGCTCGATCTCCCTGATGGCACCCGCGTCGGTATCGAGCGTGCGCATATCGAAGAAGACACCGGCAAGAACACCCATGCCGGTGGAAGTGGTCGCATCCATGGGGCCGATTACTCGCTGGTCGATTACAACCGCGCTGGTGTTCCGCTCGTCGAAATCGTTGGTCGTCCGCATATTCGTCACCCAGAACAAGCCAAGACCTACATCGACGAACTTCGCGCCATCCTTCTGACCACAGGCGCATCCGACGCCAAGATGGAAGAAGGATCCCTTCGTGTCGACGCGAATGTTTCGGTTCGACGTGTTGGCGACACTGCGCTCGGCACACGTTGCGAAGTCAAGAACTTGAACTCGCTTCGGTCTCTTGGCCGGGCCATCGAATACGAAGCACGACGCCAAGTCGATCTACTCGAAACTGGTGAACGGATTAAGCAGGAAACGCGCCATTGGGATGAAGGCGCTGGTCGTACCCGCGCTGGACGTTCAAAGGAAGAGGCAGAGGACTACCGCTACTTCCAAGAGCCCGATCTTGTGCCGCTCGCGCCAAGTGCCGAATGGATTGCAGCGATCGACGCAGCAATGCCGCCGCTTCCTGCAGCACGACGCGATGCGCTTGCAGCTTCTGCAGATGTTGCAGTCACTGAAACATCTGTCGTCATCGCCGTGCAGCGAGATCTCGACCAACTCGCACTGGCAGCAATTGCCGCTGGCGGCGATGGCAAGCGCGTTCTCACGCATGTTGAACACAATTTGTCGAGTGACGGCGCTGCCGATCTCAACCCCGCAACCTTTGCGCAACTCGTTGGTTTGGAGCTTGGCGGGCAACTCACGGCGACACAGGCGAAGACCGTTCTGGCCGAGATGGTGAACTCTGGTCGCGCTCCCGATGTGATCGCAGCGGAACTTGGCTTCGAAGCCATGGATTCTTCGGAGCTTGAAGGCATTGTCGACGGATTGATCGCGGAGAGCCCCGAGGAATGGGCGGACTTCTGCACCGGTGACGACAAGAAGCGCGCCAAATTGCAGGGCTTCTTCACCGGCAAAATTATGAAGGCAACGAAGGGGCAAGCCGATGGCAAAGCAGTCGCTGCACTCCTCGAGTCCCGTAGGGCCGAAAGTCTCTGACTCGCCCGTAAGCGAACGTTGTTCTCTATGATCGGTAAAGCGAAGACCCCCTGGGAGTTCATGTGATGCGATCAAGAAAGAAGAGTGCAGCGTTTGCGGCGCTCTTGATTGCGAGTTTCGTCCTCGTCGGCGCCGCTTGTGGTGATTCGTCGAGTACGACAGATGCATCGTCGACCACCACAGCGAAGTCGAGCGGTAGTGGTAGCGACGCAACTATTTGCGCAGATCTGTTCAATCAGGTCGAAGACCTTGTCGCGACGATGGACGCGTCTGACACGGGGACAACAGACGAGATGTCCCCCGATATGTCGCAGACGATGAAATCGCTTGAATCGTTCTCTTCGAGTGTCCCGAGTGAGATCCGCGAAGATTGGAAGACCGTGATCTCCGCTATCACGAGCTACGTCGAGGAACTAGCGGGAATCGATTTCACGAACCCGGCCGACCCAACCACAGAAGCAAAGTTGGCCAAGGCCGAATCTGTGATGGACGACGCGAAGTATCAGAAAGCTTCCGAGAATCTGGATCAGTGGATCCAAAAGAACTGCCCGAGTTACGCGACGAAGTAATTCGCTGAGAGATCAAAATCCAACAGCCTTAGGACAACTTGGGGCTTGGGTGTAAAGCGGGGTTCGGTCATATCTGAAGTCGCCGAGGTTTGCCTGAGCATGGCGTTGGTGAGCACCCTGTTTCGATACCATTCCTCGGAGGCCTACGGCGGGCGTAGTGCCAAACACGAGGGAGCTCCAGTGACGAATACGGGATCAACAGGCGGAACGTTCTGCACGCAGTGCGGGACTTCGATGTCTTCGGGGGCAGCTGCCTGCACCTCTTGCGGATTTGCCATGTATACCGGTCGAAACAACTGCTGGAATTGCGGAACTCATACCGCTATCGGGCAGGCGGTATGCACCTCGTGTGGTGCGGCAGTGGTCGGTGGATCCGTTGCGACGAGTTCAAAGTCGAAGGTCGCAGCCGGGCTC
>Ga0209444_10002115_pt1 | contig 10961 bp, 12 predicted proteins | sample LauGreFaBDMM15DN_2_FD_188215 | JGI IMG/M metagenome (GOLD analysis project Ga0209444, IMG submission 188215) | Freshwater lake microbial communities from Lake Michigan, USA - Fa13.BD.MM15.DN (SPAdes) (version 2) | ecosystem: Environmental > Aquatic > Freshwater > Lake | place: Lake Michigan...
TTAGTTCCCAATTACAAAATAATTATTTAAAGAGATCTTTTAATTCGGGTCATTCCAGGTGGAAGTGGCTGTAATCCTGCAGCTTGGCATAACAAATCTCCCCAGGCGGCAACGTGTAAGCCCAGTTGATCAGGGACAGTCCAGGAAGCTCTAATTTCAATAGTTCCTTCTAGTGCATGGTTATTGAGTTCTCCATAAGAATCTGATGAAGTTCTAGTCACAGTTCCAGAAAGTTCACTTGCCTTGATGCCTCTTTGAGAAAAACAATCAAGCAACCAAGTCCAACCAACTTGTGTTAACAAAGGATCACTTGCTAGATCAGCTTCCACACGGGCTTTGGTAAAAGTTACAACTCTGGTTGTGCCTTTCCAAGCTTCCACACCTGCTGGATCAAAAAGTAAAACAAGTCGACCATTGCTGATGTCGTCTTCGCCTTCTAAAACTTCGGCGGAAATTGCTAATGAGTATGGAGCTAAACGCATTGGGGCTGGCACTTCTTCGGTGCTGATTTCTGGTCGCAGTGGTGCGTTACGCACAGCTTCTACTAGTTGCTCAAATTGGGAATTTTCTGATTTCACATTTATTACTGTATTTGTTACTGGAGTGACTATTGGGATGCAACGCCGTTTACGCTGTTTTCCTTAGTCTTTGGGTTTGAGACAAACTGCATTTATGCAATATCTCAGATCTGTTGGGGTATCAAATCCTTCACCTTCAAAAACATGGCCAAGATGTGATCCACAATTTGCACAACGCACTTCCACTCTTAATCGACCCATCGAATAATCAGATAATTCTATGATCGCTTCTTTTGCTAGCGGGGACCAAAAAGATGGCCAGCCACAACGCGAATCAAATTTTTCATTGGAAGTGAAAAGATCAGCATTACATCCGCGACAAACATAAGTTAAATTCTCACCCTTTGGAATTTCTCCACTCCACGCAGGTTCAGTTCCAGCTTGTCTTAAGACATGGTATTCAAAGTTTGTTAATTCTTCTTTCCACTGTTCATCTGATTTTTGAACCGGATAGTTTTCTCCATCAGGTTTTTGGGAGGAAATGTTTTCGTTCATTTAGAATTTATGCCCTTCGGTTAGGTAGCGAATAAATATTGTTTGATTTTCTTGCAAAACATGAAGGGGTTTGAAATGTAAGGGAATTTTAAAAGCAGCACCTTTAACTAACGAAGTTATTTCTGTTGCTTGAGCGAACTGTGCCACCACAGAAAGATCTAATTCATCTACTAGGTCTGCATCAAGTAAACCATGCAGCAAGGTTGGACCACCTTCGCACAAAATTCTTTTGAAAGATCTTCGCACTAAATCTTGTTTAACACTTTTAAGATCAACTGATTTTTGTCCACAGAAAACAAATTCCGCTAAACCCACGAATTGCCGGGTGGCACCTTCATTGCTGAGAGAAGTGTAAATAATGGGTTGTGCTTCATCTACTCTTGATTTGAGCCAAGCTTTAGTGAAATTCAATTCGTTTGAAACTATTGCCAATCTGGGTTTCTTGGTCAATCTAAGTCTTTTTCTTAACTCTTGGTTGTGTTCATTTATTTTGAAATCAAGATAAGGAGCCGATTGTGCTGTCTTAGTACCAATCAAAATTACGTCACTGAGTTGTCGGAGGTGGCGAAATATTTGTTTATCAGCAGCAGTGCTTAGTGCTGAAGTTTCCTGGTTTTGATCTGTGACACCACCATCAAGTGTTTGCACCATGTTGGCTCTGATCCAGGGTTTATTTGGCCAAGGGTAAAGGTTTAATAAATCAGATTCGGTGAGCACTTTTTCAGGGGCAGGAGAGATTCTGATCATGGGTTAACTCCTTATCCTTGCAGATGACCTCGGGTCTTGAGCCTAAATAAACCCATTTGGTGTTTCTGGTGTTGCCTGAGGGTTAAGACTAATCCACCGGAGTAACATCCCAATCATGAATAAAACATTTAAAAAATCTTCGGTTGTCTTATCAACTTTGATGCTTTTAGCTGGTTTGTCAACACCGGCACAAGGTGCCACGACATTAACCAAGGCTCAACAAACCAAAGTTTCAGCTGTTTTCAAGGCGATTGCTTCCAGTAATCCTGATTCCATGAACACCTCCCGAAAGAACTTGGCCGGTTCAGCAGATTTAGCGGTGGCCATGATCCAAAACTATTATTCAACAGAAAAATATATGCGTTCAATTTCCACTGTGGGTAGACCCTTAGGTGTAACTCCCGCCAATGCTGCTCTGGGTAGTGCCAAAATTACTAACGGAAAAGTTGTGTTAACCACTGCTGCACCAGGTTTTTCTGGTACTTACACCGATTTTAAATTCAATAAAGCTGGCAAAATTACTGCTTGGTCAATTTCTACTAGTGGTGGTAGCAAAGTAAATATTGCTGCACGTGTAAAAGTTTTACCTAAAGTAACTTGGCAATACGCCAATGACATTAAAGCTGTTTATTGGGGTAAAGGTGTGCAAATTGATTCAGGAACTATTTACCAAGATTCGTTAAGCAGATGGATCATGCAATTAGCTGTTACTAATGTGGCTGGTGGGGTTAACACTAAGTCTTTGATCACCACGACCGGTAAATATCAATCTCCCGATAAAAATCTTTACACCACAACTTCCACTCCGGCAGGTTGTTTTGAAACCGGGCAAACAGTATTTTTCACAGCTGTTGTGCCCCAAGGGTCAGTTGTTTTAAATGGGGTAAAAGGGATACTTGAGGTTCCGATGAGCAATGGATGCGCTGAAGATGACTCAAATCGCCTCGAAGTGACGATTAAACCCTAGTTTTTCCTCATAAAATAGGTTGCTCACCCATGGAAAGCCCAGTTTGTTGGTATGGTCTTTAACCATGCGCCTGAAACGACGCCTGGTTACCCTGACGATCACGGGAATTTTAGCCAGCACTCTCTCAACTTCCCCTGCCTTCGCAGATGGAATTCCTAACTATCCAGGAGCAGCTGCTCTAAAAACTGGGGTAGAAAACAGTGCTGTGAAAAAAATGCAATCAGCCTTAATTGAACTTGGTTATGACATCCCAGTTTCTAATGGAAAATATGGCCCAGCCACAACCAGAGCGGTATCAAAGTTTTATGCCGAAAATGGTGACATTGATGATGGTACTTCTGTTGGACCATTGGGTTGGAACGAAATCTTTATTGCACTTGATGAACAAAGAGCTGTTAACAAATCTGAGAAAGAATATGAAGAAGCAACTAAAGCAGAAGTTGCTGCACAACTAAACCCTGAACAAGTTGCCACAGTTATTCCAGATGAACAACGCGGCAAGCAACCTGCTCGCGGAACATCCAGTAAAAATTTGCCTTACAAAATGCCAGTGATAGGTCAAATCTCAGCGGTTTATAACCAAAAAGGTAGACGTTGGGCTGGACGAAGACATGATGGTATTGATATTCGTGCACCTAGAGGAACTGTTATTAAAGCTGTAGTTGAAGGCAAAGTTACTTTTGCTGGTTGGCAACATGCTTACGGCCGGTTAATAATTTTGGAACATGCTGATGGCACCACTTCTTGGTATGCCCACATGTCAAAAAGAGTTGCTAAAAAAGGTGATGTGTTAATGCCCGGAGACACTATTGGTTTAGTGGGAGCTTCAGGTCACACCACCGGATCACATCTTCATTTTGAAACACATAACGCTAATGGTGAGAAAATTAATCCAGTTACCTGGTTGCAATCAAGAGTGTGGAAAGTAGAACCTGCAACAGATCCTGCAGCTGAAACACCAGTTACAGAACCTGCTACAAACTAAAAATACTTAAATTAGCCTTGATTAGACTTTGAGGCTTTCTTTTCTTGCTTAGCTAATCTTTTTTCTTTCAATGATTTGGCGGCAGGTTTCTTTTTCTTAACCTCGCCTTTGGATTTTTCACCCATTTATTGCTCCTTTAATAGCACTACCTAGTACATATATCTTGGCATGAATTATGAAATATTTACCTCAATTTAAGTCCGTTTTAGCGAAAGCCTGATATGGCATAGTGTTAAGGGTGGGACTAAAAATCAGGTTTATTAAACAAATTTTCGTCATCTTTTTAATAGTGGCCTTCACCCACACCACCACCGCCTCAGCATTACCTATTCCTCGAGATGCCGAAATAGATAATGCGCGCTCTGAAATTGCCCAGTCAAAAAAAGACTTAGCCACCGCTCAAGAAGTTTTGAAAAAAACTACTGAAGAATTAAATCAAGCTGTGGCGGAAGATAAAAGAATCAGAGCAGAACTAGAAGAAGCCCAGCGCCAAAAAGCGCAAATAATTGCTGAAATAAATGCGTTGATCGCTGAAATAAACAGGGTGCAAGCCCAAATTGATGATCTGGTTCGGGCCACCTACATTGATGGCACCCAACAGGAACTGTATTTAGTTGAAGCAATTTTATCTGCCGAAGATTCCAACGAAGCCATGTCCACCTTTGACTCTTTGCAATCACTTTTAGCAAATAGCAGCAAAGTAGTAAAGCTACTTAACGACGATAAAGCCGCTCTTGAAGTTAAAGAATTAGAGTTACAAGTTAGAGAAAAAGAAATTACTGCCAAGAAAGCAGAATCAGCACAAATTGTGGTGGCTTTAACTAAAGTTCGAGCTAAAGCAGCTGAAGAAGCAGAAAAGATTAAAAAAATTGTTGCCACACAAGAAGCTATTTTAAAAAGATTAGTTTTAGCAGGATTGGCTAGAAATAGTGGTAATTTTTCTGCCCGGGTAGGACCGGGGGACAGAATTCTTGGTTCCGATGTTTCCAGATGGCAACATGGTGGTAATGCCCAAATTAATTTTGTGAAAATGTATGACGCAGGTATGAGATTTATTTTTATTAAAGGAACTGACTCTAATCCCCTAGGTGCAGCACCTGCAAAATATTGGTCATCCATAGATTTTCCTGCGGCAAGAGAAGCAGGGTTACTAACTGGTATTTATCACGCAGCACTTATCCCTAGAGGAATAAGTGCTGATGCTGCTTTTGGGGTGGGACAACAACAAGCAGATCTACCTATTGATCATTTAAATTCATTGGGTGGTTTAGTGCCTGGAGTATTACCAATTGTGTTAGATATTGAATCTTTTTCCAGACCATCAGGAACAAGTGCTGCAGTGGTAACAAATTTTGCTTTGGGCTTTACTGCAAGAGTTAGAGAAAGAACTGGTAAAACTCCAATCATTTATTCCAATTTAAATTTCATACGAGGATATTTAACTAACGGTGCACTTGCTAATAATTATTTGTGGGTAGCCAATTATTCTCAAACCTCAAATCCAGCTTCCACTCCTTCAGGAGGTTGTTCGCGCACCATTTGGAGTTCTTCAGCTTGTGATTTGAATTGGACATTTTGGCAGTACACAGATCGTGGCAATGGTCCACAATATGGACTAGCCCGAGGGAGTTTGGACATGAACGTTTTTGCTTTTGGTTCGGGTGAATTATTGGCTCTGGCCGGGTATTAATTATTTAAATTAAGCTATTTAGCCCTAAATCTCCTCCGAAATTGAGATAAATTAAGGTAACCTGTGAATAGGCAATAGAGATAAGTAAACTGATCTCAAATTGGAGAACTTAATGAAAAGAAGTCAAGTAGTATTCGGGATTACAACTTTATTGTTGGCAGCAAACATTAATTTTGCCACCGCTGCAACAACAACTTTAACTGCAAAACAAACAACCACTGTTAAAGCTTATTTTGCTGCCATTGCAACAAGTGTGCCAGCAAAAATTGAAGCTGGGAAGAAAAATGCCGCAGCAAGCTCTGCTGCTGAAAAATACTTAGATTTAATTCAAAAACATTTCACCGCTAGTGAATTTTTCAAGATCAGAGATAAATTTGGAAACATAAGCCCATTGATACAAGATCCAAAAGGTACTTACAAATTGAGTAAAAATGTTGTCACACTGAACTCATATTTTGATCATGTTGATGGTAAATACTCAAATTTCACATTCAACAAATCAGGCAAATTGGTTGACTTCACATTCACCACTAGTGATGGTAAAGCAGCAAAAATGGCTGGCAATCTATATGCGGCGACCACGGATGTGACAAATGATGGAATACGAATTTCATCTGGTTATTTGTGGAAGAAGCCAAATGGAACAGCATTTACTCAGCTTAAAATAACTAACGTTGATGCTGGAAACAAATCTTGGTCATATGCCGGAACAAAGTATGTTGCCGCAGATGGTGTTTACCACACTGTTACTACTAAGCCAATTGGGTGTTTAACCACAAAAGGTGTGTCTTATTTGGAAGGTATTACGGACACAAGCCCAGTTGTGGCAGTTAACACTCAATCAAATTTGGTGTTACCACTTTATTCAGGTTGTGATGGCGGAGACCCGAACAACAGAGTTATCACAATTACTCTTAATTAATAAGTAACGTTTATAGGGATAACTCGAAAGGGTTATCCCTATATTATTTTTTGAGTAATTATATTTTTAATTATCCAACTAGTTCGCGATTAGTTTTGGTTTCGCGGTCATGTTTGCAAGCTAAACCTTTGTGGTTGGCATAGCACTCGTCGCATAACAGCACTAGTTGATGACAATTATCGTTTAGGCAGTTTCTGAATGATTTTGCTTTTGTTTCGCATCTCGCACAGGTTCCCAGCAGTTGAGCTTGGTTGCTAAATTCAATAGTTAACCGATCATCGAAGGTAAACAGGGATCCTTGCCAATGAGATTTGTCTCCATATTTGTTGCCGTATCTGACTATGCCACCTTTGATTTGGTAAACCTCTTGAAATCCTCTGTTTTTCATTAGTACTGACAAAATTTCACAACGAATTCCCCCGGTGCAATAAGTTATAACAGCTTTGTTTTTTAAGTGGTCGTATTTACCACTATCTAGTTCGCCAATAAAATCTCTGGTGGTAGAAGTGTTTGCGATTACCGCGTTTATGAATCGACCAATTTTTGCTTCAAAAGTGTTTCGACCATCAAAGAAAACCACCTCGTCTGTTCTTGCTGCCACAAGTTTGTTTACTGCTTCGGGGGTTAAATGAATACCGCCACCAATGATTCCCTTTACTCCAACTTTGATTTCATCAGTTTTGCCAAAGATGACTAGCTCATCTTTGATTTTGATACTTAGTTTTGGAAAATCATTGCCTGTTCCGGCAGACCATTTGAAATCAATATTTTTAAATCCGGGATACTCTTTGGTGGCTTTCACATATTTTTTTAAATCAGACATTTTTCCACCCAGGGTGCCATTGATCCCTTGTTCAGAAATTATAATTCTGCCCTTAATGTTTAAAGTTTCACAAAGATTTTTTTGCCACAGCAGCAAAGCTGTTTGATCTGATATTGGGGTGAAGGCGTAAAAGAGGATGACTTTATCTAAATCCATGGGGTTAGTTTAGCGCTTAATAAAAAAATATTATGAATTATTGATTGTGGTCGATAGAGGACTCGAACCTCCGACCTCATCCATGTCAAGGATGCGCTCTAACCAACTGAGCTAACCGACCAAAGTTATTTTCTTTGGAGGTGGAGACGGGATTTGAACCCGTGTACGCGGCTTTGCAGGCCGCTGCCTCGCCTCTCGGCCACTCCACCACTTGCTTGAAATTTAATTAATAAATGAATAATTTAATAATTAAATTTCCGAGCGGACGACGGGATTCGAACCCGCGACCCTAACCTTGGCAAGGTTATGCGCTACCAACTGCGCCACGTCCGCGAATAAATAGACATTTCTTTGATTTTAAGGAATTTGTCTATTTGTACCTGTTCAAGATACCCGAAGGTGAGGCTAAAGGGTTCAGTCGAGTATCTAAGTTGTGATTACGCAGGTAATGTCTCAAGTTATGGTGCACATGAAAAACCAGGCCCGTGAAATGGCCTATGCACAATTTGGCACCAAACGATTTGTTGGTTTGCAGGATGTAGCTATTGATTTGAATCGTTTAACAGAACCTGGATATTGGGCCATCATTGGCACCTTTGAAGGATCTTGGTTATTGCTCAAATTTGAAACAGAAATAGAGAACCCTATTGATTATCAAGGCAATTGGAATGGCATAGATCCTGATAATTGGGTTTCCTCAATGAATCAAACTGAATATGAATCAGCAGTTGAGGGATTAAGGCAACACATTTCCTTGGGGGATGTTTATCAGGCAAATATTTGTCGAGTTTTAACAACAGATATTCAAGCACAAGGTTATGAAATTGAAGGATTAGCTAATTTACTTACCACCGGAAACCCTGCTCCTTATTCTTGTGTCATAAGTGTTAACCAAGATGCTCACGAAAGATTAACTAAAGATGTGGCATTGGTGTCTGCTTCACCAGAATTGTTCTTAGCAAGAAATAAGCAACATATTACTTCCAGCCCAATCAAGGGAACAGGTAAAACTGTTGAAGATTTAACAGAAAAAGACCGGGCAGAAAATGTGATGATAGTTGATTTAGTGAGAAACGATTTGTCGCGAATTTGTAAAACTGGCAGTGTTAATGTGCCAAGTTTGCTGGAAACCCAATCTCACCCAGGTTTAGTGCATTTGGTTTCCACTGTGGCCGGTGAATTAACAGATGAAATTAGTTGGGCAGAAATTTTTGAGGCCACCTTCCCGCCAGGTTCAGTTAGTGGAGCCCCAAAAATAAGTGCTTTGAAATTAATCAAAAAATTTGAGAAAAGTGATAGAGGACCCTATTGCGGAGCTATCGGTTGGATAAACACTTTCAATGACACAGCCTCCATAGCGGTGGGAATTAGAACTTTTTGGAAAGACAAACACAAACTTCTGTTTGGTACCGGGGCAGGAATCACCTGGGGTTCAGAACCGTTAAAGGAATGGCAAGAAACCGAATTGAAATGTGCCAAGTTATTTGAAGTAGCCAGCAAAAAACAACAAAAGTTATAACCCCAAAGTAAATCAATATCAAGATTTGAATTATTCTGTAAATATGAAAGATCGTCCAACTAGTCCCATCAAAATAATTCGGGCCCGCATCCGTGCCAACAGAATTGCTGATGCTGCCTGGAAAACTGCAGTATTTTTTGCAGGATTTTTTTTCATTGGAATAGGTATTGTGCTCTTGATTCTGCCTGGTCCTGGTTGGGTGATGATATTTATTGGTCTATTTACATTGGCAACAGAATTTACTTGGGCCAGCCGTTTTCTTGCCCCTTTAAGACTTAAATTAGCTAAAGCAAAACTCACGGGCAAAAAACCGGTATGGATTTATTTGTTGTTCTTGCTCATCGCCGTCATCGGAATCTTGTCTAGCTGGTGGATTTGGATGAAATTCGAGCGCTAGTCCCTTCATTGCAAAACCCTAAATAAATAGGTCCTAAGGGTAGTATTAATTCTGTGAATAAATCAAAAGTTGATCTGTATTTATGTGGCGTTAAAGGCTATGAAGCAGCCAAAGTGATCATAAGTTCTCATCAAAAATTTATTGGTTCAGTCGTGATAGCACCTGATACTGGAACAGTGGATGATCCGTTTGAAAAAATATCCCAAGTCTTTGAAAGCGCGGGAATAAAGGTTTCCACAACCGATCCTGGAAAAATATCTGAATTAGCACTTGCCATTGGTTGGAAAAAATTAATCGATGCTAATTATCAACAAATTATTGTGATTCATGATTCTTTGCTCCCCAAATATAGGGGTTGGAATCCACTGCTAACCGCGTTAATTAATGGCGATACCAAGATTGGGGCCACAGCAATAATTGCCACCAGCCAAGTAGATGCTGGACCTATCATTGCTCAAGCTGGTAAATCAATAAAATACCCAATTAATTTAGTTGAAGCTATGGCAATAATTTCCACTTTGATAGAAAAATTGTTACAAACAGTTTTCACCCAAATTGCCAAAAAAGGCAAAGTTGTTGGTAAACCACAAATTCAGAAACAAGCAACCTACAGTTTATGGCGAGACGAAAAAGATTTCATTATTGATTGGACTTTGCCAGCAGAAAATATTTTACGACATATTCATGCCTCTAGTTATCCATATGTTGGTGCAAAAAGTCTGCTAGCAGGCGAAGAAGTAAGAATTTTTGATGGCAGGGTAAGTAAAGAGAACCCAAGAATTGCAAATAGAACACCAGGAAAGATTTGGAAAATCACTAACGGAATTCCGATAGTGGTGTGTGGAAAAGGTTTCATTGAACTAACCCAAATAAGTGGCAACAATGGCAGATCAGTTTTACCTATCACCAAACTTCGACAAAGATTCGAATAAGGAATAAATACTGTGTCAGATTTTAAAGTAAAAATTGACGGGAAAGAAGAAACCGCCACAGCGGGAATAAACGCAATTGATTTTTATAAAGAAAACAAAAACATAGTTGTAGCAAGAATCAATGGGATCATTAAAGACTTAGCAACACCACTTAGCGCAGGTGATGAAGTAATAGGAATTTTGGCAAGCTCCGAAGAAGGACTGGCAGTGATTAGACATAGTACTGCTCACATTATGGCTCAAGCTGTACAAAAGCTGAACCCAAAAACCAAATTAGGAATTGGGCCACCAATCAAAGATGGTTTCTATTACGATTTTAAAGTTGAAAATAATTTCACACCTGAAGATTTAGTAAAAATTGAATCCACTATGAAAGAAATCATGAAAAGTGGTCAAAGATTTACCCGCAGAGTAAGTGATGAGAAATCATTATTAAAAGAATTAGCAGCAGAGCCTCTTAAAATTGAATTAATTGGAATCAAAGGAAACCCTGCTGAAGATGTTATGGAAGTTGGGGGAACCGAATTAACAATTTATGACAATATTGATTTTAGAAGTGGTGAAGTTGTTTGGTCAGATTTATGTCGCGGACCACATGTTCCTTCCACCAAATATTTAGGTGCACACAAATTAATGAGAACTGCTGGTGTTTATTGGCGAAGCGATGAAAAAAATCCTCAGTTGCAAAGAATTTATGGTACCGCCTGGGCCAGCAAAGAAGAACTAGCTAATCATTTGGTGTTACTGGAA
>Ga0209444_10002116_pt1 | contig 10960 bp, 9 predicted proteins | sample LauGreFaBDMM15DN_2_FD_188215 | JGI IMG/M metagenome (GOLD analysis project Ga0209444, IMG submission 188215) | Freshwater lake microbial communities from Lake Michigan, USA - Fa13.BD.MM15.DN (SPAdes) (version 2) | ecosystem: Environmental > Aquatic > Freshwater > Lake | place: Lake Michigan, USA...
GCATGTTGCCCAAGTAAGCAGCTTTTCACTCAATCCCTCAAAATGGGACAGCAGAAATTTCTGCTGTCCCATTTTTTCATCTATGTACGACACCATCCCGCTCTTCCCCCTATCCCAAGGCATATTCCCAGATGGTTTACTGGCGCTTCAAATTTTTGAAGTACGCTACCTTGACCTCATCAAGCGCTGCCAGCAACAGAAGCAGCCATTTGGCGTCGCTTGGATTCAACAAGGGAGTGAAGTTCAAGTGCCGGGCCAAATGCCTTCACTCCACAAAGTGGGTTGCTTGGCGCACATTAAAGAATTCGAACAGGTACAACCCACCTTTTTTCGGATCTTGTGCCAAGGCGGTCTGCGCTTTCAGTTGCATGAAGTGCAACCCGGTCCGTTTGGGGTATGGCAAGGTCAGGTGACGTATTTGGTGCAAGATCCAGAGGTTGAAGTTCCACCCTCCATGCAATCCCATGCGGATCGACTTGGCAAAGTCATTGCAACCGCACAGCAGCAAGGAGTCATAGACAAACTGCCCATTTTTGAACCCTACCACTTGGATCAATGCGGGTGGCTGGCCAATCGGTACGCAGAGGCCATGTCCCTGAGTCCTGAGCAAAAGCAACAGCTGCTTGTGGAATTAGATCCTTTGCAACGATTGGAATCGGTGGTTCGCTTGATGCAATACAACAAAACGCCCTAGAAACCAAAAAGGTCGCTAGGGCGCATGAATATTGGGGTGGCTGATGGGGCTCGAACCCACGACAACAGGAATCACAATCCTGGACTCTACCAACTGAGCTACAGCCACCGTATCCGGTAAATTATAACTGCGTAACCCTGTTCTTATTGCGCAGCTGCGGCCAAACTTGTTTCTGCGCTTGGCTGGGGAACAGAAATTTTGACCTTGAAGCGTTCTTTCAAGAGTTGGTAATACGACATCAACTCTGCGTTGGCAAGCCACTGGCTGTACTGGGCGTATTCCTGCGCGGCGGTTTCTGCAGCCGGGGTATTGCGGGCTGATACCTTGTTCACCCGCACAACCGCGTAGCCCTGCTCGCCAAGATCAACGCCTACCCAACTCGGAAGCGCGGCGGTATCGGCACGCATGATGGCGCTCAGGAGCAGCCCTTTAACCGCACTGGTTTGCTCACGCGATACCAGAACGGACTCGCCTAGGCTAGCAGCAGCCGCATTGGTTTTCCAGGAAACAAGGCTAGCAGCGCCTTCTTTTTTAGCCAACTCAGTGGCACGGCTGAGCATGAGGCGGTCTTTGACCGCGTTGCGAACTTCATCCAAGGGCAAGGTGTGCGCAGCCGTATATCGCGATATACGGGCAGAAACCAATTGGCTGGCACCGGTTTCTATTGCTTCAGTATTGCGCTTCTTTTCAGTGGCATCGGAACTAAACAAAGCCGCCAGAAGTTTAGGGTTCACCAACACGCCTTCCGCACCAGGTTGCGGAGTACGGCGCAGGCCGTTGGCTGTTTTAACTTCTAGCTTTAAACGCTCCGCCATGGGTTTTAAGCTGTCGGCTTGCTCATAAACACCGTTAGAAAACACTTCGGCCAATTCGGCAAACTTACGCTGCGCTTGTTGGGTTTTTAATTCCGCTTCAAGACCCGCACGCAGGCTTTCAAAAGACGCTTGGGCAGGCGCTTTGATGTCAGTGAGTTTGAGAATATGGAAACCAAAATCAGACTCGACCAAATCGCTAATCTCGCCCTTTTTCATAGAAAACGCCGCATCTTCAAACGGCTTGACCATGGCGCCGCGGGCAAAGAAATCTAAGTCGCCGCCCTTGGCTGCTGAACCCGGATCTTGCGAATTTTTGGAAGCCAAGGCAGCAAAAGTTTCGGGATTGCTTTTAACTTTGGCTAAAAGCGCCTGCGCAGTTTCCTTTGCCTTTTGACGCTCGGCAGGTTTCATATCTTTGGGGGCGTTGATCAAGATATGACTGGCGCGGCGCTCTTCTTTAGAGCTCAGGCGGCTTGCGTTTTGTTCGTAATAGGTTTTGAGGTCAGCTTCGTTGACCACAATCGTTTTCTTTACCGCGTCCAGATCCAGTACCAGGTATTCCACATCCGCCGACTCAGCGGCCTGAAAAAGGGCTTGGTTGGCTTGGTAGTAAGTTGCAATATCAGCATCGGCAAGTGACACTTTTGCAAAAAATTGGGCCGGTGTAAAACGGGAAATTTGGACATCACGGCGCTCGAAAAAGGCATTCAAGGTGACATCGGCCAAGGCTTTGGGTGCAAAAACCGTGGCACCGAAACCGGCTTCGACTTGACGCTCAGATAAGTTTTGACGAACGCGGGCTTCAAACCCTTCAGGTGTCAGCCCTTGGCTGGCTGCAAGCTGACGATAACGCTCCATATCCAAACTGCCATCGGTTTTTCTTAATGCGCCTATGGTTGGATCTTGCTGGAGTTCTCGCGCAAGGCGTGCGTCACTGATATTGAGCAAAGAGTCCGCTGTTGCTTGGGCTATCACTTGGTCGCGTACCAAGCGTTCCAGGGTGATGTAACGCGCTTGGGGAGACTCCAGCATTTTGGCGTCCAAGTTAGGCATAGAAGCACGCAAGCGGTCGACTTCACGCTTGTGCGCCGCGTCCCATTCGCCTTGGGTAATGCTGTGGCTTCCCACTTTGGCAACGGAGGCGCCGCCCTCATTCATGCTGCGGTAGCCATCGACACCGACCAGCACAAAGGCGGGAATAATGAGCAGAAACATGAGGGCCATCATGATCTTGGTGTGCTTGCGAACGAAATCAAACATGCGCTATCTCCAGGAAAAACAAAAAAGGCGAACGTTGACGTTCGCCTTTGTTTGGGTGGTGGGTGATGACGGGCTCGAACCGCCGACCTACGCCTTGTAAGGGCGCCGCTCTACCAACTGAGCTAATCACCCCACCTGAAACAACAAATCAATTCAAAGCATCTTTCAATGCTTTACCAGGACGGAACTTAGGAACTTTAGCAGCCTTGATTTTAATCGCAGCGCCAGTACGTGGATTGCGGCCCGCACGGGCTGCACGCTTGGTCACGGCAAAAGAACCAAATCCCACTAAGGAGACTGTTCCACCTTTTTTCAAGGTGGTTTTTACGGCACCAATGATGGACTCCAATGCACGCGACGAGGCGGCCTTAGAAATGTCAGCGTGCTTGGCGATGTGTTCGATCAATTCAGTTTTGTTCACAAAAATTTCCTTATCAATAAGAATACTTGGGGAGGTGGCGGAAAAAATTCTCAAATTTAATTATGCAACATTCCGCAGCTTAATTCTAAGCGAATTAAATTACGAATGAACTTATCAGCGGCTTCGGGCCCTAATTTCAGGGATAGCCTTTTGTAAATAATAGGCCATAGACCAAACTGTAAGCACCGCAGCGACCCAGATCAGAGCGGTACCCCAGAGCCGGGTATCCATCAAGCCAAAAAGCACGCCATCAAACAGCAAGAAGGGAATAGCAACCATCTGCACGACAGTTTTGAGCTTGCCGATCATATGGACTGCCACGCTTTTTGATGCTCCAATTTGTGCCATCCATTCCCGCAAAGCAGAAATGGCGATTTCTCTGCCAATAATAATCAGCGCCACGAAAACATCGGCACGCTGCAAGTGAACCAAGACCAAAACACAAGCGCAGACTAAAAATTTGTCCGCGACCGGGTCTAAAAATGCACCGAAAGAGGAGGTTTGATTGAGTTTACGGGCTAGATACCCATCAAGCCAATCGGTCAAAGCAAAAACCACGAACATGACGGTAGCCCAAAAGTTTTTATCGGCAGCCGCGATCACACTTTCAGGCAAATAAAACACGCCCACGATCAACGGGATCGCAAAAATACGCGTCCAGGTCAACAGTGTGGGAATGGTCAAGAACATAACGTTATTGTGGCACGGCTAATGAAGCGCCCGGTAGATTTCTTCAGCCAATTCCAAGGAAATTCCATCGACGGAGGCGATGTCTTGCTGGCTTGCCATCGCCACGCCACGAACCCCGCCAAAACGCTGCAAGAGTTTGGCTCGGCGCTTGGGACCCACGCCCGGGATATCTTCCAGTTTGCTGCCGCCGACCCGCACCTTGGCCCGCTGGGCTCGCATTCCGGTGATGGCAAATCGGTGGGCTTCGTCTCGAATTTGGGCTACCAACATCAAAGCGGCCGAGTCAGCCCCAAGGTAGACCTTGTCACGGCCATCGGCGAAAACCAATTCCTCGAGGCCGACTTTTCTGCCCTCGCCTTTTTCCACGCCCACGATCAAAGACAGATCCAGCCCTAGACTTTCGAATACTTCCCGAGCCATGGAGACTTGGCCTTTACCGCCGTCCACCAAGACCAAGTCGGGAAGGCGGTCGCTGCCCGAAGGCGCGTGGCCTTGTTGTTTGGCTTGCGCCAAAGCGTCTGCGATTTTGCTGTAGCGCCGAGTCAAGACCTGGCGCATCGCGGCGTAGTCATCCCCCGGGGTAATGCCTTCAATGTTGTAACGCCGGTACTGGGCGTTTTGCATTTTGTGGTGGGCAAAGACGACACAAGACGCTTGGGTAGCTTCTCCAGAAGTATGCGAAATATCAAAGCACTCGACACGCAAGTTGTCTAAGTCTTCGTGCGCCAAATCCAAAGCCTCAGCCAACGCGCGGGTTCTGGCCTGCTGCGAGCCCTCTTCTGCCAACAGGCGGGCCAGCTGCAAAGCCGCATTGGTTTGGGCCATATCCAACCAAGCGCGTCGTTGCTCGCGAGGCTGGTAAACCGCGCTGACTTTGAACCCGTGCTGCTCAGACAACGCTAACAATAATCGCTTAGAAACGGGCTCACTCACAACGAGGACCGAGGGCATTGGAACACTCACATAGTGTTGCGCCAAGAAGGCTTCCAAGACCTGCGCCTCAACCGAAACAGGGATAGCGTCAGCGGCGTCCTCTTCAATGAATACTGCTGCATCTTCAACGTGAACAGGAAAATACGGCCGGTCCCCCAGATGCCTGCCTCCGCGCACCATCGCAAGATTGACACAGGCTTTCCCACCTTGAACTTTGACCGCCAGTATGTCGACATTGCGGTCAGACACGTTGTCCACCGACTGTTGGTGCAAGACGCTTGACAGGGCCGACACTTGGTTGCGAAGTTCTGCGGCTTGCTCAAATTCCAATCGATCGGCATGCGCCATCATTCGGGTTTCCAAACCCTTTAAAACCTCTTGCGCATCACCGCGTAAAAATTTCTCCGCGTTGCTTACATCTTGGGCGTAGTCTGGGGCCGTGATGTGTCCCACGCAAGGACCCGAGCAGCGTTTGATTTGGTACAACAAGCACGGCCGAGTGCGGTTGCTAAACACCGAGTCTTCGCAGGTCCGTAGGCGAAACACTTTTTGCATCAACAAAATGGCTTCTTTAACCGCCCACGCGCTGGGGTAAGGTCCAAAATAATGGTGTTTTTTCTCCACCCCGCCACGGTAGTACGCCACGCGGGAAAACTGCATGGGGGATACGTTGGATGAGGTGGAGCCTGGCGAAGCTGCAGTCATCTTGAGATAGGGATAGCTTTTGTCGTCGCGAAAAAGAATGTTGTATTTGGGGCTCAGCGTCTTGATGAGGTTGTTTTCCAAGAGCAAGGCTTCGGCCTCGGAGCGGACCACCGTGGTTTCTAAACGCGCGATCTTTCCCACCATGTGGCCAATACGGGTCCCGCCGTGGTTTTTTTGGAAATAACTGGAGACGCGTTTTTTGAGGCTGATGGCTTTACCCACATACAAGACATTACCGTCTGCATCAAAATACCGGTAAACGCCCGGCAACAGCGGCAGCGCGGCCACTTGGCTTAGAAGTTCTTCTGAATGGGGCGACGTCATTGCGCTATTGTCAGGGCTTTGCCAGAAAATTCCAAAGCATCGCGTCAGAATTTGAAAATCAACAATCGCGCCGACAATCTCAAGATGAACATCTCAGCCACGGGCCCAACTTCTGCGGTCAATCAAGCGCACCTTCAAGGTCAAGGTCTGCTGTGGGATGTTTTTTGCCGTGTGATCGATAACTTTGGCGATATCGGCGTTTGCTGGCGCTTGTGCGCCGACCTGGCAGGGCGCGGCCAGCGCGTTCGGCTTTGGCTTGACGATGGGAGCGCCCTAGCTTGGATGGCGCCGGGTGCGTTGAAAGGACAACACGCCAACATCACCGTCCACCCTTGGTTGGAAACAATGGATTCCCAAGGACTAGAAGAGCTGCAACCAGCGAACGTGTGGATTGAAGCCTTCGGCTGTGAGATAGAACCGGTATTTATATCTTGTTATAGACAACACACCGGCACCACACCGGTCTGGATTAATTTGGAATACCTGTCGGCGGAGCCTTTTGTGGAACGCTCGCATACCCTGCCCTCCCCCGTGATGTCTGGCCCGGCCAAAGGATGGACCAAGTACTTTTACTACCCGGGCTTCACAGAAAAAACGGGGGGGCTGTTGCGAGAACCTTGGATTAAAGACCGCCAAGCTCTCGGGAGCGAAGCGTCTAAAACAGCCTGGTTACAAAAGTTCGGCATCACTTGGCAAGGCGAAAAACTCATCTCCTTGTTTTGCTATGCATCAGCGCCAGTGACTGCACTTTTGGAATCCTTAGAAAATTTTGGTGAACCCGTACGCCTTCTTGTTACCGAGGGCCAAGCCAAGACAGCGGTGCAAAAAGTACAGAGGGAACGCAACCAACCCCGTTCTTTCGATATCAGCTTCCTCCCTTTGGTGTCGCAGACTGACTATGACCAACTGCTTGGGGCTTGCGATTTGAATTTTGTCAGGGGCGAGGATTCTTTGGTGAGAGCACTTTGGGTGGGCAAGCCTCTGGTTTGGCAGATTTATCCGCAAGAGGATGGGGCACACCACGCCAAGCTCCACGCCTTTTTAGATCAGATGGAGGCTCCCGCCTCACTGCATCAATGGCACCAATCCTGGAACGGATTGACCCGTCAAGATTCTCTACAGACTCTGAAATCTCCGCTCTTAGCCGAGTGGCAATCCACCGCCGAGGCCTTTCGCGGCCGTTTAACGTCACAGCCCGATTTGACGCAGCAACTGATTGAATTCGTTACGGATAAGGGAGAAGCGGTTAAAAAACGATAAAATCCAAGGCTTTGCTGATGAAGCCGCACCTTTAGCGGAAAAAATCATGCCCCGCCGCAATCAGCGGCCTAAACAACGCTTTTAGCGACACACCACATTTTTCACCTATGAAAACCGCTCAAGAAATTCGCGCCGGCAACGTCATCATGCACGGCAAAGACCCGATGGTTGTTCTGAAAACAGAATACAGCCGCGGCGGACGTAACTCGGCAACCGTGCGCATGAAGCTTAAAAGCCTGATTGCCAATTTTGGAACCGAGGTCGTTTTCAAAGCCGACGACAAGATGGACCAGGTCATCTTGGATAAAAAAGAGTGCACTTACTCTTACTTCGCTGACCCGATGTATGTTTGCATGGACGAAGAGTTCAACCAATACGAAGTCGAAGCGGAAAACATGGGTGATTCATTAAGCTACCTCGAAGATGGCATGTCCGTTGAAGTGGTGTTTTATGACGGCAAAGCGATTTCTGTGGAATTGCCAACCAGCGTAGTTCGCGAGATCACTTGGACTGAGCCTGCAGTCAAAGGCGACACCTCCGGCAAGGTGCTGAAGCCCGCAAAAATTGCGACTGGGTTTGAAGTCGGCGTTCCTATTTTTGTAGCCCAAGGCGACAAGGTAGAGATTGACACCCGTACCGGCGAATACCGCAAGCGTGTGTAACCGGCACTGCCCACCAAAGAGCTCCTTTTAGGGGCTTTTTTTTCGTCTGTACGCGGCAGTTTGCTCCACAATGCAGAAATGGAAAACACCAACAATTTGTCAGAGAACCGTTTGGCCGATGCCTGGGCGGAGTTAGGGAACTATGCGGGGAAGGCTCATCTTTTAGAGGCCGATGCCGATCGGCTTGCCTTCGCTGATCCTGAATTTTTAATGCGCAGAGAAACCCGCGGCATCCGATTTCAATTGGAAATGCTCAAGCCAGAGCTCAGCCAAGCGCAGCAAGGCATCGAGCACACCGTGGTGGTCTTTGGAAGCGCCCGATTTTGCGCACCTGATGTGGCCCAAGCCGCTCTGTTACAGGCCCAACAAAACGACAACCCGACCGCATTGGCGCAAGCACAACAGCAGGTTCGCAATGCAGCGCGTTATGAACAAGCGCGACTTTTTGCGCAATTGGTTGCTAAAGATAACTTAAACACTCCGTTAGACAAACGCTTTTTCATATGTACAGGCGGCGGGCCTGGAATCATGGAAGCCGCTAACCGCGGCGCCCATGAAGTGGGCGCAATGACCATTGGGTTAAACATCACCCTGCCCCACGAGCAACAACCCAACCCCTACATCACGCCCTCATTGAACTTTAAGTTTCATTATTTTGCAGCGCGAAAAATGCATTTCGTCATGCGAGCAAAAGCTCTGGTGGCGTTTCCCGGTGGATTTGGAACCTTAGACGAATTGTTTGAAATCATCACCTTGGTACAAACCCAAAAAGCCAAACCGGTTCCTATTATTCTTTTTGGAAGTGACTATTGGAAACGTTTGATCGACTTTGATGTGCTGGTTGAAGAAGGAACGATTCACCGCTCCGACCTCGACCTCATTCATTACAGCGATGATCCGCAAGAAGCATGGGATTACATCAAGAATTTTTACCCGCTTTGAGCTTTTTTTACGCGTTCTTTTAAGGCCGAATTTTCCAAGCCACGCGCGATCCCAATGCGACCAGGGTTCCCACGGTCCAAAAAACAATAGGAACCCCCACCAACATGCCTGCAGTGCCAAAAAGCAAAGGCATCACTACGCTGGAGAAATTGATCGTCATCAAGCGCAAGCCCAAAGCCTGGCCATGTTGATCGTGCGGAGTGATTTGGTGGAGCATGCTCATGATCATGGGTTGTACCGAACCCAAGCTAAGCCCCAATAGAACAGAACACAGCCCCATTGCCCACGCTGAATACATCAAGGGGTAGACCATGAACAAGGCGGCAGTCATGAGCATGGCTAACGCAACAACGACCCACTCTTTAAGGTGAGAAGCCCAAAGCGGCATCAGCACGCGAATAAACGCGGCTGCGATAGCAAATCCGCCAAGAATGGTTCCGATAACGGAGGCACTCAAGCCTCTTTCGTGCCCCAGAACAGGAACGATAAAAGTATGTACATCCCAGCATGAAGACAGCAGCCAATTAACCAACAAGAGATGTCGCATGCGTGGCGCATGCAATAAATGCCATGCAGAGCGGGGCAGCTCGCCTTGTTGGGTCGCCACCGGCGGCAGCTCGGTTGTTTGCCGAATACACAACCAACTCAAGACTGGCAGGAGGCCCATAGCTAAAAAAGCGATTCTGAATCCAGAAAAGTCCAAGTAGGCCGACACACCGTGACCCGCATAATCAATCAGCAAACCAGCGCAAACGGGCCCTAAAAAATTAGAGACGGCGGGCCCGATCGCTAACCAACTAAAAAACCGTTTGAGCTCAACCGCGTCTTTGGCACTGCGACCCACATGGCGCTGCAAGGCAATCGATGTCGCACCGGTTGCTCCGCCCATGCACAGGGCGCTTACACACAACACTTCGTAGCTCGGCCAAAGCATGGGCAAGGCGGCCCCAACCATAGCCACAACAACGCCTATGCCCATGGGCCGACGCAGCCCATGTTGATCTGCGAAGCGGCCTGCAGGTAACGCTAAAAATACCTGCGTTAAAGAGTACAAGGCCAGTAAGACGCCAACGTGTAACGCGCTATGGCCGAGTTTCAGCGCCAACAAAGGCGCGGCCAGGCGCATACCGGCCATGCTGGCATGTAAAAAAACATGCCCTATGATTAAACGAGTCAACCCCCAAGAAGCACCTTCTCCCCTGAAGGAGAGAAAACTCACAACAAAGATCCGCTGGAGTTTGGCGAGGAAGAATCAGACATCGGATCAGACATCGAATCGGGATCGGTATCGGTGTCGTGGTCTTTGTCCATCGGAATCAACTGGGGCACCTGCGCGTCTGGCAGAGCTTCCACTTTTTTCAAGGCGCGACCCATCGCACGGCTACGCACCTCGGCGTTGTCTAATGTTTTGAGCACACCTTCGGTTTGGGATTTGACCTTGGCAAGTACGTCGCCAAACTTTCCAAACTCGGTTTTGACCGCTCCCAAGACTTGCCAGACTTCGCTGGAGCGTTTCTCCAGTGCCAAAGTCCGAAACCCCATTTGCAATGAGCTCAGCATGGCCAGCAAGGTAGTAGGGCCCGCTAAAGTAATGCGGTGCTCGCGCTGCAGGACTTCCATCAGACCCGGACGGCGCAAAACTTCGGCGTACAAGCCTTCGGTTGGTAAAAATAAAATTGCAAAATCTGTGGTGTAAGGGGGTTCGATGTATTTCTCTGCAATCGACTTAGCCTCTAGGCGAATCCGCACCTCTAAGGCCTTTCCGGCCGACTCCGCATCGGCCACATGCGCTCTGCCCTGGGCGTCTAATAAGCGCTCGTAATCTTCGTTGGGAAACTTTGCATCGATGGGCAACCACAGCGGAGTTCCGTCGTCGGCCTTTCCCGGCAGTTTGATCGCGAAGTCCACCACGTTTTTACTTCCCGGGCGGGTAGCCACTTGAACGGCGTACTGGTCGCTGACAAAAACCTGTTCCAACAACGAGGCCAATTGCGCTTCACCAAAAATTCCGCGCGTTTTTACGTTTGTGAGTAAATGTTTTAAGTCGCCCACACCTTGCGCAAGGGTTTGCATTTCGCCTAAACCTTTGTGCACTTGTTCAAGGCGGTCTGCGACTTGTTTGAAGCTCTCGCCTAATCGCGCTTGGAGTGTCGATTGCAGTTTTTCATCGACCGTTGCACGCATTTCATCCAACTTAGCTGCATTGGTGGTTTGCAACTGCGCCGCAAACCACCAATGCAGCTAAGTTGGATGA
>Ga0209444_10002121_pt1 | contig 10952 bp, 8 predicted proteins | sample LauGreFaBDMM15DN_2_FD_188215 | JGI IMG/M metagenome (GOLD analysis project Ga0209444, IMG submission 188215) | Freshwater lake microbial communities from Lake Michigan, USA - Fa13.BD.MM15.DN (SPAdes) (version 2) | ecosystem: Environmental > Aquatic > Freshwater > Lake | place: Lake Michigan, USA...
GAATCTAAGTCTAAGTGACCCATCTCTTCCATGGTTGTTAAGCAGTCTGCAAAGTAGGGATTCAAATTCCCCAACATCTGGATGCAGCCATCCAACATTTCCTTTCCGGTTACAAAGGGTTTGAGTGGAGCCTTACCTTCTGGATCAACCTCTGTATTCCATGGTTTAAATTTCGATTCCCCCGTGATGGATAATTTTTTCGCTTGAATTTCTTTTACCAAGGGAACGATGTGTGTCTGAATGGCCAGGTGAAAATCAAAACAATCCTGTTTGGAGTAATCAAATCTACCTAAGGATTGAAATTTGTAATCTCTGAAATTTTCGAATCCTGCATTGATGGCTAGTTCATGACGCTGTTGAATGAGTTCCGTATACAAAGCGTCCAGTTTTTCAGTGTCCACTCGACGACGTTCCACTATTTTTTCAAAAACGGTTTTCCGCACTTCTTCATCTTGTTCCTTCAAATATTGAGCGGCACGTTGCATGGTGATTGTTTCTCCATTATAGTCGATGGACTGCGCTGCACTTATCGCCCCGTATTGTTGTGCGAGCTCATTCAGTTTCGCTTCAATCGCTACGTTTTCCTCTCGAAACAATTTGACTTGTGTTTCGATACTTCGGAAATAGATTCGGTGAGCTTCATCCGTGTATTCGTCGCGAAATGGACAATCCATGAACTTTCGATTCAATGCGTCTTCCAATGGTGCTAATTCAGGTTGAATTTTGGTGACAAAAAATGTGTAGGCAGAGGATCGTTCTTCGTTGCTTGTCTCAATAGACATGCGAATGTAACGCCATGCTAAATCTTCCTCTAATACAGCGTCTAATTCACTACGGTCACTCAACCACCTTTCAAATTCCGCTAGACTGTGGAGTTCTCTGGCCAATAAATCATTAAAATAGGGTTTTAAGTCCTCCCAAGCTTGAATACTCAAGTTTTCGTCGAGAAATTGTCGTTTGTTTTTTTGGATAATCATGGTAATGGAATTTTTGGACAAAAAAATTCACCTGATGATGGATCAGGTGAATGATATAGTATTGGAATAAAATTATTTTCCGCGGGAACTTCCAGTTTTCACAGGTGCGGCTTTCTTCATATTAGCTGGCTTCGCTGATTTTGCTGGACCTGCAGTAGTTACGGCTTTCTTTTTCGCTGGTTCTTTCTTCGCTTTCGTTTCCTTTACCGGTGCTTCCGCGTCAACTTCTTCTGAAGTTACATCAAATAATCCTGCTTGTTTAATTAAATGATACCACTGAAATATTTTACGCACATCGGATGGATAGACTCTTTCTTTGTCCCAATTCGGCAAGAAAGTCTCCAGAGATTTCCCCAAGACTTTCACGTCCTCTTTGTTCGATGGACAATCATCCGTGAATGTTTCATTCATTTTCGTAAGCACATCCGTCAATTTTACGTCTTCTTCATACGTGAAAATACTAATGTCCTCTAAGGTTGAAATTTTCTCTGTCGAATAGGCTGGAAAACGTTTTTTGTCAATCATTGATTCAACAATTACACTGTTTTTTCCTTGAGCTATTACTTTAAATAGTCCTGGTCTACCAGAGATGGAAATGATACCTGTCAGATTCATGAGTTTGTTTTAATTTGGGTCAAAAATAGGGATTTTAGTCTTTGTAAACGTTGCTTTTATAATTCATGTTGTGTAAAGGATGAAATAAGTTGATTTTGAATGCGGATTATTCGTAGACGATGACCTTCTGACGAGCTAGAATTTCTCCCGCTTCTTCGAGAATGAGTAAATATTCTCCAGCGGCTAGGTTCGACTTTGAAAGCTCGTAAGTTGAGACGTCGAATTCAGCAGATTCATAAGCTAATTGTCCATTTGATTGGTACAGTTTGATTCGCCTTTTCTGCTGTGATAAATTCGGAAAATATACGGTGCATTGCGACGAGAAGGGATTTGGATAAGCAATGAGTCCATCCTGATAACAAATCGGTGGGTCCAATTGCTCGGGGAAGTTCAATTTCCACAGGACACCATTGTTTTCAATGATATAAATGACATTTCCTACTTGTTCCGCATCAACGGGTAAGTAAAATCCAGTCACTATATTACTGGTGTGAATCGTGTAATCAGCGCTCAGGGTATCGTACTGAAGGTCCATCATAACCAATTCGCGCGAGGAGTCTACAAACGGACAAGGTGATCCCCATGGAGATAATGGCGTATAACCTGTGCTATCTCCGCCAGGCATAAAACTCAATACAAATGATTTTCCTTGATAGATGGATCCAAGTGCGTGTTCCCGATCGATCATTAGTCCAAGGGGAGAACGATGAGCTGTAAACGTGCGCAGTGATGTTCCTGTTTCACTTGCACGCATGATTTGACCTGTATTTTCATCCTTGTAATAATCAGCTGCATTTCCATAGTTTACCAAGGGCTCTGTAAATTCAATTCCAAGCGGAATAGGAGGGAAGTTCGGGTCCGGATCAAAATGTCCAGCTAAATACGCCTCATTGTTGGGATTAATTAGCGGGTCTTGACTGGCATCATAACTGGGATTCATAAGTGGATTTGCATTTCCGCCAATTCTCCACGGAAATCCATAATGCTTCCCTTCTTGAATCCAATTCAATTCTTCCGGATCATCGCGCTCCCCCGCATTATCTACCGCAAAAAGATGATTATTCTCATTCCATGCCATATCATAGGCATTGCGTGTTCCTTCAGCGAAGACAAATCCACTGTTCATTAAAAAAGTAGAGTCATTTGGCCAGTAGAGATTTTCAGCATCGATAGGCACGCGGTAAATCTTACTCGTTAATGCTTGTTCCCGCATACCGGGAAAATTGCCATTATTGGAAGCTACTTCTCCAAAGGAAGTACGAGATCCACCTGAAAAGTACATGTAATTATGATTCGGGTCAATGGTTATCCCGGTAAATCCATGGTCTCCCGAGGAGCTGCTTGTTGGATAAGCTTCTGTTACAATAATGGTGGTCCACACACGTGTCCCATCTACTTGTAATTTTCCTTTGACCACCATGCCAATTCCTGTCGTGTTGTACCAAATATTTCCAGCGAGGTACATGGTGCTATCCATAAAACACAGTCCTTGCAAACGTGATATTCCATGTTCACCTGCCGTAGAGCGCAAAGAATCCATGCCGATACTTTCAAAAACCTCATAGATGTTTCCATTGGCACTGGTATAAAATAAGTGTTTAGATATCGGATCAAGAGCTAACTTGGAAGCGCCCGGTTTGAGTTTTAGTACCGAATCCACCGATATATCAGGTCGTAAGGAGCATACTCTTTGACCATAAACAATTGGAAAGTATGTTTGAACCAAAAGGCAGACACTAAAAAATCGAATGATGTAAAACATGAAGACAAGATACGAGAAAATTGAAACAATACAAGTCAAATATTGTTTTACTCTGTTGAAACGGATGCTCAGTAAAACAGCTCGAAAACGCTTCTTAAAACGCTATGATTTAAGATGTTTAATGGTTTTTTAACATTAAGAATCAACTTATTAACAACTTATCCTTTTATTATGCGTATCTTTGCACCCAAATTTAAAATAACAAGATGACATTTGAAGAGCTCGGATTGAGGAGTGAGGTGCTGAAGTCGTTAACAGAATTGGGTTTTGAAGCACCGACCCCCATCCAAGAAAAAGCAATTCCCTACCTGATGCAGGAAGATTGCGACTTTGTAGGCCTAGCGCAGACAGGAACAGGAAAGACAGCGGCGTTTGGTTTGCCGTTAATTAATAACATCGATACAAAAGCCAGACTTCCACAAGGTTTGATCATTTGTCCAACACGCGAACTCTGTTTGCAAATCACAAAGGACTTAAATGTTTATTCTAAATACCTTGACATTAGCATTACAGCGGTATATGGAGGTACAGATATCAGAAAACAAATCACGGACATTAAAAAAGGGACATCCATTATTGTGGCTACTCCTGGACGTCTAGTTGATTTAATGAACCGTAAAGTAATTCAACTATCCCAAGTGCGCTATGTCGTGCTAGATGAAGCAGATGAAATGCTGAACATGGGATTCAAAGAGGACATTGATGCGGTATTGGAAACAACACCTGACGAAAAAAATGTTTGGTTGTTTTCCGCAACAATGCCCAACGAAGTTGCGCGTATTGCGAAAACATACATGAAAGATCCATTGGAAGTTTCAATCGGACACAAAAATCAGAGTAACGAAAACATCGACCACATCTATTACATGGTGAAGGAACGCGATCGTTACGAAGCAATAAAACGTTTGATCGATTTTAATCCAAGTATTTATGGATTGATCTTTTGTCGTACCAAAAATGAAACAGCAACAGTTGCAGAGAAATTAGGTCGTGAAGGATACAATGCTGAGCCTTTACATGGTGATTTGACGCAAGCAATGCGTGACCGTGTGATGGATCGCTTTCGTTCGAAAGAATTACAAATCCTTGTAGCAACAGATGTTGCCGCACGTGGATTAGATATTGACAATATTACACACGTCATCAACTACAATTTACCTGATGATATTGAGAATTATACCCACAGAAGTGGACGTACAGCTCGTGCAGGTAAAAAAGGAGAGTCGTTGGTGTTAATAAATGGACGTGAAATTGGCAAGATTAAAGCCATTGAACGTCAAATGCGCACTTCGTTTACCGTTGGTGAAATTCCAAACGCAGAGGAAATTTGTGAAATTCAGTTAATGAAATTGATCAATAAAACCATTGCAACAGAAGTAAAAGAAGATGACATCGCTAAGTTTATGCCGCAGATTTTAGAGGCATTTGATAGTTTATCGAAAGAGGACATCATCAAACGCTTTGTTTCAACTGAGTTTAATCGCTTTATTAATTATTACGATCGTGCAGGAGATTTAAATGCTGCTGCTAGAGATGATCGCAATGGTAGCGAGCGCAACAAAGGTGGCAAATCTGACCGCTCACGTGACGAAGGAAAAACACGTTTCTTTGTCAACCTAGGAAAACGCGATGGATTGAATCCAGGCGCTTTGTTAAGAGTGGTGTGTGATGCTACTGGTTTGAATTCTCAAGCTGTTGGACGCATTGACTTATTGACGTCATACTCATTCTTTGAGGCTGATGAAGAGCACACAGAAAAAATCTTGAAAAATGTGAATGGTACAGATTTCGAAGGACACCAAGTAAACATTGAAGTAACTGCTCAAAAAGAAGGTGGATCAGGTCGCAGCGAAGGCGGACGTGGACGCGGAAGTTTTGGTGGTGAGTCAAGATCAGGTGGCGGCGGTTACGCTGGACGTTCTGGTGGATCAGGCGGTGGCGGATATGCTGGTCGTTCTGGTGGATCAGGTGGCGGTGGATATGCTGGTCGTTCTGGTGGATCAGGCGGTGGCGGATATGCTGGTCGTTCTGGTGGATCAGGTGGCGGCGGTTACGCTGGACGTTCTGGTGGATCAGGTGGCGGCGGATATGCTGGTCGCTCTGAAGGTGGTAGCACAGGTGGATCTAACCGCAGTGGTGGATTCGGTTCAAAAAGTGAAGGCGGAGATCGTCCTCGCGGAGAAAGAAAACCGTTCGGTGGAGACCGTAAACGATCGTAATATATAACTCATTTAAGTAGCTAAAAATAGCATAATAGTATTATGGAAATTAGAAATATAGCCATCATTGCCCACGTTGACCACGGTAAAACAACGTTGGTGGATAAAATCATTGAAGCAGGAACAATGATCAATGAACGTGATCGTCCAACAGGCGACTTGATCATGGATAACAATGACCTAGAACGCGAACGTGGAATCACTATCGTCTCTAAAAATGTTTCTGTCACTTACAAAGGGACAAAAATCAACATCATTGATACCCCAGGTCACGCCGACTTTGGAGGAGAAGTGGAACGTGTATTGAACATGGCAGATGGAGTGTGTATTTTGGTAGATGCCTTTGAAGGTCCAATGCCACAAACACGTTTCGTTTTGCAAAAAGCACTTTCATTGGGATTAAAACCATTGTTGGTGATCAATAAAGTGGACAAAGAAAATTGTACACCTGATGAGGTTCACGAAAAAGTATTCGACTTAATGTTCGAATTGGATGCAAGCGAGGAACAATTAGATTTCCCTACCATTTATGGTTCAGCGAAAAATGGTTGGATGTCAGAAGATTGGAAAACTCCAACTACAAGCATTACCCCTTTACTTGATTCCATTTTGTCGTACTTTCCACCGCGTCCAATCGAAGAAGGAAATACACAAATGTTAATTACTTCCCTAGATTTCTCATCATATGTTGGACGAATCGCTATCGGTCGTCTTTCTCGTGGTGTATTGAAAGAAAATCAATCAATTATTTTGGCTAAATCAGACGGGAGATTGGAAAAACACAGGATCAAAGAAGCATTTATTTTCGAAGGAATTGAACGCATGAAAGTCTCTGAAGTTCAAGCTGGAGATCTTTGTGCAGTGACTGGAATTGAAGGATTCGAAATTGGAGATTCCATTTGTGATGCCGAAAATCCAGAGCCTTTACCAACCATTAAGATGGATGAGCCTACGATGAGTATGTTGTTCTCAATTAATGACTCTCCATTCTTTGGGAAAGAAGGTAAGTTTGTGACATCTCGTCATATTTCTGACCGTTTGCAAAAAGAATTGGAGAAAAATCTAGCCATGCGTGTTAATGACACGGACAAAGCGGATAAATTCATGGTTTTCGGTCGTGGTGTATTGCATTTATCTGTATTGATTGAAACAATGCGTCGTGAAGGCTATGAATTACAAGTTGGACAACCACAAGTAATCATCAAAGAAGTTGATGGTGTAAAATGTGAGCCAATTGAAGAGTTAACTATCGATTTACCTGAAGTACATAGTGGAACAGCTGTTGAAGCAGTGACACGTCGAAAAGGTGAAATGAAAAATATGGTTCCGAAAGGCGAACGTATGACTGTTACCTTTGAAATCCCTTCTCGTGGAATCATCGGTTTAAGAAACTACTTGTTGACACAAACGGCTGGTGAAGCAATTATGAATCACCGTTTCTTGGAATACCAACCTTACAAAGGTGAGATTCCAGGTCGTCAAAATGGATCTTTGATTTCGTTGGAACTAGGAACATCTATTCCGTTCTCTTTGAATAATCTTCAAGAACGTGGTAAATTCTTTATCGCTCCGAATGAAAATATTTACGAAGGACAGGTAATTGGAGAAAATTCTCGTGCAGGTGACTTGTGTGTGAATGTTACGAAAACGAAGAAACTGACGAACATGCGTGCATCAGGGTCTGACGATAAAGTACGTTTAGCTCCACCAAAAGTATTTAGTTTGGAAGAATGTTTAGAATACATTCAATCAGATGAATATGTAGAGGTTACTCCTAAAAGCTTACGTATCCGCAAAATATTTTTAAAGGAAGGTGATCGTAAACGTAACGGAAAAGCGTAATAAATCGTAAGTTTATACGTTATCAACTACGATGCGAAAACTGATTTTTATGTTTCTTATATTGTCTTGCGTTGGAAGCGTTACAGCCCAACGCAAGACTTTTTTTTCTAAATCAGAATTTGGACTGAATGTGGGTCAGATGTATTACATCGGTGACTTGAACCAATTTAAGCCTTTTTATCAAAGCAATTGGTCTGGCGGACTCATGTACCGCTATAACTTACAACCTAGAATTACCCTTCGCTTCAATTACCTGTATGGAAAAGTAGAAGCGTATGACAAAGAAAGTTCAAACAGCTTGTTTGTCAATAGAAACTTAGAGTTTCGCTCTGTTATTCACGAAGTCGCTGGTGGACTAGAATTCCATTATGTACCGTTTACTTTTGGGAAAGGGAATAAGAATGCAGGAACGGTTTATTTACTCGCTCAACTTGGTGGATTTTATATGAATCCAATGGCGATGTACAAAGATTCGTTAGTTGCGCTGCAGCCAATGTCCACCGAAGGACAAGGAACATCGATCGGAAATAGTAAGCCATACGGTAATTTCCAATTATGCGTACCGCTCGGAATGGGAGTTAAATTTGCCATCGGTAACAAATTGACGATCAATTTTGATCTGGCTATTCGAAAAACATTCACGGATTATTTAGATGATGTCGGATCAGCTACTTATGCGAATTCAAAAGTCATTGATAAAGAAGTTTCACAAATGGCTGCTGACTTGTCAAATCGCAGCTTAGATGGGTCCAAATACGGAGTTAGGGGAAATCCTTCAACAAAAGATTGGTACGTCTATTCTGGAATGACTATCGCCCTTCGACTCGGTAGAGAAAAAATCTGTTTTTACTGATCAACGAGGATCTTTCCAGATCAATGTTTTTGTCGCATTTAATATCCCTGGAACACAATTCCCATCTCCCATTCCAGAAAATCCTCCATCTGGCGCACAGACTAAGTTGCAGTCCGCATCGTAAAGATCACTGAATTGGTCACAACACGCAGCCGTAAAGTAATAATAACTTACGCCGTTGTATTCCCAGAGCCAAACTTCCTTAGGTGGATTTTCAACGGGTGAGTTTTGAATGTCCTGAATTTTGTTTTCAATGCAATTTGGAACAGCTACTGCCAAATCTGGCTTTTCACAGGCAGTCAAAACACAGAGTAAAAAGAAAGATAAAAAGACTGATTGTTTCATACGTTTTAGTTGTGGCATTCACAATCTTCACAAGCTGCTTCGGTGTCAAATCCAATTGGACTGCAGCCACTGTAACCTTTAAACTCGCAATTGTCTGTTTCTGGATTATAAACCCAACTTTCCCAATAAGCCATACAGGTCGTTCCATCTGGAGCTTGTTCGAGACAAGCGGCCTCTTGATTCTTCATGCATTCACGTTTGCAAGAGCTAAAGGTGAGCATCAAAATCCCAATGAATAAATATCGTTTCATGCCTAAAATTAAATAAAATCTGTTTGATTTAAATTGATGGTATGTGAAAAGACATCTTTCCATCCATTCCAATGTGCATAATCTCCAATGGTTTCATTGTGCCATATGTAGGAGAATTGTCCACCGTAATGACAAATCTCTTGGTAGAGCAAGGTTATTTTATTTTTAGCTTCAGCTGGACTTAACTTCAAATATTCGTGCAAGGTTCCATCCATATAGGTAAACGGATGAATACGCAAAGAGGTAGATTCGTTTTTTTGTAAATCGAACCAATTGAAAACGCGTGCAGTTCCGGCCCTAAATCCCGCAATATCTGCATAGCCCATCGTGTAATCGTCTGTGATGTGTTGACGATTCAAGGCTTGATACGTATGGGGTAAATTGATCATTAAAAAGTGCTGCCTATTTTTAGTCGCTATTTGTCCAGTAATATCCGCCAATCGTTCCATTTCTGTACCTAATTGGTACTCTGAATCATTCGATCCGTAACTGCCATGGACTCCAATTTCTAACGTTTCAGACATTTTACGAATCAATTCGCGTTGATCTGGCTGTAGGTGTGAAATATTCTTGTCATACGTCCCGTAATCACCTAGGAGCCAAAATACAAGGACATTTGCACCGGACATGGCTAAGGTTTGAATGAAATCAAACGTATCATACGGATCTTTCATTTCTACAGCGAGTACTTTTTTCCGATCTTCCAATCGCACCTTTCGATTATATAGATAATCCTTTGCTATGGCAAGCTGTGTCCGAAGTGTATTTTTATGCAAATAGGCAAACGCATTGTCGATATCAAAAGTGGCAACTGATTCAATCAGTTCTAGTTTTGGATTCCATTTTAATCCGCATTTTTCTTTGAGGAAGGACAGGAAATCGATGCTCCAGCGATCACACATTGCTTTTTCATGCCAATTGAACTGAAATAACAAACTATTTTTTCCAGGAAAACGTCCCAAACTATCTTTTTCAGTTGTCAAATATTCTTCCATTCGCGTAAGTGTGAAAAAGATACTTGCCAATGGATCAGTTGTGCCGTTAAAACAAAAACACTCTTCCTTGTGGAATTGATTTTTGCTTACTTCATACTCTTCAATGTTCTCTTCAAATAGTAACGAACTAGGGACAAGTTGTGCTGTATTTTCAAAATAACGATCCGAATAATTCAGTTTGATTCCTTCCGCACGATCAAATTGAATATAGTCATTGCACAAATGATACGTGACTCCTCGTTGATCCAATACAAAGTTCAAGGTGTATAAAAGGCGTGTCGATATGTGGTCTACGTAAATGGTTAGCATAGCAACTCTCCCATGATTTTTTGACATATGAATTTTGCTGCTTGTCCGTCGCCAAATAAATCCGGGTAACTAAAGTCAGATTTCGCCAGCATTTCAAGGCTTTGACGAACAATCAGTTCTTCGTTGGAACCAGCTAATCTAGCGTTTCCATTTTCTATGATTTCAATCCACTCCGTTTGTTCCCTTAAAATGACGCATGGTTTATGAAAGAAAAAGGCTTCTTTTTGAAGTCCACCACTGTCTGTAACGATTAATTTCGCATGTTTTTCTAAGGCAATAATATCGAGGAATCCAGCAGGTGGAATGATTTTAATTGCTGATGATTGTTTTAATTTTTCACGTAATTTATCATTCAGTAATTCATCCATTTTCTTTTTAGTACGTGGATGTAGTGGTAGAATAATATCCAGGTCTGTTTCCTCTTGTATACGTAACAAGGCATTGAAAATGGCATTCAAGTTTGTCGCTTCGTCGGTATTTGTGTCACGGTGAATGGTGCAAAGAATAAATTGATTTTTGTATAAATCGTTATTTTCTAAGACCCTTGATTTTTCCTCTGAAAGTTCCGAGAAAAATAAACTATTATCGTACATGACATCTCCGCAGTGATAAACATTTGGTCGGTCAATCGACGCTTTTTGGACAGTAGTTAAGTCAAATCCTTCCTTCTTTAAATTTTCCATTCCAGCTTGCGTAGGGGAGAACAGCAAGGAACTCATGTGGTCACATGCAATTCTGTTTAATTCTTCCGGCATGGCTTTGTTAAAGCTGCGAAGTCCAGCCT
>Ga0209444_10002127_pt1 | contig 10936 bp, 11 predicted proteins | sample LauGreFaBDMM15DN_2_FD_188215 | JGI IMG/M metagenome (GOLD analysis project Ga0209444, IMG submission 188215) | Freshwater lake microbial communities from Lake Michigan, USA - Fa13.BD.MM15.DN (SPAdes) (version 2) | ecosystem: Environmental > Aquatic > Freshwater > Lake | place: Lake Michigan...
CGCCATAATCTATTCGCCACTGGCACCACTGGTGCGCTACTAGCTGATTGTTTAGATCTGCCGGTCCATCGTTTTCTAAGCGGCCCACTTGGCGGCGATCAACAAATCGGCGCCGCAATTGCTGAAGGCAAAATTGACATCCTGGTTTTCTTTTGGGATCCATTAGAGCCACAACCACACGATCCAGATGTGAAAGCCTTATTACGCATTGCAACACTTTGGAATGCTGGAATTGCAGTAAACCGCACGACAGCGGACATGTTGATTACCTCCGCGCTTTTTGAAGCAGATTTTCCAACTAAGCGACCAAACTTTGTTGGTGGCGCAGAGCAAAGCAGTTTCGCGCAAGTTAATTAATAGCTGCGATCCAAGGCGATACGCTTTAGTAATCATTACCTACTTAAAGCAGGTTATCTAGGTGGCAATTCTTAGCGTTCCAGTTCACTTGCGCTGGGGTGACATGGATGTCTTCGAGCACATAAACAATGTCGCCTACGTTGGTTACCTTGAAGATGCTCGTGTTTGCCTACTAGCAAATGCGGGCTTTGCCCCAGAGCTAGATGGCATTAGACAATTTGTTGTTCGCCATGAAATTGACTATTTGAAGCCACTGACTTTTAGAGCGGAACCCATGCAGATGCAGGTCTGGATTGAATCGGTGGGAAACAGTTCTTATGTAATCGGATATTGCCTGCTTGATGAAGCAGCTGAATATATGCGAGCGAAAACTACGATGGTTTGCATGAACATGGAAAGTGGGCTACCTGGTCGCATTCCATCGCAACTTAAGCAAACTTATGAAAAGTTAATGCGCGACTAAAGTAGTTCGTTCGCGCTGAGCAAGAGTTGGAATCTTTCGGAGTAAAAATAGAGAAGCCATGGCAATCAAGCACAGAACTGCAGCAACGTACCAAGCTACTTCGTAGTCGCCATTTGTTTCGCGGATCCATCCAGCAAATGTGGCAGCGATGGCAGCGCCCAACATGTGAAATGCAAATAGCCAGCCATAAACCACACCTGAGCGAGCTAAGCCAAAATACTCGCGGCACAACTGAACAGTTGGTGGAACGGTTGCAATCCAATCAAGCCCATAAAAAACTATGAAGAAAATTAGTGGTGGATTTACATCTGGTCCAAGCACCACGGGAATAGTCAATAAGGCTAAGCCGCGCATTCCGTAGAAGAAAACTAGTAACCAAACAGAGCTGACTTTGTCAGTTAAATATCCCGAACCGATAGTTCCGATCAAGTCAAAAATTCCCACTATTGCAAGAAGTGAAGCCGCTGTGCTAACTGGCATTCCGTGATCATGCGCAGCGGGAATGAAATGGGTTCCAATTAATCCATTTGTTGACCAGCCACACACGAAGAAGGTAAACGCTAATACCCAAAATGCTGGATGGCGCATTGCGGTAAGTAAGACCTCAATCGCCCCGCGCGCAGTTGCCGGAGCGGCTGGCCCAAGATCAACTTCTTGTGTGGCGCCATAGGGCAATAGACCAAGATCAGATGGCCTATCTCGCAAGAAGATAAATACCACCGGAGCAAGCACCGCGCTACAGGCAGCAACAGTAAGTGATGCACTTCGCCAACCGGAGCCCTCAATCATAAAAGTAAGAAGTGGCAGAAATATCATGGAGCCAGTTGCGTAACCTGCAGAAAATAACCCCGTGACCAGTCCACGACGCTTAACAAACCAACGGTTTGCAACCGCTGCTCCGAAAATTAGCGCTAAGCACCCGGTACCAAATCCAACAAATATTCCCCAGAGTAAAACCAGTTGCCAACTTTGGGTCATCAAAGTAGTTAGGAATAGCCCAGTTGAAACCAGAAGAAGCGCAGCGGAAACTACTCGGCGCATGGAAAAGCGTTCAATCAATGTCGCAGCAAATGGCGCTGTGAATCCATAAACGAGAAGGTGCAATGCCACCGCCCCGGAAGTCAAACTTCTAGACCAACCGAACTCAGCTTCAAGGGGAAGCAGCATCACACCAGTTGTCGAGCGAAACGCCGCTGCTGAGACAAGAGTGAGAAATGTTATTGCGACTATCCACCAAGCGCGATGCATTCGAGATAGTGCTGAAGCCATAACCGCACACTATCGGAAGCCGATTACGCTTACTGAATTACTCGCTATTTACCAAACTGTTAGCCGCTGCTACCAGATAATTCCACAATTCCTCACGCGCGTTTACTGGCATTTCAAGTTTCTCAAGGGATGCCTGCATGTGGTCTAACCAGCGATCGCGAGCATCAGCATCTATTACGAAAGGCATGTGGCGCATTCGCAGTCGGGGATGACCACGCTCGCTTTGATAAGTAGTTGGACCGCCCCAATATTGTTGTAAAAATAATGCGAGATGGCGACGGGCTTGCACTAAGTCATGACCCTGATACATGACGCTTAGAACTTCGTCAGTTTCGATACCTTGGTAAAAGCCATCAACAAGTTTTACGAAGAATTCCTCGCCGCCAACTAGCTCAAATAAAGTGCGTTCCACTTGTCTAGTTTGCCTTAACTTGCAAGTAGTTTTTTAGCATCTAACTGCGCCGCCGCTTTGGTGATGTTTCGAGTCATCGAACCGAATACAAATCCATGGAATGGCCATACTGACCACCAATATGCATGGCCTGCCAATCCTTTTGGATGGTAGATAGCGTGCTGGTGGTACATAGTTTCGCCAGCATCATTTGTTTCAACTCGTAATTCCAACCAAGCAAGTCCTGGCATGTACATTTCTGCTCGCAGCCGCAGCAGTTCGCCTGGTATACATTCTTCTACTCGCCAGAAATCAACAATCTCGCCGGCCAATAATCTTTGCGGATCGCGCCGGCCACGACGGATTCCGGGACCACCAAAAAAGCGATCAATTAGTCCACGAGTTTCCCAAGCCAATGGGAAGGAGTACCAACCGTTTTGGCCGCCAATTCCTTCAATAATTTTCCACAGCGATTCAGGCGAGGAGTTGGAAACAACGTAGCGATCATCAGTGTAGAGCGAGCCACCAGCCCACTCTGGATCAGTTGGAAGGGGCTCGCTAGGTTCTCCGACCATTGATGCGGAAGACCAACGCGATGTGACATTTGCTTGGCGAATTCTAGTAAGAGCGATTGCAACCGAATCCGCAAATCCCAACAAGCCCTCGGGTGGATCGGGAATGTATTTCTTGATGTCATGTTCTGCGCAGATAACTTCAGTTTTCAAGCTGTCCACAAGTGGTCGAGCAATCTTTTTTGGAACTGGTGTAACAAGCCCGATCCATCGCGCAGATAGGCCAGGGGAAAGTAAGTTGATCGGCAAAATAAGGCGTTTACGTAACCCGGCAACTTTGGCATAACCTTGCATCATTTTTTGATACGTCATGATATCTGGGCCACCGATGTCAAAAGTTCGATTAATCCCTTCCGGCAAGTTTCTAGCCTCTACGAGGTAGCGCAGGACGTCGCGAATTGCAATCGGTTGGATCTTGGTTCGCACCCAACGGGGCGTGATCATGGCTGGCAAGATTTCAGTGAGGTACCGCAGCATTTCAAAAGAAAGACTTCCCGAACCGATAATTACGGCAGCACCATATGCGATTGTTGGGACGCCTGAGTTCAGGAGAATGTTTCCTACCTCAGCGCGTGAGCGTAAATGCGGCGAAAGTTTTGGATCATTTTGTAGCCCACCAAGATAGATGATTCGCCCGACCTTGTTATTTTTTGCTGCTTCTGCGAAAACTGTCGCAGTGTGACGTTCAGTTGCTTCAAAGTCACCAACACTGCCAATAGCATGAATCAAGTAATAAGCGACATCAACATCCTTTAGAGCAGCGTCACAAGTTTTGGGATCATCGGCATCGCCAGAAATGATTTCAACTTGGTCAAACCACGGGTGTTGGGCTATTCGTTCAGGGTGTCGGACCAAAACTCGGACAGTTACGCCCTCTTCGAGCAATCTTGGAATTAAGCGTCCGCCGATGTAGCCAGTAGCACCCGTAACCAGGCAACGTTGTGTCATACCTAATTGTCACTTATTTAGATTCCTTGTGCAGAATGGGTCTGGCTGGCTGATTAATCCTTACGATTGTGGTTTGCCACGTTTAAGATTTCGCCATTTCGGATGTACCAAAGCCGACCATCGCTGTCGCGGACTTTAGTTACCCGAAGCGCAACATCTATGACGGTTCCGCGAATTGTGCCAATTTCGACTTCATCACCCAACCCGAATTGATCTTCCAGAATCAAGAAAATTCCAGAGATGTAATCCTTCACCAAGGCTTGGGCGCCAAAGCCCAAGGCAACACCCAGAATTCCAGCTGAAGCTAGTAGGGGGCCCACGTTGATTCCGGCAATTGCCAAAATAGTAATTAAGGCGATGATCCAAACCGTGGCGCTAATTGTCCCGTGGAGTAGTCGGCTAACGGTTGCAGCTCGTTGATCGGATCTAGAGCTAGAACTGAGAGCGTGCTTGGTGAGCCGATCCACAGCCCGTAGCAAGACCATTCTTGCGACCAAGGAAAAAACGATGACAAAAGCCACTTTCACTGGCTGACCTAAAAACCAAGCTAAAACTTCTTTTGAATCCATCTATTCATTGTGTCCTATGCCACGCGCAATTCCACGGACGCACCGCGAAATTGAAATTGACTTGTCGTAAAGTAAAGGGGTGATTACTGCTACCCGCCGCATCTGGGCAACTACCACCGCAACTTTAATTCTGAGTGCGACCGCAATTTATCCGGTCCTAGCTGAGACCACAAAACGTGATGATGGCGATGAACCCGGCGAGCCAATGGGAACACTTAACGCGATCCTTTGGTTCGTGGTGTTGCCACTTGCTATCACCGGGATCATTACGTTGCTAACTCTTGGACCAAGTTGGACTAGTGCAGCCAAAAATTCAACCCGTGATGGTTACCTAGATGACCCGACCATTAGCGACAAACAGATTCCACCAACGGAACGTTCGCAAATTACTTATTAGTTAAATTTGCGCCGTCGCGTGCCTGACAGCGCAGTGACCTATCAACGTTGTCTCTTAATTCGCGCACCAACCTAATCGCGCCAACATCAGTTGAGTTCGCAATAAATGCATCGGCCTTTGCCATGATCTCGGGGGAGCCCAGAAGTGATGGGAAAAGTCCAAGTGTCAAAGTCTGAGAAATTTCATTAGTGCGAGTTTCCCAAATGTTCGCTAAGGAGTCGAAGTATTTATCAACAAATGGAATTAGCAGTTCACGTTGATCAGGCTGCGAGAACCCGCCAACAGTTGCTTCAAGTAGCGCATTAGCTAAGCCATCATTTTCAACAACTGCGTTCCAGGCTTCCAGCTTTGCAGCTGCAGTTGGAATTCCCGCTTTAGCCGAGGCAGCTTGGCGCTGACCACCGGCAGTGTTATCGCGTGCCAGCTCGTCATCGATTGCTGTTGTTGGCAGGCCGCCAAGTGCGACGAGTCGAGCAACAAGTGACCAGCGAAGGTCAGTATCCACTTCGAGACCAGTTGGAACATTTGAACCGTCTAGCCAGCCAGCGAGTAGCTCAGCATGTTGCGGGGTGCGAGCTAAGCCAGCAATGTTTTTGACGAAAGCGAGTTGATGATCTCCGCCAGCATCTGCTTTTGCCAGCGCAATCAGAAGTGAGGCCAGCAGGGCGTCGCGATTTGTTGCTCGGTTTGCGGGATTAGCAAATTGCTCGATTGCGGATCGAGCTTGAAGTAATAACTGTTGGGCAACGCCAATTTCAATCTCACCTAAGTCAGTGTTTAGAACCATGCTCAAGTAATCACTCGCGCTCATTTCAGCGTCGCGCGTCATGTCCCAGGAAGCTCCCCAGATAAGTGCGCGAGCCACGCCATCTTCGATGTCACGCAATCCGGTTGCGGAAGTCTTAGCTGAGTTGTCATCAAGCCGGATTTTCACGAAAGTGTAATCGCCATCATTTAACAGCATTAAATCTGCAACTGGTTGCCCTACGAGTTCTGGTACGGCAGTGCGAGCACCATCGACATCGATTTCAATTCGCTTATCGCGTTTTATGGTGGAATCAATTCGGTTGTAAAGTCCAATACCAATGTGATGTGGGCGAAGTAACTGATCCACACCTACGGGGGAAACTGGTGGTTCCTGCACGATTGTTACTGACTTGTACTTGCCATCTTGCACCACAATTTCTGGGCGAAGTGTGTTTACGCCTGCAGTTTGCAACCAACGTTGCGTCCAATCCTTAAGTGAACGCCCACAAGCTTGCTCAAGTTCCACGAGTAAATCTTGTAGCTCAGTGTTACCCCAGGCATGCTTCTTGAAGTAAGCGCGAATGCCAGTAAAGAATGCATCCTCACCAACCCACGCAACCAGTTGGCGCAGCGCTGATGCACCCTTTGCGTAGGTGATGCCATCGAAGTTAACTTCAACGGCGTCCAAGTCAAACATGTCAGCAACAATTGGGTGAGTAGTTGGTAACTGATCTTGTCGGTAACCCCAAGACTTGCGCTGATTTACGAAGTTAACCCAAGCTTCGGTGTATTGCGTTGCTTCTACGGAGGCGTGATGCGCAGCCCACTCAGCAAAACTTTCATTTAGCCACAGGTCATCCCACCACTTCATGGTGACTAAATCGCCAAACCACATGTGAGCCATTTCGTGCAGCACTGTGTTTGCGCGCTGTTCGTAGGTAGCGCGCGTTACTTTGCTGCGAAAGACATAGCTTTCATGATGAGTTACGCAAGCCGCATTCTCCATAGCGCCAGCATTAAATTCTGGGACAAACAATTGGTCATACTTTTCAAACGGATAACCGTAATCAAATGCTTCTTCAAAGTATTTGAAACCTTGCTTAGTAACGGTGAACAAATCTTCTGGATCTAAATACTCTGCTAAGGAATTGCGACAAAACAGACCAAGCGGGTAAGTGCCGAATTTTCCTTTAAATTCGTCGCGCACTTCGTAATACGGACCAGCAACTATTGCTGTGATGTAAGTGGACATCTTTGCACTTGGCGCAAACGTCCAACGTTCAATGCCATCTCGAACTGACTCTGGCATTGGTGTTGTTGAATTGCTCGTTACTTTCCAATGATCGGGAGCTGTAATGGTGAATGCAAAAGTTGCCTTGATGTCTGGCTGGTCAAAGCAAGCAAATACCCGGCGGGCATCAGCAATTTCAAACTGGGTGTAAAGGTAGACCTCATCGTCAACTGGATCTATGAATCTGTGCATTCCTTCGCCAGTGTTCATATAGGCAGCTTCAGCCTCAACAATCAAAACGTTGTGGGACTTTAAGTTATGTAGCGGAATTCGGAAACCATCGTGGGTTCCGGTATCTAGGGATTGGCCGTTTAGCTCAATTCGCTGAACTTTTGGCGCAATGAAATCAATCCAAGTCGAGTTGTTTTCCCGCGCAGTGAAGTGCACTGTGGTCTTGCTGGTGAAAGTGTCATCACGAGTGGTTAGATCTAACTCAATTTCGTAAGTTTGAGCCTGTACTACAGCCGAGCGTTCGCTGGCTTCTAGTCTCGTGATGTTTGTACCTGACACAGGCGCACTCCTTGTGATTCAAATTCGTTGATGTGTCTAGTTTGACACTTAAAAGCCGGTGGGCAACATGTGGGTCTAATCTGAAGGTATGACACAAACGAAAACATCTGCTGATTTCTGGTTCGATCCAATTTGTCCATGGGCTTGGATTTCCTCGCGCTGGATGTTAGAGGTTGAACAGGTGCGTCCAGTAACGACAAACTGGCACGTTATGTCACTGGCAGTTCTAAACGAGGGCCGCGAGTTACCTGAGAAGTACATCGATTTAATGAAGCGTGCTTGGGCTCCGGTTCGGGTGGTAATTGCAGCGCAACACCGGCACGGCCTGGAAATTACACTTCCGCTTTACACCGCGATGGGAACTCGCATTCATAATAAAGGTCGCGGCGATGACTACCTACCTGTGATTACTGAGTCGTTGGCAGAGTGTGGCCTGGATGCTGATCTAATTTCAGCGGCAGATTCCACCGACTTCGATGAAGCGCTAAAGGTAAGCCATCATGCGGGAATGGATCCGGTTGGCATGGATGTTGGTACGCCCGTTATTCACGTAAATGACACTGCATTCTTTGGTCCAGTTATCTCACCAACACCTCGCGGTGAGGCGGCTGGAAAATTGTGGGACGGCGTCTTGCTAGTTTCAGCAACTGACGGCTTCTTTGAGTTAAAGCGCACTCGCACGCGCGATCCAATTTTCGATTAGTTGCCAATTTTTACCTCTGAACTGGAAAGATAAAACCATGCGCGTTCACTTAGCCACAGATCATGCCGGCTTGGAATTCAAAGATGCACTGACGACGCATTTAGCTAGCAAAGGTTATGAAGTAGTTGACCACGGCGCCTATGTTTATGACGCCGAAGATGATTACCCAGCATTTTGTATCGCTGCAGCGCAAGCAGTTGCTGCCGAGCCAGGTTCCCTTGGGATAGTTTTTGGTGGCTCTGGAAACGGCGAGCAAATCGCAGCTAACAAAGTAAAGGGCGTGCGCGCAGCGCTGGCTTGGAACATCGCAACAGCGCAGCTAGCTAAAGAGCACAACAATGCAAACGTAGTCGGGATAGGCGCTCGTCAACACTCTCAAGCTGAAGCCTTTGAAATTATTGATGCGTTTTTAGAAACTCCGTTTAGTGATGCGCAGCGCCATGTGCGTCGCATTGGACAGATTGCAGATTACGAAAACCGATAACTAGTGATTACAAGTGCAGGGTTCTGTCGAATCACCATTGCATCGCAAGCAAACAGGCATCGAAGGTGCTACATCCATTGCTGGGCTGCGCTTAAAAAATCCTGAAGGTTTCAGCATGAAACCAATTCGCTCAACTGGCATAACTGGCCAGTCTTCGAGTCTTGGAATGTGGTTAACACCAAATACGTACCACATAACAACGTCTTCATTAACAAGATTTCGATTCTGCTTAGTCCACCTTGGAAGTCCATCCCCACCTTCATGTTGAAATGGATATTCACCTGCTGGGTATCTTTCCTGGCGGCGGTTAGGGGTTACCCAGAGATGTTGGAACATAAAGCCCGCCCTCTTACCAATAACAGAATCAGGGGAGGCGAGCGGAAAAGTGTTCCCCTCGGGAACTAATTTGAAACCGACCGATTTATTCATGTGATTCTTTTTATTTGGATTGACAATCTTCCAGTAGCGACTTGTCATCAAGTTCAGCATTCGCCCCGACATGTTTTCAGTTTCAATCGCAGTCTCTTGAGTTATGTAAGCACCACCATGAATATTTTCTGGTCCCATTGTTTTTGCAACTGAGTCAACTTCAATGACGGTGTTCTTTTCACCGTCAACATCTAAGTCCAGGCGTGCACAAAAAGTATGTTGATGATAGGGAGCCCATAGGCCAGGTTCCATTTCGGTGGCTGAAGGATGATCAACGCCAGGAGTGTCTGCAAGTGTTAAGACAATGCCTGTTAATTTAGCTTCAAACTCAATGGACCCATCCTGATAGAAGTACCAGAAATATCCATATTCGTAATTGTTAATGGTCACGATTGACGAAACAACAAAGCGTCGACCTCTTCGTACTTCCACATGCCCATCAATGTCGACATGCTTCCATAAAATTCCATGGTCTTCTTCGTGCATGCAAATTGCATTTTTAATTTCGCGAACATCTCCCTCAGGAGTCAGCAGGTGAACATCCTTATAAATAATTTCCCCGAGGCAGTCGCAGCCAAGTGTTAAAGAGTTCGTGTAACTACCAAGTCCGAATTCTCCGGTGTCAAAAGCGTTCTTGCGGTAGGTGCCTTGACTTGGATCACCATAGGGAATGACCAGTTCGGCGATAGACATCCGGTAACCGATTCTTCGTTCAATTCCGTTGTCATCAAATCGAACATCGTGAATAACCAAACCCTCACGATGATCCCAACCAACTCGAAAGTTCCAACGCTCCCAATTAATTTTCCAGCCCTGCACTTCACTGGAAGCGCCATCCTTTTGGATGATCTGTAAATCTTTTAGCGTTAAATTGGCACCCGTTTGTGATGCTCGGTAGTCACCAGGTGTCATAGGGATTGGAGTGACTCCACTGTCTTCAATAGCAACCACTTCTTCAGCTTCCAAATCAACAATTGCGTAAAGCCCATTGATTGGGTGCGCATACACATTTGATTCTGGTGTTGGACGCAACCACATGGGTGTCCAAACAAGGCGTTTGCCATTGTCTAGATGCTGTGGAATTTGCGCTCCAATTGGCCAAGTCTCCACATAGACCTGCGTGTCTGGGTCGGTGATGCCTCGCAATTTCAAGGCCTCACGAACGCGAGTGTCTCTTAGGACCGCTTTTACTGCCATCGCAGACTCAGTTAAGACAACGGGCGCTTTCGCGCCATCGATCAACGTCCAACTAATGGCGCAGCCAGTTGTCGTAAGCACTCCTTCAAAAACCTGCGAAGTGGGCCTATGCAGGAATGAGATGCGCACTGTTCTCACCAACTCAGATTTTGGTGTCCAGTCAAGGACTGCCGCCTTGGTTGGCTCAGCGAGTTGGCAGGTAAGCAAAAAGTAACTTGAGTCAATGCCCCAAAGATTCCGGGCATGTTGCATGACACTTTCTAGTTCAACTTTTGACAATGGATCTAGTGGATGCGAAAACAAGGTGGCCATCCATTGAGCCTATTAAATCTCCAAGGTCGGTGCACTTGAAACTCTTCTAGATCTTGGAGCGTAAGAAATGGAGCGGGTGACCGGGATCGAACCGGCATGGCCAGCTTGGAAGGCTGGGGCTCTACCATTGAGCTACACCCGCGAGCCAACCTTTTTCCGATTGGACGCGAATTTAGACTATCGCATCATTTCTACTACAATCGAACAGCAAGATCGGGGCGTAGCGTAGTGGCTAGCGCGCCTGCTTTGGGAGCAGGAGACCGAGAGTTCGAGTCTCTCCGCCCCGACTCGTAGTTG
>Ga0209444_10002134_pt1 | contig 10920 bp, 4 predicted proteins | sample LauGreFaBDMM15DN_2_FD_188215 | JGI IMG/M metagenome (GOLD analysis project Ga0209444, IMG submission 188215) | Freshwater lake microbial communities from Lake Michigan, USA - Fa13.BD.MM15.DN (SPAdes) (version 2) | ecosystem: Environmental > Aquatic > Freshwater > Lake | place: Lake Michigan, USA...
GCGATAAATTACTCACCACAGGCAACCCAGATTGGCAAAAGGATCAGGCTTTGTTGAACAAGCTGGGTATGTGCACCAGTTAAAATGAGATAAGAAACTTAAAATTAATAACTAAAAAATGTGGTCGTTGAATTTGCTCGATTGGTTATTTTTAGCAACCATTATCATTTCCATTGGAATCGGGGCATGCCGCGGTTGGCTTCCACAAGCGCTTTCGATGATGGGTTTTGTTGCAGCTTTTGTTGCGGTCATAAAGATGGGGCCTGTTGTGGCGGCATGGTTGCCATTAGGTGGAGCTGGTGAAGCCTTTAGGAATGACCTAGGTGCGCTGATAGCTCTTTTAGGCACTTTATTGATTGGCCATCAATCCGTGGCTTTACACCGCAAACTTTTTACGCGAAGCGGAATTCAACCTGCTCACCGTACTTTGGGCGGTCTGTTTGGCCTGTTGACAGGTGTGTTTATTTTGCTGGTAGCTTCAGCCATGATTGACATCAGTGCTTGGCGGCAAGCCTCATGGTGGCAAGGCAGCGCACAAGAACAAGTGATTCATTTTTTCTTAGACCACTTTAATTCCAGCACAGCAAACGGCGAGAAATCGCCTATTTAACCGACTCTTTCATATAAGCCTGAGTCGTTTTCACTGCTTTATCAAGCACCGAGGCAGCACCACTGACTCCAATGGTCGCTACAAATATGCCTAACAAAAACGAAATCAGATAGCCCACGGCGAAGTCCTCAAAATCGGTAGATGCTCGAGTTGAGCCTCTTGACAATTGTTAGATCGACACCAGTCGCCAAAACATGAATAACGGGTAATTCATAATAAAGCTGATGTTAAATGCAGTTGAGGCCGCCTTTGCTCCTTAGTTTGTGCGTAACTTCAAGGGCCTGGACAATCGGTAACCAGAGCCATGTATGGTTTTGATTTCAAAGGCTTGGCCCTTGAACTTGAATAATTTAGAGCGAAGACGACTGATCAACACTTCCAAGCGCACTTTGTCAAAGGTCGTGCGCGGCGACTCCCCGCCTAGCTTATCAATCAAATCCTCGTAAGTGCAGTGGGTAGCTGTCTGGGCCAAGGTGAACAGCACCACGGACTCTTTAGGTGTCAAACTCAACACATCCGAGTCCGGCGCGCTCAAAGACATGCTTTTTTGGTGCAAGGTCCACACTTGGGCGGTGGCCAATGCGCTTGAACCGTGTCTGTCGTGCCTGCGCATTAAATTGCGAACCACAGCCAGTATTTCTTCAGGTCGGGTGGGTTTGGTCAGGTAGACATCGGCACCTGCCTGATAGCCTTCTGTGCGTTCACTGCCCATGACTCTGGCGGTCAACATCACAATGCCTATGAAAGGGTGAATATCTCGCAGCCATTTACACAAACTGATACCGTCTTCATTGGGCAAGTTCAGGTCTAACATGACCACATCGGGCGTCATCATGGCCAACATGGCTCGCATATGTTCGCCGTCATACGCACAACGCGTGGCGTAGCCCGCAGCTGTCAGCACCAAAGACAGTTCATCGCTCACTCGCAAATTGTCTTCAACCAAAAGAACCGTTCCCAAGTCTTGGGTATCTGGGTCTTCGCTCGCGCCAAGGTCTTTTTCTTCATGCATGCTCATGCCCTGATCGAAAACTGAAAAGTCACATTGTTGTATTGGTGAGCGTAATGAATCTCTGTGCCCAACGCATGGGCCATCGACTGAGCCAACCACAAACCCAATCCCGCTCCTGATTGTTGTTTGGCAGTTTCAGATCGGTAATAGCGTTGAAAAACCAGTTCGGGGTTGGGCGCACCATCAGGCGGCACTTCATTGAAAACAGTGAACACAATGTCAGTGACATTGGCTTGGCAAACAGCCTCCACTTTGAACTCAATCAAGCTCTCTGGCACAGCGTATTTGATGGCGTTGTTGAGCAGGTTGTTGAGAATGGCTTTGACATAGTAAATATCAGTCTGAACCACCAAACTTTCATCACATCCCCGAACAATGGTGTAAATGCGTTCATTGGCATGACTGTTTTTCACCACGCTCAGTATGACACCAAGAGGCAAGGGCTCAACGTTGACTGGTATATAGCCTTGTTCGTATTTGTCGATTTCAGAGCAGCGTTCAATGATGCCGTCAATTTCATCCAAGGAATAACTGATGGCGTTGACCCGTTGCAAGGACTGATCGTCCCCTGACAGTCGTTGTCGAATGGAACTCAGTGCCAAGGCACTGGCCATCAAGGGATTTTTCAATTCATGGGTCAGCATGCCAATAAACTGTTTTTGTTGCTTCAAACGAACAGTTTCTTTTTCTAAAGCTTCATTGCTATTTTGAAGCTTGGTTTGCAGTGATTTGACACGCTCTTTCACCAAGAGGTCGTAGGTCCAAGCCGTTAAAAGCATGATGCCCAGCGGAACAATAGATCTGGCAAACATCATGCCGAAAAACAAGGGTATGTCTTCCACCCCGAATGCATTGACAATGGGCTTAAACAGATTGGACGAGCTTGGGAAAGGCATCATCAGAGATAACAGCAAAACAGCAAACAAGATTTTTTCAGATCGCATTCGCAACTGATGTCTGGCAACCACGCCTTGAGCTATCAATAAAATAACGCAAATCACTTGGCCACATTTATAAACAACTTCAATGACTGAAAATGCCGACAAAGGGTCTATAAATCCATAGACAAAGTTAGCGAAAATTACTGCCATCACAGCCCATAAATACTTAATAAATTGACCATCTTTAAAAAGCAGAGTCGCAAAATTCATCCAAATAAAGAAGAACGAAAGAATCCCTGCGATCATTGCAACAGGGAATATCCGGTAAACAAGTGTTTGATCTACACCGATTAAAAAAGACAACATGCCCAAAGCACTGATCCACGAACTGGCCAGGGCAATAGAGACAGATAACAAGCCCAAACTCACCCAGTTGAATCGGATCACCATTCTGACAATGGCAAATACCGCTGCCAACAGCATCAGGGTCGAGAGCATGATGACGAACATATCGAGTCTGCGTTGAATCTGTTCGACACGTTCTTGCTTGTCCACCAGCACGCTCAAGCGGAAATTAAACTCAGCCTGCATTCGCAGATAAATAGGGCTATTGTTTTGCACAACGCCTAAAGACAGGGGCCTCGTGACCGCTTGGGCAGCATAGGTCTGGCTTTCCCATTGACTGGGATCGAATTCATTGGGTTTGTAAACCGTTGCCTCTGTAAGAAAGGCTGGTAAGAACTTTAAATACTGTATATCTGTATCTGGCTCGGCACCCAATTGCTCAATTTTGAGCCACACCGAATTACCCGAAAACCCCAACTTTTTTTTATCGTTCAGCGGTTTGAAGGTTTGGTTTTGAACAGATTCAATCCCCATTTGTCGGCCCTCGTCAATAAAGACCGAATAGCTGAACTGACTGGGGCTCGTCTGTATTTCGCCAGCCCAAGCCGACAGCACACTGGCAGCCCACAGCAAGGCAATACCCATGCAAAAACAAAAAAGCTGTTTCAACTTCAAAGAGTTCATGGAAGGTGATCTTACGGATTCCAGAGGCATAAGCTTGCATTTTGAAGAAAGGTTTTGATCGACCAGATTGATATAAACCCAGTCCGACAAGCTTTCACGCCCCGCCATGCAGTTGTACTGTGCAGGATTTACACAAGGCTTCAGCACACACACCCTGTGCTGGGCTGTGTGCTGTCTGCTGGCTACACCGCTTGCTTTTGCAGACACCTTGCCCAGTGCGGGCAGCTTGCAGCAAAGCAACCAAACAGGACGTGAATTCAATATTCCGATAAAACCACCCACCAGCAGCTTGCCACCTGTTCAAGCCAAGCAAATAAGCAGTGGTGGTGCCACTGTTGTCGTGTCTCAGTTTCTATGGGTAGGCAACAGCTTGTTTTCAGATGAAGTACTGAATCGATTAACCAAGGATATGTTGGGTCGTCCTATTGACTTTGCCAAGCTGGAATCAGCTGCCATGTCTGTTGCCAATCTGTACCGTGCAGCGGGCTATGTGGTGCAAACCAAATTGCCCACACAAGACATCGCCAATGGTGTTGTCACGATTGAAATTACCGAAGCCACCTTCGGCAAAGTGCTGATGGATGGGCCCAGCTCCAAACGGGTTGACGCCAAACGTATTCGAGAAACCATTTATGCATTTCAGCCCATAGGCGCCAAGCTCAATTCAAACAATATCGACCGCGCCTTGGCAGTGCTCTCCGATTTGGCAGGTATTCGTGTCAATGGGCAGTTGCTGCAAGGTGCGCAAGCGGGGCAAACCGATTTTGTGGTGACCACGCAAGATTTGCCAGCCATTTCCATAGACAGCTCTGCCGACAACGCAGGCGCTCGCTCTACCGGCCAAGACAGAGTAAGTTTGAGCTTCAAGTTGAACAGCCCTTTGCGCCTAGGCGATCAATTCACTGCCAATGCGATGCGCTCTAAGGGCAGCGATTACGTGAGAGCGGCCTACCAGTGGCCGGTGGGTCACAGGGGTTGGACCTTGGGGCTGAATGGCTCACACCTGAATTACAAAGTCACGGATGCGGCCTTCACCGCCCTGCCCCTGAGAGGGAGTGCCAATGCCTTTGGATTGGAAACGACTTACCCATTGATATGGCGCAACCGCTACAAGCTCAATGCGGTGCTGAGCTGGGATATCAAGACCTATGAGAACCTGCGCAGCGAAGAAGTGGTCACCAGCTACAACACTCGCGGTGTGAACGCTGGATTGCAAGGTCAATTTTCCGATGAGTGGGCAGGGGGCGGCGTCTCGACTTGGCAGCTGATGGGCGCAGGTGGCCGCTTAAAGAAAAAGACAGACACGTCAGACAGCTTGAATACAGGGCATTTTGAAAAAATCAAATACAACTTCACACGAACCCACGACCTGAGCTCCAGCATGTCTTTGCATGCGTCACTGAATGGACAGACAAGTAAGACCCACTTAGATTCCTCGGAGAAGTTTTATCTGGGAGGCATGTCCGGTGTCAGGGCTTATCCCAGCAGCGAGGCAGGTGGCTCTGCAGGTCGATTGCTGAATATTGAATTTCGCCACCGCTTGAATATCAACAATACTTGGTTTGCGTTTTATGACCATGGGCGAGTGGTCGTCAACCCCTACAGCTCGGCTGCATTGAATGCTTTTGAATTGAAGGGTTATGGCTTGGGATACAGCTTTGTCAGCGCCAATGGCATCAGCCTCAAAGCGATGGTGGCCAGACGCTTGGGACGCAACCCCAACCCCACCAGCACAGGGCAAGACCAAGACGGGTCCTTGGCTATGAACCGGTTTTGGCTCAATGCCAATTTAGCCTTTTAACAAGCCTGGTTGCAAACAACATGAACCATTGCTTTAAAGTCATTTGGAACCCCTCGACGGCCACGTTTGTGGCGGTGCCTGAAGTTGCCAAGGGCCAAGGTGTAGGTGGCACAAGCATCAAGCCTATGCTGGCGGCAGCGCTGCCACAAAAAGTGGCTCACTTTTTCATCAAGCCCTTGATTGCAGCACTGATTTGCATAGGCTTCACCTTTGCCTGCTATGCACAGCCTTTGGCTGCACCCACCGCAACGCAACTGCCTACCGGCGGACAAGTGACTGCAGGCACGGCCAATGTGTCGCAGTCTGGTGCAGTGATGACGGTCAAGCAAACCAGCGATAAAGCTGCACTGCTTTGGCAAAGTTTCAATGTGGGTTCGCAAGCTGCAGTTCATTTCGAGCAACCCAGTGCCCAAAGCGTGGCCTTGAACCGGGTACAAGACAGCAACCCCAGTCAAATTTTTGGGCACATCAAAGCCAATGGAACCGTGTTCTTGCAAAACCCCCATGGTGTGTATTTCGCCCCTGGGTCTAGCGTGGATGTGGGCAGTTTGGTGGCCACCACTCACAGCATCAGTGATGCAGATTTTTTGGCTGGGGACATCAAATTCAATCGCAATAGCGCGATTGGAAAAATAATCAATTTTGGCAAGCTCAGCTCTAGGCTGGGCGGCTATATCGCTTTGCTGGCACCTGAGGTGCGTAACCTTGGCGTGGTGGTGGCCAAAGGCGGCAGCATTGTGTTGGCTGCCGGTGAAACTTATCAATTGCAGTTTGAAGCCAACGACACACTCACCAATGTCTTGGTGTCACCGGCCACAGTGGCAGCGTATGTAGAAAACGGCAATGCGGTAATGGCGCCGGGTGGCTTGGTGATTTTGTCAGCACAAGCAGCCAATGCAATTCAAGGCGGCGTGGTCAACAACAGCGGCAGCCTGCAAGCCAATGGTTTGGTCAACGATGGCGGCGTGGTTCGCTTGGTGGCAAGCGACAGCATCAGCAACACCGGCTCCATCACGGCCGATGCTTTGCCTAGCAGCACAGGCAGCGGTGGGGAAATTTGGGTCGTTGCTGACCTGAGCAATGCCAACAGCTTGGCTTCCATCGATGGCAGCTTGAGCGCCAAAGGGGGTGACTTAGGGGGCAACGGCGGATTCATAGAGACATCGGGCTCGCATGTTCAGATTGCAGAAACCACCCGAATCGCCACAAATGCGCCTAGGGGAACCGGCGGCAGTTGGCTGATAGACCCGACTGACTTTTCGGTGGGCGGCACTGGCAGTGATATATCGGGCGCCACCTTGGGTGCCAACCTCAACACCAGCAGCGTGACAATTTTGAGCAGCAGTGGTGGCACAGGCACGAGTGGCAATATCAACATCAACGATGCCGTGAGTTGGTCTTCGGCCAACAAACTCACCCTGTCAGCGGCCAACAACATCAACATCCTCAATGCCATCAATGTGCCAACGGGTGGCTCCGTGGCCTTGGTGTATGGCACCAGCGTGGCCACAGGCGACTACAACTTTGGCAGCTTCAGTGCCAACAACACGCAGTTCACGGGATCCATCAATTTTGCAGGTACAGGGGCTGGTTTGTTCACTACCCAGTTGGGTGGCAACACGGTAGACAGTTACACCGTGATCAGCAACCCAAGTACTTTTGTCTCAGGCAGCAACCCCACAGGTGGCATCGTCAGCAGCAGCGGCAAATATGCCTTAGGTCAAAACTACAACTTCGACCGGTCGTTCACCGCGTCGCCCATCACAGGCACCTTCACCGGCAATTTTGCAGGTTTGGGTCATACCGTTGGCAACCTGACAGGAACAGGCGCGATTGGCTTGTTCAGCACCTCATCGGGTTTGATTCGCGATGTGGGTGTCAACATGTCCACCAGCAACGCGGCCAAGGGCACGGGTGGATTGGTCAACACCCATTCGGGGGTGATCAAAAACAGTTTTGCCAATGCCTATATTTATTCGGTCACCAACAGCTCTGGTTCGCTCTTGAATGAAACCATGGGTGGCTTGGTGGCTACCAACACGGGCTTGATCACCAACAGCTTTTCAACGGGTGCTGTTTCTGGAACGAACTTTATTGGCGGACTCATTGGTAACAATGGTTCAAGCAACAGCGCCAGTCCCAGCAACATCTTGAACAGCTTTTCAAAATCAAGCGTGACGGGTACCGGATCCTATGTTGGCGGCTTGATTGGACAAAACGCCAGCAAAGGCACCGGCGCTTCATCTACGGTGACCAACAGTTTTGCCACTGGCGATGTTTGGGCGTCTGGCGCAAATTATGGTGGCGGATTGATTGGTTACAACTACGCCAACGGCAGCAACGGGTCTGTGGTCATCACCAACAGTTACGCCACCGGCAGTCTCACTGGCCCTGCATCCACAGGCGCCAACTATAATTTTGGTGGTTTGATTGGTGCCAACTACGTGGACAAATCTGGGGCGGATGCCAGTGTGATTGGCAGTTACTCTACGGGCAATGTGTCCGCTGCGTCTTCCTGGGTCGGCGGCTTACTGGGCAGGAATGAAATCCTTACCGCTGCCGTCAATGGCAAAGCCAATATATTGAACAGTTATGCAACTGGAGCAGTCTCCAATCCAGCTGGTGTCACAGGCGGCAGTGCTGGCATTGGTGGGTTGGTCGGGCTGCATCGAAATTTTGGCCCCAACGCCAGTGCGACGGTCGTTTCAAGCTATGCCACAGGATCCGTCACTGGAAGGACGGCTGCCTATGGAGCAGGTGGTTTGATTGGCTACAATTTAGCCTCGGCAAGTGGTGCGAATAACTCAGTATCAAACAGCTATGCCAGCGGTGTTGTCAGCGGCCAGACAAACGCAGGAGGTTTGATCGGACAAAACAACTCAGAAAAAGGTGGGCAGGCCAATATTGACAGCAGTTATGCAACTGGGGCGGTGACAACGATATCCAGTGGTGCAGGTGGTTTGGTTGGTTCAAACAAAGCAGATACAGCTAATGCAGCGTCCACCAGCAATATCAGCAACAGTTACGCCAGCGGCAATATCAGCACTTCGGCAGGGGGCAGTGTGGGCGGCTTGATAGGCAGCAACACATCTGCCACCTCTTCCAATTCTGCTTACATCTCGAACAGTTACGCCTCAGGCAATGTGTCTTCTGCAGGTGATTCTGTGGGTGGCTTGGTGGGCAACAACTTGGGCAATGGCGACTCACGCATTGTTCAAAGCTATGCCACCGGCAGTGTGCAGTCCACCTCGGCCACAGGCACCAACGTCGGTGGTTTGGTGGGAATCAACAAGCCAGATACAACCAACAGCAATGTCAGCATCAGCCAAAGCTATGCCACAGGCACGGTCACTGCCGCCAAAACGGCCGGTGGTTTGGTTGGGGTCATTGGGTCGGGTTCTGGCTCGGCAAACATCGACCAAAGCTATGCCACGGGAAATGTCCAACAGACGGCAACGAGCAACTTGGCGGGCGGCTTGGTGGGTCAGGTTCAATTGCCAAATGTTAACGGCTATACCCTCATCAGCAACAGTTTTGCCACAGGTAATGTCACGGGCGCAACCAGCAGCAATCTGGGGGGATTGGTGGGTAACTTTGCAGCTGCAGCCAAGGGCGGCATTCAAAACTCTTATGCCTTGGGCACGGTGAGTGGCAGCACCAATATGGGTGGCTTGATTGGCTCGCTGACTACAGGCAGTTCTTTGCAAAACAACTACTGGAACAGTACCAACAACGCAGGCTTGCACACCGCGAATGGCAGCGTCGCCGGAAAGACATCGGCCACCGCAGGCATTGCCAGCCTGTCCACCACACAGATGCAAACGTTGTCTAACTTCAGTGGTTGGGACACCACCTCGGTGTGGCAGTCACTGGAATACTTCAACAACCAGCTTCCTTTTTTAAGACAGAACAACACCCTGGCCAGCATTTCTTTGGTGACGGGATCCAACAGGTATGGCGACACGCCAACGCTGAGTTATGCCATTACCAATTCATTCGGTGGTGCCATCACCAGCCCCACCGCCACGGGTACACCCGTGTGGACCTTGTCACAGAATGGCAGCGTCATTGGCAACCAAAGCATCTCCAGCACCACCAACGCCGGCACCTACAGCCTCACCTACAACAGCGGCATCAGCTTGGGCAACTACACCATCATGAGTGGCAGCCCGACCAATTGGACCGTCAGCAAAGCACCTTTGGGTTTGTCGGTTACGGGCACTTACAGCGGCACCACCTCCATCACACCCACCTCTTACACCGTGACGGGTTTAAAAAACAACGAAACCATGGTGCCCACAGCGGTCACCGTCAGCGATGCGAATGTGGCCACCGCCAACAAGTATGTGACGGCCATCACCGCCAATACCGGCAACGCCAACTTCAGCAATTACGACGTCGCCTCTTCTTACAACGCCACAGCCAACACCACCACCACCAACACGGCAAGCCTCAACCCTATTGCTTTGTCGGTGTCAGCCGTGGCCAGCTTGACCGGCAACCCCTTCAAAGGCAGCGCCTACACAGGCACCTACACCAGCAGCGCCATGGTGGCTGCCGACGCGGCGCTCATCAGCGTGTCGGGTGTGGCAACAGGTACAGACGCGGGCACCTACACCTCCAATATGTCGGTGAGTTTGTCAGGCTCAGCGCAAACCAACTACAGCAACCCAGTCATCACCAATGCCAATTTGGTGATTTCGCCCAAGACCATCACCATCACCAACACGGCCTTGAGCGCAGATTACGACGCCGTCACCAGCTATGCCTCGTTGGCAGGTCAAACCCAATATTCAAACACCGCCTTGGTCGGGTCAGATGCAATGGGTGCGGTGACACAAACAGCCAACCAAACAGGTGTGGCGCAAGCCGGCAGTTTCAGTGTCACTCCCAGTTCAGCCAGCGTGACCAGCGGCAACCCCAGCAATTACCAGTTCAGTTATGTGGCGGCCAACCACTCGGTGAATCCTTTGGCCATCACCGTGGCCAATGCCGCCGTGAATGACAAGGTGTATGACGGCACCACCACTGCCACTGTTGCCAATGGCGTGGTTCAAGGTGTATTGGCCATGGACGCAAGCAATATCAGCTTGACGCCTGCGGGTTCCTTCACCAGTGCCAATGCCGGTGCCAATATCGCTGTGAATTTGTTGTACAGCCTGAGTGGTTCAGCCGCAGGCAACTATCTGGTCACCCAACCCACTGGCCTGACCGCCAGCATCACAGCCAAAACATTGACCATCAACGGCCAAACTGGCAGCAACAAGGTGTATGACGCAACCACCACGGCAAGCATGACGGGCGGCAGTTTGTCGGGGGTGGTGGGTGTGGATGATGTGAGTCTCACACAATCCGGCACATTCGCCAGCGCCAATGTAGGCACCGGCATTGCCATCACGCCAAACAATGTTTTGAGCGGCACCAAAGCGGCCAACTATTTGCTGACCCAACCCACTTCCTTGACGGCCAACATCACGCCGGCAATTTTGACGGTGGAAGGTTTGTCTGCGGCCTCCAAGGTGTATGACGGAACAACCACCGCCAGTTTGACGGGTGTGGCCGTGGCCAAGCCCTTGGGCGGCGGTCA
>Ga0209444_10002137_pt1 | contig 10918 bp, 12 predicted proteins | sample LauGreFaBDMM15DN_2_FD_188215 | JGI IMG/M metagenome (GOLD analysis project Ga0209444, IMG submission 188215) | Freshwater lake microbial communities from Lake Michigan, USA - Fa13.BD.MM15.DN (SPAdes) (version 2) | ecosystem: Environmental > Aquatic > Freshwater > Lake | place: Lake Michigan...
TGCCCTAAACTTGGGGCTGATTCAAATAAAGAGTTCATAAGGAGAAACCAGAATGGCACTATCAGCAGCAGAAGTACTTGCAGGACTAGCGGAAATCGTAACCGACGAGACCGGCATAGCAACCGACGTCATTGCACTAGATAAGTCCTTCACCGACGACCTAGACATCGACTCAATCTCGATGATGACCATTGTGGTAAACGCCGAAGACAAGTTTGATGTCAAGATTCCAGACGAAGAAGTGAAGAACCTTCTTACCGTTGGAGACGCAGTGAACTACATCACTAAGGCTCAAGGCTAAAAACCTTGTTCAAAAAAGTTGTTGTCACCGGAATTGGCGCAACTACGCCACTTGGTGGCGACAGCAAAACAACCTGGGAAAACCTTCTAGCTGGTAAGTCTGGTATCTCCACACTGACCCAAGAATGGGTTGCCAAACACGAGCTACCAGTGACCTTCGCTGGCCAGGCCAAGACCCCCGCCACTGATATACTGACCCTTCAAGAAGCCAAACGTCTGGATCCATCCAGTCAGTTTGCTTTGATTGCCGCGCGCGAAGCTTGGGCAGATGCCGGATCCCCTGAGGTAAATCCCGAACGATTAGCTGTTGACTACGCGACCGGCATCGGTGGTGTCTGGACGCTTTTAGATGCCTACGACGTTCTCAAAGAGCGCGGACCAAGACGAGTGCTACCAATGACGGTTCCGATGTTGATGCCCAATGGTCCAGCTGCGGCCATCGGTATGGATATTTCAGCACGTGCCGGAGTTCGAACAGCAGTGTCGGCATGTGCTTCGGGAACTGAAGCTATCGCTAATGCCTTCAACCGAATCAGAAACGGAGAGGTTGACGTTGTTGTTGCAGGTGGGTCAGAAGCTGCTATTCACCCGCTGCCGATTGCTGCCTTCGCTGCGATGCAGGCTCTTTCAAAGCGCAATGACGCTCCCGAAAAAGCCTCTAGACCGTATGACATCGCTCGCGATGGCTTCGTAATGGGCGAAGGAGGTGGCGCACTAGTTCTTGAAAGCGAAGAGCACGCCTTGGCTCGCGGAGCAAAGATATATGCCGAGGTTGTCGGAGCTTCTGTCACTTCTGACGCATATCACATCACAGCTCCGGATCCTGAAGGATCGGCAGCAGCTAGAGCAATGATTGGTGCCATTGAACAAAGTGGTTCGAAACTCTCCGATGTTGTTCACATTAACGCCCACGCAACCAGCACTCCGGTTGGAGACATCGCTGAGTACAACGCTCTGAAGAGAGTCTTCGGCGATCACCTTCCAAAGATTGCTGTCTCAGCTACCAAGAGCTCAACTGGACACTTGCTTGGCGGTGCTGGTGCAATCGAAGCGATCTTTACAGTTTTAGCTCTTCACGAGCGAACTGCTCCCCCAACTATCAACCTGGACAACCCAGATCCTGCAATCGAACTGGATGTTGTCACCAGTCCTCGAAAGCTAGAGGGGTCGAATATTCTGGCCATAACTAACTCGTTCGGCTTCGGCGGACACAATGCCGTGGTTGCTTTCCGCTCCACCAATTAGTTCTCGATAAGGTTCTAGCTCGTCATCCCACCCCTGCCCTAGAAGTTTTCTTAGCTCTGCGTGCAATTTGAGAATGTTGGAGCCAGCCTTTTCAATCGAAGCTCGAAGCTGATTTTCGCCCACAACTAGATTGCCTGCTTCATCGGTAGCGCAGTGAAACATTCCAAGACTTGGAGTGAAGGACCATCTGGCACCGGAGAGTGCAGACTGATGGATCACTTCAAAGCTGAGCTGTTTTAGATTCATAAATGCGGAGGCTAATGTGGCCCCATCCTTCAGGTCAAAGTCAACGAGAACTGACCCGCGAAAGATGGAATCTGATGATTCACCTTTTATCCAGTTGATTTTCGAGGGGTTGCCCGAGATACCCGAAATGGTCCATTCGACATGGGTAAGCAAACTACTGGGCGCTCGGTGTATCAACACCAGTCCTTCAGACATACAATCACCTCCAAACCTAGGTACGTCTTCCCCTACGACCTGTATTTGGTGGTGCTCTAAGGCTAGGGCGGCTGGGGCTCGATGTCAAAATATCCAACTAGCATATAGGGGCTATGAGCAAACTATATTTCCGTCACGGAGCCATGAACAGCGGTAAATCAACTGCCCTGCTTCAGGCAGCCCACAACTACGAAGAGCGCGGCCAAGCTGTTCTACTGGCCAAACCCGCCGTTGACACCAAGGGCGACACCGCCATCTTGTCCAGGCTCGGAGTTGATCGTCATGTTGATTTTCTAGTGACTCCCGATCTGAACCTTCGAACCGAGTTTCAAAAGCGCTCGAGCCTGCAGCGCGAGGCAACTGGAAAGCGCGTGGCGTGCCTATTGCTAGATGAGGCCCAGTTCCTAACCCGAGACCAAGTTGATCAAGCTCTCGAGATTGCAGTACTGGATGACGTACCAGTACTTGCCTTTGGAATCCGCACGGATTTTTTGACTAATGGATTTCCTGGATCGCTTCGCCTTCTGGAGATTGCTCACAGTCTGGAAGAGCTAAAGACCATTTGCCGCTGTGGCAAAAAGGCCATGTTCAATGGCCGAAAGGTAAACAGCGAGTTTGTCTTTGATGGCGCACAGGTAGCCATAGACGGCGATGAAGTCACCTACGAGTCGCTTTGCCCTTCTTGCTACTACCGCGAAAAGTCGGCGTCCAAAGCTTGAAACTGAAGTTCACTGGGGCGAGCTTTTATAACCCTGCCACCAAATCATTTTCGCAGGAACTCTTTGCCGAAGATGGCCTTGTCATATCCCCTGGGTCATTTGACAAGGAAGTAAAGCTTGCCCAGGGTTATGTGTTTCCTGCCTTTCGAGATGGCCACGCTCACCCAGTTTTCGCCGGTCGGGAAGCTGCTGGTCCAGTTGTCACAAAGGCCAAATCCATAGCCGAAATTCAAGAAATTCTAAAAAGGTACCGAGAGGAAAATCCCGACCGAATTTGGATTGAGGGCGGGGCCTACGATCGATCGATTGTTGAAGGAGGCCTGTTTCTAGCCAGCTGGTTGGATGAGGCAGTATCGGATGTTCCAGTGGTGCTTCACGCAAGCGATCACCATACCGTTTGGGTCAATAGCAAAGCTCTTGCTCTGATACCCACTCCCCTACCAAAGCTGATATCTGGCTCGATTGACGTTGATGCTTCAGGAATTCCGATGGGTGTTCTAAGGGAACCTCAAGCGATGGCCCTTGTACTGGATAAAGCTCCTGTGAGAACAATTGAGCAGGAAATGACTTTACTTGCCTGGGCAGATAAACTCCTGGCTTCGCAGGGAATTGTGCAAGCCCAGGACGCATGGATTACCCCCGGGATGACAGAAATCTATTTAGCGGCAATGTCTGAAGACGCGTTGCTTTTGGATTACAACTTGGGCTTCAAGATTGAGCCCCACGAGTGGGTTAAGTCAATTGATTTTGCAAAAGCCGATCGTGAGAAAGTACTTGCCCTTGGGAAGGCTCAGCTAACGGCTAAAACTTGCAAATTCTTCGCCGATGGGGTTTTTGGAAGCGGTACAGCATCAGTACTAGAGCCGTACCTTGACGATGCCCACAATCATGGTGAACCACTTTGGAACAGCAGCGAGCTCGAAGCTGCATGCCTGGAAGCTGCCGAACTAGGCTTCCAACTGCACATCCATGCCATAGGTGATGCTGGGGTTAGACAAGCACTAGATGCGATTGAGCACGTGCAACAGCGCCTGGGGACACCGAAACTACCAAATGTGATTGCCCACGTCGAGTTGATTTCCGATTCTGATATCGCCCGATTCGCCAAATTGAATGTGGTTGCAAATATGCAACCACTTTGGGCTCAGGCCGATGGAATGTTGATGAGTTGCGTACCTAGGCTCGGGATCGAAAGGATCGACAAGATGTACCGCATGCGTGATCTGATTAATTCCGGCGCAGTAATCTCATTTGGTTCGGACTGGCCAGTATCAAGTTCAAATCCAATCCTTGGAATAGCTACCGCCGTCACGAGGCAGACCGCAGATGCTATGCCTGAAGGCGGTTGGGTGATTGAGCAGGCGATAACTGCAGAAGAGGCCTTTGCTAGTTACAGCTCATCGGTGACATTTCAGCTCACTGGAATAAGGTCAATTCCGCTAAGCGTTGGTCAACCATGTGATTTTATAGTCCTTGATCAAAACCCATTAGAGTTAGCCTCGACAAAGCTGCGAGATATAAATGTGATTGCTACATTCAAGGCGGGCAAGGAACTAGCCAAGCACTAGCAAAGCCACGTTAACAAATGACGCTGCAATCAACAAGTGAAATATCGCTCTAGGAGGTTTGGGTCTTAGCGCTAGAGCGCTGGCTAGTAAAACCAGCCCCATAGTCAAACCAAACCCCATCCAGGCTATTACCGAATTCAGGCTGGTTGATTGCGTCACTACAAGTAGCGATGCCATAGCAGCAGCTGCGGAAATCACCAAGGCTGATGCTCGTTGTCCAAGAATATGCGGCAGGGCGCGCACTCCAGTTTCTCGATCGTCAATTAAATCAGGCAGGGCATTGGCGAAATGTGCGGCAACGCCCAGTAACGCTGCGGCCAGCATGAGCCACCAAAGCGGTAGCTGTGGAGGCGCTATTGATAACGTCACGAAAACTGGAAGGACTCCAAAGCCGAGTGCATATGGTGCAAACGAAAGGGCGGTTGACTTAAGCCCCAGATTGTATGACCAGCCAATAACAAGCATTGCAATCATGATCAGCGTAGTTTCCAAACCAAGGCTGGTTGCTACAACCAGAGCAAGAGCCGCTGAGACCAGCGACGCATTTCGAACCAACTTGGCGGACACTTCGAATCGAACTGTGGGCTTATCTTTTCGACCTACAACTTTGTCTCGTTCATAATCGAGCCAATCATTGGATAAGCCAACAGAGAACTGTTGAAAAAGTATGCCTAAGCCAATTGGAACCAATTTTTCTATAGGCATGTCATACCCAATGGCCAAAAGGACAGTGAAGCTAGTGACAGCAAATGATGGAATCGGGTGTGTGGACTTTAGAAGCCCCCAGGCTCTCGCAAGCAGGATCATTCTGGCTCCCGATTCGATTTGGACTCTGGTGGGGAGTACGGGACTTGAACCCGTGACCGACGGATTATGAGTCCGCTGCTCTAACCAGCTGAGCTAACTCCCCTCTGGCTAATCACAAGCCTACTGCTCCTCGCGTCGGAGTCTATCTGCGGCTTTCTTGACACCTCTACGAACACGGATTTCTATTCGTCTAGCTGCGAATACAACATCATCACGAACTTCTTCAATTCTTTCGATTACTTCTCCGCGTGCTTCTTGAGCCCGCTCGCGAAGATCGGCACCTGCCTCTTCGGCACGAGACCGAAGTTCAGCAGAACGCTTTCTAGCAAGCATGATTGATCTACTCAATCTCTTACTCAGTTGTCCAATTGGAAGGCTGTAGGTAGCAAGGTTGTCGGCTGACTCCTCAGGTTCTTGTGCGTCTCCACGATATAAGCTCTCAAAAATTTTGAGAGTCTTATCAATGTCGTGCGACTGAATCAGATGCAGTGAGTTTTCAGAAAGCCGATCAAGTTCTTCCTGGTTGGCGGTAAGAACTTTCAGTAGCCGATCGGCGAACGCTTTGACATCATCGGGCGGGAAAAGGTATCCGTTGTCACCATCGTGGACCAAATGCGGCAGTGCCATAGCGTCAGCCGCGACCACAGGACGCCCCGAGGCCATAGCTTCCATTGTGGCGATGGACTGAAGTTCGGCAATAGAGGGCATGGCGAACAATGTTGCTCGCTCGTAGGCCTTAGGAAGCTCCTGGTCGGTGATGTGCCCTCTGAACTCAACGTTTTTGTCGATTCCCAAATCCTTGGCCAGTTTCTCTAGGTATTCGCGCTCTCCCCCGTCGCCGACGATCTCAACTTTTACATTTAGATCTTTTGGTAGCAGTGCAACAGCTTTTAGGAGGTTATGAATGTGCTTTTCGTAGTCCAGTCGACCTAGGAACAAAATCCTAGGATCCTTATTGGAAGTCGGCGTGCGGTTTGCGAACTTCGATGCCTCGATGCCGCAGGAAATAGCCAACACACCGGTAATACCTGACGATTGCTCCAAAAGGGTCGCTGCGCGTCTGGTGGGTGTAGTCACAACATCTGCTTTTTTTAGAACTCTTCCAGCATCTTTCCAGGCCAGATCCATAACCCACTTCTCCGCCCAGCGTGGAATTACCAGTGAGTACTTGATTAGATTCTCAGGCATGATGTGATTGGTTGCAATCACTCGAATGCCAAGCTCCTGAGCTGACTGCATCACAAATCTTCCAACAATCATGTGGGAGTTTATGTGGAGAGCATGAGGCTTGATGGTTCGAAGCAAGCGGTCAGCCTTCTTTTTAAGAGTGAAAGGCCAGACGTATCTAAGAGTCTTGTGTTGAATCACTCGGTAGCTTTTGATGCGGTGAACGGTCATCGAGCTTCCATCGTGCACTTCAGTGAAAGAGCCAAAGGTCTTGTTGTGAGCGGGAGCAATCACATGCACCTCGTGGCCGTCCCTGACTAGACCCGAAGCTAGACGCTCTGCGAAGCGAGAAGCTCCATTGATATCCGGTGGGAAGGTGTCGCAAGCAATCACCACTCGAAGTGGCGTCGAAGTACTCAAAATCTCAGTCAATTTTTTTGCCTTGCGAAGCAGTTAGAAAGGGTGCTTCCCGCTAAGTTTACTTGACTGGTCTTTTTCTAGGACGCAGCTCAGGATGAACCCTAGAAAGCAGGTAAACACCAGAAACTGCTATGACCCCGCAAAGGCTAAATGCTGCAATAGAGACCGCACTCGCCTGCTGCGCCTCTCCCAGCACTCCAATGGCTATTCCAACCGCAACCAGCGGGTCAATTACCGTAAGGCCAGCAATCACCAGATCAGGTGGGCCTGAAGAGTAAGCGTTTTGAACAAACCAGCCACCCAAGAACACTGCTCCGACCATGCTCACTAGTGCAAGTCCCGTGAGAGCGTCATAGTCCATCTGATAGAGCCTCTGAATGACCACCTTGGCCAAGGTTGCAACAAAACCGTAGAGCACTCCAGCTCCCAAGATATAAGTCAAAGCTTTGGCTTTATTGCCAAAAGTGAAAAACAGCACCCCAAAAGCGACCAAGATAACCACCAGCAAACCCAACACTCGAAGTAGGTTTGCGTCTGTGAGCTCTACCTGGGAAGCGACCTGAGATGCGGTCACGACGAACCCGCCTACGCCGAAAGTTGAAAGCCCGATAGCCAGAATTGTTCCGCGATTGAGTTTGGTTTTGGTTGATCTGGCATTTAATAGCGAAGTAATAACCAAGGCTATGGCTCCAATTGGTTGTACCACAATCAGTGGAGCCAAAGTTAAGGCGGCGACCTGCAAAACCATTCCCAAGCCCATAAAGCCAAGGCCTGAGATCCAAAGCGGACGGACAAATAGTCGACCCAGCTCTTTTAGTGAAAGTGAACCTCTTCGCCGAGGGGTTTTTTCGGTGGAGCTGGCAACCGCTTGATTCTGAAACTGAGCGCCAAAGGCCAGTGCTACAGCGGCAAGTATGGCCAGCACAATTGCAAGTTCTCTTAGTTCGGGTCCCAATTCAATACCTCAATCAACAAATTCGAGCCTAACCCCGTTTCTGCCCGAAGTTCTGAGCTAAACAGCTAGATTTATGAGGTGATTAGGCCAATTCTCATCTACGGAGACCCCACTCTGCACCAACTGGCTCGTGAAGTGACGGTCTTTGATAAGGAACTAGAGCAGTTGGTCCAAGACCTGTTTGAGACCATGGACAAGGCTCCTGGAGTAGGACTAGCGGCACCTCAGGTCGGTGTGGGCTTGCGCGTGTTTGTATACAGCTATCCCGACGATGAAGATAACCCCAGGCGAGGCGTTGTTATCAACCCCACCATTACCCATAGCCCCGTTGAAGCCGCTCCGGCTGATGAGGAACTTGAAAACGAAGGCTGTCTTTCTTTCCCAGGTGAAAGATTCCCCCTCAAGAGAGGCGAAAGCGCCGTTGTTGAAGGCGTGGATCTAGATAACAAACCGGTGCGCATCGAAGCGACAGGTTGGTTTGCTCGGGTATTTCAGCACGAGTTTGATCACCTCAATGGCATCATCTATGTCGACAAGCTGGATTTTGAATCCAGAAAAGAAGCCTTCGAGGTTATGAATGAATTGGGCTGGAACAAGCCTGGAGTTTCCTGGTTGCCAGGCACCGATAATTTAGAGGACTAGAAAAAAACCCTAAGTAATGCCGCAATAGCTGCGGCAACAACCACAACCACCACAAAAGGCACCCGTAGGTAAAAAAGCAATCCTGCAAGAGCCAAAGCCGGCACTCTCGCATCAATTGCAATTCCTTCGGTAGACACAAAGGTTTGAATGCCCACCAAGGCCGCGAGCAAAGCTACCGTTAGCAGCGCGGACAGCTCTTTAATTTTTGGGTTGGAGACGAACTTTTCCGGAACCAGATAACCAAATAGCTTCCAGGAGTAAACCAACGCGCTGGAAATCAAAACTGCTGACCAAAGAGTCACTTTTTTCCACCCCGCATTCCAAACAGCCAAAACCCAACTGCCAACAGTGCTGTTAGCAATACGGGCACCCCTGCTGGTAGCACCTCGGACAACAAAATTGCCACAAGAGCTGAAGAAACAGCTAAAGCTAAGAACTTGGACTGGCTAAGGCGTGGCCAAATTAGGCCAAGAAAGGCAGCTCCTGCAGCTGCGTCAAGGCCCCAGTCGGTTGGATTGCCGATCTGGGAGCCAAGCACTGCACCAAGAAAGGTGAAAATATTCCAGAACACAAACACTGCGATACCCGTGAGCCAAAAACCCAGACGCTCTTTTTTACGATCTGGCTCCCCTAGCAAGGAAACCGCGTTTGACTCGTCGATGGTTAATTGGGCCGCTACCGGCATAAGCAATCCACGAACAGACAACACGGGATTCATTCGAATGGCATAGAAACCGTTTCTTACCCCCAGCAGCCAAGCAGACAAAATTGCCGGAACAACTCCTGCGCCGGTTGCTATAACCCCGATAAAGGCGAACTGGCTACCTCCGCTGAACATCAAAAGACTCAGCGCCATGGTTTGCCAAAGATCTAGCCCGGCAGCAACAGAGAGCGCTCCAAAAGAAATTGCATAGACGCCGGTTGCAAAACCCACCCCAAGGGACACCGCAGTGACAGACTGCTGCTTACTCGACATCCAAAAGCCCCGATCGATTCATGGCAAGTATCAGCTCGACCGAATTTGATACCGGTAAGCGTGCCACCAGTGTATTCAAAGAATCAATTTCGAACTTTTCGATTTTTGCTAAATCCGAGGACTGCCAAACAGCTTTTAGCTTTTTTAGGGTGCTAGCCAGCCTTTGAGGTAATTTATCTACTAGTCTTACGAAATTCAAATCAACGGCCCGATAAGGAGGCTGCGACGAGACCAGTTCCCAAATAGTACTGAGCGAATGAGTATTGGCTCCAGAAGAAGCCTTCAATACGGCGGCAACTAGGCCTGAAGCGCCTTGCTCAACTGTAAGCAAATCAACGAAGCCTTCCTGAAGGGCATCAAGCAGCAACTCAGGCTGTGCAAATGAAGCAGTCAAAAGTGCCGGAGGAGCTTGCTTTACGCCAGTCAATTTCCTAAGACTTGAATAGAAACTTACACCTGCGCCAGATGAGAGTTTTTGATCTATCACCAGAACGTCAATCAGTGATTGCTCGATAGCCTCAAGATCTTCAGTTGATCCATCAGAATCAAACACGACTTCAAACTTAGGCTGTGAAGACAACACCAACTTTCGACCCAAACGAACATCTGAGTCCGTGTCAAGCAAGCCGATGCGAATCTTAGAAGCCATTTAGGATGCAGAATCCAAATTTACGCCAACACCCGTTGCCGGGAACATCGCGGAAACAGTAAATCCAATTCCAACAGCGCGCTGGACCTCGAGCGATCCACCAAAGCTCTCGGCGCGTTCACGCATAGCTGTAAGACCAGGTCCTGACACTTTCTCTAAAAGTGCGTCAAGGTCGTCTTTGGCCTCGTAAGGCAAAGGCAGGCCATTGGGCCCTAGGGACGCGCGCCTGATGATTTCAACGCCATTGTCCTTGATTATTACCTGGAGGCCATTTTCAAGCCAAGATATCTCAACGGCTGCTCTGGTGCCTTTTGGGTTGTGCTGCCTAACGTTTTTAAGCGCCTCGAAGATAATTCGATAAATCGCCAGCTCAGCCGACTGATCCAATGCAAACCGTTTTCCAAAGTGAGAGATCGACACATCTACTCCGGTTTCTCTCATGCTTATGGCAAGTGATTCAAGATCTTCGAGCGTTGGAGGTTTGGTTGAAACTGCTGTACCGCGGTTGATTATGTCAAAAAGTCTTCGTAGCTCGGTGTGAGCGCCCCTGGCGCTTACCAGCACCTTCTCCAAAGCTCGGAGTCCCGCCTCTGGATTCGCTTTTGCCGAGTAGATACCGCCCTCGGCATTGGTGATTACTGATGAAAGCTTTTGAACTACGGCCTCATTGATATCTCTTGCGATCTCAAATCTCTTGGACTGCTCGGCTAACTCAATCGACAGTTGCAGTTGTTTTTCTTCATAAACCAATCGATCAGTTTCTGTACCAACATGAACCAGTCGTGTCATAAGTAGCTGGCCCAGAATCCAGGAAAGCGAGACCAGACTAAGAGCCAATAGGGCCAAAGTTAAGAAAATGACAACTCGACCTATTTCATCGAGCTGAAACAATTCACCAAAAACGACCAAGTTGAGAGTTGGATTAAATCCAACGTTGGCGGCAAATGCCAAACCGCCAAAAATGGTGACCACGAAGTTGATTTCGCGCCAAGGTTTAGGGCTGAAAGCTCCAACCACAAAGGCCAAAAG
>Ga0209444_10002139_pt1 | contig 10918 bp, 11 predicted proteins | sample LauGreFaBDMM15DN_2_FD_188215 | JGI IMG/M metagenome (GOLD analysis project Ga0209444, IMG submission 188215) | Freshwater lake microbial communities from Lake Michigan, USA - Fa13.BD.MM15.DN (SPAdes) (version 2) | ecosystem: Environmental > Aquatic > Freshwater > Lake | place: Lake Michigan...
CAAGATATCCTAATCAACAATTTTTATATTAATTATTGAAAACTTTGCATGTCTGTTAACTTTTTATAAGTGCCATTCATGCTAATCAATTCCGCATGTTTTCCTTTTTCAATAATCTTACCATCTTGCATGACTACAATTGTATCTGCGTGTTGAATAGTAGATAATCGATGTGCAATAACAATAGAAGTTCTGTTTTGCATTAATTTATGAATGGCATCTTGAACCAATTTTTCGGATTCGGTATCTAATGCAGAAGTGGCTTCGTCTAAAATTAATATGGGTGGGTTTTTTAATACAGCCCTAGCAATAGATAAGCGCTGACGCTGACCACCAGAGAGTTTGCTGCCTCTATCGCCAATATTTGTATCATAACCGTCAGTTAATTTTACAATAAATTCATCTGCATTAGCAATTTTAGCTGCTGCTATTACTGCTTCTCTACTAGCAGATTTATTTCCAAAGGCAATATTATTGAAAATGGTATCATTAAATAAAATCGACTCTTGAGTTACAATACCCATTAACTGATTTAAATCGGCAATATTTTTTTCCAGTTGAGCAACCCGGTCCCGAGCTTGTTCTAAAAGTTTTTGTTGCGCAATTAACTCCTCATCGCGTTTGGCTTGATTCAAACTTGCCACAGATTCTTCTTGGGCAGAACCAACCTGTAAGCGATCTTGCCCCAAAGTATCTACGTTAGTCCTATCGGACCGATTGAGAAAGACCTCATTCGAAGACCGGGTAGCCATACCCTGCGTTAAATCATTCAAGGCGGAACGAACAAATTGATTAGCCTCTGCTGAGGAAATAGAAGAAGCCATATTCGCTGAGGGCACAGCTAAGACTTCCCCAGCTTTTAAACGGTGAATACTGCCAGATACAAAAGCCTTCGGATTAGTTCTATACAAAGCCAACATGACTTGACTAGCTTTGATACCAGGAAAATCATCTGCTAACTCCGTAGCAATCAAACTTAAATTCTCTCCGTATTGCACTTCTCTTTTGACCTGAGTAGGATTAATCAGCGTATAAACACGGGTTAGTTTGCCAGTCGCCCATTTCAATTCAACCACAACATCCCTGAAGACCGACTCATCTACTGCGGTTGGTTGGAGATATTGCAAACGAATAAAGGCAGGTCTTTGAGCAGCATCTTTAGCAATCCAGATACGGGGTAAGGCTTCAATATTTGGTCTAAGAATGCCAAGGCGATCATAGCTGGCCTGACTGCCTATGTGAACTTCTAAAGCATTCAATTGAGCCACTTCGTCAGCTGGAATTAACAAGGCAATTCGTGCATCTAAAGCTTGTTCAGCTTTTGAGAGGATGCTTAAATTTCCTAAACTAACCGCCCACACTGAACCAGAGACAGTTAAACTCAATAGTATCCATAGCCAACGAGGTATAAATCGAATCAACAATTAAGCCTCTACCAATAAACGTAAAATCCTGCGTAAGGGTTCAGCGGCACCCCATAATAGTTGATCACCTACCGTAAATGCACCAATAAATTCTGGGCCCATCGCTAACTGATGAAGCCGTCCAACTGGAATCGTTAAAGTCCCGGTAACAGCTGCTGGAGTCAGATATTTTTCGGATAAAACCCGCTCATTAGGTACTAAGTGAACCCATGGGTTTGCTGATGCAATCATATGCTCTAATTCTGGCATGGGAACTTCTTTTTTTAGCTTGATGGTTAAACCCTGCGAGTGACAGCGCATTGCCCCAACCCGCACACAGATGCCATCAATCGGAATACTACCCGGCTGCCTAAAAGGCGGCAGGCCAAGAATCTTATTAGTTTCTGACCCACCTTTGAACTCCTCTTTACTTTGACCAAATGCTACCTCATCATCAATCCATGGAATCAAACTACCAGCAAGAGCCGTTCCGCGAAAATTTTCTTTAGGAAAATCATCAGAACGCAAAGTCTGGCTAATCTTTTGATCGATTTCTAAAATCGCAGAAGCTGGATTACCCAAAGCCCCTTTCACTGAATCGTGTAAAGCGCCCATCTGCAATAAAAGTTCACGCATATTCTGAGCGCCTGCTCCAGAAGCTGCTTGATAAGTCATGACTGAAACCCACTCGACTAAGCCTGCCTGAAAAAGTCCACCAAGGCCCATTAGCATCAGGCTAACGGTACAGTTACCGCCAATCCAATTTTTCCCACCAGCTAAAAACGCACGATCAATCACAGACCGGTTCACAGGGTCCAAAACAATTACGGCATCTGGATTCATACGTAATGTGCTAGCCGCATCAATCCAATGCCCTTGCCAACTTGCAGCCCGAAGAGGAGCAAAAATAGCCTTGGTGTAGTCACCGCCCTGACAAGTGATAATCATGTCACACAGCTGCAGAGCATTTAAATCATTAGCATCATGTAAAACAGAAGTATTCGAAGAACTAGTTAAGCCCTGGATCATCGGTGCAGGACCGCCGACATTACTCGTACTAAAAAAAATTGGCTCGATCAGCGCAAAATCACCCTCCTCCTGCATTCTCTCCAGAAGAACACTGCCAACCATTCCCCGCCAACCAACGAAACCCACCACTGGAACTGACATATAGCAACCTTACAAATGAAATATCTATTTTAGCCCGAACCCATGTAATCCGATAGTAGCTTTCTTTTGCAGGCAATTGGGGACATTTTTTGTTCATCGCTTAATCCAAGCTGATCAAACCTATCGACGAAAGATCAAACAAGTGCTCAAATACGTTGAGCCTGTAAAAATTCTTCCGCCAAAACTTTTAACTCTAGAACGCGTCCGCCAGAGCCGAAAAGTCTTTTGATCAGATTATCTTTAGGATAAACGCATGAGTTCCAGGTGGAGTTTTATTTCAGTGCGTTTAAGACCGCCTGACCCATTTGGGCAGTTCCAACCTTTTTCGTACCCTCAGTATATATATCACTAGTACGATACCCCTCGGTGAGAACCTGTTGGACTGCGCGCTCAATACGAGTTGCTTGCTCAGGCTTGCCAAGTGAGTAACGCAACATCATTGCGGCCGATAAGATCGTCGCCAATGGATTTGCAATACCTTGGCCGGCTATATCAGGGGCTGAACCATGACTAGGTTCATATAATCCCTTGTTGTGGGCATCTAGTGAAGCAGAAGGTAACATACCAATCGAGCCAGTTAACATAGCCGCTTCATCAGACAAGATATCACCAAATAAGTTTCCTGTTACGACCACATCAAATGCCTTGGGCGCTTTTACAAGTTGCATTGCCGCATTATCGACATACATATGGGTTAACTCAACATCGGGATATTCTTTACCGACCTCAGACATTATCTCGCGCCACAGTTGAGATGTTTCTAAAACATTCGATTTATCAACACTGCACACACGTTTATTTCGTTGACGAGCGGCCGCAAAAGCTACATGACCGATTCTACGTACCTCCGGCTCGCTATATCGCATCGTATCAAAACCTTCTCTAGCTCCGGGAAATAAACCATCTGTGGCCGTTCTAATGCCTTTGGGAGAGCCAAAATAGACATCGCCATTGAGCTCACGAACAATCAAAATATCCAGGCCTGTAACAATCTCGGGCTTTAAGGATGAAGCCGATGTTAATTCCGGATAACAAATCGCCGGACGCAAGTTAGCAAATAAAGCTAAATGTTTTCGTAATCCTAAAATAGCTTGCTCGGGACGCAATTCACGGGGCAATTGATCATACTTAAAATCCCCAACTGACCCAAATAAGATCGCGTCAGCCTCTTTTGCCAACTGCAGCGTTGCAGGTGGCAAAGGATGCCCATCGGCTTCATATCCCGCACCGCCAACAGGTGCTTCCTCTAGGGTAAACGATTCGTCAAGATTTTCCAATACCAAACGGGCTTGCGCAATAATTTCAGGGCCGATGCCATCACCGGGCAAAATAGCTATCTTCATGATATGTCCTAATTGAGTTAGGGTAACTTGGCTTCTAGCCAAGGCATTTTTAGAATGCGTTCTGCCTCAAAACGTTTGATTTTGTCCGAGTGCCGCAGCGTTAAACCAATATCATCAAAGCCATTAATTAAGCAGTATTTCCGAAATGGCGTTACTTCAAAAGCATAAGTTCGACCATCACCAGATCGAACAACTTGCTCAGCTAAATCAACCGTTAACTGATATCCATTGAACGCTAAAGTTTCAGTAAACAAATGATCGACCTCAAGACTACTCAAGACAATCGGTAAAATACCATTTTTAAAGCAGTTATTCATAAAAATATCTGCAAAACTAGGCGCTATGATCGCCCGAAAACCATACTGTTCAAGGGCCCAAGGGGCATGTTCACGGGAACTACCACACCCAAAATTTTTCTTGGCTAATAAAATGCTGCCATGTTGGTAGCGAGACTGGTTCAACACAAAATCTGGATTAATTGGCCGATTCCGACAATCTTGACCAGGCTCTCCATGATCCAAATAACGCCACTCATCAAACAGGTTTTGACCGAAACCTGTCCTCGCAATTGATTTTAAAAACTGCTTCGGAATAATTGCGTCGGTATCGACATTTTCCCGATTAAGAGGTACAACGATACCTTGGTGAACAGTAAAAGCTTGCATATGAACTCGTTGGTTAATTGGTTATCAAAAATTCGATCAAGTCTTATTTAATGGGGGTGACCAATGCTCCAGCCGCACCCGAATCTGGTGTTGAAACTGGCGCGACGGGCTGTTCTGGGCTGGTGGACGCTTTTGCTGAATTACTACTAGCAGCCTGCGAAGACTTTTGGATTGAGGAGCCAACCGCTTGCATATCGCGACCAAGACCTTCTACTGTAGAACACGAAACGATTGCACCTAAAGATAAAATGCCACAAGCTAATAGGATATTTCGCCGAATATTCATGAGCTGATCTTTCATACAATTTTAAGCAATTTTTCGAACATCGACAAAATGCCCTTCAATAGCAGCCGCAGCCGCCATCGCAGGACTCACTAAATGCGTTCTCCCTCCGGCTCCCTGCCGACCTTCAAAGTTACGATTAGACGTCGAAGCGCAACGCTCCCCGGGCTCTAGCCGATCAGCATTCATCGCCAAACACATTGAACAGCCCGGCTCTCGCCATTCAAAGCCAGCTGCTTTAAAAAGCAAGTCAAGTCCTTCTTTTTCTGCTTGGGCCTTGACGAGGCCAGAGCCAGGAACAACTAATGCTAACTTTACATGATCAGCTACCCGCTTGCCTATGCGCTCAACGACTTTAGCGGCACTTCTCAAATCCTCAATTCGGCTATTTGTACAGGAACCAATAAATACTTTATCAATTCGAATTGAGTCAATGGGCATATTTGGCTCTAAACCCATATATTCAAGGGCTCGCTCGATAGCTAAACGCTTCGCAGGATCTTTTTCTTTATCCGGATCTGGCACATGATCATCGATGCTAAGAACCATCTCTGGAGAGGTTCCCCAACTGACCTGTGGCTTTATTTCTTCAGCGCGTAAAGTGACAACTTGATCAAATACCGCATCTTGATCCGTGTGTAAGTTCCGCCAATATTGGATAGCATGCGACCAAGCCTGTCCTTGAGGGGAGTATGGCCGGTTTTGAACGTATTCAATTGTTTTTTCATCGACAGCTACAAGACCAGCCCTAGCGCCAGCTTCAATTGCCATATTACAGAGTGTCATCCGACCCTCCATCGATAAATGCGTAATAGCCTCTCCAGCAAATTCGATGGTATGACCAGTGCCACCAGCAGTTCCTATCCTACCAATAATTGCTAAAACAATATCTTTTGCAGAACAACCCTGCGATAAACGACCATCAACCCGCACTAACATATTCTTACTTTTCTTCATCAGTAAAGTTTGAGTAGCTAATACGTGTTCAACCTCGGACGTACCAATGCCAAATGCTAAAGCACCAAAAGCACCATGTGTACTAGTATGCGAGTCGCCACAAACGATCGTCATCCCTGGCAATGTAGCACCCTGCTCAGGACCAATAACATGCACAATACCCTGTCGACGATCGTGCATTTTGAACTGAGTAATTCCTAAGCGATCACAATTATTATCCAAAGTATCAACTTGTAATTTGGAAACCGGGTCAATAATCCCCTCCGAACGGTCCGTAGTTGGTACGTTATGATCTGATACAGCTAAGTTGGCGGCATTGCGCCAGAGCTTTCTTCCAGCAATCTCTAACCCCTCAAAAGCTTGCGGGCTCGTGACCTCATGCAAAAGATGTCGGTCAATATAAAGCACTGCCGTACCATCTTCCTCAACGTGTATTACATGATCATCCCAAAGTTTGTCATACAAGGTCCGAGCCATGTAATCTCCTAATTATCGTTGCGAGATAGCAGGCAGAGAGCGTGTTACGCTGCCATTAAACAGCTGTCTAGGCCGACCAATCTTATACTCTGGATCCGTAATCATTTCCTCCCATTGCGATATCCAACCAACCGTCCTAGCTAATGCAAATACGCAGGTAAACATGTCGGTCGGTATGCCCAGGGCACGCTGCACAATACCCGAATAAAAATCGACATTCGGATATAACTTACGACTGACAAAGTACTCATCCTCTAAAGCAATCTTTTCTAACGTCATCGCTAATTTAAATAATGGATCATTGCCCAGCCCAAGCTCATTTAAAACCTCGTAACAAGTCTCACGCATTAATTTTGCGCGTGGATCAAAGTTTTTATAAACGCGATGACCAAATCCCATTAAACGAACACCAGAATCTTTATCTTTGACTTTAGCAATGAACTCACCAATTTTTTCGACACCACCCATTTTTTGGATATTCTCGAGCATTTGTAAACATGCTTCATTCGCTCCACCATGCGCCGGCCCCCACAAACAGGCAACACCTGCTGCAATGGCGGCAAATGGATTGGTTCCAGAAGAACCCGCTAAACGCACAGTTGAGGTAGAAGCATTTTGCTCGTGATCTGCATGCAAAATAAAAATCCGATCAAGAGCCCGCACTAAAACAGGATTTACTACATACTCTTCACAAGGATTACCAAACATCATCCGCATAAAATTAGCCGTATAGGACAAATTATTTTTCGGATAAATAAAAGGTTGCCCGATGGAGTATTTATAAGCCATCGCAACTAAGGTTGGCATTTTGGCAACTAGACGAATTTGGGCGATCTCACGCACTTTGGCATCGGAGTAATCCAGTCCATCATGGTAAAAAGCTGCCATACCACCAACTAGTCCCGTTAGAACTGCCATTGGGTGGGCGTCACGCCGAAAACCACGCAGAAAAAACTGCATTTGCTCATGCACCATCGTATGGTGCATGACTAAATGATCAAAATCAGTTTTTTCTTTTTGATTAGGTAGCTTGCCATTCACTAACAAAAAGCAGGTCTCTAAAAAGTCGCAATTGATGGCCAACTCTTCAATCGGATATCCCCGATACAAGAGCTCACCCTTGTCGCCATCGATATAGGTGATTTTTGATGAACAAGAAGCTGTTGACATAAATCCTGGGTCATAAGTAAATTTTCCAGTCTTACCATAAAGCTTACTAATATCGATTACATCTGGCCCAACCGTGCCTTTGTATATAGGCATCTCGATGGACGGTGAGCCATCCGAAAAGGATATCGTTGCTTTAATATCAGAGGGTGTCATTTTGAAATTTCCTTCTTATTTTGTATTGAACTCTAATGCAAGTTGATTAAAACTCCACAGTAACAAATTTAAAACACCATAGATCTGAGTAATCGACGCAAATAATTTTACACTTGTTGAAGTTGCTTCAGTACTTGCTTTACTTCTAAACAATCTAAATTGCCCGAAGGCTTAGTTCGCCCCAAGAACAAATCCAACAAATCATTATCACTCAAGTCAAATAGTTGATCTAGAGCTAAGACATCCGTCATGCTCAAGGTCTGTGCATAACGATTAAAAAATCGCTCAATAATCAGATCGTTTTCTAATAAACCTCTTCTGGCACTCCATCGCAAACGAGATAAAGTACCAGAATCAATACTCATACTGCCCGTCGCACCATCAACTCTTTAATTTTTCCAATGGCCTTGGTTGGATTTAAGCCCTTTGGACAGACATCAACACAATTCATAATTGTATGACATCGAAATAAGCGATACGGATCCTCTAAGTTGTCAAGGCGCTCTGAAGTGACGTGGTCACGACTGTCTGCAATAAATCGGTAGGCTTGTAAAAGGCCAGCTGGACCAACAAACTTATCTGGGTTCCACCAAAATGAAGGGCAAGCCGTTGAGCAAGACGCGCATAAAATGCACTCGTACAAACCGTTCAGTTCATCCCTTTCCTCGGGTGATTGCAAACGCTCCTTTTCTGGCGGAGGCGTGTCATTGACTAAATATGGCCGAATCGAATGATACTGCTTAAAAAAGTTGGTCATATCAACAATCAAATCTCGCACAACCGGCAAGCCAGGCAATGGGCGCAAAGTAATTTTATTCGGGAGTGTGAGCATATTTGTAAGACACGCGAGACCATTTTTACCATTAATGTTCATGGCATCCGACCCACAAACACCCTCCCGACAAGAACGCCTAAAAGAGAGCGTTTCGTCTAATTTTTTTAGTTTCATTAAGACATCTAAAAGCATTCTCTCATCACCATCAAGCTCCAGCTCGTAGGTCTGCATCCGAGGCGCGGCATCTTTATCAGGATCGTAACGATAAACTTCAATAATTCGTGTTTGGCTCATTTTTTTCCCTCTAGAATGTACGTACTTTTGGCGGAATAGATTCTGCAGTCAATGGCTTGAGATTGACCGGCTTAAACTCCATTCGATTATTTTCTTTAAACCACAATGAGTGCTTTAACCAGTTCACATCATCACGTTCAGGACAGTCATCATGGGCATGCGCACCACGACTTTCTTGACGTGTTGCGGCGGAGGTCATCGTTGAATTGGCCGACTCCACCAAATTAGCTAACTCCAAGGCTTCAACCCGAGCTGTATTGAAAATCTTGGATTTATCCTTGAGATGAATATTCTGAGCCCGCTGGGTTAATTCAACCATCTGCCGAGCACCCTCGTCCATAATCTTTTGGGTTCTAAATACCCCACAATGCTTTTGCATGGTACTACGAATATCATTGGCCACATCCTGAGTATATTCGCCCGAACTTGAATTATCCAGTTGCGCCAAACGTGACAACGAGTAGTCAGCAGCATCTGCAGGTAAGTCTTGATGATTTTTCTGTTTTAAAGCAGTAGCAACCACATGATTACCTGCCGCTCTCCCAAAAACCAATAAATCTAGTAAGGAATTAGTTCCTAAACGATTTGCGCCGTGCACCGAAACACATGAACATTCACCCATAGCATAAAAACCATTGATAATTTCATTCGGATTACCGTTTTTAGGAGCCACCACTTGCCCATAAATATTGGTTGGAATACCACCCATTTGGTAGTGAATAGTCGGGACCACCGGAATTGGCTCTTTCGTAACGTCTGTATTGGCAAAATTAATCCCAATTTCGTAGACCGATGGCAGGCGTTTATGGATCGTTTCAGCACCAATATGCGTTAAATCTAAAACTACATAATCTTTATTCGGGCCACAACCACGACCCTCTTTAATTTCCTGATCCATGCATCGAGATACAAAATCTCGAGGCGCTAAATCTTTCAGTGTCGGAGCGTAACGTTCCATAAAACGCTCACCATCACCGTTGCGTAAAATCCCACCCTCACCACGACACCCCTCAGTCAAAAGTACCCCTGCACCAGCAACCCCAGTCGGGTGAAATTGCCAAAACTCCATGTCCTCAAGGGGGATGCCAGCTCGCGCCGTCATGCCCATACCGTCGCCAGTATTAATAAAGGCATTTGTCGAAGCTTGCCAAATCCTGCCAGCGCCGCCAGTAGCAAACATAGTACATTTCGCCTCTAGAATATGGATATCACCCGTTTCCATTTCCATGGCAGTCACTCCAAGTACGTCGCCGGCCTGATTACGGATTAAGTCTAACGCCATCCATTCGACAAAGAAATGCGTCTTAGCGCGCACATTGCGTTGGTACAAGGTATGAAGCATGGCATGCCCAGTCCGGTCAGCTGCAGCACAAGCGCGTTGAACCGCTTTCTCGCCATAGTTTGCAGTGTGACCACCAAAAGGACGCTGGTAAATCGTACCATCAGCATTGCGATCAAAAGGCATGCCAAAGTGCTCTAATTCGTACACCACATTAGGGGCTTCTCGGCACATGAACTCAATTGCATCCTGATCGCCAAGCCAGTCAGATCCCTTAATCGTGTCATAAAAATGATAGTGCCAATTATCCTCACTCATATTTCCCAATGAGGCACCGATACCGCCCTGGGCAGCAACTGTATGAGAACGCGTCGGAAATACTTTCGACAAGACCGCAACATTGAGACCAGCCTCAGCTAATTGCAAGGAAGCTCTCATACCCGCACCGCCAGCCCCAACGATTACCACATCAAAACGCCGGCGTGGAATTGCCGATTTAATCGCAGCCATTTAAACCCTCCAAAGAATTTGTGCACTATAGGCTAGGCAACCCACTAGCCATAAAACAGTGAGTGTTTGCAGAACTAGACGAACACCTGTCGCAGGAATATAGTCCATCCAGATGTCGCGAATACCAACCCAAGCATGGTAAAAAAGACTAAAGAAGGTCAAAAGTGTCAGTATCTTCATGAATTGATTCGCGAAAAGACTTGACCAACCCTCGTAGGAAGGATTTCCGAAAATAAAATAGACGACTAACAACAGCAAGGCATAGACCGCCATGATGACCGCGGTAACACGTTGCAGGAGCCACTCGGTCAGACCATAATGAGCCCCAACGACTAAACGCTTAGGCCCTATATTTGTTTTGACAGACATAATCTTCCTCTAAAACAGATTAAATAATTTTGCGCCAAAGACGGCAGTCAATGACAGACTAATAATAAAT
>Ga0209444_10002143_pt1 | contig 10911 bp, 12 predicted proteins | sample LauGreFaBDMM15DN_2_FD_188215 | JGI IMG/M metagenome (GOLD analysis project Ga0209444, IMG submission 188215) | Freshwater lake microbial communities from Lake Michigan, USA - Fa13.BD.MM15.DN (SPAdes) (version 2) | ecosystem: Environmental > Aquatic > Freshwater > Lake | place: Lake Michigan...
TCTGACCCGCGAGGGGCCAGACGCGGTCCGTACTTTGGCCAGCCTTGGCGTACCCTTTGACCGGGATTCAGACCTCGGCTTTGCCCAAAGTCTAGAGGCCGCTCACTCGCGCCCCCGCGTTGCGCGGGTGAAGGGCGATCAGGCGGGCCAGGAAATATTACGAAGCGTCATCGCAGCGGTTTACGCATGCCCCTCCATCGAGGTTCTTGAACGGGCCACCGTTCTTGCACTCGTCCAAGACACCATGGGGCGGGTGCGCGGGGCCTTAGTAGAACAAAACGGCCAGACCCAAACGTTCCTTACCGATGCTGTAATCTTGGCCGCTGGTGGCCTTGGCGGGCTCTATGATGTCACCACCAATCCCCACAGCCTGCGCGGCGAAGCCATGGCGCTAGCGGCGCTCGCCGGTGCGGTGATTGCCGATCCGGAATTTGTTCAGTTTCACCCTACTGCCATCGATATTGGCCTAGACCCCGCGCCCTTAGCGACTGAGGCCCTACGCGGGGACGGCGCTCGATTGATCGATGCTGAGGGGCTGCCCTTCATGGCCCGTCATCATCCGTTAGGGGACCTCGCACCGCGCGATGTGGTCGCTCGCGCCATCCACGAGCAGCGTCTTAATGGCCAAGGCGCCTTCCTCGATGCACGCCAGGCCATTGGCGATCATTTCCCGGACCTTTTCCCGACCGTCTTTGCCGCCTGCCAGAGCGCCGGGATCGACCCTCGCCGAGCGCCTATCCCGGTCGCGACGGCTGCTCATTATCATATGGGCGGGGTCTGGACCGACGCTGATGGCCGCACAAGCCTTCCTGGCCTGTTCGCCGCTGGAGAATGTGCAAGCACAGGCGTTCACGGGGCCAACCGTCTTGCCTCCAATTCGCTGCTGGAAGCCGCCGTCTTCGGAGCCCGCGCCGGGCGAGCGGCGGCGCTTGAGGCCCGGGCGGACCTGACCTGCGCGATCCTTCCAATCCAAACCGCCCCGGCCTTGCCTGATGGTGCGATCAAAGACCTTCGCCGCGCTGTGGGTCTTTATGCTGGGGTTGTGCGCGATAGGCAGGGCCTGATCCAGCTCTTGAGCCTTATCGATGGGATGCAGGAGCGACATGGCCCCGCCTTGCCCCTGATCGCGGCCCGCCTAGTGGCGACGTGCGCCCTGATGCGCACAGAAAGCCGAGGCAGTCACAGTCGCTCGGACTATCCCGATACAGATGAGGTCTCGCGCCGAACCCTCACCACCCTGAGCAAAATCTTGGCCAACGCTCCTTTAAAGGTCGCCGCCGAATGAGCATCACCGCCCTGCCGGACCTGATCATTGATCCCATCGTCCGTGCCGCCTTGGCTGAAGATCTGGGCCGAGCCGGAGATGTCACGGCGGCCGCCTGCATCCCCGCTGATGCGCGCCTGTCGGTCGTTTTTCGTCCGCGCAGCGCAGGTCGCATCGCGGGACTGGACTGTGCCCGTCTCGCCTTTGCCGCCCTAGACCCCAGCTTGCGCTTCACCGTCGAGATCGAGGACGGGCAAGATGCAGCCGCCGGTCAGATCATCGCCAGAGCCAGCGGCGGTGCCCGTCAAATCCTGTCGGCGGAACGGGTAGCCTTGAACCTTCTTGGCCGTCTGAGCGGCGTCTCCAGTCTGACGGCACGCTATGTCAAAGAGGTCCAGGGTACGGGCGCACGCATTACCTGCACCCGTAAAACTACGCCGGGTCTGCGCGCCCTTGAGAAATATGCTGTGCGTTGCGGCGGCGCGATCAACCACCGCTTTGGTCTCGATGACGCCATCCTGATCAAGGACAATCACGTCGCAGCCTGCGGCGGCATCGGCAAGGCCCTTGAGCGAGCGCGGGCCCATGCCGGCCATCTGATGAAGATCGAGGTCGAGGTAGACGGTCTGGACCAACTGGACGAGGCCCTGGCCTATGCACCGGACGTGATCATGCTCGACAATTTCAGCTTGGCTGATCTGGCGACCGCCGTCGCCCGCGCTAAGGGCAAGGTGGTGCTGGAAGCCTCAGGCGGGGTGAACCTTACCACCGTGCGGGCAATTGCACAGACCGGTGTGGATGTCATCTCGGTTGGTGCCTTGACCCATTCTGCGCCGGCCTTAGATATTGGCCTCGACGCTGAATGAGGCGAGGCTAGCCCCGACCACGATAGGGCGCAACGCCCGGATCGGGGACCCAGAGCCCCTCAGGGACCGCGGCTGTCTGGAAGAAGACGTCGATCGGGATGCCACCGCGCGGATACCAATAGCCACCGATGCGAAGCCAGCGGGGGGCTGCGATCTCAACGATCTTCTTGGCGATGCCCACGGTGCAGTCCTCATGGAACGCCCCATGGTTACGAAAGCTACCCAGATAGAGTTTCAAACTCTTGGACTCAATCAGCCACTTATCGGGGGCATAGTCGATGACCAGATGGGCAAAATCAGGCTGACTTGTCACCGGGCAAAGGGACGTAAATTCAGGCACGGCAAAGCGGGCCAGATAGAGCGTATCCGGATGCGGATTGGACACGCGCTCGAGGATCGCGGTTTCCGGGCTGTCGAAGCCGCGGATCTCGCGGCCAAGCTGAGTCAGGTCAATGTCGGTCATGGCAAAGGGTTAGCGCCCTGACAGCCAATCCGCAACCATCTGAAGCCCTCGTTGCACAAGACAAGGCGGCCACGGCTCGCTATCAATGAGAATATCAACCTAACAATGGGGAAAAGAGCGATGTCAGGACAAGATTTTGCAGGATCAGTGATCGTTGTCACGGGAGCCTCCACAGGCCTTGGCCGCGCCATCGCCATTGAGACCGCAGGGCGGGGCGCTCAGGCTGTCATCATCAACTATGCCAACAGTGCTTCCGAAGCCGATGAAACCGCGCGTCTGGTGATCGATGCAGGCGCAGAAGCCATCATCGTCAAGGCCGATGTCGGTCAGGATGAGGGCTGCAAGACCATCGTCGAAGCCGCCGCCCGCTTTGGCAAGATCGATGCCCTATTCAACAATGCGGGCGTAACCAAGTTCGCCCCGGACCATAGTGATCTTGACGCCGTCTCGATGGAAGACTTCCTGCGGCTCTATCAGGTCAATGTCGTCGGGGCCTTTATGATGATCCGAGCCGCACGGTCCTTGCTGGAAGCTGGCCCTCGCGCGGGGTCGGTGGTCAATACCTCCTCTATCGCCGCTGTAACCGGCATCGGCTCGTCCGTTCCCTATGCCGCCTCTAAAGGCGCGTTGACAACGATGACCCTGTCGCTGGCGCGCGCCCTGGCTCCCAAGATCCGCGTCAACGCCGTTTGCCCAGGCTTTATTGACACACCTTGGTTCGAAAAGGGTATCCCCGCCCAGACGGTGGAACGGATGCGTCAGGGTGTTGCCGCCTCTACCCCGCTAAAAGCTGCCTCTACCGCCGAGGATATTGCGGGAGCCGCCGTGTTCTTTGCCTCACCAGCGGCCCGCCACGTGACGGGTGAGACTTTGCTGGTTGACGCTGGAACGCACCTCGGAATGGCCAGCCTGAGCATGCGCTGACCATTTCACGCCCAAGATTTGAGCAAGCCCTTCTTAATCGGCTCATAAATTAGACAAGTTCATCCCCGCCTCGCTTGGATCTGAGGAGGGGATTGATGTCTGCTCCATCGAGTCTGACAGTTGATTTGCGGTGCATCGCAAATCAAACGCAGCGTCGGTCGAACGGCCTGATAAATATGCAACACCTGACCCGTTAGGACGCATCTGAAGAGGTTGAATTAGGACCGCCTTAACCTTACCCATCGTCCGTATAGGGCTTGAAAAGGCACAAGGCCTCTTTCAGGCTATCCGCTTTAATAAATCTGGGGAAAACCAATGAAGATTCTGAAAACCGCCCTTCTCGCCGCCACCGCCGCCTTGGCCGTGACCAGCGTTGCCCAAGCCGCTGACGGCCCAACATTGTCGGCCAATGTCGGCGTTGCTTCTGACTATGTGTTCCGCGGCGTATCGCAGACCAATGGTGACCCCGAACTGTTCGGCGGTTTGGACCTCACCGCTGGCCAAGCCTATGCCGGTGTTTGGCTTTCCAACGTTGATTTCGGCGATGGCACCCGTATCGAGTACGATACCTATGCTGGCATAAAGCCCGAAGTGGCGGGTTTCAATCTAGACCTCGGGGTCGTTTATTATAGTTATCTGGAATCTCCAAAGGACGCCAAGTATGGCTACGGAGAAGTAAAGGCCGCTGCCAGCCGCGCCATCGGTAAGGCTACCGTCGGCGCTGCCTACTACTATTCTCCCGACTTCTTCGGCGCGGATGAGAAGGCCACCTATGTCGAGTTGAACGGCGCTTATGCCATCAATGATACGGTTTCAGTGACCGGTGCCTATGGCCATCAGGCCTTAGACGTCAGCAAGGATTACAACACCTGGAACCTCGGTGCCTCGATTGCGGTGATGCCAAAGCTCAGCCTCGATGTCCGCTATTGGGATACTAGCGAGCACGATATTGGCAGCATCTATGAAAGCCGCTTTGCCGCGACCTTGAAGGCATCGTTCTAAACAAAGCCTCAGCGTTTGAATAACGGGCCGCCGCTCCTCTCCGAGCGGCGGCCTTGTTCTTGGCCGTCGCGCAAAGCCTGTGACGTGACCTTACGTGACCTTGGCCCAACTCTCAGCGACCCTCTTGGAGTTTGAGAGTATGTAAACGATAAAGAGCCAAGAAGCCTTAAGCGCCTTGCCCGCTGGTGGGGACGCCGGGAATCGAACCCGGACGACCGAAGTCAACGGATTTTAAGTCCGCTGCGTCTACCAATTCCGCCACGTCCCCATAGAATACCGGCTTACCCATCGCTTTAGCAGATGACTGGCCTTGGGCAAACCGAACCCGCGCCTTCCGGGCCAAATCTCATAGAATCTGGACAACCACAGCCCTCGCCCTAGCCTTTTTACGCCAGGAAGCCATAAAGAAGCGGTCCCGTCGGGGGGACGAATCGACAGTGACGGATGCACGAAGCAGATGAGCCTTTTGCAAAGCCCCATGACCAAGGCGGTGTGCACGGTGTGCGGCACAGTGGCGCTCTTGGCGGCCTCCATGGCCTTCGCCGCGGCACAGCCTTCGACCTCGGCTCGAACACCGGCAAGTAAGGCCGAAGATACAGAGGGCTATCCCACCGCCCGCACGCCCGAAGCCGTCCGTACATGGCTGAAGCGGTCTACCTCTCTGGCTCCGGCTCAGGTCATCTCCATCGGCGCAGACATGGTCGTCGGCTTTGCCCAGTCGGGCAGCCTCGATCCTGTCACCGGCTATATCAAAGGTGCAGAACTGCGTGGCGAGGCGCTGAACCCTCTATTTACCAAGGTGATACAGGGCCGCTCGAGCCTGGCGACCTTGGACGTCAACTGCACAACCTCATCGGCGCTGATCCACCAAACCAAGATCTATTCCAAAGGCAATCTAACTGGCGAGGTGACGGTTCTGGCCGGCAGCGGGACATGGATTACACCGCCCAAGACGGCCTATCTGTCCGAAGCCATCGATGCCATTTGTCGTGCGGATTTCAAACGCCCCTTACGCGATGCGCCCGCGGTGGTCGTGGCAGCCGCGAGTCCCAACAAGGCTTCAGTCACTGTTTCGAAACCCGCCCCGTCGGTCGCTACGGCCAAGCCCACAAGGCCCATTACCCCCATCGTGACACCCGCCAAGGTCGGTGAGACAGAGGTTCAGATCGTTGCTGCGCCGTCTGCACAGGGGGCCGAGACCGCCCGCCAACAGGTGGCTCAGCGCCTCCCGCAAATCACTGCCAGCCGCCCCTTCCGGATCGAAACAGCGGTCGTTGGGGGTCGGACCTTCTATCGCGGCCTGTTTGGCGGCTTTTCGGACCGCGCGTCGGCGGTAGCCTTCTGCCGAACCCTATCGGCCTCAAGCATCGGCTGCTTGGTGAAATAACGAGGCCTAGACCGCGACGGCGCCCTTGACGCCAGCTTCCTCAAGCGCTGCGATCAATTCGATCACCACGCTGTCAACTTCAGCAGGGTCCCGACCGCGAATGACCAGGTTGGACCCATAGGCCTCGTTTGAGAAGAACGGATAGGACCCCAGCGACAGTTCCGGATGAGCCTTGGCCACGGCTTCAAGAGGCGCTGCAATCGTGCCTTCGCCCGTACCCTCGACCCGAACCGTCCGCGAGACGACAACCGCCCCGCCCTTTAAGCGCCAGCCAATATCTTCGAGCATGCCGCGCATGATCTGGGGCACACCAGCCATGACAAAGACATTGCCGATCTGGAACCCGGGCGGGCCGTTGACGGGGTTTTTGATCAGGGCTCCGCCCTCTGGCACCCGCGCCATCCGTCTGCGCGCTGCATTCAGCTGATCACCAAACCGTGCGGTCAGCAGCGCCATGATCTCGGGATGCTCATAGAGCGCCACCCCAAAGGCATCGGCCACACAGTCAGCGGTAATGTCATCATGGGTTGGGCCAATGCCGCCAGTCGTGAACACATAGTCGTAGCGTTCACGCAGATGGTTCAGAGCGGTGATGATCTCCTCGGGAATATCACCCACCACTCGCGCCTCAGCCAAATCGACACCGTAAGTCCCGATATAGCGAGCAATGGCTGCCAAATTAGTGTCCTGGGTCCGGCCCGAGAGGATCTCGTCGCCAATGATCAGAACCGCCGCCGTCACTCGATCGCCGCTCGCCAACATGACTGTCTGTTCCCAAATCTGGATGTTGCCCGATGACTAGGCGTCGAGCGCGCCTCAGGCAAGCGCAGTCTTGATCAGGGCGCAGATACCGCCCCTCTGCTTCACATGGTGCCCGCTCAGGACCCGCCTAGAGGCTCAAACCGCCATCAGCGACGAGGGTCTGGCCATTGAGGTAAGATGCCAAGGGCGAGGCGAGGAACAGGGCCACACCGGCCATGTCTGCGGGGGTACCCATGCGGCCTGCGGGAATGGAGCGTAAGGCGCCAGCCAGACGCTTAGGGTTTTCTGTGGTGATCTTGGTCAGCTTGGTATCGACCAGACCAGGAGCCAGACCATTGACCCGAATTCCATCGGGAGCCCAAGCTTGGCCCAAGGTGCGGGTGAGGCTGATCGCTCCGGCCTTAGAGGCGGCATAGGCCGGGTTGCCCCGGTTGGCCCCGAGGCCCGAGATCGAGCTGACAATGGTGATCGAGCCTTGGCTTTGCAGTAGCTGCGGGCGAAACTTGCGGCAGCAATGCATCAGACTATCCAGATTGACCGCAACAACCTTATCCCAGCCCTCACGCTCGAACTCGCCGCGCCCATAGACCACCGTGCCCTGAGACAGGACCAAGACATCAAGCCTGTCGAACGGCAGGGGGGCTGCCTCAATGGCGTCAGGATCGCCCACATCAACGCAATCATACCCCAGCCCGGTCAGGTCAGAGCCATCGGCCGGATCATAGTCGCTGGCCTTGGCCCTTGTGCCCCAAACATGGACGCGTGCACCGCGCTCGCGAAAGCCATGGGCGATGCCGTTGCCAATGCCGCTCGAGCCGCCAACCACGAGGACGGTCTTGCCGGTAAAATCTGTGTCGTTCATGGGATTGATCCTTTCTGAGGCTTAGCCGATCCAGCGCAGGCCGCGCTCGAACAGCGAAATGGTGTGGGCATGTAAGCGGTCGCCCATCTCCTTGGTCGCCTTTCCAGCGCAGGCCCGCGCGTGGGTACCCTCAAGGATAATGCCCATCTTGTAGCAGGCCAAGATGGCGTACCACTCGATATGGGACATGTCGCGCTCGGTTCGCGGACGGTAGTGATCGACAAGTTCCGTGGCGCTAGGAAAGCCCTTCCAAGGTTGAACTGTAATGCCTGCATCATCGGGTCGATCTTCCAAAGGCCAGGTGGCCAAGAGCCAACCCAGATCGAGTAGGGGATCGCCGATGGTGGTCAGCTCCCAGTCCACCACCGCCGCCAGATCGCCGCTGTCAAAGCCGAACATGACGTTGGATAGGTGATAGTCACCATGGATGATCCCCGGTTCAAAGGTCGACGGCCGATTGGCCTCGAGCCAGCGACCGATACGGCCGACATCAGGCAGGGCCTGAATACCGGTCCATCCGGCATGTTCTTCGTAGGACGACAGTTGGCTCTGCCAGCGCTGGACCTGACGCTCCAGATAGTTGTCCGGGCGGCCCAGCCCGTCGAGGCCGCGCGCATGGTAATCAAGTGCACCCAGCGAGGCGATGGCCTCAACCATGCTCAAACCCATTCGGTGACGGATGGTTTCAGAGCCCGCATGAAGCTCCGGCAGGCCTTGCGAGGGGTTAAAGCCGTTGATCGGCTCCATCAGATAGAAAGAGGCTCCCAGCACCGTCTCATCTGGACAGGCGGCAATCAGACCGGGATGGGGCACATCGGAGCCTGCCAGCGCCGCCAGCACCCTCGCCTCTCGGCGCATGGTCTCATTGGAATTATCGCGCAGATGGAGCGGTGGGCGACGAAGAACATAGTCGCGCCCGCTGCGGGTAAATTTCAGAAGGATATTTTGCGTACCGCCGGTTAGCAGGCCGGCATTTTCGAGCGGACCAGTGCCTAACCCCTGAGCGTCCATCCAAGCGGACAGAACCGCTATATCGACAACCTGTTCCACGACCGACCTCCTCCATAACCCGGGCACGCCCTCTGACGGAGCGTTACAAACCTTCAATAGAAGGCCTTACCCAACGTTATGGGAAGGAAAAATCGCGCAGGGACGAAAGTCGCCTTGAGCGCCCTACTTCGAGGTGATGCGCCAGATGACATTGCCGACGTCATCAGCGACTAGAACGCCGCCAGCCTTGTCGACGCCAACGCCTGCGGGACGGCCGCGCGCTTGGCCCTTGTCATTCAAGAAGCCAGTCAGGACATCCTGCTGCACACCATTAGGCTTGCCGTCCTTAAAGGGCACGAACAGCACCTTATACCCATTAACGGGATTGCGGTTCCACGACCCATGCTGGCCGATAAAGACACCGTTCACGTAGGACGCTGGAAGGGCCGCGCCCTGATAGAAGGCTAGGCCAAGCGAGGCCGTGTGAGCCCCCAGCGCATAGTCAGGCTTGATCGCCTTGGCCACGAGATCGGGCCGCTGTGGGCTGACGCGGCTGTCGACAGTCTGACCATAATAACTATAGGGCCAGCCATAGAAGCCGCCCTCCTTCACCGAGGTCATATAGTCTGGCACCAGATCATTGCCGATCTCGTCGCGCTCATTGACGGCGGTCCAAAGGGCACCTGACTGAGGGTTCCAATCCAAGCCGTTGGGATTACGAATGCCCGAGGCAAAGACACGGGTCGCGCCGGTCTTCACATCGATGGCCAGTATCGCGGCCCGATTGACCTCGGCCTCCATACCATTTTCACCGACATTGCTGTTGGAGCCAGTGGTGGCATAGAGGGTGGCGCCATCGGGACTGGCGAGGATGTTTTTGGTCCAGTGATGGTTAAGCGGACCGCCTGGCAGGTCGGCGATCTTGCGTCCCTTGGCGGTGATGTTCGTTTCGCCTGTAACATAGGGGAAGGCCATGACCGCATCGGTATTGGCCACATAGAGCCTATCGCCGATCAGGCTCATGCCGAAGGGTGAGTTCAGGCCGGTTAGGAAAGTCGTCTTGACCTCGGCCACGCCGTCGCCATCGCCATCCCGCAAGAGAATGAGCCGGTTGGGGCTCTTGGTGCCAGCTCCAGCCGACGCCATGATCTTGGAGGCGATCCAGCCCTTTAGGCCGCCAGAGTCGCCCGGACGCTCGGGTGAATTGGTCTCTGCGACCAGCACATCACCATTGGGTAATACATAGAGCCAGCGCGGGTGGTCTAGCCCGCTGGCCAAGGCCGAGACCTTGAGACCTTCGGCGGCCTTAGGGGTCTCGCCCGCAGCCCAACCGACGACCTTAGCGATCTTAACGACGGGCAGCGCCTGCTTCTTGGCCTCAGGCAAGACCGGGTTGGGTCCAAACCCCTTTTCGACCGGCAAGGACGCTCCGGGCGCGCAGGCCGCTAGGGCCAGAACCATGGGGACGGCTATCAGGGCCGAACGGCGCAATATTGACATGGACGGATCCTACGACGGGTTCAGGGCGTGAACGCTGATACGGTTCTTGAGCCGACAAAATAGGGGACCGCTCTCAAAAAGCTAGACCTCCCAATCGGTTTGAAACGGGTTAAGATGCAACGCCAGCCCCTCATTGCGAGAACGTTTCGACCCTACTGAGGTGACATCAGTGCCGCAGGCCGCATTTTCATTGGATTTATGAGGGATTTGTGGCATAGTGCCCTCATCGAATATCGCTATGGTTCGGCCGCTCTCCTTGCTTGCTCTTCGGATCGAGCTCCCGAGCTTTCTACGATCCTCTACGACCATTTGATCGCCTATCCCCCGGGGATGGCGCGAATATTGACACTCGAAAGGCGACTCTCATGGCCACTGGCGTTGTGAAATGGTTCAATTCCACCAAGGGCTACGGCTTCATCCAACCCGATGATGGCTCGTCAGATGTTTTTGTTCATATTTCGGCGGTAGAACGTTCGGGCCTTGGCTCACTGAACGAAGGCCAAAAGCTGACCTATGAACTGGAACGTGATCAACGCAGCGGCAAGATGTCCGCCGGCCAGCTTTCTGCTGGATAACCCTAGACCGGCTGCATTCTTTAGGACGCGAAGATTATGTCTACTGTTGAACGTGCATATGTTTTGGCCCGCTCGGGTCAATATGGTGACCTAAACACCTTGAAGGACCGCCTGAAGGCTGACGGCTGCCGTGCTGTAGACGCTCTGCTGGCGACCCGTTCACTCAAGGGCCACCTTGAGGCCATCTGCGCCGCAACCTACAAGCCCGTCGTTCAAGCGACGCCCGAAAAACCCGAAGAAATAGAGCCCACGCAGCCCGAATAGTCCTTGTGGCTCGGCCTGCACCTTTGAAAGCAACATGTCCAAACATCTGAAC
>Ga0209444_10002144_pt1 | contig 10911 bp, 9 predicted proteins | sample LauGreFaBDMM15DN_2_FD_188215 | JGI IMG/M metagenome (GOLD analysis project Ga0209444, IMG submission 188215) | Freshwater lake microbial communities from Lake Michigan, USA - Fa13.BD.MM15.DN (SPAdes) (version 2) | ecosystem: Environmental > Aquatic > Freshwater > Lake | place: Lake Michigan, USA...
GGATATGGTGCCATGCCTCAAAGCACGGCTGGATTTGCGACTGACAAAGCCACAACTCCTACTGACTTTGTCGCTCCTTCGACAAAACCAGCGGTTCCTCCGCCAGCCCCTCGACGTGAAGCCACCCGGGCGACCGGAACGGTCCCACCTCCAGCTCCAGCCGGTGCCGAAAAAGAAGATAACTGATCTGGCTCAGTTTTGATCCATGATCAAGCTCTCAGGCGAGAAACCCGTACTTAAACGGGTTCCTCGCCTGAAATAGTTTCCGATAGATGCCATCCAAATGCCGATAATCTTGAGAGATACTCCGATCGCCAGAAATCATTGAGCCGGAATGATCCAAGGTATCCCCGGATTTCAGTCTGATACATGACGTGAATTTTCCAGATTTAAACGATAAGGACAGGAGGTCCCCCGATGATCGGAATTGCAAGAAAACGCCTCGGCCAGATCCTACTACCGGCCATGATGGGCTGGCTGATAGTCGGTTCATCCATCGCTCAGGCTCAAGTGGACTATGTTCCACGGGTTGTTGACGTCCATGAACGAAGCGGCCTGTTCACCAGGCTTCAGCCATTTAATCGCCCACTCCCACACGACCCCTACCGTGATACATTCTACGGTACGAAATACGACGACCGGCCCGATGCCCGCCGACCCAACGACTGGAAGCACGGCGGACTTTATGGACAATACTGGGAGCCAACTCCTGCTCGTTCCATGAAGCCTTATTTTCGCGGAGCACCCGGTGTGGATACAATCACACCTGATAAAGCTCCCGCCCTTGGGCTTCAACGATGGGTTTCTGGGATCACCGAACCATTTCGGCCTGTTAAATATTATTATCAATCCGGCAGCTACGTTCCAGTTTATGACCTCGACCCACTTGTGACCGGCCCCGGCACTTTCCCCTGGCCTTTCTTCTATAAAGAAAAGCACGGTGGTTGATTTCCACTGATTGAATCCGTAAAAGCCGCGATTGATTTTTCAACCGCGGCTTTTTCAATTTAAATTTTTATCTTGCAAACGGTCGGAGCATAGCCATGAATACGACGAAAGATTCAATCACACCCTGGTTATTTTCTGATCCAGAATCAGCAATCAAAAAGCCTCAGACCAGGAAAATCGAAATAATGGTTGTGGGCGGCGGCTTCGGCGGAATCAAAACTGTACAGAATCTGGCTGGTTCAGGGGCACGGATCTGGCTTGTCGACAAACGCAATCACCACGTTTTTCAGCCACTGCTTTACCAGGTCGCAACTGCGGCTCTTTCACCCGCTGATATCGGTTACCCGATCCGCAGCGTATTTCGCAATCGCACTGATGTTCATGTCGTTATGGATGAAATCCTCGGTGTGGATCTTGATCGAAAAGTCGCGATATTTCCTGAAGGTGAAGCCAATTTCGATTACCTTGTGCTCGCCTGTGGTGCCACTCACAGCTATTTCGGGCGCGACGACTGGGCCAAGTTCGCACCTGGTTTGAAGTCCATCGAAGATGCCCTGGAAATTCGCAGCCGTGTTCTGCTTGCATTTGAAGAAGCTGAGATGGAAGCGGACCCTCAACATCGCCGCTCCAATCTCACTTTTGTTGTCGTGGGTGGTGGCCCAACTGGCGTTGAACTTGCCGGAGCTTTGAGACAGATTGCAACTCAGACGCTCCCCCGGGATTTTCGGAATATTGACACCACGGCCACCCGTGTGGTTTTAATTCAATCGGCGGACCGACTCCTTCCAGGTATGTCGGAAAAGCTTTCTGAACAGGCCTTGAAAGATCTTGAACATATGGGCGTGGAAGTGCGCCTGAAATCGCGAGTGACCGACATCACAGAAAATTCGGTCTCCATCGGCGACGACAAAGTGAACGCCCGCTGCGTCTTCTGGGCCGCCGGTGTCAAAGCCAGCCCGATCACGGCCAGCCTCGGTGTTCCACTCGATAAAAGTGGCCGAATTCTGGTAAATTCAGATTTGAGCCTGCCTGGTCATCCAAGCGTCTTTGCCGTTGGCGATATCGCTGCCATAAATGACCCGAAATCAGGACAGCAAGTCCCTGGAGTGGCTCAGGGAGCAATCCAGATGGGCCAATATGTAGGCCTCCTGATTCGCAATGAACTCCAAGGTAAATTACAATCGTCAGAGCGAATTCCATTTCAGTTTCATGACAAAGGTCAGATGGCAACCATTGGCAGAAATCGGGCGGTCGCAGAAATCGGAAAATATCAATTTACAGGCACAGTGGCCTGGCTCTTATGGGGCCTGATTCACGTCCTGTTTCTAGTCGGATTTCGCAACCGGTTCGCTGTTCTGGCCCAGTGGATCTGGGATTACATCACATTTTCCAAAGGCGCACGCCTGATCACCGGCAAGTCTCATCCCAGAATCCGCCAACACCATAGTGATTTTCTCGTCCCAAAAGATCCAGATCAAACCACGTAAATCAATGCGTGATCAAACCCGGATCTTTCTGAACTGTAAAAATCTTATTCACCACCATTTACAGCAGGCTTGGACTCTTTAAAAGAATGGTTTGACGCCTGTTTTTCATTCTTCAATGACGTGATCCACTCTTTCAAAAGCTCCACCGATTTTTGATCCACCACATTCGATCCCAACGGTGGCATTTGCCCGGCTCCCCGACGATTCACTCGCAGATATACCACCGAGTTTTCAGGATCACCAGGTGCAATCAGCTGCCCGTTAGGCCTGTCCGGAAACAGGTGGAGCGGCTTCACTCCGACCATCCTCATGGCATCGCGAGTTGCGCTGATATCCATGTTCATCAGCGAATTTCCACCGCCTGCATCCACATGGCAACTCGCACAATTGGTATAAAAATACGAACGGGCACGGGCCTCGAGTGGCTGAGATTTATCATTCGGATCCACCAGATGAGGGCTCTCAGGCTTGCTTGGCTCATAGCCTTTTTCGTTCTTCAAAAGCCCAATATGATACAGAGATCGCAACTGATTGTCTTTCTTGGCATCGCCGTAATCAAATACCGAATCGAGTTGCAACTTGCTGAATCCAAGCACAAAATTCGCCGCCCGACTATGACACACCATGCATTCCGACCTGCTTGGATAATGCCATACCTGGTCCTTATAGCCGCGCGGATCCGTTTTATCCGCGATCCGATATGACTTGTCCAACCCATTCTTCTCCACCAGAGTTGCATCTGTCTGCTCCTCATTCCAAATATACGAATATCCCGTCCATTCCTTTTCCTGACGTACCATGATCCGGGTTTCAATATACTTCCGGCTCGTTGCATCACCAGGTTGCATTTCAAGCTGAAAACTCTTGACGGTCAATGTTCCATCAGGAGCCTCCCAGCGATCCGATTTTGTATCAATTGGCTCCATGCCCGGCACTCCAATCGCCCTGACCTTAATCGCTCCATCTGACCAGAATGGAGCAGCTGGAGCATAAGGAATCACTCCAGCAGCCAGCTGATGCGTCTTGATATCCGCAAAAACACCCGTTTCACTCAGTTTCTTCGGAAAGCCTTGAGCAATTTGAGTTCGATCATTCGCAACGATTCGGTAAATCGATCCAGCGTGATCAATCACCCACAAATCGCCTCCCGGATCATTCCCAAATCCCGTGATCGCGAATGGAGTATCCACAAGTTCTTTGTGGAACGAGACTTTTGTCCCATCATGCTTGATCGCCCAAATTCGTCCCGTTGAATAATCTCCATAAATAAATGCTCCAGTCAATTCAGGCAATTTTTTGCCCGTATAAACCACGCCACCTGTCAGAGATCGGGCTTCACTATGGTGGTGATCGGCAGCTGGTTTTATAACAGGAGTGGGGCCTCGTGGTCGATCCAGATGGAACGGGTGAGAGCCTTCATAAATCGGCCAACCTTGATTATCTCCGCGATTGATCAGGTGCACTGTTTCCCAAAGATCCTGACCATTTGCACCTACCCAAAGCTGTCCGGTGGATTCGTCAAAGTCCATTTTCCAGGGGTTCCGTAAACCATAAGCCCAAAGCTCGGGGCGGGCTCCTGGAAAGCCTAAAAATGGATTGTCCTTTGGCACGGAATAAGCCCGGCCTGGGTCTGGATGATTCACATCAATTCGAATCACGGAGCCAGGAATATCGCCAATATCCTGCCCTGATCCGTAGGTATCACTATCCGAAGAGCCATCTCCTGCTGTGGCATACAGATATCCATCTTTGGGACCGAAATGAATGCCCCCTCCATCGTGACCATTCGAAGGCCAGGCGATGATCTCTAACTTACTGTTTGGGATCAGTTTATAAGGCGCATTTCGATCAATCGTATATCGCCAGATCCGGTCGTGTATGATCGGGTTTTTCTTATCGTTCAAAAACACGTAAACATAGCCGTTTTTTAAGTAATCCGGATGGAACGTGACTGAATACGCCATCTCGGCCCCAAACTCTATCACTGACTCGGTTTCCGCAACATTTGTCTCGTTTTTGACCCTCAGGATCTTGGCCCCGCCAGTCCATGAACCCAAATGCTGGGTGATCCACAAATTACCCGTCCCGGGCTCAGGCTCGATCCCAATTGGCTGCAACAACTTAAGGTTCGGAAATGCCTTCTCTGTTTTGTAAGGCGAAGGTGGTTCAGGAGAACCAATCACACGACTGGTTGTGAACGGGATCCGTTTTTCGATCCCAAAAGGCTTGGTAGACTCTGCCTTATCGGCCGCAGTGGCGGAATTCAAGACCGAAATCATCGCAAAACATAGGCCAAGTACGATGGCGCGACTCATGGTCGAAGTCTCCCAGGTCAACGGAAAAGTCATCAATGCATTGGCGGAAAGAGGGAAGTCTGTCCTGTTGAACAAATTCCATCCTTCACTTTTACCGAGAACGGACCAAATATGCAATGCAATTCAAGGATCGGATCTCCGAGTTTATGGATGTCGAGAGGACATGCCTATTAATAGCTGTCTCCTATGGAGCCCAAAGATCACGAGTTCCGGGTTTATGGATGTCCTGCGGACATACCTGGTGCCCCCTACTCAAAAATCTTGACTTCAGGAGGGCACTAATAAATCGCCGCGCGGTGAAAGATCACGGTTCGCGATTATTTGCTGACAATTCCTTAGGATCCAGCCAGATTTCACTTTCTTCGCCCACGTCCCACCCAAGCATCCGTCGCTGCAAAAGTCAGGATCAAAGCCCCAGTCACCAGCGAGCGATACTGGTCGTCAAGCCCTCTCAAAGTGATGATCGTTTCAATCGTCTTCAGCATCAAACATCCTGCTGCTGCCCCTAAAACTGAACCTTCGCCACCGGCAAGAGACACCCCTCCGATCACACATGATGCGATCGAATCAAGTTCATAACCATTTGCTGTATCAGTTTTTGAGACCTTCACAAAGCTCAAGAGCAAGACCGCTGCCAGTCCCGCACACAAGCCACTCAAGGCAAACGACAGAATTTTCATCCGATCCGTACGAACACCTGCCAGGCGAGCCGCTTCGGCGTTCCCACCGGTGGCCCTAAGGTGCTGCCCCCAAAGTGTCTGCCTAAGAAAGATCCAAATCATTGCGGTGGCGAGCATAAACACAGCTGCTCTACCAGAAAGAGCCACTCCCGCAACATCCACTTTTCGATCAAGGGCGGCAAACATGGTGAGCTTGTTCAAAGTCAGCCCGCCCAAAACGAGAAATGTCAGGCCGCGAACGACCATCAGCCCGCTCAGGGTCGTCACAAACGGGTTTGTTCCCATTTTGGCCACAAAAAAACCGTTCACGATGCCTACCAGAAGCCCTGTGGAAAGTGCTGCTGCAAAACACGCGCTGGAATCATAACCTTTGGTCATGGCAGTCCCGGCCATGGCACAGGCCAGACCGACTGTTGCACCTTGACTTAGGTCAAATCCGCCTGCCAGCAGGACACAACACTGCCCCACTGCCAATACGCCCACAATCGCAGCTCGTGTCAGAATTGAACTTAAGTTCGATCCTGTATAAAATCGTTCTGTTGAGAAGGTCAGCCACAAAGCGGCCACAAACAGGAGGATCTGCGGCCAGCGACGCATCGCAAAACGTAACCAGAGTTTTGAATCTACCGCCATAAGCTCGCTCTCCACTCTTTACGTTGCTACGCCCGCTGTTTCCGCCAGTATACGCCGCTCGCCAATCTGTTCACCTGTCAGTTCGCACTGAACCTGGCCTTGGCGAAACACCACGACCCGATCCGAAATCCGCTCAAGCTCTTGGGTGTCAGGGCTGATCACAACCACTGCAACTCCAGTGGCTGACAATGCTTCGATCCTCTGATGGATGGCTTCGCGGGTTCGTATGTCCACCCCACGTGTCGGCTCGTTCAGAATCGCGAGTTTTGGCTTGGTCGCCAAAGCTCTTGCCAATAAGGCTTTCTGCTGGTTCCCGCCAGATAATGTCAGTGGATTTTGGCTCAGCCGGTCGAATTTGATCTGGAAGTCTTCGCAAAGCTGATCCGCTTCCTTCCAAAAAAACGGCCAGTTGAGAAACCCAAACCGGTTTTTCTGACGTAATCGCTGAAACACCAGATTTCTGCCAAGTCCCAAAGCGGCAATCAGCCCTCGCTTCCGACGATCCGCCGGTACGGCTACCACTCCAATTTTCTGCGCCTGGGCTGGATGGACTGGCCGGTAAGATTGCCCTTCGTAAGTCATTCGCCCTGAAGCAGCTACGGATTCACCGGCCAGAATCTGGGCCATTTCTTCTTGCCCAGCGCCGGCCAAACCAGTCATACCGAGAATCTCTCCATTTTGAATCGTTAATGAAACCGAGTTCAAAGTGACTCCAGAAATATCCTCGACGCTTAGAATTTCTGATCGAGATACGTTTTCCAGTATATTGCCACCACGGTTTGCTCCGGTGGTCACTCTGCGGCCAATCATGGCTTGAACAAGCTGTTCGTGATCCATTTCATGACGTTGCCACGTGCCTACGCGTTCTCCATCTCTCAAAACCGTGAGACGGTCTGACAGAGCCAGAACTTCATCAAGGTGGTGGCTGACCAATGCGATTGCAAGTCCTTTGTTTTTCAGACTTTTCAACAAGTCTGCCAAGTGCTTGGCCTCGCCGCGGGTCAGGGCGGCTGTCGGCTCGTCCAGAATCAGAACACGAGCCTGGCGACGCAAGGCACGCGCAATTTCGACAATCTGACGCTGACCTGTCGGCAGGGTATCTGCCGACACTGAGAGTGGAATCTGCGCGGCATCAAGCATTTCCAGAGAAATGGCCGCTTGTGACCGAATCGCTCGCCGATTTAATTTTCCAAGCCGGACTGGCTCATCGCCAAGCATGATGTTTTCAGCCACGCTCAGGCAACCAACCAACTGTAATTCCTGGTGAATCACAGCGATTCCTGATTTCAAGGCTGATGCAGGGCTTGGCAATTGTATTTCACGACCATCAAGCAAAATCCGCCCGCTGTCAGGCCGAATCGTACCTGCCAAAGTCTCTACCAGGGTACTTTTACCAGCTCCGTTTTCACCACAAAGTGCATGAATCTCACCAGGAAATAATTCCCAGTCCACTCCTCGAAGCGCTTTGGCGCCGAAGTAGGATTTATGAATTTCAAGCATTCTGAGCACTGGCAAGGCGTCCATCAATTTTCTCAGAACTCAGGGGCGGCCAATAGGAGCAACATGAAGACCAGAAGACTGACAACCGCCATCAAGCCTCCAGGCATCACTTTTCGCGATTTGGCAAATCGTTTCCCAAAGAATAGAGACAATGCCAAAGCCGTGAGTGTGGCCAAAAGGCATCCAGCCCTTGCGGCCGGCCCTTTTTGCGACATCAGGAAGATTGAAAGCAGGATGATCAGACCAGATGTTGAGCCAGCGATCAGGCTCGGCTTGCTTTTCGCTTTGACAAAGCCCATCCAGCCGCCGAGGATCAACATTGCGGCGTAGATCACTAAGAATATGGAGACGTCTCTGGTGTTCATTTGTTTTTTCAGCTCGGTGAAGTGCCAACAGGATCAGGCTTGGTCAAGCCTTGGACCATCGACTCGGATTTCGGAACGGAGAGAGCTTCGATACCAGAAATACAACCTGATTGGAATTGCATTTCAACGGTTTCGCACGAGTTTTGCAAGCCTTGATTTGGTTTGGTCCCATTCGAGGTTGCCACTTTGGGTCGTCCCTTGCCTTGAAGTATAACCCACATCACTGGCCCTACAACAAGAAACATTCCAGCCAGACTGCCTGGCAAAGGAAGTTTCTGTCGGTAAAGGATATCGAACATCAGCGCCATCGCCACCTGGCTCATGCCGATGACAGCCACTCGTGGTGCTGATCCGGCTGCATACGCTTTGGTCAGAAATATCTGGCCGATGGTGCCTGTGATACCAACACCCAAAAGTAGAAAACCGGTGATCGGATCAGCCATGGCCTGCCAATCCACTGGATGACCTAAAAGCAGAACCGGAATCATGATCAGAGCCGCTACACCTGAAAAGTGAGTCACCACAGCGCGCGGATCAATCTGGCCGAGCCGGTTCAGGCCCATCATGGCAACGGCCGTAAAGGTGGCTGCCGCCAGAGCCGATGCAAGTGCTGCCCGATTGCCCTCCATATGAGGCTGCTGAATCAGAACAACGCCGACCAAGGCGGATACGATGGCGATAAGTATGGAGGGTTCAACCGTTTCGCCCCAGATCAGGTAACCGATCAACACGATCCAGAGTGGATAGGTATTCGTAAGCGTAAGTACATCAGCCACTGGTAGATGCGACAATGCATAAAACGTACTCATCAGACTCAGAGTGCCGGCAATCGACCTGAGCCAGAGAATTCTCGGACGAAACAGAACCAGTTTGGCACCGGCCATTCGTGCGAGTGTCAAGGCCGCAAAAAAGCTGAAAATCGTTCGCGACTGTGCCACTAACCGCCAGTCGCAACGTGGCCCAAGTGCATTCGCCATCCCACCCATCAAAGTAAAGCTGAATGCTCCGCAAATCATCCACAAGGCTGGATTAACAGGTGACTTGCGTGGATGCGTGTACCCTTCGTTGCAAGATCTGCTGGTGAACTCCTCGTCGTCCTTATTGTCAGACAATCCACCTGCCAACGGCATTTTGCCTTCACTTGAAACAGGCTCATCTCTATCTGTGGTAATCGGTTCCGGCTTGTCGTCCATAGATCCTTAAACCACAATCCGGGCCTGAATTCCATCAGATGACAGACCGCCTCATGTCAGCACACGAAACCTGGCAGTGAGCGTGTCGTTCAAAACCCAGTCGATCCTCCGACCATCATCCCCCATCTGGTCCATCGACGTCAAAGGCCCAGTGCAAATTATCCTTCAAAAAAGCGATTTACGGATTCGAATCTCCTCGATTTTCATTGATTCGGCGCTGGAGGATCAGCCTTGAATCTCTCCAATGGCGACGCACTGTCCTGCCACTCACCTCCAGAATCTCGGCCACTTCATCTGACGTAAAGCCTCCGTAATACATCATTTCAAACACATCCTGCTCGAATCTTGGAAGACTCTCTACAGACTCGTGAAAATCGACCCATTCCTCAATCGTGATCGGTGCTCCGGAATTAAACTTCGTCCGTGAAAGATCATCCTCTGTGGCCTGGCTCAAGTCGATCGCCTTCGGGTCGGATTTGATCTTCGTGGCCCAACCGTTTGGCCCATATAGGGTTCGATAAGAGTCGATGATCACTCTCCGGAGTTGCGTGAGCATCAGGTGAAACAAGTGCGACCTGTCAGTGATATCGATCTTTTCGCACGCCTTAACCATCCGCAAAAGCACTTCCTGAACGATATCGTCAGGATGCACCCATCGCTCAAGTTTGGGGTTATGGCGAATCACCAATCGCGCAGCCTTCTCCAACCTGGATCGGGCCATTGTGATCAACACCAAGATTTCCGGTTTCGTCAAATGTTCGTCCATACATAGTCTCCCACCTACGAAAGCGGACGGGGAGGATGATTTTGGACAAAGATCAGAAATTTTTTTTGAAAAATCGCGCAAACAAGACGTATCTTTTAATTTTAGATACGTTTACAGCAAAAGTGATAGGCTCATGCCGAATTACATGGTGGGGGGCAATCAATTTGATCTAGTTTTAGGGCCAATGGCCCGCCCCATACCGCCAGCCTTGGGAAACGCCCAAGGTACGCGTAAGCCAATAACAATTAATACCTTACCACCCACTGCTAGCCATAGCTTACTTTGCATCGTCCGATGCCTGGATCTTGTTTCTCCAGTCGAACACGCCTGTAAATTTCGCCAGGATATTTCCGTACTCGTCCACCAGCATTGTGGCTGGTAATAATGATAAATCTGTAGAAAGTTTGATGCCGTTCTCTGAGTCCGTCAGGCTCGTCGTTTTTATCCTCTTTGAGGTCAGAAACGCTTGGACATTCGTAGGGCTGGGCTCATCGACGCATAGCAACTGATATCCGAAACCAAGCCGGGATAAAACCGATTGGATTTCTTCCGATTCAGGCAGTTTCTCAACGCAGATCGCGCAATGAACTCCCCAGGCCTGGACAAACTGAAGTCTTGTTTCGGATTGCGTAGCTGTCTTTAATATCTCCGATACCGTCACTTCCAGTCGATTTCCATCTGTTGAACCCAGCTTTGTGCCTGGTTTTAAGCTGTCAGAACTCCATTGCCATCCATACCGATCTACGAGATCCTGAACCCGTTTTCGTTGCGAATGATTGTTTGGAATCCGCGCTGCTGAAGGAGCAAGTGTCTCAACAAATCGAACAATATTCTTACGGTCATTCTCGCCAATGGTCGATCCAAATGCCGCCATGGATGTCCCGGGAACCCCTTTATTTAATATTTGTTCGATCGTAACCGACCTTGCATCTGACTTCCAATCCGTACTTGTAAAATCACGGGGCCGCGCTGCCCCGGCCAAACCCGCTGATTCAGGGCCATCTCCACGACCTTCCAGACCGTG